>Ga0194130_10005358_pt1 | contig 15500 bp, 10 predicted proteins | sample TA2KigsurfametaG_FD_160084 | JGI IMG/M metagenome (GOLD analysis project Ga0194130, IMG submission 160084) | Freshwater microbial communities from Lake Tanganyika, Tanzania - TA2015050 Kigoma 12 surface | ecosystem: Environmental > Aquatic > Freshwater > Lake | place: Tanzania: Lake Tanganyika... | reverse complement strand
ATAAAAATCAAAATAGTATTATTGATATTAGCTATGGACTATTTGACTGGCTTAGTTTTGAAAAGGATAAATATTGTAATAAAGTTCGTAAAACCAATTATAGAGTAGTGGGACAAGAAAGTCTAATTAATTATCTGAAAACTACTTATCAACTTGATTTTTCAGAGTAGATTTCATATTTACAAAATATGCTAAAAAAGCATATCCTATTGCTAAATAACACCACATACTACTAAATTCTCCAGAGAGAATATAATTATAGTAAGACCAAATACAAGTTAGTAATCCGTATAAAAAAAGCGGAAGAAACCGATTATAAGGAACTTGCCATAATAAGGGTAAGCTCATAAATATAAAATAATAAATACCATATAAAAATATAAAATACATATTTATATGGTTTATTTCCCAATTTAGCTGACCATTTATACCCTTACCTATTTTTTTTGGAAAACGCAATAGTAAGAGAAACAATAAACCTAATATAACAGGAATATTAAATAAGGATTTATCATTAAAATATGCATTACCAAAACTTTGAACTATTGGCTGTATACCCACTATAAATACCAAAAAATAACGAAATATATCATATCCTAAACAAATAAATCCTTGACCTAATTGAACAAATATAAAACTAACTATAAAAAGAGCATTCCAATTATGATAGTTTTTATTATATACCTTATCTTACCGTTTATTCCATTATTCATAAGCTATATAAATACCTACAAAAAAAGTAATAAACGATACACGCGCATTATAACACATATATATACTATATTTATTACTTAAAAAAATTGATATATTTTTTTTACAATTCTACATTAATATAAAAATGACAGAATATCTTATTACTCATAAAAATGAACATCCAACTGATTGGACAGATAGTGAAAGTATTAAAGTATATAAATATCCACTTGACTATTTTCAAAAATTAGCTATTCGTGCTATAAATAAAGATGAAAATGTAATGGCATGTGTTGCTACAGGTAGTGGTAAATCAACTCTAGCAGATTACGCTATAGCATTATCGTTTTCTAGAAATAAAAGAGTCATTTTTACAAGTCCTATAAAGGCTCTAAGTAACCAAAAGTATAAAGAATTTAAAGATGCTTATGGAGAATCTAATGTAGGATTAATGACTGGAGATATTAAATTTAATCCTGACGCGCCTTGTTTAATTATGACAGCAGAAATCTTACGAAATTTATTATATAAACATAAAAGCTATACTAAACAATTAGGAATAACAAGTCAATTAAGTCTATTAGATGTAGATACCGTAATTATGGACGAAGTTCACTATATTAATAATATTGAACGCGGACATGTATGGGAAGAAACACTAATAATGCTTCCAACTAATATAAAATTAGTACTATTAAGCGCTACAATTGAACATCCGGAATATTTAGCTCAGTGGCTAGGTTATCTTAAAAAACGACCTATTCATCTTATATCTAACACTAAAAGAATTATTCCATTAACACATTACATATATAAACCTACACCATATGAAGAATTAGCTGATCAATATACACGAGATAATGCTATTATACCTATTATGTCTAATGATGGAATATGGAATGGACAACATTATGGAAAATGGGAAAAAGAATTTAATAAAATGATAGACCATACACTACCTACAGAGAGTAAAGAATATCAAAAGCAAGCTGCTAAAACATATAGTGGACAAAATAGACTGAATAATTTAATTGATTACCTAAAATTATGTGGACTATGTCCCGCCATTTGTTTCATATTTTCACGTAAAAACTGTGAAATATATGCTAGCGGTATTCAAGATAGTCTTGTCTCTGGAAAGGAAGCATGTGAAATTGAAAATATATTCCATTTTTATACACATCCCTACAAAAAACAACTTGAAAGTTTACCTCAATATTTTAGCATATTAGACCTACTTAAAAAAGGAATTGCCTACCATCATAGCGGATTAGTTCCAATTTTAAAAGAAATAATAGAAATTATATTTAGCAAAGGATTTATAAAAGTTCTTTTTGCTACTGAAACATTTTCAGTAGGATTAAATATGCCTACTAAAACAGTTGTATTTTTGGAATTCAAAAAACCTGAGGGAGAAAAAGGCGGCACACGAATGCTATATACAGATGAATATCTACAAATGGCTGGACGTGCTGGACGACGAGGTATTGATACAAAAGGATATGTTATCTATTTACCCATGCGTTATCCAGAAAGTCAAGCCGATATTCGAAGTATGATGACTGGTAAAAAATCTATTATACAAAGTAAAATGGATTTTGGATTTGATTTTATATTTAAATCATTACATAGTCAAGAATATCTCTGGAGTGATATTGTTAAAAATAGTTATTGGTTTGTAGAGTTAAATTTACACAAAAAAAAATTAGAAAGTGAAATAAATGATATAAAAATAAAAATGAATACATTAGAAAGTGAATTTAAAGAAAATGAATATGAAGCAATCACTGAAAGACACCAACTTGAAATAGCACATAAACAAGATAGCACTATATCTATAAAAACTAGACAACGAAATCTAGATAATTGGAAAAATAGACATATTGGTAAACGCTGGGATATTCTATATAATAATTATAAATTATTAGAAGAATCTCGAGATAATCTATATGAACTTAATTCTGAATATGAAAGTATAGATAATTTAGAATTATTTATGGGCGGATATGCCTCATTTTTAGAAAAAACCGGATTTTTAAAAGATATTCCAGAAAAATTTACGGATATGAATTTTAGTAACTTAACCGAAAAAGGAGTGCTTGCCACTGAAATAAATGAAGGAAATACTATATTAACGAGTGAACTTTATTTATGGTATGTCGAAGACCGCAGTCGATTGCCTGACCAAAATGAACTTTTATCCGTGTTTAGTCTATTCTTAATAGGTGACCGAGTAGGAATAGACTGTCCTGAACCTATATATAGTGATAGTCTGACATTTTTATTAGAAAAAGCAGAAACTTTATCTAAAATAGCATCTGATATGTATTTAGGTGTACCACTTAAACAATGGTCTATTACACAAGAATTATGGTATATTATTCAAGATTGGATCAATTGTATACCTATTTCTCAAATAGTTGAAAAATATAATATATATGAAGGAAATTTAACTCGAACTATTTTAAAATTAGCGAATATATTAGATGAATGGAGAAATATGGCTACATATAGAGGCGACGTTTGGATGTTAGAATATGTAGATGATTTAGATAAACTATTAATACGTGATATTGTAATACCAGACAGTTTATATGTAAGAAAATAAAGAATATATCTTATAATAATATACTTTCGATTCAATGATGAATTTTAAAATAGAAGATAAAAAAAATAGATATATATTAGAGTATTGTATAGATAATACTGATAATTTTATTTCAGTTTATTTAGAAAATGTATTAGTTTTTGACCAATTTAGAGATAAGGGATTTGCCAAAAGAATTATTTATACATTATGGCGAATTTCCGAAATACAAAAAATAAATTATTTTATTGTTAAAGTAATTTCACCTATAATAGAAAATATTATAAAAACCTATTATAAATATGACATTATTACTAAATATACCTATAAAATACTTGGAATTATTGACCCAGATTATACAGAAAGTTTACTAGCAATTTTTTTACCTATTTATAATTCGATTGAACAAGCGAAAATTAGAGACTCTTCACAATAACCGGTTGGCCAAGTAAATATTCTTTATAATAATCAGCTACCTGTTCTTCACGAAACATTTTTAAAGTTAAACTACTAGTATCTTTTACACTTGAATCTAATAGTTTAAATTTATAATTACGAATAATTACAGCATTTGTTTTACTATCATATTCTGTAATAAATTGTTCAGTAGTCCAATTTTCTCTAATTATATAGATAATTACTTTTGTATAATTTTTAAGAACACGTATCTTATGACATTTTTTTAGTTTTTGACTATATAATGTCATTCTACTTTCACTTATTAATTCTTTATTAACAAGGCTTTTTTGTCCAAATATACGATACATTATTTTATTTAATTTTATACTTAATATAAAAATCAATTTTATTCTTCATTTGCGAATGTTTTTTTCTTGCCACCATCATACGTATAACCATGACCACATTGAATCATCGATTTATTGATATGAACATGTTCATTAAAAGCTTCCACCAATAATCTACCATATTTATCAAAACCAACTATTTTTATAAATATATAATTAGTTGTAAAATGTGCTATTAATGCTTCCCTTGCTTTTTTAGCTGCTTCTTTTTCTTTTTCACGATTTAAATTACTCTTTGATGGCTTCATCTCTGGACTATCATAACCATTCATACGAACAGTCCATTGATCAATATGCCCACGATAATTCATTAGAACTTTACATGTATCTCCATCATATACATCAACTACACGAACCCAAGTTGAATAATTTATTAAATTAAATGGCTTATATGTTTTTTTCTTCTCAATTGTTTTTAAACGCCAAATTGTAGCATATTTTCTAGCTAACCATTCATGTCGAAATATTTTAAAATTAGCGTCGGTGCTTACTAATGTTATTTTGTTTGTTTTTATATATTCTAATGTTAAATTATTAATTATTTTTTGTATTGTTTGTTTATGTTTATAAGTATTATTATATACATTTACTAATTGATTTATTGTATTTTCCATTCTAACTTATTATACTATCTATTTTAAATTTCAAATTTATTATTTTTTATTGAATTAATAATGATATAAAGATAAGACTATTATATATAGTAGGGGAGTACGATATTCTTACTAACCTATTTTCTGCTCTTGTAGCTCAGTTGGTTAGAGCGTCCGGCTGTTAACCGGAAGGTCATTGGTTCGAACCCAGTCAGGAGCGTTAATTGTATCTTTTTGCTATGTAATGTATAGTAATAAGATAGAATTGTTTTTATAGAAAACGTTGATATTGTTAATTTTTTTTAAATAAACTATATATATGAGTATAAATAGAAGATCTAAAAAAAATATATCTAAAAAAATGTCTTCTATTAAGATGATGAATTATAATAAAATTAGTTGTAAGAAAAATAGATTAAAGAAAAGTATTAGAAAGTGTAATTTAAAAGGTGGTTTATATCAAATACCTGATGAACAAACTAGAAAAATTACTAAATTGTGTGCTTTTGGTTATATGTATCAAACGCTTAATAATCATGAAATTAATTCCGATGTTTTAGTTTATACTCCAAAAACATTACAACATGTCAATAGTTCGTTTGAAGTTGCTCCTGGCGACCAGATAGACCTTTATATATGTAGTACTTTTAATTGGCAATCTAGAAGTCTAGTATTTTCTGATGGAACTCGTTGTGGAACAGCATTAAATAAATATACAAAACTTGAAAAATTAGGAAAAAACTTAATAAATACATATTCTAATGAAGATGGACAAACCCTATATTCTAGTAAATATGATACTATGGATATTTTGTTACGTATGAAAATATATAATTATAATGAAATAGATGAAATAAATTTTAATGGTTATATATACAAAGGTCAATGGTATTTAGGTCAAAAACATGGAAAAGGCATAGAAACTTTACCTGACGGAGAAACCTATGAGGGAGATTGGGAATTCAATAAAAGAAATGGAAAAGGTAAACAAGTTTTACCTGGCGGAGAAATCTATGAAGGTGATTGGATTATATCTATGAGAGAAGGAAATGGAAAACAGACTTTACCTAACGGTGAAATATATATCGGACAATGGTATTTTTCTTATAAACATGGAAAAGGGAAACAAGTTTTACCTGATGGTGAAACTTATGAGGGAGATTGGTATTACAATGTTCGTGAAGGAAAAGGAAAACAAACTTTACCTGATGGTGAAACTTACGAGGGAGATTGGTATTACAATAAACGACAAGGATATGGAAAACAAAATTTACCTGATGGGGAAATATATGAGGGAGATTGGTATTACAATAAACGACAAGGATATGGAAAACAAACTTTACCTAGTGGCGAAATGTATGAGGGAGAGTGGGATTTGAATAAAAGACATGGAAAAGGTATACAATATTTAGCTGATGGTGAAACTTATGAAGGAGATTGGTATTACAATGTTCGTGAAGGATATGGAAAACAAACTTTACCTAATGGTGAAATTTTTGAAGGATATTGGCAGTTTGGAAATAAAAATGGCATATTTATTAAAACTTATATAAATCGTGAAAAAAAAACATTTTTATATTTTACAGATAATATCTTTATTACAAAAGAAATAAGCGAATATATTATTGATAATCAATTTAAACAACCTGAAAATAAATATATTACTATTTTAATCGATTTACACGGGTCCGATATAATAAACAGTAAATGTTTATTACATGAAACTAATCATGTAAGACTAATTACTCCAGCTATGTGTGGTACAAGTAATTATGTCTCTGATATATGTACACTATTACATTTTAATATATCATATAATACAACACATATTGTTATGAATGATAATGCGTCAACATATCAAAAAAATGAAAAAATAATTGAATTATTAAATAAATATTTTACTAAATATAATTATGATAAACAATATGATGCTAATAAAAGACCATTAATTGATCATAATTATAGCACTGACTATAAATTTTTTGGTGGTATATATTTAATAGACACTAATTATAATCCTAATCTAGGTAAATCAGTGTCTCCTTTATTTTTTCCAAGAATTGATGAAACTATTGGTATTGATTTTGAAACACAACGACCAAAGTACTTAATTGAGTTATCATCTGCTGATATCATAAAAGAACTTATTGAAGGATTACATTTAAATGAAAAATTAAAAGAGATATTAGAACAAATACCAAATCCACCAGACGGTAATAAACTTATAACAATGAATGAAGATGAAATAGATACATGGATGGATAAATATTTTGAACCTGAACCCGAATTACATAACATAATTTGTAATTATATGTTAGGAATGAAATCAAGAAATACTTTTTTCAGTGAACAAAAATTTAATAAAATAAAAGATAGATCTATCGCTTTATCAGATATATCTAATGTATATTCTTTGAACCAATTTAATATATTACCTGAAATATTAAATCATTTACCTAATAGAATAGAACATATAAATATATATAGTTTCTTTAGAAGCACTTTGATCAATATACTTATAGATATGGGTTATGATACAATAAATATTATTGATTTATCTTGTCGCGATATCCGCCAAATATTTTTAGATGATGAATCTAATTTAACAAAAGATAAAAATTATCAATGCACTTATGAACAATCTGGAGAGCAAATAACACATATAAGTGATAACATTTTATCAACGGGTATGTAAATTTTATTTATTGGTAAATAGACCATAATACAAATCGATAAATAATATTATATATACATATATAATGGAAACACTAGAATTAAGTTCTGAACAATCTCCAGTTATACGTATATTGCCGATTCAACAAGATAGAACTTTACAAATAAGAAGTAGTAGAAATATTCCCTTGCGTATTTTTAATTATAGCAATTTTCATATAGAAGATGAAATGATAAGCACTGGAGCGAGCGGTCAAGTTTTTAAAGCAGAAATAAAAGGAACTGAAAAATTTATATTAAAGCGATATAAGGATTATAATTATCATGATAATATCGTTGATGAAGATATTATTAAAGAAATAGCAATACTACAATTTCTAAATATGTATCCTCAAACAAAAACATGTATTATTCATGGAATAACATTCAGTTCAAGAGGTATGATCTATTTAGTATTAGAACCTCTTCAAAAATCATTAAGCGAAATAATAAAACAAAAAAAAACTAATTTACCAGCAGATCAATTACGTATTATTTTTTATCAATTAATACAAGCATTTTATTATATTCACGGTTTAGGTATAATACATAATGATATTAAATTACCTAATATTATGATTAATAATGGAGACATACGGATTATTGATTTTGGTCTATCTGAATATTTAGGTGTGGGTCCCTGTAAAGAATTAGTTAATAATTACATAAGTACTAATGTTTATTTAGCTCCTGATATTAAAACTCAAGAAAATTTTGGTTATATACCAACAAATCGTAAAACATATGCGAGTGATATGTATAGTATTGGAGTAACACTCATACATTTAATCATAAAAAGATATTCTAAATTAAAAGTAATCGAAAACAATATTTATGAAGTTAACGAGAAAGATGGGTCAATAACAGAAGATTTAACTCCAATATTAAGTGATCCTACTGTATATGGAATACTTGGTTATGACCTATTATTAAAAATAATGAATCCTGATACACATTTACGTTGGTGTTCTATTGATGCGTTACAACATGAATATTTATCTGAATTTCGTGAATATGTTCCTATTGATATGTCTATTATTGAAGGAGGTTTTGAAAAAATATATGATATTCAAGTACATTATAGTAAAGAGGAATTTATTTTAAGACAAATGGAATTACAATATTTAGAAATACAACATCAGACATTTTTAGATTTATCAATTCCTATGGGACAAATAAAAGATAATTCAGTTGCTACTATAGCAATGTATTATATTCTAATAGACTGGATATTAGATATTTATTTAACTGACATGAAATTAAGTATTAGAGGTTTAGACACCCTAATTTTAACTATATATTATATCAATAATAATTGGCAATCAATATTAAAAAGACAAGATATTCAAATGCAGGGTATATTATCAAATTATATTCCCAGTTGTATTTATAATTTCTATGTGCCATCTATAGATTTTTATCATGATCTAACTCAACAAAGTTTTCCTAAATTTACTGGTATTCAATATATAATAAACCAATTTTTAAAAAATAATAAATGTAAAATGCCTATTTATCCTGTTTCAATACACATACAATATATTTATTTAAAATTAATATTTGAGTTAAATAATGAACGAGTCAATAGTAGCGAAGAACTCATTAAAAAACTTTTTACAGATATATGTTTGTATGTTATTTTTTGGTTTATTCAACCAATACCTTTTACTAAAGAAGTTTCATTGTGGGAGATAACAATTTTTAGCGCTAATATGGCATTATCTAATATACTAGAGATTTCTCTTAGAAGATTAAATAGCGAGCCTCTATTGAATTTTTTAACATTGGATGATAATACCTTTGTTCAAATGCTAGATTATTTTAAAAGAAGTTTAGCTACTATACCTAAGTCTGGTCAATTATTAATATTAAAAAAGTATTTTTATGAAAATCCTGAATTTCGGTGTAAATATGAATAAAACAAATTACTATTTTTTAAGAACAATATATAATATATTATTTGTTTAGAATGATTCAATAAATAATATATATTTAGGTATATAATGTCATATCGAAAAGTAGTAAATCCGATTGAAGGAAAAATATATTATCGTCGTACACAAGATGAATTTGGTGATGATGAATATATTCAGGGTATATATAAATATCATTCAGAATATGATCCGCAATATCGAACTAATTATACATATCATACGATTGGGGGTATTACCGTAAGTAAAGATGAAATATATGGTATTTCGCCTGAAAAACCAGCAAGAATTGCCTATCGAAAAGTAGTGAATCCGATTGAAGGAAAAATATATTATCGTCGTTCACAAGATGAATTTGGGGATGACGTTTTTACAGAAGGAATTTATAAAATAAATTCAGAATATGATCCACAATATCAAACAAATTATACTTATCATACAATCGGAGGTATAACAGTAAGTAAAGATGATATATATGGTATATCTAAAGGTGGAAAAAATAATAAATCCCGCCAACGCAAAACAAAGATAACATCTCGCCAACGCAAAACAAAGATAACATACCGTAACTAGTCTAATTTATATATAATAAGTTTGATATCTATTTCATTATGACTAAAAATTGTATTAGACCAGATATCTAATTCTAAATTATTAAAAATTACTGAATAACCTAAATTACTTTCTAAATATTCTTTATTTATACTTAACCATTCTGTTAATTCAATACATGATGTATTATAATAGAAATTAAGCTTATTCCAAGGTCGAATACCAGAATTTTTTCTAATACGCTGTGTATGATATATAACCATACGAATAAAATGATGCATTTTAACATCATTATTTTGTGTTTTATCTAGAATAATACTCAAACCATCCTTTTCTAATAATACTTCAGTATTATGAACTATTAGATTAGAACGCTTTGTTATTGTCAGTTGTTCTCTAGAGATAGTGTAACCACATATTTCTAGAGAAGTATTACTACTTAATTGTTCCATTGTGAGATTAGATATTTCATTTTTAATATTCACAAAATCATTACGATATTGTTTACCATAGCTTGAATTAATAGTAATACTATATTCTGGAGTTTCTTGTGTATTTATCTCCAAATGTAACACATTCATTTCATCACTGCTGAAATATTCACGCATCGATTCTAAATCATCTACATTATCTAAATATACACGCACTTTAGAAATAGGTATTTTTACAGAACCTAACCCGATTTGACTACGTAGTGAACGAATACCCTCTGCTACTTTTTGAAATAGTTTAAAACGTCTCTCTCCTAAATTATCAACTAATTCATGATTAACATTCGGAAAATCTTCTAATAAAATCGATTCTTTTTCATAATAACTAATATTATATTTTTTCAAGTTATTACCAATTGTATGACTTAAAAAAGGTGTAATTGGAGCAATTAAACAATTAAATATATTAATTACATAAATACATATATTTAAACTCGTAATCCAATCCGTATTTGTTTCTTTCCCTTTCAAACGACTGCGATTAAATTTTAAATACCAATTGGTATAATCCTCAATAAAATCATATATTTCATCAACATAATGAGTAAATTCAAAACTTTTCATAAAGTGATGAATACGTTTAATAGATGTATTTAAACGCGATATTATCCAATTATCACTATTATTCGTATTTTCTATTTTTTTTGTAAAAGGAAAATCACATCCAACTTTACCTTCATACATACGAATATGTTCTATTAAAAATTTAATACTATTCACCCATTGTAAAATTGTCTTTGTTTCATTCTTAATATCATCTTCTTTAAATCGCGACGATTCGGCATATGTAGCAGGCAAATGTAACATATATAAACGTAAGGAATCTGCCCCATAATCATTAATTATTTTCTGTGGAGGAACATAGTTTTGAAGACGTTTTGATATTTTTTTTCCATCAGATGCTAAAATTAAACCAGCACAAACAACATTTTTAAAAGCTGGTTTATTAAATAAGGCGGTTGATAATACATGTAATGTATAAAACCAACCACGTGTTTGATCAATACCTTCACAAATAAAATCACATAACGCTTCTTTATTATCAAAAATATGTGAGGTTCCTTCCGCAAAAGGATAATGTATTTGAGCATATGGAACACATCCACTCTCAAACCAACAATCAAATACAGCATCTATACGCTTATATTCTTTACCATCACGAATAATTATTATTTTGTCTACAAATTCTATATGTAAATCATGAATAGTATCCCGATGAACACCCGATAATTCAGCTAATTCATCAATACTACCTACCACAATAGTATCACCATCACAATTTTGCCAGATTGGAATAGGCGTTCCAAAAAAACGATTCCGCGATATACACCAGTCTTTTGTATTTTCTAACCAATTTTGAAAACGACCCGAACCTACATGTTCTGGAAACCAATTGACTTTTTTATTGTTCAATAGTAAATTGTCCCGTATTTTAGTCACTTCAATAAACCAAGCATCCATAGCTTTATATATTAAAGGTGTATCCGTTCTCCAACAAAATGGATAACTATGCGAATATTGTTCTTTTTTTACAAGCAAACCGCGATCATCCAGATTTTTAATAATATCACGATTACAATCTTTATAAAAACGACCATCTAACTCAGAAATATTTGGTAATACAAAATATCCATTCTCATCAATCGGAACATAGGGACTTTGTATTCCATTCATTTGACACACACGAAAATCATCTTCACCAAATCCCGGCGCTAAATGAACTACACCTGAACCTGGACTTTTATCCTTTTCATATGGCCAGCTTTGAACAAAATCATCCTCAAAAATATGATATGAATCACATGTAGGATATAATGATTCATATTCTAATCCTACAATAGATTGACCGCGAATTTTATCTAAAATACGATATTCATATTCATTCGTATAATAATCTGGAAAAATTTTTAGTATACTGTTTTCAGCAAATAATAATATCTTGTTTAATTTTTTAACATGTATAATAATGTAATTAGCATCTCGATTTACACATAACGCCATATTAGATGGAAGAGTCCATGGAGTAGTTGTCCAGGCTACTATATATACATCTTCTATTTTATTACCTTGTGTATCTAATATAATAGGCATTATATTATCAATCCAGGGTAATTCACTTACTACTTTAAAACAAACATAAATACTAATATCATCCACCGTTTTATAATTTTGACCAGCTTCAAAATTACTTAAGGGGGTATTACATGCTGGACTGTAAGGCATTACCCGGATACCTTTATATACTAATCCTTTTTGCCATAGTTGTTTAAATACCCACCAACAACTTTCCATAAATGATTTATCCATTGTTTTATAATGATCATCACTTGTTATACGTCCAATACTATCAAAAATAGGTTTCCAAGCATCACTGTATTTAAAAATAGTTTCTTTACAAAAATAATTATATTTATCAATTCCCATAGCTAGTACATCTTTTCGTGTTTGAATATTTAATAATTTATTCACAGCCATTTCAATTGGCAATCCATGAACATCAAATCCCTTTTTATTTAACACCTTTTTACCAATCATCCTTTCATAATAAAGGGTCGTACTTTTCATAAAACTAATTAATAAATGGCCATAATGTAAATTATCACTACTAACAAATGGAGGACCATCTACAAAGTGAAATGTTTCATTCACTTCTCTATCTATCCAAATACCATATATTTCTTTGAATTGTTCTATAACATGTTTATCATTTTCACTCGGATTAAACGATAAACCAATGCCTATTTCCATTTTATATATTATAATGTTTACAGTATAGTCTTTAAATCAATTTTTTTTTAAACTTATATTAAACCTTACAATGTCATGTTTATAAATCTATAATTTTAGATAGAAGTATATTTGGTAACAGTTGAAACTGGTCACAAAAAATTGTACTATATTACTATCAATAATATTTAGATATAATAAATAACGTAATCTAATTTATTTTTAAATCATTTTTATATTGGTCAAATTTAAATGTATTTAATGAAAATATTTTATTTCATTTTACACATAAAATTTGAAATATAATATAATCATTTTTTTAATATTAATATTAAAATACAAAATGAGTTTTTTACGAGCGGGTGAAATATCAATTAATATATTTAAAAGATTACAAGATTTAGGTTTCTCAGAAATAGAAAATTTTCAAGAATTAATTGATAATTCAATTGATTCTAAAGCAAAAAATATATCAATTATAATTAAAACAATAGATAACATTCCTAATCTATATTTTACTGATGATGGATTAGGAATGGATGGAGAAGGACAAGTTAAATATTATAATGTGGCTGGAGATAAATCTCAAGAATTATATGACAATCATATAGGTTCAAAGGGAATGGGTGGAAAAATTGCCGCTATTAATTTAAGTAATCGTGGAAATGTTGATATTATTTCAAGAACTTCTCCAGATAATTGGGCAGAAAGTTCTTACAATTGGCAATCTCCAAATTATATAGGTAATGTAATGGTTTCTACAAAAAAAAGTATTGATGATGCTGAACTTGTAGAACATATTTTTCAAGATTTATTACAAATAAATGTTCCCCATTCATTTACAGTAATATTTATGAAATTAGATAAAACTATTTACGATACGCTTTTTATGAGATCTCCTCTAGATGCTAAAAAATCATTAGCATTTCATTTAGGAATAACTTATTATACACATTTACAAAATGGAATTAATATTACAATTATTCATGACGAAAAAAAACAAAACATTGTCCCAATTCCAATTAATATAACTAAAAAAACAGAACGGTTTTTTCCTGAAAACATAGATCAAATAATTAAAGTTAATCATAAAACTCAAAAAGAAGGAGATGCTGATATAACTAAATTTATAGAAAATATATCATTACCTTATGAACGTAATTTTATACTATACACAGATGATTCGGTTATTGAAATTGACAATGATCAAAATTATTACCTTTTTCATGGGACATATCGAATAAACCAACATAGTAATATTAGGTATAAAGAAAAAAAAAATATAGATATAAATACTGTATTATCTGACGAATTAATTCGTTTTACAATAAAACATACATTTTATGCTGATATTATTGAGTTAAGAAAGAAGATTGAAAGCGAATTTTTGGATAATACAGATTTAGATGAAAATACGGTTCAGGAAATATTTTATGGATGTCATTTAAAGCGAAACGATAAAATAATTAGTGATCCTGCTATAGAATATAAAGACATTAAATCTGGAACGTATTACACACGGTTATTTAATCACAGTCAATTTCTAATAGAATACAAAGTAGGACCACATGATCACGATATAGATAAACAATTTGGTATTATGGTAAATAAAAGCTGTCTAAATAAAAGTAGTATTCATTTGTCGATTATTAAATTAATTAATTATCTTTATTACGAAAATCACCAACTATTAAATGATATTATAGAACGTAAAATAGAAGACTTTAAACTTATATATCCTAAAATAGAACAAGAACAATCTAACCAAACAAAAAAAACATCTAACCCATTACCAATTCTTCAGATCAAGCCATTTCAACAAAATACAGAAAAAGATACTGAAGATAAAGAACAAACAGACGAAAGTGTCACCGATACAGATGACATAGAAGTAGAAATTGAAATCAAAGACAATATAAAGAAATCTAGGAAAAAATTGTCTAAAAATTTACGAACTAGAATTATTGAACTTCAAGAGAAAAAAGAAAAAATTACTGGCATTACGTTTGGTAAATATATCCGTTCTGAAATTGACCATATTGATGGTAATCCAGGAAATAATGAAGATATAAATTTACAAGCAATTAGTCCTAATTTACACTCTTTAAAAACAAACGACCCAATTACATATCAGGAAATATCACAAAATCCACACATATATAATATAACTGTAGCATTGGCACATCTTGACAGTCCACTAACATTGTCTAATTTATCAAGAGCAAATCAAACAAAATTACTTAAATTTCGAAAATTTCTAAAAACATTAATCTAATATATTTTATACCTTTTTACATTTCAAACGCCGATTTTACACATCATAAAATAACTGAATTATTTCAATTGTTTTGTCTGTTTCATTTTCCGGGGTTATCCAGTAATTTATATGCTGTTCTAATACATTTAAC
>Ga0194130_10005356_pt1:7500-15504 | contig 15504 bp, 16 predicted proteins | sample TA2KigsurfametaG_FD_160084 | JGI IMG/M metagenome (GOLD analysis project Ga0194130, IMG submission 160084) | Freshwater microbial communities from Lake Tanganyika, Tanzania - TA2015050 Kigoma 12 surface | ecosystem: Environmental > Aquatic > Freshwater > Lake | place: Tanzania: Lake... | reverse complement strand
CTTTTTTCTTTTTTTTTTACTAATTTTGTTAAAGGTTTTGTTAAAGAAAATTCTTTTTTTGAAAGGGGCTCTAAAACAGAATTTAGCCCCTCTGTTAAAAATTTATAATAGCTAACACGTTGAATATCTAAAAGATCTCCTACATTTGTAATAAAAATATTATTCATATTTTTTAAAAATTTATTTTGTTAAAAATTTAATAATATTATTAAGCCTGGTTTTTTTTTTATTTATTGTATTTTTATGAAAAATATTTTTTTTTAAACTTTTATCAAATAAGCTTGTTAATATTCTAATATTGTCTTTAACTAAATTTTTTAAAAGTTTATTATTTTTATTAATTACATGTTTACTAATTAAACTAATAGCTGTTAATTGTTTTAATATTTTTTTAGCAATAAATTTAATATTAAAGTTATAGTTTTGATTTAGGAACCAATTTCTAAAATTTTGTTTAATATTTTTTTTTTGTTTTTTTTTAATTTTGTTAGCTTGTAACATAATAATTTTTATAACTTTGTTATAATAATATTTATTATAAATTTTATATTAAAATATTTTTTATGAATAAAATAAAAAGCTCTAGAATTGGAATAACTATAGAATGTTTAGAATGTAGAGATTTATTAAATAAAAATATTAAAGGAGTTTCACGCTATTTAACTTCTAAAAATAAAAAAAATAGCTCATTTATTTTACAACTCTCAAAATATTGCAAATATTGCAAAAAACATACACAACACAAAGAAATAAAATAATATTTTTATGAAAAAAGAAAAAAATTTTAATAAAATTAATAAAAAAAGACTAAAAAATTTTCAAAAATATAAAACAACACCCTATGGATATTATTCTTATTTAATAGAAAAAAAAATTAATATATATAATGAATTAAATTCTTTAAAATTTTTTATTGACTCATCTGGAAAACTTAAACCAAAATTTGTTACAGGTCTGTCAAAAAATTTTCAAAAAGGTATTGTTAAAATGATAAAAAATTGTCGATCATCAGGTCTTATACCATTATTATCTTTAAAAAAATAGAAACTATATTGTAGCATATATACGCCTGTTTGCTTAGTGGCCGAAAGCATTGGACTCATAATCCATTTTCAAATGAACAACGCTGGTTCGAATCCAGCCAGGCGTATCCATTAAATTGAATATTTTATTAAATATTTTTTAAATAATATAATTTAGCTTTATTTTTTTTTAAATTATTTTTTTTTATAATTTTTAGTATATTTGGAGAATATAAAAAAAAATTTTGATCTATAGTATGACCTTTAACAGTTTGTCTTAGAGTAAAATTTTTATTAACTGTTTTATTTTTTATTGCAATAACAAGTCCTTGATGTGTTACAGGTCTTTCCTTTTCATTATCTTTTATTTTATATACTAGCTCTATTATATCCCCACTTTTAAAATTTATTTTTTTATTTATATATTTTTTTTCTATATAATTCATTAATGTTTTTGAAAAAAATTTCATAAAATTTTAGTAATTAATTTTTTATTAAAATAAAAAAAACATCTTTATATGTGTAACTATTATTAATAATAATAATAATTTTTAATTAAAAATATTTAATTATAATATATATATATATATATATGAAAAAAAACAAAACTAACATTATAGAACCAAAAGAAAATCTTCCATCAGAAAAAAACACAATCTTGTCTGTTTCAGAAGCAGTAGAAGCTTATCCTGAGGAACTTACAAATAAACAATTTTATCAAAATTCTAGATTTTTTTTAGATTTAAATTCTTATCCTGAGTTTTTTTCTAAAGATTTAGCTAATCTAATTAATTATATATGTACTATAGGAGCATATTTTATAATAAAAAAAAATAAAATAAGCTTTATAACCAGCCTTTTAGGCCTTTTTGATTTTAAGCTAATTTATCAAAAAAATAGGACTAATGAAGAGAAAATTCAAATTTTCATTAAATTTATAATAAAATTATTTAGGCTTAAAAAAAAGTAAAATTTGAAAAAGATTTTTTTGTAAAAAACAATATTAGCTCCATTTTTTCTTATATTTCAGAAAAATCTATTTTTATTTATAAAAACCCTATTTTTATTATTGAATTATTAATTCCTATTTTTTCAGCTAAGCTTTCTGTTAACGAAGAAAAAAATTTAGAAATTGAAAAATATAAAATATATGTTAAAATATTACAAATTATTCATAAACACACAACTATTTCTTCATTATTTATAAAATATATTTATTATTTTTATTTATTAAAAAAAGAATTAACATCTTCTGAATTTTTTACATTAAAGAAAAAAAATTTTTTAAATGATTCTTTATTGGTATTTCGTAAACAGATTATAGAAAAAACTACTATTTTAAATAAAAAGATTCAAGCAAAAATAGATTTTATAAAAAATTTAGAAATTCTTGAAAATATAAGATTATATTTTAGACACAAATTTTAATTTGTGTAGGTGGGTATAGCCAAGTGGAAAGGCATTGGTCTGTGGATCCAATATGCGCGGGTTCGATCCCCGTTATCTGCCCTTATCATTTAATTTTTAAATCTTTAAAGCTTAATGGTAAAATATATAGGGCCTAAAATAAAAATTCAGCGAAGATTAGGAAATATTGTTTCATTTCCTAAACAATCAAAAAAATTTAAAAAAATTACCCCTGGAGAACATGGGCGAAGAATTGGCACATTATCTCGCCGTTCATCTATATCAACTTCTTATAAAGAAAGACTTATTGAAAAGCAAAAACTGAAATTTGCATATGGAATTACTGAAAAAAAATTATTAGCTTATTATAATTTTTCTAAAAATAAGCAATCCTCTGCAGAATCTGTTTTAGCTCAAGTGTTAGAATCAAGATTAGATAATATTGTTTTTAGATTAGGCTTTGCCTCAACAATAGCATCTGCTCGTCAATATATATCTCATGGGCATATTTATGTTAATAATAAAATTGTTAATATTCCTGGATTTTTATGCTCTAAAGAAGATATTATTAGTATTAAAAATAATTCGCAAATAAAATTGTTAATTGAAAAAAATATATTGTTTATTAAAGAAAAAAATAAGCGTATCTCAGAGAAATTTAAGCATTATAATTATTTTAAAGAAAACCCTTTAACTATTACACCCAAATATTTATTATTAGATCAAGAAGCTCTTATTGGAAAAGTAGTAGGCAAAGCTTCTCTTAAAGATTTAAAAACAAGCATTAATTTTTTAAAAATTATAGAATATTATTCAAGATAAACATTTTTAGTATATAAATAATTAATATATGGAAAAAATCGAAAAATTAAAAAAGCTTAGGGAAGATACAAATATGTCGATATCTGAATGTAATAAAGCGCTCCTTGCTTCAAATTATGATTTAGAGTCTGCATATATGATATTAAAAAAAAAAATGGAAAATATAAGTGAAAAAAAATCAAACAGAGTAACAAAATCTGGTATTTTTGGAACATATTCGCATAGAGGTGGTGCTTTATTAGGCATAGTTGAGCTTTTATCCGAAACAGATTTTGTATCAAAAACACAAGAATTTAAAGAGCTTGCACAAGATTTGGCTGCTCAAGTTCTTTTTTCAGCAGATATTAAATATGTTTCAGAAAATAATATTCCGGAATTTGAAAAAGAGTTTTATACTGAAGAAGTTTTAGATAAAATTATTTTTATGCGACAATTTTTTTATAAAGATAATTCTTTAACAGTAAAAACTTTATTAAATGAGTATTCGGCCAAATTTGGTGAAAAATTGGAAATAGCTAATTTTTATAAATTTGAAATAAAATAAAATTTTTATAGCTAGCAGAGAGAATTGAACTCTCAACCTTCCGATTACAAGTCGGATGCTCTGCCTATTGAGCCATGCTAGCATGATTAAGCATAATTTGTAGTAAATGAGTTAGCTTATTTATTAATATTTTATTTAAATATATGTTATAATAATATATGTATTTATTAAAAACAAGAAAAGCAGCACTTAAGCGTATTAAAAAAAAAAAAAAATGCTTACAGAGAAAAAAAGCTTATAAAGCTCATTTATGTATTTCTAAAAATTCAAGGCGATTAAGAGATTTATCGTCTTTATCCAAAATTTCAAACCAAGATTTAAATTTTTATTTAAAAATGTTACCTTATTAAAGCTAATATTTATGAACAGAATAACAGCAGGTAGCCATTCAACAATTAAACGTAAAAAAATTTTGAAGTTAGCGAAAGGTTTCAGAGGTTTGAGCTCTAAATCTTATATTTTTGCTAAAGAACAATTGCGACAAGCTTTATTTGATTCTTATAAAGGCAGAAAGCTCAAAAAAAGAACATTTTCTAGATTTTGGAATCATAATATAAGTGCTTATATTAAATCAAAAGGTTTATCATATTCTTTTTTTATTGGGGCTTTAAGAAAAGTTAACATATTTTTAAACAAAAAAATTTTATCAACTTTAATTGTTTTTGATAAAACTATTATTAATTTTTTGATATTTATAATAAAAAATAAATTATAAGTTTTCAAATCATGGTCTAATATATGTAATTTAGATATGTAATATGTAAGGTAACATAGCCAAGTGGAAAGGTATTGATTTGCAAAATCAAAAATCCTCAGTTCGAATCTGAGTGTTACCTCACATCTTTATCTTATTTATTTATCTTATTACTATATTATATGTTATAATATATATAAATATATATATATAAATATTTATTTGTAATTCTTTTAATAATAATTACAAATATCTAAGGGAGGGTGGGAAGTGGGATAAGATATTAGGTATATAGCTTTTTTTTATTTTTAATTACGGATATAAATATAACTATTTAAAAATAAATATAAAACTAAATAAAAAAAAAAATCTATTAAAAAAATTTGATGAAAAATTAGGTAAATAAAATAATTAAAATTAAAGCAATAATTAAAATCAATAATTAAAATAAAAATAGGGGGTTGTGTTGAAATGGTAAACAAGCTTGACTTAAAATCAAGTGGCAAAAAAGCCTTAAGGGTTCAAGTCCCTTCTACCCCATGTTTTTATTTTAATTATTCTTTTTTTTTATCTTAGTGATTTTAAAAAACTTTAATAACTCTTTTTAAAACAAAAAAAATTATATATGATAAAAATTGTAGGCATAGACTTAGGAACAACAAACTCAGTTATTTCTGTATTAGAAGGATCATTACCAATCATAATTCCCAACTCTGAAGGTTTTAGAACTACTCCATCTATTGTTGCTTATAATAATTATGGAGATATTTTAATTGGAAATTTAGCAAAAAGACAAAATGTTGTAAATTCAGAAAACACTTTTTATTCAGTAAAAAGATTTATCGGTCGAAAATATTCGGAAGTAGAAAACGAAATAGATTATGTGTCATATAAGCTTAAGCCAGATAAAGAAGGAAATATTATGCTTATTTGTCCAGCTTTAAAAAAAGAATTTCATCCAGAAGAGATTTCATCTTCTGTTTTAAAAAAACTTGCTAATGATGCAGGAAAATTTTTAAATGAAGAAATTAAAAAGGCTGTTATAACCGTGCCGGCATATTTTAATGATTCTCAAAGATTAGCAACAAAAGATGCTGGATCTATAGCAGGGTTAGAAGTTTTGAGAATAATAAATGAGCCAACCGCTGCAGCTTTAGCTTATGGTTTAAATAAAAAAAAAAACGAAATTATTTTAATTTTTGATTTGGGAGGCGGAACTTTAGATGTATCTATTTTAGAAGTTGGTGAAGATGTTTTTGAGGTTTTAGCTACAGCTGGTGATACTTATTTAGGAGGCGATGACTTTGATAAAGTAATAGCTAAATATATAATTGATGAATTTATAAAAAAAGAAGGAATAGATCTTTCAACAGACAAACAAGCTTTACAAAGAGTTATTGAAGCTTCTGAAAAAGCTAAAATAGAACTTTCTTCGGCTAAAACAGCTACAATAAATATACCTTTTGCTTATTTTGATATTGAAAAAAAACAACCTAAAAATATAGATATGATTTTAACTAGATCAAAATTTGAGGAATTACTTTTACCTTTTTTAATAAAATGTAAACAACCTATTGAAAAAGTTTTAAAAGATTCAAAATTAGGAAAAGAAAATATTGATGAAATTGTTATTGTTGGAGGTTCAACAAGAATACCTTGTATTAAATCATTATTATATGACACATTAAATAAGCCTTTAAATGAATCTGTTAATCCAGACGAAGTTGTAGCTTTAGGGGCTGCAATACAAGCTGGAGTTCTTGCAGGTGAATTAAAGGATTTAATTTTATTAGATGTTACACCGTTATCTTTAGGTGTTGAGACAGTAGGGGAGTTAATGACTGTAATAATTCCTAGAAATACGAAAGTGCCTGTTTCGCAAGCAGAATTATTTTCTACAAGTTCTGATTATCAAACTTGTGTTGAAATAAATGTTTTACAGGGTGAGAGACCTTTTGCTCATGATAACAAGAGTTTAGGTATTTTTAAATTAGAAGGTATTCCTGAACAGCCTAAAGGTATTCCTCAAATTGAAGTAAAATTTTTGCTTAATGCAGAAGGTCTTTTATCGGTTATAGCAAGGGATGAAAGTTCAGGTAAACAGCAATCTATTCAAATTACTGGCGCATCCACATTACCACGAGAAGAAGTTGATAAAATTATAAAAGATGCTGAAAAAAATGCAAAAATAGATCTTTTTCAAAAAAAAATTTTCAAAATTTATAACAAAATAGATGAGTTTTTTAATATTTATCAAAATGTTACATTAAATAGTAAAAAAATTATAGCTTTTTTAAAAACCTTAAAAAATATAATTATCAGAAAATTTAAGGTTCAAATATTATTCTTTTATCGCTAGCATTTATCATAATTTTTAATATTTTTAATAATTTGCCCTAAAAAAAAAAATGTGTATGATTAAATATACTCAAAAAATAAAAATTCAAACGAATTTATTAGAATTGCTGAAAGCTAATTCTAAAAGCTTTTACGGAAGCTTAAAAGGACTAATAAAAGGATTTAAAAATAATGTTTTGCCTAATAAACAAATTAGTATAAATATACCTTCGCTAAATATTCCTAGAAAAGAAAATCTTTCAATATCAAGTTTATATTTTGGAGCTAATTATATTTTTAATTCTAGAAAATTTATTAAATTTTCAAATTTAAACATTGGATCCATTTTAGAATTTAATATTGACTTCTCTTTATTTTTTTCTGTTATTATTGTAATAACAGCACTAATTTTACCAACAATGATTTATTATATAATAGTTAGAAATCTAAAAGAAAATTCAAAAAGATATAAAAAATTAAAACGTTTCATCAAAGAATGGTATAAAGGGAAAAATATATTAATAATATTTTTTTTCTGTTTTCTTTGGGCACAGCTTATTTCCTATCTTTTAAAATATTTTGACTATATAGATTCGGATTTATTTTCATATTTGCTTGATTTCTTAGGTTTTTACTTAGGCTCTTTTCTTTTTGCTATTAAAAACTTTCTAAAAGAAATTTGTGGCATAAGAGATCTTGAAAATATAATTCAATCTAAGAGTATTACTATTCAACATTTATTACAAAGATTAAGAGCTTTAGAAAAAAGAAGTAAAACTTATGATGAGCGTCTTTCTTCTTCCGGGCCAAAATCTGTTGAAACTATTTTTAAAATACTTATTGAAGAGCTTACAATAAAATTAAAAGAACTTAATGGTAAAGTTGATTTAATTGTAGCAAAGCTTTTCAAAGATATTCAAAAAAAATATGATCATAGCAAAGGCTTAGCTTTAGAACAACTTTTAAAACAGCTTCAAGAAGATCTTGAATGGGTCAGAAAAGATGTTGAAAATGTTATTTCATTGGAGAGCAAAAATCTTTCTGAAAAAGTTAAAAAATATATAGAAAAATTAACAAAAGAACTTAAAGCTCAACTTCAAATTGATGAAGAAACTATTGAAAGAATTGTAAAAAAATTATTAGAGGCTTCGAAATTGAATGATGATGTAATAGATACT
>Ga0194130_10005356_pt1:0-5000 | contig 15504 bp, 16 predicted proteins | sample TA2KigsurfametaG_FD_160084 | JGI IMG/M metagenome (GOLD analysis project Ga0194130, IMG submission 160084) | Freshwater microbial communities from Lake Tanganyika, Tanzania - TA2015050 Kigoma 12 surface | ecosystem: Environmental > Aquatic > Freshwater > Lake | place: Tanzania: Lake... | reverse complement strand
TAGCTGTACTGGAAGGTGCGGCTGGATTTAATAAAAAAGAATAAAAAATACGGGCTATTAACTCAGCAGGTTAGAGTATACCTTTGATAAGGGTAAAGCCCCTAGTTCAAATCTAGGATAGCCCATATGGGATCATAGCTCAGCTGGTAGAGCGCTGCTTTTGCAAGGCAGAGGTCAGCGGTTCGAAACCGCTTGATTCCAACAAAGTTTAATAATTTTATTAATAAAAACTTAATTTAATAGCTTGTAATGGATCCCTTGGTATCCAGAAACGAAGAAGGACGCGAATACCTGCGAAAAGTTTCGGGGAGCAGGATATATGCATAGATCCGAAAATTTCCGAATGAGATAACTCATTAACTTTTTATCGAATCTATAGATAAATAAAGAGGTAACCTGGTGAACTGAAACATCTTAGTAACCAGAGGAAAAGAAAGTAAAAACGATTTCCTTAGTAGCGGCGAGCGAACTGGAAAAAGCATAAACTTATTATGATTAAAATAATAAGGGTTGAGGAAGTTTTTTTGTATACTTTATACAATTAAAATTTTTTTTTATAAAAATAAGTAATTAAATGGTTGGAAAGCCATACCATAGAAAGTGATAGTCTTGTGATTACTTTATTTTTTAAATAAAAATATTTAATTAACTTCCAAGTAGCATGGAACACGTGTAATTCCGTGTGAATCTGCGAGGACCACCTCGTAATGCTAAATATTCCTGGATGTCCAATAGTGAATAAGTACCGTGAGGGAATGGTGAAAAGAACCCCGGAAGGGAAGTGAAAAGAACGTGAAATTGCAAGCTTACAAACAGAAGACGAACGAGTTAAAAGCGTTTTACTTCGTGCCTGTTGAAGAATGTTCCGGCGAGTTATAATTAGTGGCAGGTTAAAATATATTAAATATTGGAGCCAAAGTGAAAGCGAGCTTAAAAAGGGCTAAAGTCACTAATTATAGACCCGAACCCACTTGATCTAACCATGTCCAGGATGAAAGTTAGGTAACACTAAGTGGAGGTCCGAACCGACTAATGTTGAAAAATTAGCGGATGAGGTGTGGTTAGCGGTGAAATGCCAATCGAAAGTGGAGCTAGCTGGTTCTCCCCGAAATGTATTTAGGTGCAGCAGTTTTTTCACAATATAGGGGTAAAGCACTGTTTCGATGCGGGCTGGTAACTCGGTACCAAATCGAGGCAAACTCTGAATACTATATTAACTAAAAAACTAGTAAGACTATGGGGGATAAGCTCCATAGTCAAGAGGGAAACAGCCCAGATCACCAGCTAAGGCCCCAAAATAACTACTAAGTGATAAAGGTTGTGAAAAGGCTTAAACAACCAGGAGGTTTGCTTAGAAGCAGCAATCCTTTAAAAAGTGCGTAATAGCTTACTGGTCTAGCAATTTTGCGCCGAAAATTCTTGGGGCTAAGTAGTTTGCCGAAGCTGTGAGATATTTTTTAAATATCGGTAGGGGAGCGTTCCATTGTAGGATGAAGTATTAGCGAAAGCAAATATAGACAAAATGGAAGTGAGAATGCCGGATTGAGTAGCGAAAACATTGGTGAGAATCCAATGCCCCGAAACCCTAAGGATTCCTTCGCAAGGTTCGTCCACGAAGGGTTAGTCAGGACCTAAGATGAGGCTGAAAAGCGTAATTGATGGATAATGGGTTAATATTCCTATACTAAATAATTAAAAATTATATTTTTAGGGACGAAGAAGGCTAAATTAGCCGTAAATTGGTAAACGGTTTAAATTGTTAAGGCCCTTATTTTAAAAAATAAGAGCTAAAACGTGAATACAAGATAAATAAATTATCAAAGTAATTGATGTCATACTTCCAAGAAAAGCTAAAAATATATTTGCTTTACATATTTATTTATGTAAGCATATTTAATTATTTACCTGTACCAGAAACCGACACAGGTGGGGAGGTAGAGTATACCAAGGGGCGCGAGAGAACTCTCCTTAAGGAACTCGGCAAAATGACTCTGTAACTTCGGAAGAAAGAGTGCCTAATTAGGCTGCAATATCAAGTTCCAAGCAACTGTTTAACAAAAACACAGGTCTCCGCTAAGTTGAAAAACGATGTATGGGGGCTGACGCCTGCCCAGTGCCGGAAGGTTAAAGAAAGAGGTTAGCTTATGCGAAGCTTTTGACTGAAGCCCCGGTGAACGGCGGCCGTAACTATAACGGTCCTAAGGTAGCGAAATTCCTTGTCGGGTAAGTTCCGACCCGCACGAATGGCGTAATGACTTGGAAGCTGTCTCAAGGAGAGACTCGGCGAAATAGCAATGTCTGTGAAGATGCGGACTACCTGCGCCTGGACAGTAAGACCCTATGAAGCTTTACTGTAGCCAAAAATTGATTATTGGTTTTATTTGCGCAGAATAGGTGGGAGACTTTGATACTGTTTTTTCGGAAACAGTGGAGTCAAAATATGAGATACCACTCTAATAATGCTTATAATCTAAGCTCATTCCGTTAACCGGGTGAAAGACAGTTTTTGGTGGGCAGTTTGACTGGGGCGGTCACCTCCTAAAAGGTAACGGAGGTGTACAAAGGTTTCCTCAAATCGGACAGAAATCGATTGAAGAGTGCAAAAGCATAAGGAAGCTTAACTGTGAGACAAACAAGTCAAACAGAGACGAAAGTCGGTTTTAGTGATCTGACGCTGCTGTGTGGAAAGGGCGTCACTCAACGGATAAAAGTTACTCTAGGGATAACAGGCTGATCTCCCCCAAGAGTTCCCATCGACGGGGAGGTTTGGCACCTCGATGTCGGCTCATCGCATCCTGGGGCGGTAGTTTGTCCCAAGGGTTAGGCTGTTCGCCTATTAAAGCGGTACGTGAGCTGGGTTCAGAACGTCGTGAGACAGTTCGGTCCATATCCGGCGTAGGCGTTGGAGTATTGAGAGTGGCCTTTCTCTAGTACGAGAGGACCGAGAAAGACATACCTCTGGTGTACCAGTTATCGTGCCAACGGTATATGCTGGGTAGCTACGTATGGTTTAGATAACCGCTGAAAGCATCTAAGTGGGAAGCTGTCCTCAAGATTAATACTCTTTGGTTGTAGCTAGACGAGCTGCTTGATAGGGATCAGGTGTAAGTATAGCAATATATTCAGCCAAGATCTACTAAATACCTTTTAAGTTAAAAAAAAAATTAAATCTCGGTGTTTATAGCCTAATAGTACAACACCATTCCATTCCGAACATGGTAGTTAAATGTTAGCACGGCGAAAATACTTAAAGAGAAATCTTTTGGAAAAATAGCAAGATGCCGAGATTAAAAAATCCTTTGTAGCTCAAAAGGTTTAGAGCGTGCGGCTGTTAACCGCAAGGTTGTTGGTTCAAGTCCAACCAAAGGAGCTTATCTTTTTATATCAAATTAGGTGATTAGCTCAGTGGTAGAGCATCTGCCTTACAAGCAGAGGGTCACAGGTTCGAAACCTGTATTACCTATTTTTATAGAAATGGGCTTATCGTCTAAAGGATTAGGACGGAAACCTTCTAAGTTTCTAATGTAGGTTCAAATCCTACTAAGCTCAAAACCTACATATTAAAATATGTTATAATATATATTTTTATTTATGCAGATGAAGGGATTTGAACCCTTACGAACAATATTCACTAGATTCTAAGTCTAGCGCGTATACCAGTTCCGCCACATCTGCCTTTATTTACAAATTTTGCAAAAACATATGAAATATATAATTGCTGCCGAAGAAAAAAATTCAAAAGAAAATAATAAGAACAAATCATTAAAATGGTTTGAATATTTATATCTAATAGCAATATATTATTATTCATTTTCTACCTTAAATTCCTCAATAGTTACTCATAACGATAATCAAAACCCAATTATTTTTGGGGAATATCTTCCTTTTCTAACTCAATTAATGGAAATTGAAAATAATGCACATTCCGTTACAGATAAATCTATTTTTTTATATTTTATTTTAATAGATATAATTAAAAGACCTATTATACCTTTCTCTAAAATTGTAAAATTTAATATAATTTTAAGTTTTTTAATAGAATTTTCATTTTTAATAGTTTCAACTGGTTCAGAAATTTTTTTACTAAAAGATGTAAAAAATAGCCAATTTAAAAATAGTAAAAGCATACACGACGTTTTTTATAGTATTGTTTGGGTCGTGTATGTAGCAATTTATTTATATTGTGCATTCTTTGCTTTTCAAAAAAAATATCCAAAATTTTTTAAACCCTTTGATAAAATAACACCATCTATTCTTTTATACTTAAATATAGAGAAAAAAGAAACTCTATAAAAAGTATAAAAGAATTATTTATTTTGAATTGCTGTAGAAAAAGTTAACTCTAATACATTGACTTGTTTATTTTTTGAAAATTCTACTACGCCATTAACAAGGGCATATAACGTATAATCTTTTCCACAGGCTACATTTTTTCCAGCCTTAAATTTTGTACCCTTTTGTCTTATGATAATTGATCCTTTTTTTATAAGTTGATAGCCAAAAGTTTTAACTCCAAGCCTTTTAGATTTTGAATCTCTATTATTTTTAGTACTTCCTGCTCCCATTTTATGTGCCATAAATTATTCTGATTTATTAAATAAATATTCTTGTATATATATGTTTATATCCTTTTAATCGGGTATAATTTTTTTTTGGTTTTGTTTTAAGAATCTTGATTTTTTTACCAAAAATATCTGAAAGTATTAATCCTGTTATAAAACAATTTTGTATAAAAGGTCTACCTAATTGAATTTGAGAATTATTTTTTAATAATAAAATTTTTTCTAAAGTAAAAAAATTTTGATTATTTTTTCTTTTGATATGATTAATATCATACCAAAAATTTTTTTTAATTATTATTTGAGTTCCTGAAACGGCAGCAATTATATATTTCATATGTTTTTGCAAAATTTGTAAATAAAGGCAGATGTGGCGGAACTGGTATACGCGCTAGACTTAGAATCTAGTGAATATTGTTCGTAAGGGTTCAAATCCCTTCA
>Ga0194130_10005355_pt1 | contig 15508 bp, 20 predicted proteins | sample TA2KigsurfametaG_FD_160084 | JGI IMG/M metagenome (GOLD analysis project Ga0194130, IMG submission 160084) | Freshwater microbial communities from Lake Tanganyika, Tanzania - TA2015050 Kigoma 12 surface | ecosystem: Environmental > Aquatic > Freshwater > Lake | place: Tanzania: Lake Tanganyika... | reverse complement strand
CAGGAGATCATGCGGGAGAAGAAAGTAACCAGTCAATCTCTTATGAGAATTATGCATCATTTAGCAGAGCAACCCTTGGATTATTAAAGCTTTATACTTACCTTTACCATCACAACTTAAACCCTTTCCAAATGGAAAAAAAACCCAAAATCTGGGCTGACGGCATGATTGTCAAAGCCTCCTTGCGTAACGGCAAGTCAGTTATCTCCACCTCCTACAATGTAGAGAAGTTCTGTGCGTTCCTGCGTAAGCATGTGAACGAACGAGGCTACGTAAATGTAGACTCTTGGGAGAAGGACCAACCAGGCAGGTTCGGTGACACGCATAACGCTTCGCTGAACGACTTTGTTCCTACATCCAAACCGGCCAATCGCCGTCAACAAGAAGAGGCTGATTTGCCATTCTAATCAGCCTAGTTGATAGTGATAAGAGGGGGAGCTTAGGCTCCCCTTTTTTGGTTTCCGGTTTCCTGTTTCCCAATACCCTAGGGGGGTAAGGAAACGGGAAACGGGAAACACTGGTAAATGTGTGTTGTCAATTTGTCAATTTGACAATATTACCGAAAGTACGGGGAGCTTAGGCTCCCCTTTTTTTTGGGATACAATTTCGGAATACTTTTGTTATCTAAACAAAGAAACCTATGAAGACAATCTACATCAAAGAAGGCAAGAACTGGGCTCAGAACGACTTTATGCTTCCCACTATGGGAACAATATGGAACAGGACCTATATGCTCACAGAAAGCTGCCTACACCCCATAAAAGGGGGTTACGGCATTAACAAGCTTTGGGGTATATCCGGATTCCCTTACCACAAGCGCAATTCAGTCCGTGTATGCTGGATGCCTCACGAATCCGGTACGTACTTTATTCTGTACGCTACTGCGTACGTCAATGGGCATAGAGAGATTAGAGAACTAACCTCTGCTAGACCTGGGGACAAGATAAGATGCTTGATTTCCAATCAAGGAAACAACTGCTCGGTGTGGATCAACGACGTGTCCACCACCTTCAAAGTTAGGCTACCCCTTGTAACGTACACCTTGCCGGTGTACTTTGGTGGTGTACTTCCTGCTCCTTGGGATATGGAGGTTATCCGGGTTGATGAACCCTTCTACCTCCACTTAGCCCGATCATGCCGGGACTTCTTTACCAAGACCTTGGCTTTCTTTGGTGTCCTTAAACCATCCATAGAGCGGTGATTAATGACCACGTAAATGCGATTCTCATGCTTAACGTGGTCTATTTTGTCTGCGGTAATCAACCGGTAGACCTGCTCATACCCCATCCAAGCCTTGTATTTCTCCTTGTAGACCTCGATGTAATGCTCTATGGTCAGGAGTGGGTAATTGGCCTTCTTACACAGCTCAAGGCTTATTCTGGGCATCTAGGTCTCTTATGACACGTTTAAGGTATATCGCTAGGTCCAAGGCTTCTTCTAAGGCATGCTGCAACCATTCTCTTGTAGACAGGTCCTGCCTTGTCATGGTGGTACCATACTTACTGTACCCCTTCTTGGCTCTCTCTTTGATTTCCAATATGACACTCTCCTCCACCGAAAAGTCGGGTTTGTGGTCATAATTCACGTTTATTCTGCCGTAACTTGTATCTTGTTCCATTCCGCTAAATTAACTAAAAACCATGAAGAAAGTTCATATGATTCCTGCGGATGACATCCAAACCAACCACAACGTACACCAATGCACCTGCCAACCGGTGGTTGCCAAAAAGATTAATCCTGATGGGGAAGAGTACATTGAAGTAATCCACCGGTATACCGACAATAAAGGCTACATCAAGCAGGTCTGCAAGGAGCTGGGTATATCCACACCCAAGTTTTCCTACAACCAATTATCACAAATCGCTGACAATTAGTCGGTAATACATTTGGCAGATACGATCCGTTTTCTTTACCTAAACTAGTACGAACCAAGGTTAACTTTGTGGTGTTAATAGCACATGAGTTAGACCTCAAGCGATAGGAAGATTACCGGAGTTTAGACTGTCTCGGCACAAAACAAGTCCAAACTTGCATTCTCAAGATGCTTGGTTCGAGCAAAGTAAAGTCCCACAGCAAACGCCTTCGAAACCCCTTTATTGGTTTCGTGATCCGCCTTCGGAGATACGTGGCTGACGGCATTCAAAATCAAAATAAACCAATATGGGGGCGGATCTTTCTGACCAAAGATTTGCCAAACCACCTTTTGGCGAATCGAATGGTCTTCTTTTTTACCACCAAGCCACCCGAGGGGGTGGTTAAACCAATGCTCACCGCAGGGTGAGCGATGAAGACTCAATAGAAACCAACCCCAAGGGATGGCGAGGTAGTCATCCTATCGGATATTTAGCCTTTAACCTTGACGGATTGACTAAATGTGATATATTTTTTTTATTTTTCACCACCAAATGCTTCGCCTTTTGAAGAAGTATTTGAGTGGTGATACCCCCGGCTCACCTTGGGGGTGGCCGGGATTGAAATTCTTTTTGAATTGAATGACTTGTGGAGCGAAAGGGTTGTATCTTCGGCGTGTAATAAACACGCCATGACTAGAAATGACAAAGATTTGGGAAACAAGAACCCTGGAGCGACACCCATGTACGAGATGCTTCTCTTCATTTACCACTGGGGAGAGGATTTCAAAACGAAGAAGATGAAGACGGCCTTCATCGAGAAGGCTAAAGCCCTTCTCGAGCGTGAATACAAGATGATTGGTCAGTCCTACCAAGACGGTAAGAAATCCTCTTCCCTTGTGGTAGCAAAAGAGTACTACTCAAAGTCATTTCCAATGAACGGCAGAGCCGTTCACTTTGAAGATGAAGAAGGGTATAGGGATGCTAAGTTCATTGGTCTAAATCCCGAAGAGTGATTGATTTTCAGCACGATATACACGATAGAATAGAGTTGTACTTCAACCTGTTTGAGTCTAGATGCGTGTTCTATCGCTCTAATGGCGATAAAAAACCAGTCTTGATTAAGAAGAGATTTACGTTGGACGACATCTTCTCCAAGAAGAGGACCAAGCCCATTAACACTCTCCGGAGGATGGTTTGGTATATGCTCAGAGTGAAGGATGGATTTAACTTTTGTACGATTGGTTCTGCCTTTGGCATGGACTATTCATCGGTGATTAAAGCTGTTCAGCATGTGGAAGAGCAAGTTAATTGGGATCCAAAAGGTTTGTACAAGCCTTTGGCGAATTACTTGTCTGAAGTCAAGCCAAACAAGTTTGGCAATAAAAGGATTAACTACTGGGTCGCACCTGGTTTACTGGAAAATTCTTACCGATTAAGTACCAATTAGTGGAAAATTTACACCAAAACGGCACGATTGATTTCCGTTTATGGAAAAAAATATCCATGTTTGGAAACGAATTTATACCCTATAGGACACTACTTTGAACGATTTGTCACGAAGAAAGTTTTTTTTGCGTAAGGTATTGAAATACGATACTTTTTGCATAGTTTTACATTTCTAAACCACGAAGTCAATAAGAGGTAGGATATAATGGCATATATCGAACATAATTTTTTTTCATTAAAGGTGTTTCTTAGAAATGAATACCTATATCAAGGCATCAAGGGACATGGAGAATTTACACCTGGCGTTGTTATGTCTGTAAGGTGTATGCCAGGACAAGCTGCATTATTTCAGGTTCTTTTAGAAAATGGGGTTCTCAGAGATAAGTTACCAAGTCATGCCCTTTTAACTGAACCTAAATCCCCAAATCCTGATTTACCATTTCACTATTTACAAATTTGGAATTGTTTTTCATATAATTTTACCTTAATACACTTATCGTATTTGTACGATACACCGGTGGAGGTTTATATGAAAGATAAAAATTTTTACAAAGGGAATTATTATGGTACTATTAATTGGGGCTCTAATGATTTTAATACGGATTTATCTTTAGCGGAAGACCCATTGGAACATAAATCTCACCACATTATTTTATTGGAGAATGGTCAAATTGCACTACAACCTAATAACAGAATAAAATGGTTTGAACCTAGTTTCGTTACCAAACCTTTTCCGGAAAAACCCGATTACTTGGTTAATAAAGATTATTATAACTGTGAAGGTTACGAAAAGTGGAGTACAGAAGATTCTGATAGAATGTTTTATGATAATGAGAAATAACCAAAAATAGTAATACAAGCTTTAACAAACAAAACAACCACCATGAAAAGAAAACTCGTCACCACCGCAGACTCCCATGAGGAGTACCTCTCCAAAGTTGACTACGAAAGCGCCAGCACCATCAAGTTAGCCGTGCAATCCGATCAGGACTACCTATGGTTCAAGAAGGCTCGTACTTCCACCAAAGCGCAGTCCTTTGGGACTGCACTGCACATGAACCTCTTAGAGCCGGATCGTTTTGACCAGCACTATTGGTGCCTCAGAAACGAAGACAAAGTGGACCGAGATGCCACTTGGGTAGTCAAGGCCAACAAAGACAAGAAGGTCGAACTGATAGCCCAGAATCAAGGCAAGGAATGCTTGGAACAAGAGGATTGGGATGCCATTCAGATTGTTTCTGAGCGTGTCATCTTTGATGACCGCTTCACCAAGTTCGTAGCTCAGTCCACCAAGGAGCAGTCTTTCTACGTGGAAGACTTCTTTGCCGGTATCTCCACGAAGTGTCGCCCAGACTCTTACATGCCCACCATTGAGGTGGACATCAAGACCACGAAGGCTGCCGATCCGAAGGGCTTTTGGTACGAGTTCCTCAAGTACAAGTACCACATCCAACGTGCCTTGGCTGTGGACATGATGAGGCTCTTTGGCATTGACATTGAGCAGTCATGCATCCTTGCAGTTTCCAACGAAGCTCCATACAACCATGAGTTCTACCGTATCCCACAGCATTTGTTGGACACCGGTCGGGAGTTGTACCAAGAAGGCTTGCGTAGGATTGCTAGGATTAGGGAAGGACAGATTTACACGGGCTTCATTGCTCCGGAACATGAGGTGGACCAAAACGGAATGATTGTACTAGAAAACAAATGGAAATGAAATACAAAAGGGTATACATCTTTAACATTCCAAACATTGTCACTGGAGGTCCAGAGGCTTTGTTTCAGTTGTCTCACGAAATGATTGAACTTGGGGTTGACTGCAGGACGCAATTCCTTGGTGAATATGAAAACCCCATAGACAAAGAGTTTGCTTCGTACAAATGCAATTGGGGCTCTAACCTAGAAGTGGACGAAGAAACGCTGTGTATTGTCCCTGAGGTTGCTACAAGTCTAGTGAACCACCCATTCTTTGCTAAAGCAAAGATGGCCGTTTGGTGGTTAAGCGTTGATAACAACAACAACACGTTCTCAGACTTTGGTAAAGACGGATTGATTCATTTGTATCAATCAAACTACGCATTAAATCATTTAAGGAAGAATGGAACTAAAGAAACCTGCATTTTGTTTGAGCCGATTAACGACTCATACTTTGATTACCCAAAAACCGAAAAGAAGAACAAGGTTTGCTATTCTATAAAGGGCGAAGCCGTTGGAGTGGCTATGCAGAAAGCATTGCCTCAATATGAGTTTGTTATACTCAAAGGCATGACCAGAGACGAGGTGAAACAACATTTAGCGGAATCTAAGTTGTTTATTGATTTTGGACATCATCCGGGACGTGATAGGTTGCCGAGAGAGAGCGTAACACTAGGGACTTGCTTGTTGACATCGAGGAAAGGTTCTGCGTCTCTCCAATCGGATTTGTGTATTCCTACACGATTTAAGTTCTATTCAGATGAGTCTCACAAAATCAAAAGAGCTATACAAGAGTGCGTGGACAACTACAATTTGGTTAGCGAAGAGTTCGAGCCTTATCGAAAGATCATTCGTCAAGAAAAGCAAGTGTTTATTCAGCATATTAAAAACATTTTGAAGCTTTAGTATGCTTGACTATCTAATCGTTGGATCTGGGTTCTTCGGAGCTATATGCGCTAGGCATTTGCATGATAGAGGTTATCGTGTTGCCGTGATTGAGAAACGCAAGCACATCGGCGGAAACTGCTATACAGAGGAAAAAGACGGCATCAATGTTCACACCTATGGACCACATATCTTTCATACCGATAACAAGGATGTTTGGAATTGGATAAACTGGTATGCGGATTTTCATCCATTTAGGTTGCAGGTTATGGCAAATTTTAAGGGGGAAATTTATTCTCTTCCTTTCTCTATGCACACGTTTTCCAAGATTTACGGTGCTAATACGCCACACGAAGCAGCTATGGCTATTGCTTGGGATTCCAAAGACGTGGGGGAAGATGTTAACCTTGAGACATCCGCAATCCAAAAAGTTGGAAGAACCACCTACGAAATGCTAATTAAGGGCTACACGGAAAAGCAGTGGATGCGTGAGGCGAGTAGCCTACCTGCTTCCATCGTTAATCGTTTGCCGGTTCGCCTTACTTACGACAACAATTACTTTAATCACCCATACCAAGGCGTTCCAATCGGTGGTTACACAAAGATTTTCGAGAAACTGTTGGACGGTATAGAGGTAATAACCGGGGTAGACTATTTTCGTGACGAGATTCCAAATCACAAAAACCTCATCTACACTGGACCTATTGACCAATTCTTTGATTACCAGTTTGGGCCTTTGGAATACAAGTCAGTCAGGCACGAAGAGTTTCGTTATGGCTCAGGCAATGTGCAGGGGTGTCCGGTAATGAACTACACCGACAAGGAAGTTCCATACACAAGAACTATTGAGCATAAACACTTTGAAGCATCTAAATCAGATGTGTCTTGGCTGTCATTTGAGTATCCGGTTGTTTATGAGCCAGGCAAGGTGGATCCATATTACCCAGTTAATGATGAGAAGAACAACTTACTGTACCAAAAGTATAAACAACTAGCGGACCAAACACCAAATGTCATCTTTGGCGGAAGGTTGGCTGAGTACAAGTATTACGACATGGACCAGGTCATTGCTTCAGCATTGAAACTATGTAAAGAAAGATTACCATGAAAACACACTACAAAGCCATGCGCACGGAGGACGATATGTTTTGGTTGGGTATCGTTGGTGACAAACTGATGTACTCACCGGTGCCGTTCCTGCTACCCTATTCCGTGGATCATAAGACCATTGAAACCACCGTAGAGTCCAGTAAATTGGACATCACGGATCCCTCTGGGGAAAAAATTCGCTACAAATTAGTGGATGTTTCTCTAGAAGTGCTTGGAGAATAATAATTAATCACTATCTTTGCTTCACTTAAACCCCAACAACCATGCAAAACCTATCACTCCTCAACCAACCCGTCAACACTCAAGACATTGACTTTCGGGTTCAATCCATCAACAAGGGCGGTTATGCCACCATCCTTGCGTACAAGGACGCACGCTACGACATGCGTATCTTGGACGAGGTAGCCGGTGTCGGCTTATGGCAGAAAGATTACAAGATTATTGACGGCAACCTTTACTGCGGTATTGGTGTCTATGTGGAAACCCTTCAGCAGTGGGTATGGAAGTGGGATGTTGGCGTTGAGTCCAACACCGAGAAGGAGAAAGGCCAAGCCTCCGATGCGCAGAAACGTGCCGGCTTTGCTTGGGGTATCGGACGAGAGTTGTACGACTTCCCGTTGATTCAGGTCAAACTGAATGCCAACGAGTTTGAGGTGCGTGCCGATGGCCGTGCCCAACAGACCTACAACCTCAAGTTAAGGGATTGGACTTGGAACATTGAGCGTGACGAACAATCAAAGATTACCAATCTAGTTGCCAAGGATCAGGATGGCAACATCCGATTTCAGAGCGGTAAGTCTGCTAAACCTGTGGCTTCAAGTCAAGCCAAGCCTAAAGCAACTTCAACCCCAAAGGCTGCTGCACCGGTAGGTCAGTCTTTGGACGCTCCTGCGACTACGGAACAAATTGACAGACTTCGTGTTATAGTTAGAGAAATGGCTGTATCTACGAGCAAGACTGAACTTATTAAGGAGATTAAAGCCGGAATAACGATAAAACGAGCGGATGAGCTTATAACGCAGCTTGGCTAGACACGACTTACCCACACCGAGCCAGCAGTTTCTGGACGATCTTGTCACCCACGATAAGTTTATTCTGGACTGCTGTCTTCGGTTGTGTAAGGAAAAGAACGATGCCCAAGATTTACGTCAAGAAGTTTACATGAAAGCTCTTCGCTTCTGTGATGGTTACCAAGAGGGTACCAACATGAAAGGGTGGTTGGTGAGCATAGCCAAGAACACCTACATCAATGGATTTAAAAAAAAAGGAAAATCGGTCGAGGTTTCCGTCGAAAGTATCGCTGATCCGGTGGATTATGCGGACTATATTGACACGGAGGACTTTGACCGAAATCCTAATGCTACGGCATTTTCAGAGGAACTCGTTGCAGCCATTGAGTCTTTAGAGCCTGAGTACAAGAACATCGCAATACTTGTGGACGTGTATGGCTACAACTACAAAGAGGTTGCCGAAATGAAGCAGATGCCTGAGGGAACGATTAAGTCCAGGCTGTTTCGGGCTAGGGGTATACTTCGGGGTAGGCTTGCCGACAAGGCGGCTTTGTATGGAATGGCGTATGTGAAAAGACCGTCAAACCGTAAGAAGAAATAATGCCGGTAGGAGAAGGATTATTCGTAGACGTAGGTTTCCCAAGAAACAAATTACCGATACCAAGGATGCCAAGAGACCTTGTGGTTACATGGACACAGATGTTGATTCCCGATCGTTTTAGAGAGTTTGTGGAGTGCAGGTACAACATCAGCGCAAGGATTCCTATCGTTATTTCTTGGGACAAGAAACGCAAGGAAGATGAGGACTGGATTAATTGGTTTGCAGACACTGCTGGTCTTAATCGACCGATGCATTTCTTTCACAACGATAAGAGTTTGAATCCGGTGGTGAAGAAGAAAACGACAAAAAAGCGAAGAAACAATGGAACAAGGATTTAACCGAGCAACGATTAGGGGGGTAATTGTTGAAGAACCTCAGATGAAAAAAGGCTGTGTGTTCTTTACGCTAGCTTGGTTTAACAGCACCAAGTCAAAGTTAAACTACGTCAAGTGCGCCGTGTTTGGTGACAAGGCCGTGCAGTTCCACAAGATGGTTCGCAGGAATGCGAGTATGGTGGTGGATGGATACCTTGACACGCTTATCTTTACGTCGTATGTTGGTGTCCGTGTTATCGTTAATTCTTGGTTCTTGCAAAGCCAAAACTCAGAGAACAACTCCTACATTAGCCAGATGTACGAGGACAGCGTTACGCACAAGCTGCAGGTATCAGACCTTACAGACCGATTTAACGTCTAAAACTATGAGCAAAAGCAACATTCCGTTTTGCGTTACCAAGGTAACGATTGAGAAATTTTACGACGATGGAGAAATTCACTCCGCTTCGGTGTCTTCTAGCAGGATTCACATAGACGACTTTAGGGAACAACTGATGCAGGCTTGTTTGGCATCGGGTTGGACTGAACGGCAGGTAAACGATATTTTTGATTCATCGTGCGATGATTAAACCCGCAAAAATCAAGACCAATAAACGAGGTAAACTCTAACTTTTCCAAACCATAAAACCATGATCCTAAACCTAGAAAGATGTGGTCCAAACGTCCACGTTGCTCGCGCTCAAGACAAGCAGAAGCTTCTCCTTATCTCGGACCTGCACTGGGATAACCCGCATTGCGACAGAGAACTTCTCAAGAACCATTTGGATGAAGCGGTCCGCAGGGACGCTGCCATCGTAGTGAACGGAGACTTTTTTTGCCTAATGCAAGGAAAAGGGGATCCACGCAGGAGCAAGGACGATATTCGCCCGGAGCACAACAACGGGCGATACTTGGATTCCATCATCCAAACAGCCGCAGAATGGTTTAAGCCATACGCCAAGCATTTGGTTTTGCTTGGTTATGGAAACCACGAAACTGGTGTGCTCAAGCATCAAGAGACCGATATGCTTAGAAGGTTTGCGGATGTTATGAACTACGAGAATGGAGCGAACATTCAGGTCGGTGGCTATGGCGGCGTTTTCTCTGTGGTGCTGTCTAGTTCAACAAGGGGGGGCAACAAAAGCACTGTTCAGTACGCAATTCACTACTACCACGGTTCGGGAGGTGGAGGACCTGTCACCAAGGGGGTCATCCAAGACCAACGCATTATGTCGTCTATTGAGGGGTACAACTGCACATGGCAGGGTCACGTGCATGAGCTTTACCACCACGTCAATATGGTACATCGCTATGACGGCACAAACAAAAGGATACTACAAGTGCCGGTGGATCAAATCCGTACTGCAACCTACAAGGAGGAGTGGGACGGCGGGGTTGGAGGGTTCCACGTGGAGCGGGGGAGGCCACCCAAACCCTTGGGTGGTTATTGGCTAAACATTGAGTTAATTCGCATTTTTAGCAGAGCAAAAGGCAAAGAGTGCGATAACATTAAGGTTATTTCTGATTTTTCGGTTTGCAATCGGATGTACTGATTATCTTTGTATGAAACAGCCACTGCATGTACACAGAACTTATCGACGGCTCGATACAGAGCCGCAATCAAAACGCCAAGATTGTTCACCTTGAAGACATCGGCTACGAGTCTTGCGACCATGAACGCTACACCTCCTTGTTTCAGTACGGGGAGTCCATCAAGAACCACTTTGCAGTAAACGGATCCGTTAAAGGCTATCGAGGGGAGTTCTATATGAACATCCTTTGGGTGGATATTGACAATGCCGATGTAGGTCAAGCGTTTAACTCTTCCAAAAAGTTCGTTAAGAAACTTGTTTCCGAATACCTCGTAGACCCTACGCAGATTTACATCTGCTTTTCTGGAAAGAAAGGCTTTCACATCGGCCTGCATTCCTCTCTCTTTGGTGGATTTAAGGCTTCGGAAGACTTGCCAATTCGAATCAAGCGATTGGTGGGTTCCCTTACCGAGGGAATCCCTAGCGTAGACCACGGCATCTACAACAACAACAGGGCTTTTCGGGCTATTAATTCAAGGCATCCGGATAGCGGATTGTACAAAAGTGGTCTGCGGTACGATGACTTTATGAACCAAGACATTGATGAGATTTCGTTCTATGCGGAGATTCCCAATCCGATGTTCCGTTTTAGTGCGGAGATTAATCCGGCAAGGCCCAACAAGAAACTAATTGAGGCTTGGGAGTATGCGTGTTACACGGATGACTACAGCCATGAGGTTAACTCCATTAAGAAGAAAGACGAATCAGGTTTGTTCTCCCCTCCATCGGAGGGGGATAGAAACAACAAACTATTCAAGCAGGCTTGCGCTCTCTTTGACAAGAGCCAGTTCAAGTTCTACGATGTGATGCAGATACTTTCTGGGTTGAACGATGCTAGCGGCAATCCATTGGAATACAAAGAACTTTACAACATCGCTCGGTCGGCACAGCAACGCACTCAAGTGAAAGCAGAGGCAGGAGACGGTATAAAGACTTGGTATGCCCTGCATGAGCAGATTCCAGACATCCTAAATGCTTTGGATGAGAAGAGTGGTAATTACGACCTTGTCTTTGACGAGTTCAACAACCTTATCAAGGGAGACATCAAAGGCAAACTGATTGTCCTAGCCGGGCAGGGCGGTACCAAGAAGTCGTTGTACGCCCAAGAAATTATGTTTCGCAATGCTAGGAACGGGATGCGTGGAATCTACAACAACCAAGAAATGTCTCGAACGCAGTTCCTCAAGCGAAGCATCAACATGTACCGGGAGGGCTATGCCCATAAGAAGCTTTGGGATGAGTTTAAGGAGCTCTACGCCACCGATCGGGAGGAAGCCACCAAGAAGGTGCAAGAGATACTCAAGGATGATTTCAGCAAGCGAGTTATCGTGGACTACAAGTTGGCTTCTAGTGCTGCACACTACAAGTCTATTGTCGAACAAGTAGAGAGCGCTTACGGCAAGATAGACATGTTCGTGGTGGATGGATTGTCTATGATGGCGGATTCCGGTGGGGAGAAGGATTCAGCAGAGAAGCATACAAGGGAACTGAAGTACTTGGCCAACGAATTGAACATCCCGATTATTGCCTTGGTTCATGTGACCAAGAACATTCCCAAGTATACTAGAGACCTGACACCTTACCTTAGGGGCAGCGGCAAGATTTACGATAACGCAGACATCTTTGTGTCTTGTTCGCTTGTTGTGGACACGGAGAGAACCTCGAACGAGGATGTCGTTTACCGCACGGATGTGGGTTATCTTCGCCTCTTCGACAAGAGAGATTCTGGGGAAACCATCAACGTGGTATACAACTTTGACTCAAATACTTTGTCTATGTCTTCCTCGCATATTGAACCGCCATCCATAGAAGTCAAAATCAAAAACCGATACCTCAATGCAGACAAGTTTTAACATCCTCCACAGGCGTCCCGAAGGGATGGATTACGAAACCTACAGGGAAGAACGCAGGGCCACAAACAAGGCCGTAAGGGCTTACCTAAAGGGTCAGAAAGACGAAAAGCAGGGTAGGCACTCTACCCGGTATAACACGACCAAACAACTAGAGAAGTACATGCTGCACGGTTGGTCCGAACTCGCTCCGAACGAAAATAAGTTTATGGAGTTATTGAGGGAGACTAACGAGCATGAAAGACGGAAAGATACACTTGGGGACGATTTACCACCAGGAGGAGACGGGAGCGAGCCTGTACCGGCTAGCGATGCCCAACCTGTGGTTGCAAAAGGAGAGGGAGGCGGAGTTCCTGACAACGAACTTCAAGCAGATTCCGGACATTGACGATGAACTTGTCAAAACCGTGGATGTGTTCCTCATCTCAAGAAACCTACACATTGACGAGGATGACAAAATCCGAGGGGTCTTTGACTACCTGCGCAAGCATGGCGCTAAGATTGTCTTGGACTACGATGACTATTGGGTGCTCCCGTCGGACCACCACATGTACCGGCATTACAGGGCTCAGAAGCTGACTCACCGGTTGGCTTTGAATATTTCCCTAGCAGACCACGTGTTTTGCACGACCACCCACCTTCAGGAGCGTATAGAGCCCCTTAACGGCAATGTAACCGTTGTAGCGAACACCCCCTACCCGAAAGGGTTTGAATCGTTTGTAGCGCATCCTACGCAGTCTGAGAAGGTACGTTTCGGTTGGTTCGGGGGTGCACAGCACATCCCCGACGTGAACCTGATGGCAGAGTCAATGAAAAGCCTTTATCGGGATCATTCTTTGAACGGCAAGTATTTGGTGGTTTGTGCGGGATGGAACGAAAACGAAGCGTACAGGGCGTATGAGAACGTCTTTACGGCGGGGTATCGCAATCAGAACTACGCTAGGATTAACGCTATGAGCGTTTACGAGTATGCCTTTGGGTACAACGAGGTGGATGTCTGCTATGCTCCTTTGAGGGCTGACAAGTTCAACCACTACCGCTCTGAACTGAAGTGTGTTGAAGCAGGGATTATGGGTAAGCCATTGATTTGCTCCAAGATACCGCAGTATGAGGACGTTATCAAGCACAACGTCAACGGGTTATTGGTTGGGGAGAAGGAGTCTGGGGCTTGGTACCGGTACACGAAGATGCTGATTAACGACAAGGATATGCGGGATGAACTCGCTAGAAACCTGCAGGAAACCATTTTAAGGGATTTCAATTACGAGAAAGTATACGAAAAAAGAGTCGAAGTGTACAAAAAATTGGTCAGTAAAAGGAAATAACAGGGAACAAAAGTGTTATCTTTGAGGAGTGGATTGAATATTCTCGCAACCTAAACTTTTGGTTCGTGGTTGTCCAAAAGGGGGTTAGGGGTTGTTGGGGCATTAAGGGGGTAGGATGCGAACCGCATCCGCCCCTTTTTTGTTGAATAACTGACTAAAACTACCGAAATGATTAGATTAGCAGCAATCAATATTACCAGGCCCGCCAATGCGACCACTTACACTATTGGGGACCGAATCTTCACCTCTGCCACCGGCATAACTACCGCTGGATCTGTATTTGCCAACTTGGGTGAAACGATGTTTGGTAATGGCTATGTAACAAAGGCTAAAATCTTTGTTTCCGGAACTTCTTTTACAGCCAACCTACGGCTTCATCTTTACACGCTTGCTTCTGGGGAGTCTTTGTCTACCGGTACTACGGTGGCTGATAATTCAGCTATGGGTGTGGCATTGGCTGATTCAGCGAAATACGAGGGTTATGTCGACTTTACTACGTGGGTTAATGGAACCGATTGTTCTTTCTCTGTTGTTGACGATGTTCGTCTTTGTTTTCAAAGGGGTACAATTCGTGGTGAAATAGCCAGTTTAGGCACTTTGGTTGGTATCCTTGAGGCTCGAAGTGGCTTCACCCCTACATCTGGACAGACATTTCAAGTTGAATTAATGTCTGACGCTTATGAGGGTTAAGGGTCAACCCAACGGTAGAGCTTTAAGGGGTAGAAGGGGATTTACAACCTTTTACCTATCGGTGTCCGATAATTCGGCAGCTGCTTTGGCTTGGGCTGCTTTTAATAATCGTTGCAACTTGGATGGAGCCGTTCCTGCGGAACCGGCGGCTCAGGATGGAGGTTGTTTATACACTAGATTTCTTTATCTATACAGCTAATGCCTACGCCTAGTTTACTCATTGTCCCTGCGAGATGGAAGACCGGTAGTCCCGGTAAACTTTACTCTCAGATTCCAACGGATGGAAGCGGAGACTTTAACGTTACGGGTGTTATTACGGGTGGTACAAATGCTGGCACAAGGGTCAATAACCTTGGGTATATTGAGGCTGTAACTACGAGTGGTACTCCTCGACTAGACTACTACACAAGCTCAGGCACCCCAGGTTGCCCTGCGTTGCTTGTGGAGCCGAGTGCGGCAAACGGAATCCTAAACTCTACCGATACCACAACGAGTTGGACGCTTGGTGCAAATCTTACAAGCGGTGCGATTGATGTGATTGGAGTATCGGGCAACAACTTGACCGTTTCCGTGAGTGGTTCAAACCTTAATGATTCAAACGGCAGGCTGCAAAGAGCGAGCAATAATGTAAGCCTTGCCAGCGGTAGCACTTACACTCTTAGTTTTTTAATGAAAAAAACAGGAGCGCACACAATTGGCGGTTATGTTTTGGTAATTGATTCAGGAGGCAATAAAGTTCTTGGAGGTAATTTTGATGTTAGCGGTTCTTTTAGTAGCGGCATAACCACAACCACTGCGCCCGTAGATAATCGTATTCGCAGGGTTGAGCAATGGGGTACGAATGTTTACCGATGCTCCGAAACCTTTAGAATGACTGCAAGTGGCACGGTTGGTTCGCTTAGGCTTGGCCCAGTTGTTTCAACAACCAGCGTGGAAAACTCCGCAGTCGGCACTGAACTCGGCTTTGCTGCTCCGCAGTTAGAACTCGGTTCGGTTCCCACAAGTTTCATCCCCACCACCACCGCAGCAGTCACCCGCAACGCCGATGTTATTTCGGTCAGCGGAGCGGTCAGCGGTGCGATAGGGCAGACGGAGGGAACGATTTATGCGGAGGTTACTTTTGCGGGAGGTTTAACA
>Ga0194130_10005349_pt1 | contig 15524 bp, 14 predicted proteins | sample TA2KigsurfametaG_FD_160084 | JGI IMG/M metagenome (GOLD analysis project Ga0194130, IMG submission 160084) | Freshwater microbial communities from Lake Tanganyika, Tanzania - TA2015050 Kigoma 12 surface | ecosystem: Environmental > Aquatic > Freshwater > Lake | place: Tanzania: Lake Tanganyika... | reverse complement strand
CAAGTCCTAGTGGGCCCACCAGAAAAACAAAAACCCTTATCGACCACGATGGGGGTTTATTTATAGATTAGTAGAGACCTATAAAGATAGTCTTACAATTTCAGCATCATGAATCCATCTGGGCAATGTAATTCAAATTCAGCCAATCAAGATACTCAATATGATCAAATCTCGGCTTCGGATAGTTTTGAGGTTAAACCTGAGCCCAAACCCACCATGAGCAAGAGAGAGATCATGGAAGAGTTATCTCGACAACGATTTCCATGGGAAGAATAGGTGCTTATTCTTAGGAAAAACTAGTGCAGTCTGGTTTTTATCTCTCGATTATTCTCGCAAGTTTAGGCGCATTACTATTTGCTGCTAAAGCGATTGTGGTTAAATTTTCCTATCAGTATGGTGCTACTGCAGATATCGTTCTGACCCTGCGGATGGTATTTTCACTCCCAATCTTTTGGCTAGCGGTATGGTGGAACCAGCAGATCACATCACCACAACCACTCATCAGAAAGGATGTGATCAAAGTCTGTGCGATTGGCTTATTGGGCTATTTTGTATCGAGCTACTTAGATTTCCTCGGACTTCATTACATTTCTGTTGGGCTAGAGCGCGTGATTTTGTATTTAATTCCAGCCATCGTATTAGTACTGTCAAAGTTCTTATTGAAAAAAACAATTGATCGGCGGCAATATTGGGCTATGGCTATAGCCTATTTTGGAATCGTGATGGTCTTTATGCACGATATTGAGCTCAACAACCATGGTGCAGTTGTATTGGGTAGTGTTTTAGTATTTCTAGCGGCCGTGGTTTACTCCGTCTATTTGATTTTTGCAGGCGAGCTGGTGGGGCGGGTAGGGAGTATCCGAATGGTAGCACTTGCGAGCGCCTCAGCTACGGCTGCAACCTGTATTCAGTCGCTTGTCTTGGGCGTCGGTCAGCTTTTTGTGCAACAGCCCGAGGTCTATTACTTTGCGCTTATTAACGCCTTGTTTTGCACCTTTATCCCTATGCTTTTTATCATGATGGCGGTTAACCGCATTGGTTCAAGCTTGACTGCTCAGGCGGGTACGATTGGTCCAGTAGGCACCGCATTCTTGGGGTGGTATTTCCTCAGCGAGCCAGTGAGTGCTTTACAGCTTGCGGGAATTGCTGTTGTATTAATTGGAATTGCAATTTTGTTATCGATTGGCAAGTCCAATCCAAACCCAGCAGCAGCCGAATAATGACTTAATTTTTGAATGTGACCACGTGGTCAGCGCCCAAGCGAATACCAATTTTTTCGCCAATCGCATGGTTGTGGTGGCTAGGGACAAAGGCAAACACCTCTTGGCCCGAATTGAGTTTAAGGGTGTATAAAAAATCGGCACCACGAAACGCCTTACGCACAACCTCTGCTTGCATCGGACTTTCATCGTCGTGCTGAATATCATCGGCACGTAAGAGCACATCAATTTGTTTTCCAGGACTCAATGCTTCCCCTGGATCCAATTGCAATTGTCCGAGTTCAATCTCAACGGCACCTCCATCTTGGGTTTTGCCTTTAATAAAGACACCCCGACCTATAAACTCGGCCACATAGCGTGTATTCGGTTTGTGATAAAGATCGTAGGGGGTATCCCATTGAATGATCCTGCCCTCATTCATCACTCCGATGTGATCCGCAATCGCAAAGGCTTCAAATTGATCATGCGTGACGAGCAGGGCAGTTACCCCATTGGCTTTGAGAATATCGCGCATCTCACTAGCCAGACGCTCGCGTAAATCGATATCTAAATTTGAGAAGGGCTCATCGAGCAAAATCAGATCGGGTTCGGGTGCCATTGCTCGAGCCAGTGCCACACGTTGTTGTTGTCCGCCAGAGAGTTCGTGGGCATAGGCACTTGCTTTGTCGTCAAGTGCTACTCGCTCCAACCAATGCATACCAATTTTCTGGCGTTCTGCATTAGTGCCTGTCCGTAGCCCAAACATGACATTCTCAAGAACGCTAAGGTGTGGAAATAAAGCAAAGTCCTGAAAGACCATGCCAACTTTACGCTCTGCTGGGGAAATTCGTTGGCTGGGTGAACTCACCGTTTTGCCATGGATTTTGATCTCACCCGTTTGCACAGGCTCAAAGCCGCAAATGGCACGCAATACGGTGGATTTACCGCAACCCGATGGGCCCAAGAGGCAGGCAATATCCCCTTTAGGAAGTTGGAAACTGAGGCCATTGACAATCCGAATGACACCCGAGCCTTCCTGCTTAGGAAACTCGATCGCAATGTTTTCGAGGGAAATCAGGGCTGGATTGGAATTCATCCCTATAATTTTCGCATTGAATCATAAAAAATCATATAAACACCACAACCCATCTACTTATTCGATCCATTACCGCACTGAATGCGCATAAGCTCTATTTTCTTAGCCCTGACTCTTAACCTACCTATTCTGGGGTTGATCTTAGCTGCCCTATTGGGTCAACCCAGCCCAATCGGGTCGGACGGGATGGTCTCTGGGAGTACGCTAACCCACCTTTGGAATTATGTGTTGACGGATTACATCGTTACAACGCTCCTGCTTTGCTTCGGCGTTGGTATTGGTGTTTTCATTCTAGGGGTGGGTAATGCATGGCTGATAGCGAACTATCAATTTCCAGGAAAGGCAATCTTTGAATGGGCTTTGATCTTGCCGCTCGCGGTTCCTGCTTATGTGATGGCGTATTTGTTTGTGGATTTCTTGCAGCATGCTGGCCCCGTGCAAACCATGTTACGTGAGAATTTAGGTCTTACTATGTCATTACCGGATCCGCGCTCCTTAGGGGGTGCGATGTGGACCTTCACTATGTGTTTGTATCCCTATGTGTATTTGGTTGCGCGCACCTCTTTTTTAGATCGCAGTGCACGATTTATGGAGGTTGCTGAAACCTTAGGTTATACCAGTGTGGAAGCATTTATTAAGCTGGTACTGCCCATGGCAAGGCCTGCGATCTTTACCGGTATTGCTTTGGCGCTTATGGAGGTATTGGCTGATTTTGGGGCAGTATCCTATTTTGGCTTACAAACCTTTGCAACCGGTATTTTTAAGGCTTGGTTATCGTTTGGGGATCGAAGTGCCGCAGTACATTTATCCCTAATGCTCCTGAGTTTTGTCTTAATGGTGTTTTATTGGGAGCGTCACAATCGAGCCAGGCAACGCTATGCCCCTACCAATACAAATACTCGACCTGCCATCCCGAAGCGCTTAGTGGGTTCCCATGCGCTCTATGCCTTTTTATTCTGTGCCCTGACCCTCATATTTGCATTCATTTTGCCAATGGCAGTTTTATTTGATCTTGTTAGCGAGCAGGGTCTTGAAATGGATTCGCGCTACTGGGCATGGTTAAAAAATTCATTAAGCTTATCGGCATTCACTGCCATCTTAGCTGTACTTTGCGCACTCTTTTTGGCATATGCCGCACGCCTTACCCAAAGTAAAACACTGCAAGGGGTCAATCGCTTACTCACGGTTGGTTATGCCTTACCTGGCGCAGTTTTGGGCGTTGGTATTTTGTCACTTTTGGGTTTGTTGGATATTGCATGGTTGATGTCGATAAGTGTTGGGGTACTAGTCTACGCCTATCTAATTCGCTTCCTATCTGCCGGCTTACAAAGTATTGAGACCGGATTGACTCGTATTACCCCTGCGATGGATGGTACCGCTGCGCTCTTGGGCGCAAAGCCGCTGGAGATGATTTGGCGGATTCATTTGCCATTGTTAAAGCGTAGCGTTTTAACTGCCTTGTTATTTGTGTTTGTCGATGTAATGAAAGAGCTGCCCGCCACATTACTATTGCGACCTTTTAACCTGGATACCTTGGCAGTTGCCACCTACCAATTGGCAGCCGACGAACGCTTAACTGAACTCGCATTACCTGCCTTAAGCATTGTTTTAGTTGGACTTTTACCGGTTATCTTGTTATCTCGGGCGATTGCCCAGAAACGGTAAAAACCACAGAAGTACCAATATGATTGATAATCATTCTCATTTGTATTACACTCAAGTTTTTGTAATCGTTAATAGGAATGGTTTGAAATGCATGAAATTCGCTGGGCGCATTCGTCGGTATTGAAAAAAATTTCCCTGATACCGAGTTTAGTTTTTGGACTTGCTATAACCTTGGGTTCATCGCCAAATCATGCGGCTGAGCCAAATGCGGTACTTAATCTATATTCTGCGCGACATTATCAAACCGATGAAGCGCTTTATGCCAACTTCACAAAAAGTACTGGCATCAAAATTAATCGGATTGAGGCCGATGACAACGCTTTGCTCGAACGCTTAAATAGCGAAGGTGCCAAAAGTCCAGCCGATGTGATTTTATTAGTTGATGCCGCACGGTTGTGGCGTGCTCAGGTCAATGGTATGTTTAGGCCAATTCAGTCCAAGGTGTTGGATCAGCGTATACCAGCCAACCTTCGCGCCAAGGCCGATGCGGATGGCACCACCTGGTTTGGATTCTCAACTCGGGCGCGCATTATGGTGTACAACAAAGATCGCATTAAACCCGATGATGTGAACACCTATGAGAAGTTAGCTGACCCAATCAATAAAGGTAAGGTATGCACTCGTTCCGGTTCGCACCCCTACATGTTGTCATTGGTTGGTGCTCTGATTGAGCGTGATGGCACTGCGGCGACTGAGAAGTGGGCTAAAGGAATGGTCGCCAATATGGCGCGTGCGCCCAAAGGCGGTGATACCGATCAAATCCGTGCTGTCGCATCGGGTGAGTGCGCGGTTGCATTAACCAACTCTTACTACTTGGCACGTTTAATGCGCTCGACCAAGCCCGAGGATATTGCCGCGCTTGCCAAACTAGGCCATATTTGGCCCAATCAAAATGCTGGTGGTGTGCATATCAATATTTCTGGGGGTGGGGTAGCTAAAAATGCACCCAATCCACAGGCTGCTGTGAAGTTTTTGGAGTATTTAGCAAGCGACGCTGCGCAGATCTACTTAGCCGATGGTAATAATGAATGGCCGGTCGTTGCGGGAGTGAAGCTTGATAACCCCGCTTTGAAAGCGCTTGGACCCTATCAAGTCGAAAAGGTATCAGTCGCTGCGATTGGGCGCAATCAAGTGGCAGCTCAGCGGATCTTGGATCAGGCGGGTTTCCGCTAGAGGGCTATCCCCGGCCAACAAATGGCATCTTGCTGGCCATGATGGTCATGAACAAGATGTTACTTTCAGGTGGCAGTTTGGCCATTTGTAAAACTGCTTGCCCAACATGATCCACATCCATCCGCGGCTCGACTTTAATCGAACCGTCGGCCTGCATAATGCCGTTAGCCATGCGTTCGGTCATCTCGGTGGCGGCATTCCCAATATCAATTTGACCGCAATTAATGTTAAATCGCCTGCCGTCAAGTGCAATGGATTTGGTGAGTCCCAAGATGGCATGTTTGGTGGACGTATATGGCGCGGTATTGGGTCTTGGGGCATGCGCAGAAATTGAGCCATTATTAATAATGCGACCACCTTGGGGCGATTGGGACTTCATCATGCGCATGGCTTCTTGGGAGCATAAAAATGCACCGCACAGATTACTGTTCACGACATTCATCCACTGCTCGTAGGAAAGCTCGTCCATAGGAATTGCTGGCGCACCCGTTCCTGCATTATTAAATAGCACATCAATGCGGCCAAATTGATCTTTAAGCTGACGAAATAAGGTCTTCACCTCTTCGGGTTTGCCCACATCGCAGGCTACTGCTAAGCAGTTCGTTGTATTTCCACCAATTTCCTTGATTGCTTTTTGTAAACGTTCGTGATTGCGTCCGGTAAGCACTACCGAAAATCCGTCACTTAGCAGGGCTTTGGCGGCAGCTTTACCAATACCAGTTCCAGCACCGGTAACAAGGGCAACACGCAGGGGGTTTGAGTTCGTTGGCATGGATTTAATCAGGGCATAATGGTTAAAAATACAATGATAAAGCCATGACCCTTTTGTATCGGATCGCCTCCCGACCTGCCTATTTGGTTACGGCGTTTATCGTACTGATTGCAAGTATTTTTTTGACGATCTGGATGCTATTGCCAGGACCCCCCAAGACGCTAACAATTGCGACTGGATTTCCGGATGGGCTTTATCACCAGTTTGCAAAACAGCTTCAAGCAGAGCTCGCCAAAGAAAAGATTGTCCTAAGAATTCAGAATACAGGCGGTAGTGTTGATAACCTGGCACTGATGGCCGATTCCAAATCTGGAGTTGATTTGGCCATCATACAAAGTGGTGTGGGCAACCCAAATCAGTATCCAAAACTCACGGCATTGGCAGGTCTTTTCTATGAACCCCTTTGGGTTTGGTATCGACCCGACGCCTTTAACAAAGACGGGGGGACTTTACGGCAACTAAGTCAACTAAAAGGAAAAAAAGTATCGATCGGCAACGAGGGAAGTGGTACGAACATGCTCTCCCAAGCTATTTTTAAACTCAATGACATTGAGTCAACGCAACTCAATCTAGTTAGCCTTAGTCCCGATGAGGCAATTAAGCAATTGCGCCAAGGTGAAATTGATGTTGCCATGATTGTTTTGGCAGGTGAAGCACCTTTATTGAAAGATTTTTATCAATTACCCGGTATTCGCTTGATGGATTTTGACCAAGCAGAGACCTACACCCGAGTTTTACCTTACCTCAATCGAGTTGATATCCCTCGAGGCCTTGTAAGTATTGCCCATGATTTACCTAAGCAAGATATTCATGTGATTGCGCCTACCGCCACTTTGGTTGCGCGCTCTGATATCAATCCTGCTACGGTGAGTCTACTGTTGGGAACCACATACGACATATTACGTAATTACTCACGCTTGCAAAAGCCTGGTGAGTTTCCATCGAGCAAGGGCTTAGATTTTCCAATTGATTTAGATGCCGAGATATTCTTTAAGGATGGCCCCTCGTTTTTCTATCGGCATTTACCGTTTTGGGGTGCGGTGTGGTTAGAGCGTGTAATCAAGATCTTAATTCCCTTGCTCATTATTTTGTTGCCCATCTTTACCTATTTACCCGTGATTCTGAACCTAAGCTTAAAGATAAGACTGGGTCGACTTTATAAGACCTTAAAGACTATCGAAAAGCGATTTGCGGCTTCAAAAAATACGGATGAGTTATTGTCTGGACTCAATGATCTAGAAAATCGGATCGAGCGTTTGAATGTGTCTGCGATCCAGTCAAAAGAACTTTATGATCTACGAATGTATATTGCCTTGGTGCGTGATCAATTAAAACAGGCAAAATAAGGCTTGCATGTTAGCGCCACCATTTACCCCCTTCGAACAGTTGCAGCATTCCCTCCAAGACCGGGGTTATGCGGTTCTATCCCCCGATAGCCTGAGCCAATTGGTGAAGGTTCATCTTGGGGATTTGCAAAACCTCAAGAGCTATTGGAACAATCTACCTCGCGATCCGTATTTGAAAGATGGCGGGCGGTATCGCTTTCGTCGCCATGGGAGCTATGTCATTAATTCAGGGCAGGTCGAGTTAGCTCCTCACCGTGCGCATTGGCAATCGGTTGATTACAACGCTTTGCATGGTGGAATTGAGCGCTGGTTCGAGCCCCTGGAGCCCACCATACAAGCCAATCAGAATTGGCAGCAACTGATGCTGGGGATATCGTATTTATTTCCAGATTTACCAAGATGGTACGTCGAGGCTCATCCATTTCGGATTGATACGAGCGATGGGATTGGACGCCCCACACCCGAGGGGGCGCATCGCGATGGCGTTGATTATGTCGTAGTGATCTTGGTTGACCGAGTCGGCGTTAAAGGAGGAGAAACTCGGATTTTTGAAGCACAAGGCTCGATTGGCCTGCGGTTTACCTTACAGGATTCTTGGACGGTCTTGGTTCTAAATGATGCAAAGATGATTCATGAGACTACGCCAATTCAGCCAATCGGATCCTATGGCTATCGCGATACCCTGGTGGTCACCTTTCGGCGTAATGGTTTTCAAGAGCCACCACACCGGCAAGATCAGTAAATTAGTTTGTCATGAGCATTTTGAAGGGGAATACACCATGGATGTTGCTAGCCCAAGTTGGGGCTTTATTGGGCTTTGCGGCCTATGCCGTCACTCTGACAAATTTGCAACGCGAGTGGGGCCTATCTAATTTTGAATCCGGTCTAATCGCTAGTGCATTTTTTGTAGGATATATCGCCGTAGTACCATTTGCCACGGCTCTAACCGATCAGATGGATGCAAGGCGCATTTACATGATTGGAAGTTTGTTCGCAATTACAGGTCAATTGGGGATGGGCTTTGTAGCAAGTGGCTTTATTAGCGCTTGCGCTTGCATGATGGTAAGCGGTGCAGGGTTGGCGGCCACCTACATGCCGGGGCTCAAAATCCTATCCGATCGACTCATCCAGGGCGAAATCACCCGGCACATTTCGTTTTACACGGCATTCTTTGGAGTGGGTACAGGACTTTCTTACGTCATCTCGGGTTGGATATTGAGTATGGGTGACTGGCACAGTGTGTACCGCTGGGTTGCCTTAGGTCCAACCACTTCATTACTCATCGTACTTGCATTCATTCGGCCGACACGCCATTATCACTGGCAAGAAAAAATTACCATCGATTGGCGCAATATTTTTCCGATTCGTAAGTGGCAACAGGTTTTGCAAAATCGTAATGCCTCGGGATACATTCTTGGATACACCGTTCATTCGCTTGAACTCTTTGCCTCTCGCAGTTGGTTGGTAGCTTTTTTTATTCTTAGCACTCAGCTCTCAGGCGAGCAATTTATTTTGGCAGCAACCACACTTGCCGGAGTGATCAATTTCTTTGGGGTACCTGCTTCAATTTTGGGTAACGAGCTTGCCCTAAAAGTGGGTCGTCAGAAATGGGTTTGTATCGTGATGATTACGAGCGCTATTTTTGGAGTTGCTCTCGCATACTCAATGGGGCATGCGAGCTGGCTTATTTTGACGCTTGCGATTGGCCATGCCATTTTCATCATGGCGGATTCGGCTACGCTGACCGCAGGGCTGGTGACGAGCGCCGATGAGAAGCTCAAAGGGGCTGCAATGGGCTTGCATTCGCTCATGGGTTTTGGCGGGGGATTATTAGGCCCAGCAATCTTTGGTTTTGTATTGGACCTTACTGGATCACAATCGGATCGAGTCTCTTGGATCTGGGCCTATGCCTCGATCGTAGTTTGGGGACTGCTATTTGTAATCTATGAGCGTCGCAAGGGCTGGGTTCAATAAGGCTTTAAAAAGGCATTCCTGACTTTTTGTAGTCCAGTGGCTAGATCATGGCAGAAAAATTCCGCACTCATCTTGTCATAGAGGCCTGAGCGCAGGGCAATATCATGGGTCTGATGATTTAAGCCGCAGATATAGACTGTCACACCCCGAGTTTGGCAATGGTGCATAAACTCCATCAAGCTATCCATCCCAGTGGCATCGATATAAATCACATTCTTAAAATCCAATACCACTGCACATTGTGGAAGCCGTTGCTCGATTTTTTCAAGTAATTGAACAGCCCCAAAAAAGAGGGCGCCATAAATGCGATACGCTGCTACCTTAGCTTCTTGGCCCTCAAGAAATGGAAAGTCTGCGATGGGAGCAGTTTCAATACGTGAGAGACTGGAAATGCGATACACAAAGGTTACAAACGCCAAGATTAATCCAACTTGCACAGCAACTGTCAAATCCACCGTAACAGTCAGTAAAAATACACTGATCATAGTAATTCGATAGGGCAGACGAAATTGCTTGAAATCGATAAATTGTTTCCAATCACCCATATTCCAAGCAATAAAAATGAGGATGGCAGCCAAGCATGCCAGGGGAATATCTCTTGCTAGAGGTGCGGCAATTACGATGATGAGTAGTAGGGTAATCGAATGAACAATCGCAGAGATTGGTGTTCTGGCTCCAGATTCAATGTTGGTAACAGTGCGGGCAATGGTGCCAGTGACCGGCATACCACCAAATAATGGCATCACGAAGTTAGCAAATCCCTGGCCCATGAGTTCTTGATTGGGGCGATGACGCTCATGCGTTAAGCCATCGGCAATCCGAGCGCACAGCAGAGATTCAATGGCACCTAATAGTGCCAGGGTCATCGCTGGGGCAATCACCAATTGGGCACTCTCCCAAGTGATGCCTTGCCATTGGGGGCTTGGAAGACCAGCAGGAATACCACCAAACCGAGTACCAATTGTTTCTACTGGCAATGAAAAGATGCTCGTTGCCAGAGTCGCTAATACTAGAACCCATATGGTCCCTGGAATCATCCCTAGCTTACCGATGCGCTTATTAAACAGTCGCCACAGAATCAGAAAGATCAAGCTTGATATTGATAGGACTAGCGTCGCTGGACTCCAGCTACTAGCACGATCGATTAGTGTTTGGACCATGCTAACGAATTGCGATGGCAATTGCGGAATTTGCAAACCAAAGAAATCTTTAATTTGCGAGAGGATGATGAGAACCGCAATGCCATTGGTAAAGCCAACAATCACTGCAATCGGAATAAAACGAACTAAGGTTCCTAAGCGAAAAAGCCCCATCAGAAATAAAAAAACTCCAGAGAGGGTAGTAGCTAGTAGAAGATTGGCAACACCATACCGATCGACAATGGCATAGACGATCACAATAAATGCACCAGCCGGTCCTGCAATTTGTACCTTAGTGCCTCCTAGTAGGGCAACAATCAAACCCCCGATAATGGCGGCAAAGATGCCGGCTTCAGGTTTTAAACCACTGGCAATCGCAAATGCCATTGCCAGTGGCAGGGCAATGACTCCAACAGTAATACCCGCAAGTACATCGCTAGAGAACTGTTGACGTGAATACCCTGTAAATGAATCAAGGATGGCTGGTCGAAAAAAAACCATTATGACTTTAGGTTTTAAACCAATCCCCTAACCGCTGAGTAATTCCATAGGCTAGTACCGAACATATCGCCGTTAGAAAGGTGCCCCAAGCGATATCGATGAGTGCGAGCTTACTTGGAAAATCCCGAATCACCGCTAGATTAGTGAGGTTGTACGTCATATAACAAAAGAGTCCAAAAAGAGCTCCATAAATGAAAGCATCTAGCCACACTTGCTTTTGCAGAGCTGGATAAATGACAAAGATGAACGCCCCAAGACCGTATAAAAGATAAAAGCCTAAAGCCGCAATCAGATTTGGATTGGGAGACATTAAGGAGCCCATTTCGTTGCGGTATAGACTCTTCGCAATTCCTAATAACCAAATTAAATCAATTACTAAGAGGCAGAGCAGAAAAGCAAAGTAGGGGATTAAATACTTAAGCATTTTGGTCAGAACCAGTCGTGTAGACCCTTAATCAGACTTGACATAGTAATAACAGTATAAATCGTTAAACTATCCAATCGGAGGCTGCAATGTTCAAGAATTTAGTCGAACCCGTTGATGGCGACGATGTCAGTCTAAGTAAGGGTAAATGGCGCAAAAGTTTCTTTGGTTTATGTACCCGATCTAGGACGACCGGGCATAAAAAACCAGCTCGGTTCTAGTTTTAGGCTAAAGCTTACTTTTTTCGTTGATTTGACTCAGCGCGGGCCGCGGCGATATTTTCATCCATACCACGTGCAAACTCACTATCAGCAGGAACTAAGCCTTTCGCCTTGGACCAATATTCTTCCGCTTTTTTATAATCACCCGTTTCAAAGGAGGCAGTGCCCGCGAGGGCAAGCCCTTTAAGATTATTGGGATCGATCTGTAATGCTTTTTGCACAAGGCGTATTGGCTCTCCCTTAATACTTTTATTCTCAAACGCCAAGAGATCAGCGTAGTCGACTAAGAGAGGGGCATTGTTGGGGTTGAGTGCCAAAGCTTTTTTATAAGCAGCTAGTGCCTCGGGCATACGTTGTAAGACAGCATAAGAGCGCCCTAGCATTTGCCAGCCCTCGGCATTATTGGGATCCTTTTCAAGGCGCTGAGCTAAGCGCTCGACCATCCCCTCAATATCCTGTTGCGTCAGCTGCGGTTGACCTTGATTAGCCTCAGGTAAGTACAACGCTAATGGAGACCCCACAAAAAGGTATAAAACAATCGCACCAATCGGTAAGGTGCTAGCAATAAAAATGGTTGACCATTTTTTATTGCGTTGATGTTGCTCACCATTTAAAACGAGTTGATCTGCAGCGATCGCTCGCTCTTCTTGAAGTAAGCGTTTTTCAATATCGAGCCTTGACTCTTGCAGCTGTTCTTGAGAAATCCGGCCTTCTTGGCAGTCGAGCTCAAACTGACGCAACTGATTGCGAAGAATAGCGATGTTTTCATCCTGTTCTAGACTAATTTTTTCTGGATTTGTCTTATTTTTTCGAAACGGAATAACGATAAGCAGTACCGCAACCACGGTCATGAATACTGCAATCAGGATGAAAAGAGTCATTACTGGTTTCCTAGTTTGCGATCCAGCAATTGTCTGGCGCGCTCAATTTCTTGAGCCGAAAATGTTTCTTTGGACAGTTCTTGTTTGCGTTGCTTAATTTGACGAACCAATACGATGAGACCGAGTAGCATCAGCAAGAATGGACCAACCCAAAGCATCAAGGTGGCAGCATTAAAGGGTGGGTTATACAACACAAAGTCCCCATAACGCTCAGTCATGTACTTCAGTATTTCTTGTTTTGAGCGTCCTTCACTCAATTGCTGCCGAACCTGATTTTTGAGATCCACAGCGAGATCGGCATTGGAGTCCGCAATGGTCTGGTTTTGACAAACTAAACAGCGTAATTCATTGGAAACTTCCAAAACTCTCTTCTCAAGCGCTGGATTGTCAGAGACTAAGGGGGCTGTATTGTTTTGTGCAAACGCCACACCAGGAGTTACAAAACCAATCGTGAGTCCGGCCAAAAGAATAAAGAGGTGCTTCATGACTGTAGGCTAGCAATCAATGGAACAATTTTTTTCTCAATCGCCTCTTTGGTCAGTGGCCCGATATGCTTTAGGCGAATCACACCAGAGCGATCAATCACAAAGGTCTCGGGGACACCATAGACCCCATAATCAATTCCGACCTGTCCCTTCATATCGGATACCGAGAGCCGGTAAGGGTCGCCAAATTGTTTGAGCCAATTTTGGGCAGCCTCGGGTTTATCTTTGTAATCAAGCCCAATGAGTGGTGTACTGTGGGTTTTTGCAAAATCAACCAGTAAAGGATGTTCCTCTCGACAGGCTACACACCAAGAAGCCCAGACATTCAGAACCCAGACTTGCCCCTTCATTTGATCGGGAGAAAAACTCGTTTGCTCTTTCCCAAGTACGGGTAAGTTAAACATCGGCGCAGGCTTGCCAATAAATGGTGATGGCACCTCGCGGGGTTTAAGTTGCAAACCGATTCCCAAAAAAATGAATAATCCCAAAAAGATCACGAAGGGAATGAGATAACGCCGCATCTTATGCTTCTTTCTTGCGATAGCGACGATCGGTAATCGCCAAGAAGCCGCCAAGCGCCATTAAGAAACACCCGCCCCAGATCCAATCAACAAATGGTTTGTGATAAATCCTTACACTCCATTCACTTTCATTAATCGGCTCTCCTAGGGACACGTACAGATCGCGTGTCAGACCAGAATCAATTGCAGCCTCAGTCATGGGCATTTGGCTTGCGTTATAGATGCGCTTTTCAGGAAAGAGTGTGGTAACAGACTTACCATTCTTGCTCACATCGAACTGCCCCTGAATTGCGGCATAGTTAGGACCGTTGATGGTTTTTAAGCTAACCATCTTGAAGTCGTAGCCTCCCGATTGCGATACGCTGCCAATTTGCATCCGCACATCTTGTTCGGTTTCAAAGCCACGCACTGCGGTGACGCCAATGATAAATACAGCAACTCCAAAATGCGCTACGAGCATGCCGTAGTAACCAGCCGGTTGAATCCGCAAGTTTTGCCACCAGGTCTTACTTGGATTGATTCTGGCACGATCGATTAATTGAGTTACTCCGGAGCTAATAATCCAAGTGGCGATTAGGAGCCCAAAGCCAATCATGGGAGTCCATGAACGCAGAATCAGGGGGGCAACAATCGCAGAGATTGCGCTTGCTGCAAGCGCCCACTTCAATTTAGTTGCAAGCTCAATGGGAGGTGATTGACGCCAGCGTGCAATTGGACCGACTCCCATTAAAAATAATGCGGGCGTCATGAGTGGCACAAATACTGCCTCAAAGTAAGGCTCACCCACCGAGATCTTGCCAAGATTTAAGGCATCCAAGATGAGGGGATACAGAGTGCCTAATAACACTGCGGCGGCGGCAACCAATAAAAGAACATTGTTAACGAGTAACATGCCTTCGCGTGAGACGGTCTCAAAGTTACCCCCGATATTGGCTTTCGGCGCCCTCCATGCAAATAGTAATAATGAGCTGCCGACGATTAGACCTAAAAAGCCCAAAATAAACACCCCACGCTCAGGATCGGTGGCAAAGGCGTGAACCGAGGTGATTACGCCCGAGCGAACCAGGAAGGTTCCCAATAGAGAAAGTGAAAAGGCCAAAATCGCTAAAGGGCAGTCCACATTTTGAAGCCACCACGCTTTTCAGTAACGGCGAGGGAGTGCATCAATGCAGTGCCGACCAGCCAGGGCATAAAGGAGGCATTCTCAACAGGATCCCAGAACCACCAGCCACCCCAACCGAGTTCGTAATATGCCCAAGCGCTTCCAAGGGCAATACCAATGGTTAAGAAGCACCAGGCGGTGGTAACCCAAGGGCGCGACCAACGCGCCCAGGCGGCATCGAGTCGCCCTGATAAAAGAGCGGCAATTGCAAATGCGAAAGCGACTGCTGAGCCGACATAGCCCATGTAAAGAAAAGGTGGATGAATAATCATGCCGGGGTCTTGCAAGAGCGGATTGAGGTCACGTCCCTCAGGCGCTGGCGGAAAGAGTCGATCAAAGGGGTTAGAGGTCAAAATCGTAAAGAGCAAAACGCCCACACTCAAAATACCCAAGACCGCCAGAATGCGCGCAATCATTTTGTCTGGAAGATGCTTAGAGAAAACAGCCACAGCCAAGGTCCATGCCGCCAGCATGAGAGCCCATAACAAGATAGAACCTTCGTGACCGCCCCAAACAGCACAGATGCGATAAATCAGGGGTAAATTGGAATTGGAGTTTTGTGCCACATACAGCACGCTGAAATCATTTTGAATAAAGTTGATTGTTAGGCAAATAAAAGCGATAACGACCCAAATAAAAAGAGCCCAAGAGGCAGGTCGAGCAATGCCAATTAGATGTGGACGATTGGTTTGTGCCCCCACCATGGGGAAGACGGATAGGATGAGCGCTGTAACCAGCGCTAAGATCATTGCGTATTGGCCAATTTCAGCAATCATTTTTTACCCCCATACTCTTTCAGAGTAGGTGCGGCTTGGGGATCTTTTGATTTAGCTTTTTCAAGAGCCTCGGCGGCTTCAGGTGGCATGTAATTCTCGTCATGCTTGGCAAGGACTTGTTTGGCTTGAAAGATACCGTTTTGATCGAGTTGTCCTTGAGCAACCACGCCTTTTCCCTCTTTAAATAAA
>Ga0194130_10005345_pt1 | contig 15529 bp, 10 predicted proteins | sample TA2KigsurfametaG_FD_160084 | JGI IMG/M metagenome (GOLD analysis project Ga0194130, IMG submission 160084) | Freshwater microbial communities from Lake Tanganyika, Tanzania - TA2015050 Kigoma 12 surface | ecosystem: Environmental > Aquatic > Freshwater > Lake | place: Tanzania: Lake Tanganyika... | reverse complement strand
GTCGGGGTGCGGCAAGTCGACACTCGCAGCCACAGTTTTGCGTTTGCTTCCAGAGAACGCTGCGATCGGCGGCGAGATGCTGCTCGACGACGTCGACGTGCTGACCATGAAGTGGGGCAAGCTGCGCTCAGTGCGGTGGGCCGAGGCGGCGATCGTCTTCCAGGGGGCGCTGCACGCACTCAACCCGGTGCAGTCGATCGGCGACCAGATTGCCGAGCCGATCCGCCTGCACAAGACGGCCAAGGACGTCGATGCGCGCGTCGCCCAGCTGCTGATGCAGGTCGGCCTGCCGGCATCCCGCGCGAAGTCGTATCCGCATCAACTGTCTGGCGGGCAACGCCAGCGCGTGATGATCGCCATGGCCTTGGCGTGCTCCCCCGATCTCATCGTGGCCGATGAGCCCACGACGGCTCTCGACGTGATGGTGCAGGCACAGGTGCTCGACCTGCTCACCGGTCTCGTGCGCGACCTCGGCATGGGCATGGTGCTCATCTCGCACGACCTCGGCGTGCTTGGCACGACGTGCGACCGCATCGCGGTGATGTATGCCGGGCAGGTGGTGGAGACAGGCGCGGCACTGGAGATCTTCGACCACCCGAAACACCCCTACACGAAGGCGCTGGCGGGAGCGTTCCCGCGCGTGGGCGATCCGGCAGCTCGGTATGCGCCTGTCGGTCTGCCCGGCGATCCGCCGTATCCGGGCGACATCCCCGCGGGCTGCGCGTTCCATCCGCGCTGCCCGATTGCGGTGGATGAGTGCACGAGCGCGTCGGTGGCTTTGGTCGACGGCGTGCGGTGTATCCGGGTGGGCGCATGATCCTGTCGACACGCGACCTCACGGTGGCCTTCGGCCCAGTGCGGGCGGTCGATGGTGTCGACCTCGACCTCGGTGCCGGCGAGATCCTCGCGCTGGTGGGCGAGTCGGGATGCGGCAAAACCACGCTGGCGCGCACGCTGCTGGGCTTGGAGAAGCCGACCGCGGGCACGGTGTCCTTCGAGGGTCGGCCGCTGGACTATAAGAGGCTCAAGGGCTATCGGCGGCAGGTGCAGCTGGTGCTGCAAGATCCGCTGGGCGCGCTCAATCCGCGCCACACCGTCTACGACGCGGTGGCCGAGGGGTTGCGCATACACCGCGTGCCCGGCGACGAGCAGGAGCTGGTGGCCCAGGCGCTGTCGCGCGCGGGATTGCGGCCGCCGGAGAGATTCTTCCTGCGGTATCCGCATGAGCTGTCGGGCGGGCAGCGCCAGCGCGTGGTGATCGCGGGGGCCCTGGTGCTCGAGCCGCGCGTACTCATCGCGGACGAGCCGGTGTCGAGCCTGGATGCATCGGTGCGCGGGGAGATCCTCAGCCTGCTGCTGCGGCTGCGTGATGAGCTGAGCCTGACGGTGCTCGTCGTGACGCACGACCTGGGGCTCGCGTGGAACATCGCCGACCGCGTCGCGGTCATGTATCTCGGGCGCATCGTGGAGTGCGGGCCGGCCGCCGACGTGCTGCAGTCGCCCGAACACCCCTACACGCAGGCGTTGCTGTCGGTGGTGCCCGACGTGGGTCACACCGAGCAGATCGTACTGAGCGGCGAGCCGCCGGATCCGGCGCGGATCCCGTCAGGCTGCCGCTTCCATCCCAGGTGCCCGGTAGTGATGGCGGAGTGCGCGACCACGATGCTTGCGGTGCTATCACCGGATGCGGGTCATCACGTGGCGTGCCTGCGTCACCGATAGACATTGACTCGCTGGCTGGTGCGTCAGACGCCGACCACCCCGGCACTGTGCTACGACACCAGCCCGTCGCAGGGCCACATCGTGGGATTAACACCCTCGGGCGCGAAGTGGCTGCCGGCCATCAAAGTCCCGGGGAGTCGGCGGCCGGAGATTCGTCGGCGCCGTGGCTGGATAGAGAGCTCGGTGACGACCTGCTTGCCTTGGGCGAGGAAATTGCCGCAGTCCGATCGCAGTGCTGCCCGCAGGGAGGAAACCCTCGGTATCGGAGCACACCTCAGGAGGCGTCGTGAACGGCGAACGCGCCAACCCGCTACCCTAGGCCTTTCGCCTGACCTTGAGGAAGTTTTCACATGGAGTCCTACCGCGTTGTCGTCATAGGCGGAGGCATCACCGGCACCAGCGTCCTGTACCACCTAGCAGCGAAGGGGTGGAGCGACATTGCCCTCGTCGAACGCACGGAGCTGACGGCGGGCTCGAGCTGGCATGCGGCGGGTGGGTTCCACGCCATCAACAACGATCCGGTCGTCGCCGCACTTCAGAGCTACACCATCGAGATGTACCCAAAGGTGGCCGCTGAGAGCGGCGTCGACATCGGCTTGAAGCTCTCGGGTGGCATCGAGCTCGCGTGTACGCCGGAGCGCATGCGCTGGCTCCAGGCTGAGGTCGCGTGGCACCAGATGATGGGCCACGAGGGAGCGCGCCTGATGGGCGTCGACGAGATCGTCGACCTGGTCCCCATCGTCAATCCCGATGGACTGGTCGGCGGCCTCTTCGATCCAGATGAAGGCAATCTCGACCCCAACGGTGCCGTCTACGCCTACGCCAGCGCCGCACGCAACCGCGGCGCAACGATCATCACGCACAATCGCGTGCTCAGCATGAAGCGCACCCGCGATGGCTGGCAGCTCCAGACCGAGAAGGGGCCCATTCGCGCCGAGCACGTCGTCAACGCCGCTGGCATGTGGGGGCGCAAGGTCGGCCAGATGGTCGGCATCGATCACCCGGTGACGCCGATCCTGCACCACTACCTGGTCACCGAAGACGTGCCGGAGATCATGGCCATCGACTGGGCGATGCCCGCGGTCACCGATCTCGAGGGCTGGACCTACCTGCAGCGCGAGCAGAACGGCGCAGTGCTCGGCGTCTACGAGGCCAACCCCAACCACTGGCATCCCGAGGGCGCGCCGTGGGACTTCGGCGCGACGCTGCTGCCTCCCGACATTGATCGCATTGCCGACGAGCTCACCATCGGCTTCGCGCGCTTTCCCGCGCTTGAGGCCGCGGGCATCAAGAGATGGGTCCACGGCGCGTTCGCCATCACCCCCGATGGCAATCCGCTCGTGGGGCCGGTGCGCGGGCTGCCCGGCTACTGGGCGGCCGCGGGCGTTATGGCCGGCTACTCCCAGGGAGCCGCCGTTGGCCTGGCCATCTCCAACTGGATCGTCGACGGCGACCCCGGTGACGACGTCTACGCCATGGACGTCACGCGCTTCGGCGACTGGGCGGCTGACGACTCCTACCTGCTCCCGACGACCCACCAGTTCTACGCGCGACGCTTCCTCACGACCTACCCGCATGAGCAACTGCCCGCCGGCCGACCCTTGCACACCACGCCCGCCTACGACGACCTCAAGGCGGCGGGCGCGCAGTTCGGCGTCACCTGGGGCCTGGAGGTGCCGCAGTTCTTCGCGCCCGTCGACTTCGTGCATGAGCCGTCGCTGCAGCGCGACAACGCCTTGCCCTACATCGCCGCCGAGGTCGAGGCCGTGCGCACCGACGTCGGCGCCTACGAGACGGGCGTGTACTCGCGCTACGAGGTGACCGGACCCCACGCGCAGGTGTGGCTGGATCGACTGCTCGCCGGGCGGATTCCCGCGGTGGGTCGCATGGGGCTGACACCCATGCTGCACCCCAAGGGCACGCTCATGGGCGACCTGTCGGTGACTCGCATCGCCGATGACCGATTCTGGGTCATCGGCTCGTACTACCTGCAGGAATGGCACATGCGCTGGTTCACCGAGCACATGGTCGACGGCGTGGAGATCGACAACCTGTCGGGCAGGTGGCTCGGCTTCGCTCTGTCCGGGCCGCGATCGCGCGAGATTGCCGAGGCCGTCATCGGGGAGCCTCTCGAGGGCTTCCGCTTCATGGACGCCCGATTTTTCGGCGACGTCCTGGTCGCTCGCATGTCGCTGGCCGGCGAACTCGGCTACGAACTCACCGTCCCTGCCGAGCAGCAGGCGACACTGTGGCGCCGGCTCGCCGATCTCGGTGTCACGCCCGTGGGTGACCGTGCGATCGACTCGCTGCGCATCGAGAAAGGGTTCGGTATCTGGTCGACCGAGTTCACCCAGGCCTACACGCCGGGCGAGACCGGGCTCGACCGCTTCATCGACTGGGAGAAGGACTTCGTGGGCAAGGAGGCGGCGCTCGCCGAACGCGCCGCCGGCCCCAAACGGCGAATGGTCACCCTCGACCTGGGCGACTGCGACGCGGATGCCGTGGGCGATGAGCCCGTGTGGGTCGGCGATCGCGTCGTCGGCGTGACGACCTCGGGTGCCTACGGCCACCATGTGCAATCGAGCCTAGCGCTGGCGTTGGTCGATGTCGACGTGTCAGGCGCAGTCGAGGTGTCGGTCATCGGTGAACGCCGCCCCGCCACTGTGCTTACTGAGCCGGCGTACGACCCCAGCGGCTCGCGCATGCGCTAGAGGTAGCGCTTCACCAGATCTCTGATGTAGGGGTTGAGGATGTCCTGGGTGTGCCCGTATATCGAGCAGTGCCCCATGCCCTCGAACATGTGCAGTTGCGCACCGGGCACGAGCGCGGCGACCTCTTCGTTGTCCTGAGGCACTGCCTGGACATCCTGGTCGAAGGCGATCACGTGCATCGGCACACGCACGTGGGGCAACTGCTCACGCTGATCGAAGAGCACACACGGAAGCCACTGGGCGATGAGCGACTCCTCCGCAGTGTCTGTCTCGTAGTACTCCAGCAACTCATCGCGGAGCTTGGGCCACAGCACGGGATCACCGAGCACACGGGCCGGGTAGTACATGGCCGCGTAGTGCGTGACGGCCATCATGCCATCGAGACGATTGCCCGCGCGCCGCCACTCGATCTCCGCCATCTGGTAGTCCCAGGTCCAGCCGCGACTGACCGCACCCGTGCCCATCGGGATGCACACGGCCAGGAGATCAGGACGGTCGATGGCCACCTGCTGCACGATCCCGCCACCGAAGGACAGCCCGACCAGGGCCACCGGTGGCGAGCACACCGCCTCGATCAAGTCGATGACGTCGACGGCGAAGTCGGTGATATCCCACGGTTGGGGCTGATCGGTGGTCGTACCGCCCACGCCTCGGCAGTCGAACGTCGTATTGCGAAATCCGTCGCGGAAGTAGGGCACCTGGTAGGCGTCCCACGAATCTATCGTGCCACCGGCACCCGACACCCATACGATGTCGGGTCCCTCGCCCTCTTGCTTGTAGTGGATGCGAGCGAGGCGGCCATCAACGTGGCTCATTCGCGCGAATCCACACCCGCCGATCGCCGGTTGCGCACCACCAGCAGGACGAGCACCGCGATGACGAGCACCGCGACGAGCAAGCCGACGATGAGGCCGGTGCTCACCCCGCCAGAACTCGTCTCGGTCGTCGGAGTCGACGGCGCGGCCGCCTCACCGCTGGCACTCGGTGACGCTGAAGCATCGGGCGCTGCGGACTCACCGCTAACCGGCTCGACATTGAAGAACGACCAGGTACCCCACTGGAAGACGAGGGTTCCGCCGTCAGCTGGCTGCGGGACCCATCCGGTGAAGCGATCATTACGGTACGCCTGCAGACCATTGGCGTAATAGGTAATCAGGTAGGGCGCATCGTCGTAGAGCATCTGCTGCATTTGCTGGACGATCGCCTGCCGCTTGGCGAAGTCAGTCTCCTGCGCCTGCTCATCGAAGAGCTTGTCGTATTCGGGGTTGCAATAGAACGAGTCCGACAGGTTAGCGTAGATCGTGCCGTCCTCTTCGTAGGAGCGAGACAAGCAGGTGAAGGTGGAGAGCATGTAGTTGGGATCGGGCTCCACGCCCCAGCCCCACTCGAACATGTCAAAGTTGCCCTGGCCGACGACCTCGTAGAGCGCATCCTCCGACACGCCCTCAAGGCTTATCTCGACACCGACATCACTGAAGTAGGACTGCGCGAACTCCGCGGACTTCTGCGAATAGGGATCGTCGCTGCGGTAGGTGAGGCGGAAGCTCAGGCGATTGCCCTGCGCGTCCGCGCGTACTCCGTCTGATCCGACCGGATACCCGGCAGCATCGAGCAATTCGCTGGCTTTCGCTGGGTCGTAGGTGTAGAGATTCGAAGGATTCAAATGCCACTGCGTGTAGAGGGGCGGGATGATCGTCGTGCCGGGCTGGCCCTGACCGCCGAGCACCTTGTCGACGATGGCCTGTCGGTCAACCGCCCAGTTCAGCGCCTGCCGCAATGCCTTGTCCTTCAACAGCGGATTGCCGTCACCGATCGGCGTGCCGTTGTCGAGCGCGGCACCCATGTTGAAAGCGATCTCACTGTAGCTCGCCGGCTGCGCGGAAACGGTGGTGATCTCGGGGATGCCCTGCAATGATTCGTAGACGCCCAGGTCAAGGCCCACAGCAAAGTCGATCTCGCCCGTCTTCAGCGCCTGGCCGAGGGCATCAGGGTTGTTGTAAACCTTGAAGATGACCTCGTCGACCGGGCGCTCGCCACCCCACCAGTTGGGATTGACCTGCAGGCGGGTGAACTGGCCGGGCTGCCGCTCGACCATGACGAAGGGGCCGGAGCCAACCGTCGGGGAGTCCGGCGTACCGACGTTTTCGTACTTGCGTACCTCCTTGCCGTCGATGCCCTCCCAGATGTGCTTGGGGAGGATGAAGACGAAGAGGTGGTCCATGACCGGGCTTGGGCGCGATACCTCAATGCGCACTGTCACGTCGTCCAGGGCCTCAGCGCGCACCATGCTCTCGGTATAAGAGCCGAAGTTGGTCTTCTCGTACTTGCCGTCGATGATGCGATTGAAGGTGTAGGCGACATCCTCAGCGGTGAGCGGGGTGCCATCGCTCCACTTCATGCCTGGTCGCAGCGTGTAGGTCCAGAACTTCTGGTCGGGGGATTCCTCCCACGACTCCGCCAGGCCCGGCACGATGCCGAAGTCCTCCGACGCGTACTGCGTGAGCGTCGGGTACTGCAGCGTCGAAACCTCATAGGAGAGGGATGACAAGCCCGTGAAGGGGTTGGCCGAGTCGATGTCCTCGCCGACGCCGATGGTGAGCACGACCGGCTCCTCGGCCTGGGCCGGCGTGGCGAGGGCTGTGGCACCGAACGCGATGAACATGGCGGCGGCAGTGGCGAGGAAACGGCGCATGGGGGACTCCTCGATCTGGGTTCGATGCTTCATATCACAATTGGAGACGTGGAAACAGCCAATGGCGAATGTCAAGGGAGTCGTCCTCCATGGGCGCGTACCAGCCGCCCTGGAAGTAGCGCGATGACATGCCGCGCTGCACTGACTCGCAGATGGCCCAGTCCTGGCGATTGACCAGGTCCCACAGGTCGCCGGCGTCAGAAGGGTCGAATGTGTCCTTGACGGTCTCGACCGGATGGAAGAGCAGGTCGCACACGACGTGAGTGCGGTCGATCGCTTGCGGGCTGAGGGTGTAGGCCGCGACGTGCTCGGCGGACAGGCTGAGCAAGAGGTTGGGGTAGACGAGTTCACCCTTGTGCTTGACGCGCTCGTGCTCGTCGAGGTTAGGGAAGGGTGCGCGCTCAGTGGTGCCACTCATAGTGAACGTCCAGGCCCCCTCACGGTGCGGGACGCCGTCTTCCCAGGGAATGTCCTTGCCACCGCTGGCAAAGGCGGGCACGAGGCGACTGAGCTCGGGGTGCACGGGCCCGCAGTGATAGCACTCGTTGTAGTTCTCGGCAATAACCTTCCAGTTCGCCTGCACGTCGTACTCGAAACGCAGTCCAAGGCGCAAGTCCGCGAGCGGGTAGCGCCTGATGCGCTCGGGGATGGGGCCGAGTTGGTCGAGCAGTGTGGTGCGAGGGGACTCGGCCACCCATAGGAAGCCGCCCCAGGTGTCGGCGGCGAGCGTGGTGAGGGCGAAGTCAGCGGGGTCGATTCCGTCGACATGCGGTGCGTGCATGAGCGAGCCGTCAAGGGCGTACGTCCACGAGTGATACGGGCAGCGGATCGCCCTGGCACCGCACGGGGGCGAATCCGTGGGCATCAGTTGGGAGCCACGATGGCGGCAGACGTTGACGAGTGCATGGAGTTGGCCATCATCCGTCACGAGGAGGGACTCGCCATAGAAGTCCACGACGGCGACGCGGCCGCGCTCGGTGAGACCGAGGGCGTGGAGGCGGCCGAGGCATGTCCACTCGTGACGAAGCATATCGCGCTCGCGCTGAAACATCGCCGCGTCGACGTAGTGCTCGCGGGCGAGGGCTGCCTCCACGGGAGTATTCTGCCGTACGTCGCAGCCCACCGTCCATCGGATGGGTGAAGGGTTTGATCTGCCCACGCTGTGGCCTGTCGAAGGTAGTGGACTCAGGGAGCCTGGACGGTCCGACTCATCGAGCGCCGCCGCCCAACCCTGCTGCTGGAATTCCTCGACGAGGTCCGGGAGTGGCTGCGTTCTCGCGACCTGGTCGACGTTCATCAAGTTCGCTAGGCCCGCGGAAAGGTCTGCTGCCAAGAGCGCTCGCGGATGACGGTACTGCCGTCCTTCACGGTCAGGTTGATGCTGATTTCGTAGGTGTTGCCCGATGTGGTGAGGTCCATGATCGAATGCACGGTGGAGGTCACCTCCGGGAACGAAAGGACGAACTCGACATCGGAGTGGGCGTGCTGGCCGAAGGTCCGCTCGTCGACACTCACCCAGCCGTCGTAGCGCTCGCTGGCGAAGCCGAAGGGCGTCTCGTAGTGGGACTTCGAGCCGACGACACAGCGCGTAACGCGGCGAGCGACATCGCGCTCGACGCGCCAAGTGATGCCGTCGACGTCCTCGCTGGATTCCGGATTGCCGATGGCGAAGTCGGGGACGGGTGCGCTCATGTCGGGCTGGTAGATCGGCAACGTGAGTGTCGCATCACGCAGCGTCAGGAATCCGGGGCCGCCGGGTGCGACGACATTGGGCCAGTCCGCGCCGGCGACGCTCACCCGCAGGGTGCGGCTGGGCAGCCAGCGGTACGCAGTGGCCTCGAGCTCCACCTCTACGTCACCATCGGGCCCGATGAGGAGCGTGCCGCGGGAGACGAGGGTCGACGTACCGTCCTGATCAACATCACACACGCGCACCGCGAGGATCGGGTGCGGGCACGTGGCGGTGACGTGCGCGCGCAGGTGGGCGTGGCCGGCGATCTCGATCGGCTCGGCGACGGGGAAGTCCCAGGTCATCGACTTCGCGTCGTCGACGCGCTGGTCGCCGGACTGGCCGTAGGGCAGGTGGCCGGCGCACGAGATCCAGGCGTCCATGCCGACATCGGGGCGCACGGCGTAGGGCGGGCGGTCGGCGAGAGTGAGGGTCTGCGTCGATAAGCGCGGCGAAGGCCACGTGTCAGCGCGCCACTCCCCTGGAACGATGTCGAGCACGGGATCGGGGGCGTGGGAGTAGCGGCAGTACCAGGCATGCGGGAGCGACCACTCAGGCAGGGGCGCGGGCGCACCAGGCGGTGCGCCGAGGTGCTCGGCGAAGAAGGCCGCCATCTGCGGCACATGGTCGATACGCGGGCCGGGCGCGCTCGACGTAGGTGCGGCGTGCGACCAGGGGCCGGCGAGCAGGCGTGTGGGGGCGCTGAGTTGCTCGATCGTGCGGAAGGTCGTGTTGCGATATCCGTCAGCCCAGCCCGCGATGATCATCGTCGGGATGTCGATGCGGTCGTAGTCGGGCCGCACCGAACCGTGTCGCCAGTAGTCGTCGTCGTGCGGATGAGACATCCAGATGAGGTGCCAGGGCTCGTTGTCGTCGATGCGGCGCATCCACTCGGTGCGCCAGTCTGGACCCCAGAGCTCGGGCACGGGCGGCTGGGCGTTCATCGGCGTCATGTAGGAGCAGTAGTCGACCTGGTCGATCAACTTCAGCGCGCCACCCATGTAGTGCACGTCGTCGGTGTAGCGATCATCCGTGGCGTAGATCGGGATGATCGCGCCCAGATGCGCGGGCCGCTCGCACGCGAGCTGGAAGGAGTTGAATCCGCCGTACGACGTGCCGAACATCCCGACGCTGCCGCTGCACCACGGCTGTGAGGCCAGCCACGCGATCGCCTCGGTGAGGTCGCGCTGCTCGGCCTCGGGATACTCGTCGGTGGCCGAGCCACTACTGCTACCCGTGCCGCGTACGTCGATTCGGGCGACCGCGAAGCCAAACTCATCACAGAAGCGTTGGTACTCGGGCCGCCATCCCGAGGTCATGTCGTCCTTGCGATAGGGCAGCGCTTCGAGGATGCAGGGTGCGGGGGTGGACTCGGGGATGAAGAGCGTGACCGACAGGCTCTCGCCGTCGGACAGCGGAATGCGCTCGCGGATCATCGGTGACGACCCAGGATCGCCCGCACCTCGTCGAGCGGCAGCGCATGCAGGGTGCGTCCCTGATATCCGGTAGTGGTGGTCGCGTTGATCATCGAAGCGATGACCGCTTCTTCGGCCGTGTCGACGGTGGCCTCGAAGTAGATGTCGAGGGCGCGACCGGTGATCGCGGGGCCGCCGCAGCCGGACTGGCGCAGCCCGTTGGCCAGGCCGAGGAAGATCTCGCCGGAGCCGTGATGGGCGACGGATCCGGCGCGTGCAAGGCCCAGGCCGATGCGACGCGCAAGGCGAGTGCAGCCGGCTGAGTCGATGGGCGCATCGGTGATGACGATGCCGATGCAGGAACCCGCCCGGGGTGGCTCCTCGATACCCCCGCGGCCCAGGTGCTCCCCGACCGGGACGCCATCGATGGTCAGGCGCGCAGCGTTGCCGAAGTTGGTGAGGAGGAGTACGCCGACGACGTGACCGTCGGGCAGCACACGCGATGCGGAGCCGATGCCGCCCTTCCAACCCAGGCACGACATGCCCGTGCCCGCACCGACGGCACCCTGATCGAATTCCCCGCCGGCCCGCGCCTGCTCCAAGGCGCGGCGCACATCATCGAAGGTGACATGCATCGAGCGCGGATCGCAGACCCAGGAGTCGTCACACTCACCGACGACCGGAATGAATACCTCGCCAAACGTGGAGGGACCGCCCACCAGTAGCTGGCACGCGGCGTCGTAGACGCGACCCACCTGCATGGTGGAGGTGAGGAAGACCGGCGTCTCCGCGAAGCCCCACTCGTCGATCTGCGACCGGCACGTGAGCTCGCCCGCGCCATTCAGTAGCGAGACACCCGCCGGGACGGGGTCAGCGAGGCAGTTGCCCCCAGGATCGAGAACCGTGACGCCGGTGCGCGCGATACCGCGGCCGGCCGGGGGCGCGGACTCGTCGTAGACGACGGTGGCGTGCCCGACGCCCACCCCGGGGACATCGATGACGCTCGCGGTGGGCCCACTGGGAAGCGACCCGATGGTGATGCAAAGATCCGCAACTCGCACCCCGTGATCCTGACAGGTCGTGACAGGCTGTGCCCGTGATTCGCATCATCAGGTCACCTCGCGCACGCGACCATGTGCCCGGGGCGGAGATCTGGCTCGGCATGCGCACGCCCGGCACCGAGGTGCCCGAACGCGTCGACGCGATCGAGGCGGCGATCGAGGACTGGCCAACGATGGAGGCGCTGCCGCACGACGACGAGGTGCTGCTGCGGGTGCACGATGCGCGGCTGGTCGAGCACCTGCACACGGTGTGGGATCGGTGGGGGGAGTACGGCGCGGACCGCGTGGTGCCCTATCTCTTCCCGACCGCTGGCCTCCTCGGTGACCTGCCCGAGCGCCAGCCCGTGGCACCGCATGCGGCAGCCGGTCGCTACTGCTACGACACGATGACGCTGGTGGGACCAGGCACGTGGGAAGGGGCGCGAGCAGCAGTCGATGTGGCGCTCACCTGCGTCGACGTCGTGGGCGATGGCGTCGTCTACGGGCTCACTCGACCACCGGGGCATCACGTCACGCGCGCGGCATACGGAGGCTCGTGCTATCTCAACAACGCGGCCGTCGCGGCCGAGGCGTTACGTCGAGCGGGACACGAGCGCGTAGCGATCGTCGACATCGACGCGCATCATGGCAACGGCACGCAGGACATCTTCTATGGGCGTGGGGACGTGTTCTACGGGTCGCTGCACGTCGATCCGGGCGCTGGGTGGTTCCCCCACTACGCGGGATTTGCCGACGAGGTCGGGATCGATGACGGAGCAGGTGCAAACGTGAACATCCCGCTGGCCCCCGGGGCAGGCGATGAGGCGTGGCTCGATGGCTTGCGGCGACTGGCCGACGCTGTCTCGACGTTTGGGGCTACGGCGCTCGTCTTCTCCCTCGGTGTCGATGCGGCTGCTGATGACCCGGAGTCGCCTTTGCAGGTGAGCGTCGATGGATACGACGAGGCCGGTCGCATCCTTGGTGAATTACGCCTTCCAACGGTCGCGCTTCAGGAAGGCGGCTACCACCTGCCGACGCTTGGCTCACTCGTCAGGGCGACGCTGGAGGGGCTGGAGGCATAGGCGTGTAGGGGCACAGCAGGTTGCCGGGCTGCTGCCGGGTGAGCAGGTAGTTCGTCACCGCGTCGCTGATGCATCGCGACGGCACCTGCCGGTACGACACATGCTGCGTGGAGTCGTAGGTGATCAGCGATGAACCTGCCATCAAGTTGGCCATCGTGCGCCCGAAGATGTATTGCGTGCGGGTGTCGCCCAGGGAGTTGATGACGACGGGAGGGGTGGGCAGGGTGAGGTTGTCGACGAGCGGCGTGTAGCCGTAGGTGAAGTCGGTGGGCAGCCCGGCGCAGAACGCACCCTTGCCGATGGCCGTCACCCCACCGCTGAGTGTGCTGTTGGCGGCCGACACCTCCGTTGCATGAATGATCTCCTCAACCGTGGGGTAGCCGGCTAGGTCGCGGCAATTGATGAAGGTGATGTTGGCCGCCGCGTTGGGGTTGGGCTCGCCCCGCTCCTTCAACTGCCGCAAGAGCCCCGGCAGGCGAGCGGCCGCCGCCCGGTCCTTCTCGTACAGCGCCTTGTAGGCGGCGGTGATGGTCTGGAGGATCGCCGGGAAGGAAGTCTGATACGAGATATTGACGAAGATCGCCGGGATCACCTGCCAGCGCGTCAATTCGGTCCCATCGACAGTGATCGTGCGCTCGTCCAGCCCGTCGATCACCTTCTGCAGGCGGAAGCCCATCTTCTTGCCGAAGAGCGAGGAGAACACGGTCTGACCATTGAAGAAGTTCCAGCTCTCGCCGTTCATCCACCCGCGCACCGTGAGATTGGGTGACCACGCTCCATCCAGCACCAGCGTGCGCACTCGGGTCGGATACTCGCGCGCGTACCGGTATCCGATGCGCGTGCCGTAGCTCATCCCCCAGATGTTCCACTGACGCTCGCCGAGCGCGATGCGCATGGCCTCGAGGTCGCGGATGACGTAGTAGGTGCCGAGATAGGGCGCCACGTCAGGGTTGGCGGCCAGGCACGCGGCCTGTCCCTGCGCCATCGCGTCGTAGGTCTCCTTCGCGAGCAGCGCCCAATCGATAGGGCCTGTGGCGGGTGGGTTGTAGGGCTCCTGACGCGGCGCGATGCAGTTGTCGAGCTGCGGTTCGGTCAGGCCGATGCCGCGCGGATCCCAGGCCACGAAGTCGAAGCGATTCCGCACCGAGCCAGGCAGGGCGCTGTGGATCGCGGACGCACTGGCGAGTCCCGACTCACCGGGACCGCCGGGGTTGAAGGTGAGTGCGCCGATGCGATTGCGTGCGGTCGAGCGGTAGATCGCGAGTTCGATCGAGGCATTGAGCGGGTTGGCCAGGTCGTCCCAGTCACGAGGCACGGTCAAAGTGCCGCATTCGAAGCCCGTGAGGCCTAGGTCCTTGTCGCACGCGTGCCACGTGATCGTGCCCCGCTGGGACGCCGCAGGCGAAGCGGCGGGCGCCGCCGATGCGGTGACGACGCCGAGTCCGGCGACGAGGGAGGCTGCAAGGACGAGGGCGAGGGGTCGACGCATTCATCTAGTCTGGCAGGTATCTCGTGGATTCGAAGGTCAATCGCCTGACGGATCCCTAGCCTCATGCCAGATGAAGGAGGATTCCATCGTGCGCAGAAGCGTCGGCGTAGTGCTGGCCGTGGTGCTGGCTGCGGGATCAGTGGCAGCGGAGGCGACGAGCCAGGCGCAGCGTGCGTGCCGACGGCACCTTCGAGTGGTCGCGCAAGGGCAACGAGAAGGCCTACGTGTACATCGCCACTGACGATGGATCACTGCGATCCAACGGGGTCATCGTGGAGCCAGCGCCGCGGTGATCATCGACGAGCATGAGCAGGTCGTCTTCGGTCGCGACCCGCGCACGGGCCTGCGCGCCATGGTGGCGATTCACTCAACCGCGCTCGGACCGTCGCTTGGCGGGTGTCGCATGCGCCCGTACGCCGACGAGGACGCGATGGTCACCGATGCGCTGCTGCTATCGAAGGCGATGAGCTACAAGAATGCTCTCGCCGGGCTTCCGCACGGCGGCGGCAAGGCCGTGATCTGGGGCGACCCGTCACGCGACAAGTCGCGTGAGCTCTTCTTAGCGATGGGCGAGTTCATCGCAACCCTCGGCGGTCGCTACATCACCGCCGGCGACGTCGGCACGACGGTCGCCGACCTCGATGTCATCCGCGAGACGAATCCGTGGACGACGGGTCGCTCGCCAGAGAAGGGCGGCTCGGGAGACACCGGCATCCTCACCGCCTACGGCATCCAGCAGGCGATGCGCGCCGTGGCCAAGCACCTGTGGGGAAGTGACTCGCTCGAGGGCAAGACGGTCGGCATCGCGGGCGCCGGCAAGGTGGGGCGACGCCTCGCTGAGCACCTGGTCAAGGAGGAGGGCGCCCAGGTCATCATCACCGACCCCTCCCCGGCGGCCATCGCCTCCGTCGTGGAGTTGGTGCCGGTCGAAGTGGTGTCGTCCACCGACGAGCTCATCACGCGTCCCCTCGACATCTACTCGCCCAATGCCCTGGGGCACGCGCTCACGATGGATGTGGCCGAGGCGCTCGAGTGCACTGCAGTGTGCGGTGCGGCCAACAACCAGCTTGCTTCGCCAGAGGTCGCTGTGCGCTTGGCCGAGCGCGACATCCTCTATGCACCCGACTACCTCGTGAACTGCGGCGGCGTGGTGCAGGCGGCCGAGGAGATCCCCGGGTTCGACATGGACAGGGCGCGTGCGCGCGTCGGCAAGGTCTATGACACGACGCTGCGGGTGCTCGAGCGCGCCCAGCGCGAAGGCATCCTGCCCCAGCAGGCCGCAGCAGAGGAGGCCGAGGAGCGCATGGCCGCGGGCGCGGGAGCGTTTCGGCGCTTCGACTAACCCTGCGGGCCACCGGCCGCCGGCACCGAATTGGTGCCGGCGAAGCACCCGAGCAGGTAGGGGAACTCCTGGGTCACGACGAAGTGGTAGATCCTGTGAATGTTGCCGTTCCACATGACCTTGGATGTGCGGCCATGACAGGCGTCCAGTGACTTGTTGGTCAGCATGTTGCCGTTCTTGTCGCGCTCGACGTAGACGCCGAAGCCGTCGAAGGCGTAGCCGAAGCGGGTCGCCGAGCCCGTCTCGCTGCCCACGACGCAGGCCGAGCCCGCGTGGTAGTGGTATTCGGCGAAGTTGGGATGGCCCT
>Ga0194130_10005343_pt1 | contig 15533 bp, 8 predicted proteins | sample TA2KigsurfametaG_FD_160084 | JGI IMG/M metagenome (GOLD analysis project Ga0194130, IMG submission 160084) | Freshwater microbial communities from Lake Tanganyika, Tanzania - TA2015050 Kigoma 12 surface | ecosystem: Environmental > Aquatic > Freshwater > Lake | place: Tanzania: Lake Tanganyika... | reverse complement strand
TGAATTCAACAAGTATTCTTCATTTGCTAAATTCACGTCATTCATGCAAGGAGGTTTCGACGGTCTAAACATCCTTGATTCAGCAGCCGCAAGAATGAATGACAAGGCAACCTCATTTGAGACTCCTCTAGGCGCAGCATCAACGACATACGTCTCTCCTGGGCTGACGACCAATCAAGCCGGTGTTGGAGTTGATAACAACTCAGTCAACTCTTACATCACTGCCGTCGACGTGATGACAGATGCATTGCAGGTCAACGTCAACCTGTTGGCGCTTCCTGGAATTCGTGAAGATTACATTACCAACTACACATCAAAGAAGGTTCGTGATTACGGCCTCTCAATGTATGTTATGGATCTTCCGAACTATGATGACAACAACAATCGCATCTATGATGACTCGACTGCCAAGATAAACATAGAGAACACTGCATCGACGTTTGAGGACAGGACATTCGACAACAACTACGTTGCGACATACTTCCCTAACGTCTACATTAATGATGCCGTCAACAACCGCTATGTCAAGGTACCGGCTTCTGTCGCAGCACTGGGTGCGATAGGATTCAACGACAGGAATGCATACCCATGGTTTGCGCCGGCCGGTTTCAACCGCGCAGCTCTTGACTTCGTCAACAACGTAGAGGTCAGATTGAATGTGTCAGATAGAGATCGACTCTACGATGCACGCATCAATCCGATCGCGACGTTCCCACGTCTTGGATTCGTGATATACGGTCAAAAGACTCTGCAGATCAGGAAGTCGGCTCTTGATAGAGTCAACGTTCGACGCCTCCTCCTCGAGGTGAAGAGATTGATCATAAACATAGCAAACAGGATCGTGTTCGAGCAGAACACGCCGGCGGTTCGCAATAAGTTCGTTGCTGACTCTACGCTTCAATTGAGCCTCATCCAAGCGCAGGCAGGTATCGAAGCGTTCCAGGTCGTGATGAACGAAACGAACAACACACAAGAAGATGTCGATCTCAATCGTTTAAATGGAAGGATCGTTGTGGTCCCGACAAGAGCGATCGAATTCATCGCCATCGACTTCATCGTCACAAATGCGGGCGTTCAGTTCGTTTGATACTGAAAATTCGCAGATAAATTGATACTTAATCAGCAAAGCGTAGGAGCGAGATAAATGGCACAGCTCAAGTTTGGAAGCGCAGGGGTAACGACAAGAGAAATTGATCTAACAGGACCGGTCGAGGTTGGTCCAGCGGGCGTACCGGCAGGTGTTGTCGGAACGTCAGTCAAGGGGCCAGCCTTCGTTCCGCTGACGTACGGAACGTTGAAGGACTTCTTTGCAAAGTTCGGTGAGAGCGATGCGAAGAAGTTTGGTCCTCTTGCTGTATCTGAGTGGATGCGCCGAGCGACGGCGGTCACTTATCTCAGGGTTCTAGGAGTCGGTGATGGAAAGAAAAGAGTCTCTTCCGGTACTACGGCAGGTGACGTGACCAGCGCCGGCTTTACAGTAGGTGAAAAGCAGCCTTCATCAACTGATGGAGCTCTATCATCAAACGCGTATGCAAACTCAGGTGGTATACCTGGTCGTACGTACTTCCTAGGTTGCTTCATGTCAGAATCTCAAGGATCAAGCGCATTCAGCGCAGCAGGTCTTCAAGGCACCGGCAGCGTCAACAACATCGTTGCTGCTGCTGTGCCGATCGTGAGAGGCGTGTTGATGGCACCTTCAGGAGTCATTCTTCGCATGTCGGCTTCTGCAGTAGGAATCAATTCGGCTCCTCCTGCTTCAACGCTGATTGCACTCGATGCATCAGCGAGAGGAACGACACTGGGAATGATGATCTTGACATCGAGCAATGTATCGAAGCAAGAGTTCACCTTGTTGTTGAACGGACACAAGGGAACGGATGCAGCATATCCGAACGTGTTGACAGCGTCTTTCGACGTCACGGCAGCAAACTACATCAGCAAGGTCCTGAACACAGATCCTTTCAAGATGGAACAAGCAGGTCACTACCTTGCAGCACACTGGGATATCCATCCAGCTCTTGCGGTCGTCACCGGCGCAGGTGCCGTCGCTTCAGGATCAATCTTTGATACAGGATACAGAGCAGAACGCAGCGCATTCTTGTTGTCAGGATCTGGAGCTCGTGACGTAGGATCTTCGACTGCACCGAATTACGAAGGATACCGCGATAGGTTCTCAAGCGCAAAGTCGCCTTGGGTCATCTCTCAGAAGTTCGGCGGATCACCCGTCAATCTCTTCAAGCTTCATGCTCTAGATGATGGTGCAGGAATCTCAAACAAGTACAAGGTCTCAATCTACAACATCGTGCCGTCAAATGACCCAACGAACAAGTACGGATCTTTCAGCCTTTCAATTCGTAGCCTGACTGACACCGACATTGACCAGAAGGTCTTTGAACGTTGGGAAGGAATCAATCTCGATCCTTCATCAGATCGCTACATCGCCAAGGTGATCGGTGACATCAATGCATACTATGACTTCGATCGTGACGATGCAGCGCAGAAGCTGGTGATCGAAGGTAACTATGAGCTTCGCTCACGTTACGTAAGGGTTGAGGTCTCTAATGAAGTCGCAGATGCATCGGTCGATCCGACAGCCGTGCCGATGGGCTTCAGGGGCATCTACCACTTGGTGACTTCAGGATCGACCCCACTGGCTGCCCTCGGTGGTCTGGATTCAGGATCTTTGGTCTCAGTCGGCGGAACAGAACTTCGCAACGTCGTTGAGCCTCCGCTCCAATTCAGGAATCACCTCAATGATGGTACGGGTCAACAGACACAGGTCAACTCTCGTTACCACTGGGGCGTCAAGTTCGAGCACATAACTGATCTATCAGAACAGAACAGCTCAATACTTCAGGACAAGTCCATTCACAGCTTCACGAAGCACTTCCCGAATCACTCAACAGTGAACCTGAACGTCCTCATCGGGGACAACTCCGGAGTCGCCGATTCTGCACAACTCGGAATTCTTGATGCTGATCGATTCTGCAACAACCTGTTCTCACTTGAGCACATTAAGATCTTGACGGGATCAAACGGTACCGTTGCACAGAATGATGATTGGAAGTACGCCGATTATGTCAGGAAAGGCAACATCACTACAGATAATGCAGCCAAGACAAGGGCAGTCGCAGCAAGCGACCTCACGAACTCTCAGAACCGCAAGTTCTTAAAGTTCTCATTCATCATGCAAGGCGGCTTCGACGGCGTCAACATCTTCAACCAAGATGAAGCAGATATCAGCAATGCAGCCGCAGTCGCAGACATGAACGACGTCAATCGTGGTCGCTCTGCAGGACCCAACGTTGCGGCATACCTCAAGGCCCTCGAGGTCATGAAGAACACAACTAACGTCGACATACAGCTGCTTGCAATACCTGGTATCAGAGTTCCAGTCATCACTGACGAGGCCATCAGGTCCACAGAAGAGAGGTTTGACGCCCTCTATATCATGGACATTGAGCAGGTCGACAAGGACGGAAACCTGATCAACATTGCTACTGCAACGAAGCCGTCAGTCAAGGAAACAGTCGATCAGCACAAGGCACGTAACATCAACACGTCCTTCGCAGCGGCATACTTCCCTGACGTCCTCATGAGAGATCCGGTCAAGACGACGAACACAGTCGTGGTTCCTCCTTCGGTCGTCGTGATGGGTGCCTTATCGCTAAATGATTCGATAGGTTATCCATGGTTCGCACCAGCGGGTCTGTCAAGAGGAGATCTTTCTACGACGCTAGAGACGAGCATCCAGTTGAAGGATGCGGATCTCGACTCGTTGTACGATGAGGACATCAATCCGATATATGCACCGGCAACGACGACACGAGGAGGAACGAATCCGAAGGGTGGAGTCGTGGTCTGGGGACAGAAGACGATGTTGCAGACGGCGTCAGCGCTCGACCGTATCAACGTCCGCCGCCTCCTCATCGACGTCCGCCGCCAGGTTCGTGAGATTGCACAGACGATCATCTTCGAGCCAAACCGTGAAGCGACCCTCGCCCGCTTCACTGCGGCAGTCACGCCAAGACTCCAGAGAATCCAGGCCCTTGCTGGTCTCGAGAGATTCCGCGTCATCATCGATTCTTCGACGACGACACAAGCGGACATTGAAAACAACACAGTCAGAGGCAAGATCTTCTTGCAACCAACAAAGACGATCGAGTTCGTCTCCTTGGACTTCGTTGTGGCCAACAACCTTCAACAAGTCCAGTGAAATAAATCACAAAAAAGCACCTAATAATTCAGGTGTCAAAATATTGAATTAATTTTTAAGGGCTTCCTCGGAGGCCCTTAATTATTTTATGGCGTCAATCGTTGCGAGGATGGTCGCATAGATTGCCGTCGACATAGTTATGTTGCGTAGAGAAACGTATAAATGTCAAAGCGAGAGATAAAGGGCGCCGGATTGCTTGCTAGCGATCTGGGGTTCGTTGGCCCGTTCAAGCAAGCCCCGTCAGGAATTCCTGCAGCGGTCATTGGTCCTGCTCTAAAGGGTCCTGCATTTGTTCCTGTGACGTTGCGGACGGTCACGGATCTGTTCACAACATTCGGTGCCACGAACATATCAGGATCCACCGTGGGAGTACCTGAGACGTCGACGAACTACGGATTGATGGCGTCTGAAGAATGGTTACAGAACTCAACTGCATTGACGTACCTGCGAGTCCTCGGGGTCGGTGATGGTAACAAGAGAGTTGATTCTGGTGCCACGTCAGGAGACGTGGCCAACGCAGGCTTCACGGTGGGTGAAAAGCTACCAGATTACGTCAACTCTTCAGGTACATTAGGCTCCAATCCATATGCAAACTCAGGTGGCATACCTGGTCGCACATACTTTCTAGGATGTTTCATGTCTGAGTCAGCGGGTTCGACGATCTTCAGCTCTGCAAAGATTCAAGGCACGGGAAGCGTGAACAACTCTGGAGCATCTTCCATTCCGCTCGTGCGTGCGATACTCATGGCTCCTTCAGGCGTCGTCTTGAGATTGTCTGCGTCTGGTGGCGGAAGGAACTCGAACCCTCCTGCTTCATCCCTCGTTGCGACTGATGCATCATCGAACGGAACGTCATTGGGTTCAGTCGTGTTGTATGACGGCATAGGAACTTCATTGCAGCAGTTTGTCCTCTTGCTGAACGGCCATAAGGGAACAGATGAGTATCCCAATGTCATCACCGCATCGTTGGACATGCAGTCAGACAACTACATAGGGCGGGTCTTAAATCAGTCAGCTTCATTCATTCAACAGGCCGGTCACTATCTTTCAACGTATTGGGACATCCATCCAAGCGTTGCATTCCTGACGGGTACAGGCGTCGTCTCTGCAGGATGTGATGTTCCAAACTCTACGAACCAAGTCCTAGGAAAAGAGAGATCCGTTTTCTTGTTGACAGGATCTTCAGGATGGAATGCTGGATCGTCTACTGCTCCCAACTACGAAAACTTTAGGGACAGGTTTTCTCATGCAGTGACTCCATGGATCATCTCACAAAAAATCCACGGAAAATACGTCAACTTGTTTAGGTTTCATGCTCTTGATGCAGGATCCAACGTGTCCAATCAATACAAGGTATTGATACACGACATCATTCCTGCTGCTGTGACAGATGATTACCAATACGCTTCTTTCACGGTTTCAATTCGAAGTTTTAGGGATCTGGATGATTCATCACCTGACCTAGAAACGTACATCGACGTGAACCTTGATCCTGCTTCACCGCGATACATCTCAAAGATCATAGGAGACACTCATGCCTATTACGACTTTGATCGAACGGCGGGCGAACAAAAGTTCGTCATAGAAGGAAATTATCCCGTAAGATCCAGGATCCTACGTGTCGAAGTCTCACCTGGTGTCTCAGACCAATCCGCGCCAGCCGTTGTCATTCCAATGGGGTTCAGAGGAGTGTCTCATCTCGTCACGTCAGGATCATCTCCCCTTGCGTCTTTAGGAGGCACAGACGCCAGTGCGCTGTCTGTTTCTAATTTCTTGCGCAACACGACGGCATTACCGCTACCTCTGATGGAAAACCTCAATGCATTGGATGGTAACGGAAACTTCAAATCATCAGCTTCCAGACGGTGGGGCGTCAGGTTTGAGATGACGACCGATCCTACGGATCCAAATGCAAGCAAGACGTTCAACGAATCTCTTGAAGCGATGACTCGTCATTTCCCAAACCACTCAACGACGTATGCAAACTTTTCTGTCTCAAACAACGAAGGAACGCCTGACACGGCTCAGTTGGGAATCATCGATGCAGATAGGTTCTGCAACAACCTATTCACTTTAGAGAATATAAGAATCAAGACAGGGTCAAACGGATTCGTTGATCCAGCGGAAGACTGGGTCTTTGCCTCTTACGTAAGGGATGGAGGATTTGCTGCTGAAGACTTTTTCAAGACTAGGCCCGTAGGAGTGAACGATCTTCGTGATGCTCAGAGCAGGAACTACCTGTCTTTCTACACGATCTTTCAAGGAGGATCTGACGGCCTCAACATCTTCGACTTTGAGGAAAAAAACCTTACAAATGCCGCAGTCAGGGCAGACATGGATTACCCAGAACGAGGACGTGAACAAGGTCCGAACGTCAGAGCATACCACAAGGCGCTGGACATCCTAGGTAATGTTTCTGATTTCGACATGAACTTGTTGGCCATACCTGGAATCAGGCATCCCGTCGTGACCGACGAGGCGATATCGGTCGTTGAGTCTAGGTTCGACGCGATGTATGTGATGGACGTTGAACAATCTAACATTTCAGGAGAGACGCTCGACATGTCTAGATACGCTGCGTATGTTAATAATGACCGTGCAGACGTATCGAGCACAATCAGGCAATTCACCGCTCGTGGGTTGAACTCAAGCTTTGCAGCAGCATACTTCCCAGACGTCGTTCAGAGCATACCGTCTGTCGTCTATGGGATCGATAGAGTTGAAGTCCCACCGTCTGTCGTGGTGCTGGGTGCGATGTCGTTGAATGACAGCATAGGTCAGCCGTGGTTCGCACCGGCCGGTGCGACTAGAGGCAATCTTCCTAGGACGCTGCTGACGATAGGAAATGTTTCAGAAAATGACCTTAATTCCCTATATTCAAATAACATAAATCCTCTATACGTCACGAAGAATGCCAGTAACAAAGACTCCGGCGTCGTCATATTGGGACAGAAGACTGTTTCTAGCTCTACATCGTCGCTCAGTAGAATCAACGTTCGTAGGTTATTAATCGAAATCCGCCGTCAGGCAAGAGAAGTTGCCTTGGGACTACTTTTCAGTCAAAATCTTCAAACTACGCTAGGAATATTTTCTAGTGAAATGGGTCGTCGGCTGTCTGTGATCCAAGGCCTGTTTGGATTGAGAGAATACAATGTCAAGGTAGATTTGTCGACAACGACGCAGAAAGATATAGATAATAACACGATCAGAGGCAAGATTTATCTACGCCCCACCAAGATCAAAGAATTCGTATCGTTGGACTTCATAGTGTCCAACGGGTTAGAGTCAGAGATATAAAGTTCAATTTTTTTTTAATAATCATCGATAAAGAATAATTATGCTAGCTTCATTAGCAGGAGAAACCCATCATGGCTGAAACACTTGACGTCACGTCAATGATTCCGAACAAGTTTGAACCAAAACGAAAAAACCGTTGGGTTCTAATGATCGAAGGCATCGACGCTTACATTCTAAAAACCGCAGCTCGTCCTCAGATCACAACTGAAGAAGTTGAAGTTCCGTTCATCAACTCACGTCGGTACCTCGCAGGTAAGACGACGTTCAGCACGATGAACGTGACCCTTCATGACCCAATCGCTCCATCAGGTGCGCAACAGGTCATGGAATGGATCAGGCTTCACTTCGAGTCTGTCTCTGGTCGTTCCGGTTATGCAGACTTTTATAAGCGTGACATCCAATTAAAGATGCTCGATCCTGTCGGCACGGTCGTCGAGCTGTGGGACATCAAGGGAGCATTCATCACCGATGCAAACTTCAACGAAGTCACATATGAAGACGGCGGTCCGGTTGAAATCGCTCTAACTCTCCGCTATGACAACTGTGTATTGCAGTACTGATTGATCAGCAGCATGATGACAGCAAAAGGCCCGTTGTTGGGCCTTTTGTTTTTTTATGGTCTTGGTTTACTTTTTTAAGTCTTGATTACATAATGAAGTAAAGTCTTTTAGGAGATATATGTCAGACCAGAGAGAGACCAAGAACGCAGTATTTACTTCATCAAATGCACCTGCCGGAGTTGACCCAAGAATGCCATCGATTTCTGCAGCAGAGAAGCTGAAGGCAGATTTCGGCCTAGACATTCCAAGTGAGATGGTTCCTCTTCCGTCAGGCGGGAGGGTTTACCCTCCTGGATCGGCATTGCATTTAAAAGAAACAGTAGAGATTCGCCCGATGACTGCTCGTGAAGAAGACATCTTGACGTCAAGGGCTCTTATAAAAAAAGGAACCGTTGTCAACGAATTGATCAAAGCTTGTGTGATTGATCGTTCGATCAACGTTTCTGATATACTTCTTGGTGATCGAAACGCATTGATGGTCGCAGTCAGAATAACTGGATACGGTCCAGATTATACTGCTGAGATTCAATGCGGAGATTGTCAGGCGAAGAATGAGCAAGTCTTCAACCTCGCAGAATTGCCGATTAAACGATTGGATATTGAGCCCGTCTCGGAAGGATCAAATTTGTTTGAGTTTTTACTACCTCACACGAAGAAGAAGGTAAGATTTAAGTTTACGACCGGTCGTGACGAGGAAGAACAAACGGTCACTCAAGAGAAGCAAAAGAAGATGGGTATTCAAACTGAGTCAAACGTCACGACTTCGTTGCATCAATCAATCGTATCAATCGATGGTGTTGAAGATAGATTTAAGATTTCAAACTTCATCAAGATGATGCCTGCCCGCGATTCTCTAGCTCTCAGAAATTACATCCGTGATAATGAACCTGGATTGACTATGAAACAAGACGTCACATGTCCATCTTGCGGACATTCCGAGGAGGTGAACATGCCGCTCGGAATCACGTTTCTTTGGCCTTCGTTCGGAAGATAAAGAAGCTATTATCTTAGAGCCATCGTTTATATTGATGTATTATTGTGGTTTCTCTTACAGGGAAACTTACAATATGCCCGTTGCATATAAACGATGGTTCATCGAGCGATTAAACAAGGAGATGACTCGAAGCCAAGAAGGAAGTAATCAAATTCCTTCTAGAGCTTTGCATCATAATCCCTCAGATGCTAGAGCCCTTATGGGCATGTCTAGATCTGAATCTCCAGCAAGGTTAAGAAGATTTACTTGATTATTGTTTGGATGTTTTTTTTGAATCTAACTACATATATGCATGGTGTCGAAGAGCGAATATTCATCTTATGATGAAGAAGTTACATCGGTGAGTGAGTCATTTTTTTCTTCAATTGCATCATGGTTGATTGATGAAAAATTGGACAACCTGTATGTTGAAGGAACTACCGCACAGATCAATGCTGTAAAAGATGCGATGCTCGCATCGAAAGATTTTCAAAATGAGTTGCATGATCCTGATGCGACTCTGCAAACCATAACTGAGAAATTGCAAATCAAATCGATGGCAGCTAGAGTATTTGAGTCAAAACTAGGCATGCCTTGGTTGCTATGAGGTGAAGCATGGCAACGCCTCCTCAAGGACCATCGGCAAATGATCTAAGCGCGCAAGCCACAGCAATGCAGCAGATGGTCGCTGCAACCCAAGCATTAGCAGCTGCATTTGGACAAATCGCTGGACCTGCTGGAAATGCAGCAACTGCTGGAAACCAAGTTCGTGCATCGATGGATGCTGCTCAAGCTGCCCTTCAAGGTGCAGATCGATCAGCTGAAAAATTTAGAGAAAATCTGCAAAAAAGCATCGACAGCATTGAGAGTTTTAGCGATGCTGCGGGTGTGATGAAAACCATCTTAAAAAACATGGGTGCTGAAGGAAAGAAAGCCGCGGCGGCCTTGGCCGCGGTCGGCGCTGGGCTGAAGGGTATGTCTTCTGGGTTCAAGCTGTCCATGAACCTTGCCAAGAGCTTTCTCAGCGGCGTGACGAGCATGATCGGAGCCATATTCGATTTGTCTGCAGCAATATTGTCGATACCGTTTAAGCTGTGGGAAGGTCTCATCGGCATGGCCAAGGGTGGCGGGGGTGGTGGTGGCGGGCTGTTGGAAGCGATCAACAAGATCCGCGAAGTCTTTGGTGATCCAAAGCAAGGCATAGGAAAAGAAATAATCGACACAGCGCGCGGGCTTGCTGGGTGGGGCGACATGGCTCCGGGTCTGTTTAAGGTATCCAGACAGTTCGGTACGTTGAAGGATACCATAGAATATGTCATGAAGCTGGCAGGTCCTGCTCCTGTCTTGTTCAGCAGTTTGAAGGATCAGTTTGAAAAGACGGGCAAGAACGTGTTCATCATGGCGAAAGGCCTTGGAATCGGTGAAGAAGAATTCCAAGGATTGATGAGCGCCTCAAAGGCCACCGGCGAGTCCATGGAGTCCATTGAGATAAACATGACCAAGTTCGCGAAAGGTCTGTCTTCTGAGTTTGGTCTCAACTCTAAGTTGATGTCTCGTGACATGTCCCGCGCGATGAAGGACGTGAAGCACTTTGCAAACTCAAGCGTTAAGGAAATCGCAAAGGCAACTGCATATGCTCACAGCTTGGGCCTTGAGTTGAAAGACATAACGGGAATCCTCGATGCATTCAACACGTTCGACCAGGCCGCAGAGAACGTGTCAAAGCTGTCTCAGGCTTTCGGCGTCAACATCGATGTCATGAAGCTTGTAGAGGCCAAGACGCCCGATGACGCATTAAAGATGTTGAAAGATTCTTTCGCTTCTGCAGGTAAGTCCGTCGAAAACATGAATCGCCAAGAGCTTCAACTCATTGCATCTACAGTGAGCATGAGTGAAGAAGCGGTTCGTCAAGGATTATCGTCAAAGAATCAAGCGATATCGATGAATCGATTGGCGGCGTCGACTGATCACCTTGCAAAGAAGACGATGACTGCGTCCGAAGCCACGACTGCTCTAAAGAAAGACATCGAACATGTGATCCAGGGCGGCGGTGGTGGCGGCCCAGAATCCAATTCGCTGTTAGGAATGTTCTTTGAGGGATTCATGCAAGGAATCACGACGTCAAAGAGCTTCATGCAGATCCTAAAAAACTTGAGGATGGCCTTCGTCGTCGTCATGGAGAAAGGCCGTGAGCTCGGTCGCGCATTCGTCGAGATGTTTCCAGGAGTGAAAAAGCTGTTCGAGGGTCTAGCAGACATCCTATCACCAGGCAAGATAGGCGGTTTGTTTGAATCCTATAAACAAACATTCATAAAGTTTTTTAAAGACATCTCCTTAGGACAAGGAACCGTCAAGGGCCTGATGGAAGCTTTACAGAAAAACTTCATGGATTACCTGACAAAGTCAGGCCCTGGAGGGCAAAAAGTCCTTCAAGGATTGCAAGAATTCTGGAAGGCAGCGAAGCTGGTCATTGCATCAGCTATAGAGTACCTCGGCGACATGCTTAGAGATGGATTCAACATGCTGATCGATCTCATAGACGGAAAATATAACAGTAAAGTAAGCGGGGCTTTAGGCAAGGTTGGAGAAGAAGTTTCACCGATTACTTCTGCTTTTAGCGGACTGTTTGAAAAAGTTAAAGGCCCCCTAGGAAAGCTGTTCGACAAGTTCATGTCGTGGGCCAGTGAAAAATTAGGAAATGCTTTCAAAGAGCATTATGGCAAGATCATGTTGTACATGATCGGACCTTCTCTAGTCTCTGGATTGGGATCAGGATTAATGTCCTACGCCACGACGCGTCTTGTACAAGGCCCAATTGCAAAACAACTAAGCAACATTGCTGGCACACTCGAACAAAGGCTGCCTCAAGCTGGAGCTGGAGGCCCGGCCGCGGGGCTCGGCAATCAACTGACTCAAGTCGAAGGAGGTTTAGGCCCCCCAGCCCAATCATTTGCAAAGACATTTTCGCAAGGATTTGCTTCTTCTGTTGGCCCCGCACTAGCAAATGTAGGCGAGTTTGCTGCGAAAGCTTATATCATGTTCCAAGCGACTGCGAAAATACTAGACTATATTAAGGAAAAAAACTTCACAAAAGAACAGATGGAAGCTGCCCGAGTCATCATAGATGCATTGATTGACTTTTTCGTCAAGTCTCAATTGGTCTCAGGTATAACAAGCTTAATGGGTCGTTTTGGGAAAGTTTCAACAGGAGGGATCGGACAAGTGCTTGCTGGTCTCATGCCGATAGGCCTTGTGGTCGGGGCAATGTGCTTGCTTGCTTCGGACATAATCGAGGACGCAACAAGGATAAAAAACCCAAAAGCATTGAAAGGTGTAGCGGCCGTCGTTGATGCGGTTGGAACACTGTTCATAAAGTCAATACCTGTCATCGGCAGCGCCATGGTTGTCGGCATGGGGTTGTTGGCCGGCGGCGGAATAGGATCACTCATCACAGGGGGAAGCATCATTGCAGGAATGGCCGCGATATCTCTTGCAGCAGGTGAGATGATCCTTATTGCGAAGGATCTTATCACCCATACTGCCAACATGCCAGGTTCAGGCAATGAGATCAAATCTAAGGCAGAAGCGATGGCTTCAATCATACAGGCTTTAGCATCATTATTGACGTCTGTCTCTGATGTGCTAAAGTCTCTTCCAATGAACATGTTTTCTGATACAAAAAAGGTCGAAAGCACATTCAATTCAGCAAAAGATTTTATAGACATATTATTGGGCCGCAGCGGCGGCCTGGGGCCGGCCGTGTCGGGAAGCACAGGAATAGCAGGTATAATTGATGGATTAAAAACGCTAGCATCGCTTCCTGCTGTCAACATCGAAGCCGCAGCAAAGATAGCCCCAGTTATATCAGCAATTGCTTCCACGATAGGTGCTATATCTCAAGCTATATCTTCCTTGAAGTCAAAAGCAGAAGCCAAAAGTTCTCTGTTGGGTCTTATAGATCATTCTGGGAGCATCGAAGGTTTTGGAAATTCTCTCAAAGAAGCTGCACCTATCATACAAAACTTAATGACAGGTGCAAACACGATCGTTACCACAATCACGAGAAGTTTTTCTGGTAAAGATGCCCGCGCCGCTGCCTCTCTAGGCAAGATGGGTGAAGGATTGGGGCAAATCATGAACGGTGTGGCTGCCACTCTATCTGCGTTGACTGGACCTGTTCAGCATTTTAGAAAGAAGACAAAAACAGACATCAAACACACCATCGGCCCGACCGATGTTCAAACGTTGGAAGAATTCGATGCAAAAGCGTTTGAAAATTTCTCTTTAAAGCTAGGCGAATTAGCTCCAAAGTTAGGCGACTCGATGGCCAAATTGATGGGAGGTGTGTCAAGCGCAGCCATCGATGCTGCGAAAGGCATAACTCCTGAGAAGATGCAGGGAGTTAAGGCGGTCATTGACATCATCGCAGCAGCAAGTCAGCTGATCGGATCCTTGACCACAGGCGCTCAAGGAGTCAACATCAGCGTAAAACCTTCGTTAGAGGACAAATCAGTAAACATAAAAAACTCTGAAGCCGCAGTAAAAAATACTGTTGATTTCAGCGGGATGATAAACAACGTCATCCTACCAGATATTTCTAAAGTTATAGAGACGCTTGCCAATCCAGCGACTGGTCTTCCTGCAATGCTCGAGAGGGTCATGGGCATCATTAAAAAGAACCCCTTGAACGCAAGTGACATACAGACTGCAAAGGCTATGTCAGAGATCTTCAAGGTCATCTCTGAGTTGATGAAGGCAGTGAATGAATTGATGCCGACGATGCATGCAACAATGGGTTATGTTGTAGGCGTTTCAGAGCAAGGAGAAAAAGAAGGAGGCAAAAAATATTTTCATATTGACAATCCTAACGTTTTAGCTGATAACATAAAGAAATCTTTCGACGTGATGGCGGTTTTACTGGAAAAGATAACTGAACCAGGCGATGGTATTAATTCAACCTTGGTGAGGATATCTCTTGCAGCAGACTTGTTGCCTTCATTTAAGAAAGGCACCATCGAAAAGGTCGCGGCTCTAAAAGATTTGATGACTGGGTTCAAGGACATGAAGAGCGCTATGGACGATGCATTTTATACAATGACGACGGCCGACGAGCGGCAAGGTCTAGGCGCAAAAGCTCTCGCAGAACAGCGAGCAGCGCCGTCAGGCCAAAGTGTCATGCCCGACGCGCTCGACGAGTTCGAGGCTGCGGCAGGCCAACCTCAAAGTTCCACCGCAGTATCAGATCAAGCGACAATGGCGCAAAAATTTGAAACAATGGCAAAAAAGATGGACGCCATTACCGGTGGAACTAAGGGTGGTAAGGATTCGCCGTTGGGCAAATTGTCCGAAGCCATCGCGGCGATGAACACAACGTTGCCCGCAGACAAAATAGCGGCTATCGGCACCGCCAAGGCGAATCTAATCAAGTTTAATGAGGTCACCGAAGGATTTGATCAACAACTATCTATATTGTCTGAAAGGACGATATCTGACGTTGCCGTCGCAGTAAAAACAAATGTAGCGGCTCTGGCGACTGCATTACAACAGTTTAACGCAGGTCTACCTGCGGGAGTAGGCGCAGATGCTCAGGCTATCAACGTTAAGCTTGGATCCATTGCAAACGGAATAGGCGTGAAAGATGCATCATATGCAATCGCACGAGGCCCTATTAATTTTGAATTTAAGATAAACGTTCAAGTCAGCGGAAAAGAAATGTCTGAAGCGGTTTCAGCACCGGGAACGGTCATCTTCCAAGCATTCCACACCGCTGGTAATGCCGGCGGAAACTGGACCACTAACGCTAATCCATTGAGCGTTACTAAAACGCAGGGGTAATTCCGCTAATTTATAAGAGAACATCCGTATCATGCGAATACCGACAAAAGAAGAATACTTCAAGAAGCTACGATCTGACAAAGACTACCAATCCTTGTTGAAGGCAGCACCTCCTGATGAACGCCGCAAGATCATCGGAACGGTTGAGACTCTCATGAATTCGATGTTGGATGCATTCACGTTCATGGCATCAACGGCACAGGAAAATCCTGATGTCGCAAAGGAAATTGCAGAGGTCCTGAAAGGCGGCGGCAACATAATTAAGGAAAGCGACGGGGCACCCCTCACGCCGAAAGAGAAGTGATGTAGATGTCAGGCACGAAGACGGGAAACAAGGGATTCGTCAATCCGGTTGACGGCAAGGTCTACACGATCGATCCAAATGGTGTCGCCGTCGTCGTTGCAGATTCGTATGATCCAGGCGACATGACCGTCGACAAGACCGTCAAGGATATTGCTCCTCAGGCCAAGATCACGCTCGGTACGTATCTCAGCAATGCAACGAAAGGCCAGGTCTCACCGTACACTTCAGTTCCTAATGCATACACGATCGACCCATCGACTGATGCGACACTACCGTCATCACTGACGGATAATGGTTTTCCTGTTGGCCCAAGCCCCACAGGAAATTCTGAAAAATTCTCAGACAGTT
>Ga0194130_10005337_pt1 | contig 15545 bp, 9 predicted proteins | sample TA2KigsurfametaG_FD_160084 | JGI IMG/M metagenome (GOLD analysis project Ga0194130, IMG submission 160084) | Freshwater microbial communities from Lake Tanganyika, Tanzania - TA2015050 Kigoma 12 surface | ecosystem: Environmental > Aquatic > Freshwater > Lake | place: Tanzania: Lake Tanganyika... | reverse complement strand
GATGGATTAGTGGAGGCAGGTCATACGTCTGTTCCAACAGCAGTAGTGAAGGCATCACCTGCTCCGTCAGGTAAATCCACCTGCTGCTGTTGAGGTGATCCATGGCTAGATCAAAGCAGACCTGATCGACTGGACGTTGATCGAGTTCCTGGCAGGATTCCAGGTCATCATTGGGATCGGGCCTGGCATCCGTCGATAGCATGTTGTAACCAGCGATCCGCCGGCACATCCCATTGAGTTCGTGGCTCAGCTCTCGCCGTGACACCGCCTCGATTTCAGACGCGGTCTGGAAGGTGTGGCCTTCGGTTTTGCCGACGTAGCCGCCATCTGGGTGGTCGTTGTTGAGGGCCTTGCGGTGAAAGCGCAGCAGCCCGGAATTCAGTCGTGCAGCCGGTTCACGCATGGTGACCCAGAGGTCCGCGTTTTGAATCCCCAGTCGGGTCGCCATGCCTGCATAGGTGTGGCCTGCCAGAATGGCTGGTGATGGCTGAGCCTTGACCCACTGGATTAATTGGTCGGTGCGTGTGATCTGGATTGGATGGACGGTGTAATCGACAGGCCAACCATCTCGGGTGAATGGATGGCCCACCTTCAAATAGCTGTCATGAAGATTGACGCTGAGGATTGCCGTGAGGCTTGATCCACCTGTGCGCCAGTTGTGGACAAGATGTACCCAGCGCTTCCCTGTCCAATGCTTCGGTACACCGAACACAGGGGCATAGATCTCACGCGGAACGTAACGATCTGCCACGCTCAGCACAGCAAATGCCCCGCTGGGCTCTTTTACGAAGAGATCACCCTCTGGAGCCTGAGCCGCTATGTTTTTGCCTTTGGTCACTCTGTTCACTCCTCCACACCGGCTTCTTGTTGACAATACAAGGCGTAGTAGCGGCCTTTCTTTGCCATCAGCTCAGCATGGCTTCCCTGCTCGACGATCCGGCCCTGGTACATGAGCAGGATTCGATCGGCGTGTCGGATCGTGCCGAGACGATGGGTGATGAAAAACACCGTACGCCTTTGGAGATGTTCGCGCAGATTTGCGCACACTTGGGCTTCGGTCTGGTAATCGAGGGCGCTGGTAGCCTCATCCATGACCAGTAATCGTGGTTCAGTTAGCAGGCTGCGGGCGATGGCGATGCGCTGGCGCTGTCCGCCGGAGAGGTTGCTGCCTTTCTCGCTGATGGCGGTGTTGTAGCCATCGGCCAGATCCATGATGAAATCATGGGCGCAGGCGACCCTTGCCGCTGCAATGATCTCCTCTGTGCTGGCCTCTGGCCTGCCTAATGTGAGGTTTTCGCGGACGCTTCCCTCGAATAACAGTGTGTCCTGTGGCACGATGCCCACCTGCTGGCGCAACGAATTGAGATCCACCTTGGCGATGTCGTAGCCATCGATCAGCACCCGTCCAGTCAGCGGTGGATAGAGCCGTGCCAGCATCTTCATCAGCGTGCTCTTGCCGCTGCCGCTTAGACCGGCCACTCCCACGAATTCACCGGGCTGCACATGCAGGTCGATTGCATCAAGTTGAAGTGGTCCAGAAGGATCAAATCGGAAGCTGACACTGTCGTAGCGCACATCGCCCTCGATGGATGGCAGGGCGATCTGTCCCGCGCTTGTTTCGGTGGCTTCGGGTTGCTGGTTGATGATGTCGCCTAACCGCTCAAAGGAGAGGCTCACCTGCTGGAAGCCCTGATAGAGATTCGAAAGGCGTAGCAGAGGGCCGGTGACATACCCGGCAATGATCCGGAAGGCGATTAGTTGGCCCAGGGTGATGTTGCCCTCCATTACCTGGATCATGCCCATCCAGAGGACTAGCAGGCCGCTGAGGCTGTTGAGAAAGTTGCCGATTTGGCCAGCCACCGTGCCGACGGTGATGGCCTTGAAGCCTTCCTCTACCACACCCTGATAGCGGTCCTGCCACTTCCATCGGCTCATCAATTCTACGTTTTGTGCCTTCACGGTTTGAATGGCGCCGAGCACCTCAATCACATGGCTTTGCGTGCTTGCTGTTGCCACAGCCTGACGGCGAATCAGGCTCTTGTAGACAGGGGCTACCAGTACCACCAACAGGATGTAGATGGGGAGTGTTGAGAGGGCCACAGCGGTGAGCATGGGGCTATAGAGCAGCATCACCACTAGATAGATGCTGCTGAACACCAGATCCATCAGTGACGTAATTGCGGTGCCGGTGAGGAAACTGCGGATGCTGGCCATTTCCCCGAGCCTTTGGCTGAGTTCGCCCACGGGCCGCCGATCGAAGTAGGGAAGGGGTAGGCGCAGTAGGCGATCCATTACGGTCGCCCCGAGCTGTAGATCCATTCGGTTGGCTGTGTCCTTGAACACGAACGTGTTGAGCCCCCCGAGCAGGGCCTGGAACAGTGCGAGCACCACAAGTGCACTTCCAAGCACATTGAGGCTGGAGATGTTGCCTTGGGAGAGGGTTTTATCGATGATCTGCTGCATCAGCAGTGGAATCGCCAGGGTGGCCAGCTGGGCCGCGAAGGTGGCCAACAATGAAATGATCAGGGCGGTGCGGTATTTATTGACCAGCGGCAGAAACCAGCGCCACCCGAACCGATCGGTGCTGGTCACCGAGGTGCGCTGCACCAGCAACACCCGCACATGCGTGTCACCAGCATCCAGCAACTGCTCCGGCCGGCGTTGCACGAGGCCCTGGCGGGGGCTGGCCACATACAGTTGATCCCCACCGAAACCATGCAGCAGCAGGGGTTCCCCCCCTACCAGGCAGAGTGTGGGGAAGTCGAGGGAGACCAGCTGGTCAACACGCACCTTGCCGACGCGGGTTTGCAGGCCCAGCAGTTCGCAGAGGGCGGCGAGTAACTCAAGGCTCAGCTGCTGCCGGCGCTTCAGCTGTTGGCTCAACACGCGTTCCACCACCTCCCGCGGGAAAGGAACTTTCAGCCGTTCCGACAGGGCTTGAATTGTTGCCCGTGCTTCTGCCAGAGCACCACTCCCGCGCACTACCGCATAGCGCTCCTGGGGCTGAAGATCCTCATCGGCCACCAGTCCAAGCATCTCGGCACTGGCAATGCGGCTAAGCACCTCCTCTGCCGGTGTGGCGGCTTCAAACCAGTTCTGGGGGCTCGGTGGCGCAAGCTGTGAGCCTCCATCGGGGTCCACGATCCTCTCCGCTTCGGTGCGGGTATACGGATCAATGATGTAAGCAGGGCATGCCAGCAACCGTAGGGGAAACCCTCGGGGGGAAACCGGAAGGGAGCTAGCGCTGATCACGCTGCCCGGGGCGGGGCCCGCGTCGCCCACGGCACTACTGAGCAGCAGTCGCTGGCTGCCGTTAGCGCCCAAATCCTTCGGTTGATCCCCTGAGATGCTAATGATGCGGCTGCGTTCTAGTGCCTGGCGTAACCAGGCCTCTTCATCGGCAGGCGGGGCTGGCAGCTGCCGCAAATGCTCGAGAAGTACAGAGGCCAGCTCCGACGGTGCGGAGCGGTTTGTGAAAAACTGTAGAAATTCTTTGCTCTGATTCCAAGCCTGCAACAGCAATGTGGCCGGCACGAGCAGGCAGACACTGGGATCTGAGGCTTGCACCAGCTCGCAAGGCTCGCCGCGCAGCAGAGCCACCCATCCCAGCAACTGGCCAGGCCCGCGACGTTCGAGTGTGATGGTGCGGCCGTTTCCGAGAGTGGCCATCAGCCGTACTTCACCCTGCAACAGCACTAGCAGTCCGGGAGAAGCTTGCTCTGGGCTGAGGATGCGTGCACCGAGTTCGTAGCGCACCAGCTCACATTGCTCCTCGAAGCGGGCGATGAGCTCTGGTCCGAGCTGATCAAACGGAGCAGACTGCAGCAGCTTGTTCAATGAGACCGAGCTGGCCATGACTTTGAGCAACCCAACGACTTTAGCTGGCCTCTGGATCGGATTATGTCGACATTGGAAACCCAATTTTTAAAACCTTAAACCTCTCCTTTTACAGAAAGTGGAACCGGAGGCTGCGCACAGGCTATTGCTGTTGACAATGCTGCCAATGCCACAGTTGCCTGTGAAATTATTCGCCCATCCTCAACTAGCATGGGTAGATGGTATTCAGATTCGTTGACTGCCAACGCGTTTAAGGCAGATTGCAGTGACAAGACTTCTCTCTTGCTGGTTAATAATATCGAACCTCTGATTTGACTCGTCGGTCTCTCATGGCTGTCTTGCAGACGTTGACGGTTCTCAGTACATCTGCTTACTGGCAAAAAAAAACCGCCCTAAATGGGCGGTTGATAATTTTTGGATTGTTATCGTCAGACTGGCCTAGCCAACTCCAACGTTTCCACCAAAGAAGATTTGCCCTGCGGAGTTAGAGGTAGCCTGAGTGCGTCTGGAAGCCAAAGCATTGGCCCCCCCAGCACTGAAGTAGCCCTCACCAACTCCGAATCTTGCGGCAGAAACACCATTGCCATTGAACTTAACGATGGTATCTGTCAATGTGCCACCTTGTACGAACAGATAGCCATCAACTGAGCCAGCTGAACCATTTTGGACGTTGAAGACAGAAGCCTTGCCACGTCCCACCGTGAGCGCATCAACAGCACTGAAGATTTGACCCAGGGTTGAGCCCCCAGTGAGAACGAACGCGCCATTCTCAGCGCTAGCACCAGATGCGGAAACACCACCAACCAGTCCTCCGGTGATCATCGCAACTCGAGTAGCAGCTGAAGCCAAGCCAATACCAGTAAATATGGCCTGGCCAAGAGTTAGGGCCTCGGAGGTTGTGGTACTACCGGTGGCCACCTGCATGTTGAAGCCACCAGCTTGAGCCTCGTTGAACCCGGTGAAGAGGAGACCAGCAGAACCAAAGGTCCCTTGCAGGTTCTCTCGGCCACCGGATCCGAGGTTGTGACTGTTAGCCACGAAGATGGTGTCAAAACTACCAATCACACTGTCGCCGCTGGCGAAGATGAAGGCTCGTCCTCCGCTTGCATTTGATCCTTCGAAGGAAGCGATGCTTCCAGAGATGGCGTTGTTACCGGAGAACACGATGCTGTCGGCACCAGCTCCAGCATTCACAGAACCTGTGACTCTCAGAATTTCACCGGCGCTGTTGGTGAAAGTTCCACCGAAGGTGATGGAATCTACACCGCTACCGCCAACAATCGTGCCGAAGTTGAAGGCACCACCAGTCACGGACTGGGAAACGACATTGATCGAGTCCGCGCCTGAACCGCCCATGAAGAAGGCACCAATGCCACCATTGATGGTGATACCAGCCGTAGCAGCAGCACTAAAGACGAAGCTAATCGTATCTGCACCTGCACCGCCATCTGCGGTGAAACCGTTGAGGAGAGAGCCAGTTGCAAGGTTGCCAGTGATTGCATCACTACCATCCCCACCAACCAACGCACCACCAAACTGTGAACCTGTAGCACCGATCAGCCCAAGATTGTCAGCGTCGCTTCCACCAACCAGCTGATTACCAGCCGTCAGAGCAGCGCGACCGCCCGAGAGCAAAGTGATATTCAGGGTATCGGCGCCTATGCCGCCATCAGCGCTGAAGGCGCCAACAGTACCACCACCGTTGATTACTTCACCGCTAACGATGATGAACGACAGGCTGTCTGCACCAGTGTTCAGATTGAACACATTGCCGGAGATGGCGCCAGTTTGGAAGACTGCCGTAACACTGTCATTACCATCGCCTGCATTTGCGATGACGCGCTGCACAGCACCGAAAGCGCTCAGGGTGAAGGTGTCGTTACCGCCTTCAGCAGAAACCACAGCACCAGTGAGCTGACCGCCGCCGAGAACATTGAAATTAATGTCGTCCGCGCCAGTTGTGCTTCCACGGAAAGTGACCGCCTCACCAGCGGTAGCCCTGGTCTGCGTCAATTGACCAGCTGTACCGATGTTCAGGTTCAACTGTCCACCAGTAGCTTCTTCGCCAAGGCTCACCAACAGAGCAGATACACCAGATGCAGAGATCGCACCGCCAAGGGTCAGAGTGATGGTGTCAGACCCTGAACCACCAGCAATCGTGTTGTTTCCGCCGGAGCCATTGCCTGCGAAGAAGGTCGCACCTTCCACGACCTGGAAGTTCAGAGAATCGTTACCAGATTGACCATTGAAGGCCACAGCGCTAGCCGAGACACCAGCAGCAGCGATGCTGATAGTGGCACTATCGTTACCTAAGCCACCAGCCACAGTGACGCCCTGGAGGTCACCGAGGAATGTTGCGGTGATGGTGTCATTGCCGTGCCCACCATCGATAAGGCTGTTGGTCATCGTGCCGGCTGCACTAATGCTGATGACGTCAGCACCGGTGTTGCCATCAGCAGTGAATCCTGAAACCGCACCAGCAAAGCCAGCACTCAGGGTGTCCGAGCCTGAGCGCAGGAATACTCCCAGACCAGCGACAGCACCGCCCAAATCGAGACGCACACTGTCGTCACCACTACCTGCATCAATGGTTCCTGTGGAAACAAGTGAACCCACACCTGCAGAAACAGAGATGAGGTCGTTGCCAGCCTCACCACTGACCACAAAATTCCCAGCTGTTGCAAGACCAAGCTCAGCGCTGATCGTGTCAGCACCTGTACCGCCACGGATCGTGGCACTGTCAATCGAGCCTAGGCCTGTGTAGTTGAGGTTGTCGTTACCAGAACCACCACCCAGAACGATATCGTTACCAGAACCACCAACGGTGAATGATGCACTGTCATTCCCTACACCTGCCTGAATTTGGAAGCCAGAAGCACTTCCAAGTAGTGCTGCGGAAATGGCGTCGTTACCTTGACCACCGAAGATGAAGCCACCTTCGGATGCGCCATTCGCAGCCTCTTGAAAATATCCGATGGTGTCATTACCTGAATTGCCAGCGATGACAATGTCGATGGCAGTTGTGCCTGAAACATTAACCCGGATTTCATCGTTACCCTTGCCACCGGCAACATAAACACCGCTTACATAAGCTGTAGCAGCGCCATAGGATGTAACTCGATTGAAGGAAGCTGAAATCGAATCAGCTCCTTGACCACCGTAGATCTCAAAGTTTTGAGCTTGGCCTGCCCAGGTAGCAGTTACCTCGTCATCGCCAGCATTGCCTTCCAGCAGCATACGGAAGGCTGTTTGGACACGACCACCAGTTGGATTGCCGATGAAATAGACTTGGTCATTGCCAATGCCGCCTCTCAGTACGGAGCCAGATGCTGAAAGGACATTGTTGACACGAATGTAATCTTCACCTGTACCACCAGCTAAATTATTGACGTTGAAACGTGGGGCACCAGAGCCAATTTGGCCGCTGAAGGTGAAGGTGTCGTTACCATCCCCCAACTGGATGTCGGAAGAGGCCAGGCCGAAACCTAGACCTATTCCTCCAGCACCTGTACCACTTTGAGTGGCTGAGCCGAAGGTAACAATATCGTTCCCACTTAGTGCGAGAACGCCAATGTCGGTCGGATTACCGACTGTGTTTCGAAAGCTGTCGTTGCCGTCAGTGCCCGTGTAGACGGTACTGACCGCAGAAATCGTGATGTCGGCCATAAAGAACGAGGGGAATCCTCACACTGCAGAAGCCGCGGTCAGTCCGCGGTACGGGCATCATACCCTTGACGGCAACCCCAAGCCCTTCTTAGGACCTGTTGTGTGGTGGTTCCCGCACTGTCACTGCAGTCTCAGCTGCTAGGCTGACCCCGCCCTACTATGTCCTCCCAGTTCTCTGCCGCTCTTGCTGAAGCAATCAGACTCCATTCCGGGGGAGATCTGCCTGCTGCGGTCAAGGCCTACAGGGCTGTCCTGGCCTGTGGTTTGCGCGAGGGCAGGCAACGAGACCTGGCTTTTTCCAATTATGGAGCCCTCCTTAAGGAGCTAGGTCGGCGTGACGATGCACTCCTGCTTTATCGCTTGGGAGAACGGTACTTCCCGGATAGTATAGCTGTACTACGCAATCACGCCAATCTTCTATTTGAAGATGGCCATGCTCAGCAGGCATTGTCAAGGTATCTGCGTGCTGAGATTAAGCTTCCTCATGACACCAAGCCTGGAAAGCGCGAGGCAATCCAAAGACAGCAGGCAGCCGCTCTCGTCGACCTTGGCTTCCCCAAGCTAGCACTTTCACTGTTAGAACCTTGTCTGCGATCAACTGATCCTGCCGCCGACACTTCGACACTTCGTCTTGGCATGGCGGATTTATATTTGCAGCTTGGCAACCGCGATAGGGCACTCCAGCTAAGTGATGGACTATTGGAAACGGACCAGGCCGGTCTGGGAGAAATCTTTCAGCAGTGCAACTTGTTGCTTCAGCTCGGTTTTCATGATCGTGCAATAAACCGTTTTAATTACACACTTGCCACTCACCAGCGACGCCTTGCCGAATTAGACTCCAAAATAAAAATCAAATATCATAGCACTTGCTGGAACTTCGCGCTCATGCTGCTTAGGAGAGGACTTTTCGAGCGTGGCTGGGAGCTGTATGAGCACGGACGATGGGTTCCCAACGGACGGGGAGGCATGCAGCGAACCGTTTTCAAGCGTCATTCAGGTTCAAAACTACCTGAATGGGATGGATCTCCTTTGACTGGTCAGCGATTGTTGATCAACGGAGAACAGGGTATCGGTGACGTCATGATGTTCAGCTCTCTTATTCCCACCTTGTGTAATGAAGCATCTCATGTTGGAATTGTCACCTACGACCGATTAACATCGATCTACAAACGATCATTCCCACAGTGCACGATCTACGATACTAAGGACTTTAAGGCAGATGCGATTCCACTTCACGAGTGGACCCTCCAGACGCCAATAGGAAGTATTCCACGATATCGCTTCCAATCACTAGAATCTTATGGAAAATTGGGGCCTTTCCTAAAAGCCGACCCTCTCATTTCCAGTCAGTATAAGCACCGCTTCGCAGATCATTCTTATCCACTCATCGGCTTTAGTTGGCGAGGCGGTGGCAACGCCAAACAAAAGCGTACTAAATCGCTTCGTTTAGACGATCTATTGCCACTCTTTCGACTCCCTAACCTCCGTTGGATCTCTTTGCAATACGGTAGTGTCAATGAAGAAATATGTCGCTTTTCTCATGCCCACGATCTAGGTCTTTTAACGGCAGACGATGTTGATCCACTAACGGATATGGATCGTTGGCTTTCGCTTGTTCAAGCTTGTGACTACGTCGTCAGCGCAGCAAACACGACAATTCACGGGTCAGGTTCTATCGGAATTCCCACGTCTGTCATCCTTGCCAAGGATCCTGACTGGCGTTGGATCGGTGATGATTCATCAAACTGCTATTGGTACTCTTGCGTACATGTTGTACGGCAGGTTGACCAAAATTCATGGGAGGAACCAGTTAGCCAACTTCGAAGTCATCTGTTAAAACTCTTCCCTTTGTGCTAGTATCTCTCCAGAAACGTTTTGGCTGTGACCACACAGGTAGATCAAGAGCTTCTCAAGAAGATAGAAGACCAGTGCCAATCCCTGCTCTCGCAAGGTAAGGCGCAGGAGTCTATCGACCTTATGGACCGAGTTAGTGAAGATCTCTCTGGCTTCCCCAGCCTTTATAAACTTAAAGGCATGGCGCGTCTTCTCCAAGGATCCAATTCTGAAGCACGTCTAATCTTTGATGAGCTAGAGGGTTCTTTTGGGGATGACTCTGCTTTTCTCAATATTTATGGCGTTGCCCTACGTCGCGAAAAGGATTTAAGGAGCGCTCAGCAGATTTTTCAGCGCGCCCTCGAGCTTTCCCCCGATGAGCCAGCAATCTTAAATAACTATGGCAATCTTTTAATTGATCTTGGTAAATTTTCTGAAGCTCGTACCCTCTTGGAGCAAGCGTTAACGCTTTCACCGGGTTACAGGGATGCACTTCAGAACCTTGCTCGCTTAAATTCTCAGATTGGTGTAAATACAGAGTCTCTTTCACAGGACTCTCATGAAGCACCAGCTGAACCGCCTAGCTCCTTAAATTCAATCGATGAGGAAGCAGCGTCCGACTGGCTTAAACTTGCATCCATAGCACAGAGGGATTCAAATCCAGAGGAATCTCTAGTGTTTGCACGGAAGGCAGTCTCTCATGCACCTGCTCTGGCCCACGCTTACAAACTGGCTGGAGAAGTTTTAGCCAGTCTTTCTAGATTCGATGCAGCAGAGCAATCGCTACTATACGGAATCCTGTTGGGGGATCCTGACGCCAATTCACTGTCCAACCTAGGTGGGATATGTGCTCAGCGTGGAATGTACCCTCTTGCTCGTCTTCTACTCACAAAGGCTTTGGCGCTCCAGCCCGAACACAAAGTTGCATTAAAAAACCTTGAGCTTCTAAAATCAAAAGCACAAGGACAGAATTCCAACATTGGCAAGCCCCTTTTTTAAAATATGACGACCATTTCACATGAGCAGCTCAAATACAATCGTGAGCTTCATTCGAATCGCCCAGATTTTGGCAGCAAGGGTGGAGCTGGCCATCAGTCACTTGTTGTTCTTCTTAAAAGATACCAAGAACTGGGTTTGATTCATTCTGTGCTTGATTATGGTACGGGAAAAGGTTTGTTTCCAAAGAAGCTTGCGACACATCTGCCCGGCTTGTCAGTTACGGGGTATGATCCTGCTGTCGATGAGTTTGCATCAAGGCCTTCATCACCTTCAGATCTTCTGACCTGCCTAGATGTATTAGAGCATGTTGACCGACAATCTGTTGTTTCTGTTTTAAGTGATATCCAATCTCTTACATCAAAATTAGTCTACTTGCAGATCGATATCCAGCCAGCTGTCAAGCGCTTGAGTTCCGGATGTAATGCCCATATTATGCTCGCTCCACCTGACTGGTGGTTATCTCAGATATCACTTTTTTTCCCATACCTAGGCTCGTTCCCCATCTATCATGAGTCTGGAATACAACAAAAAGTTGGAATCGTAGCATCTTCCTCCTCTAAATCAGCAAGTCTCGTTTGGTCTTTCCTCATGAAGTTGCAACAGTCACCCATGACTATTGTCGGAGGTTATTTAGGTGCTTCTAAGGTTAAGAAAGAATAGACAAATCTCTACCTAATAATGTCATCGCAAGCTCATTATGCTTTTTAACACAATTCTTCCGCTCAATGATTTGTCGTAGGGGATCCCTCCTTTCCCTTGTCTCTTGCTTAATTTCATGACGAGTTTGATGCTTTAATTTAGCCTCTACTGTTTGCACTGCGGTTTGAATATCCTCTGCCAACTCTGAACTTGTGTGATCTATTAACCTTGTGCTTTGATCCTCTTTAAGAAATTCCTTTACGGGACTTACACTAGATACTAACATTTCACATCCAATCATTGCTGCTTCTAGACAGCTCCAACTCAGTACGTACGGACGAGTGAAATAACAGTGCAAATCACTCCTGCGAAGTAAATCTCTGTAGTTATTAAGACTTAGACTCCCAAGCATAAAAACCTGATGAGCCACGTCTGCATTTTTGAATGCATTCATTGCTTGTTCACCATATTTCACCTTATGTTGAGCAAAGTAGCTAGGTTTGTCCTTTCCGGCAATTAGAAGCTTAAGGTTAGGTGCATTTTTCAACACTTTAATTATTGCACTACAAAATTCAGGGAACCCACGATAGGGCTCTAATCCTCTTGTCGCATATGTGATGACCATATCATCGTCTTTTATGCTATTTACTAGATTAAAACTACTTGAAGCATCAGCCAAACCTGGACTAAACATTTCAACGTCGATACCGTCGAAGACTACTTTACAGTTCTCTCTGAACCTACTAGGCAGTTGTCGCTTTTGCCAGTTCGTTGGTGCAATGATGCAATCTGCTCTCGAGAGTTCCAAAGCGAATCCTTGGTTTCTTAATATCATCTGTAACTTACTGCGATCTGTATGACATACTTCTTTGTTTGTTGGATCAAAGTGAAAGTCTTCGGAGTTAATATCAAACCACCATTCGCTATAAGCGATAATCTTTGATTTCGGAAATATGTCTCGTATGAAATATCCTAGCCCCCAGCCTGAGTGAACATAGATCAATTCCGGATCTAGACCTTGACGCTTTGCATTTAATAGAGTGAAGAATGTTTCAATACCTCTATTCTCTAGCTGTTTACTCTTGCTCTCGGCTGATACTGAACTATTCGCATTGAGCTGAATTATTCTAATTGAGGGCAGCGGTTTATTTTTAAATGTATGGCAAGCAAAATATATATCCCAGCCTAATCTGTCAAACTCTTTGATGACAAACCTAAATTGGGCTGGATAGTTTGTATGTACAAATAGTACCTGCCTATTCCTCATTGCCAAAACTTAGTTTCTTAAGGACTTTAAACCATCAAAATTACTCGTGAACATATCTGTCAATAGACTTATGACCGCCTTATCTCGAAGTTTAAGATTTGCTTGAACTGACATTCCTGGTTTCAATGGCAGGTTGACACCATGGCTTCCGAGAGAATCAGATCTCAAACCTATTTCTACTGGGAAGCGATAGACTGGATTATTATCTGTAGGCTCTAAGACATCTGCGCCTACTTTGACCACTTGACCCCTTAGCTCACCAAACTTTGTATAAGGGTACGCATCAACTCTCACATTTGCTTTTTGCCCAACCTTAACAAACCCTATATCCTGATTACTAACAAACACCTCTGCTTTTGCTTTTCCTTGTGGCACAACACGAAATAGTTTCTCTCCCATTGTTGTAACTTGACCCTTAGACTTGCTTAGTTCAAAAACTATACCACTAGCCGGCGATCTGATAACGCTATTCTTTAGCAAAAGATTTGCTTGCGCTAGTTCTGATTCTAATGACTTGATCCGTTGCTGTGCTTCAAGGATTTGCTGTGCACGCTGTTGACGTAATCTCACCAATTGTGTTTTTACATCCTCCAACTGTTTTCTTTGGGATATGTATGCTAAATCTGATTGAGCACCCTGAGTGGCCAATGTCTTATATCGTCTCGCAATATCTGCTGAATATGATTCTGTGCGCAGTAGTGATATCTCGTCTGTTTTGTACAAACCCAATCTTTCTTTGAGTGTGCGTTTGGTCAAGCTAATTTGTTCACTTAAGCTTTTGGCTCGTATCGCAGCTGCTGCGGTGTCATATTTAGCAACTGCTTGCCCTTCGTTAACAATCTCGCCGTCTTGAATCAATACATCACTTAAACTCGCCGATATTGGTGCTAAGACATCACGCGTCCCCTCAATCGGTCTAAGCTGGCCCTTCACAGTGACTACTTCATCAATCTTGATGATGAGACTAGCTAGGATGCCTGAGCCTCCAAATAAAACTAGAATGAGAATAAAACTGTGTGCCCACCTAGGGGTCTGCCGCAATGTTAAGGAATGACGACGCCCGATAAAATTGGAGGTCGCGTCAGCAAGTCTCTGTTGCATGCCAGAATTCTACACCCTCCACCACCTCTAAAATTGTCTCAACTAGAGCCATCTACCTTCTGTCATGCTTATTAGTCATAGTTATGGTTTCCCTGACTTCCTTTGCCCCACAATTGCTACCGGCAAACTGTTGATCTAGAAGAGAGACGCTTGCATTGCCTCTTACCATCTGTACTAGGCCATTACCATGCGTCACAGCTGTGTTGGGGCAGCAACGGTGATCTCATATGCGTTTGGATGGCTGGCTCGGGCGAGGGCCACGCTGGCATGAGTATCTACCAATCACGACTAACCCCAGAATCTTTTTGTTGGTCCCAGCCAATTTGTATCTCTGAGGACCCAACGCGCTTCGAGCAAAATCCCCTGGTCTGGGTTGAGCCATCAGGCCGTATGCACCTTGTTCATACTGCACAGCTTGTACGAGACCCGTATAGCTCACATACAGAAGCATCCTTTTCAATGCAGTAGACCGCAAGACTTCGGCACCGCATGAGTGAGGATTCAGGAACTACTTGGTCTACTACAACTGACATATTAGATACTGAAGCATTTTGCCGACATCCCCCTCTAGCCACCTCTGATGGCTGGCTTTTACCCATTTATCGTTCTTTACCTGATGGCAATCAGTTCGGTCACGATTATAGTCAGGCACTGCATCTCGACAGCCATCCTAAGTATTTACACTGGGTAGTGATTCCACGTTCTGTTGGCCGTGTACATGGTTCACTAGCTTCCTCCGCGGACAAGTCATGTCTTATACAATTCTTTCGAAGCCGTCTAGCAGACCGCCTTTATCGATCTGTTGGCAATACAGACGGCACATCTTGGACTGAGCCAATGCTCACCTCACTGCCTAATAATAATAGTTCATTCCAAGCACTAGGACTTTCATGTGGGCGTCTTGCCATAGTCTTCAACCGATTTGACCCTCTTAGTGAACATCCTATGTTGTGGGGTGATGCGCGTTGGCCCTCTACCCGCTGGCCCCTTACCATGGCCTTCAGCGAAGATGATGGTGAAACTTGGCCATTTATTCGAGATATCCACTTCAGTTCTGGCTTTACTGAAGATTCCAACTGGCATCTTAATCAACGTCTTGAATACCCATCAATTGTTGAAGGCCCCGAACGAGTACTGCACGTTTAATTTTTTTCTAATCAATCATTCATAAGATATATGAGACTACATGTAGAGGATCTAATCGGTTGGAATTAGTCTTCGCCTTCCCGCCTCAAGGCTCATTTCAATGTCTAATAACATCTTATTGCTCCCAACTATTAGCTTGTTAATCTGACGTGACCCCCTTCGTCGGTCCAGGCCTTATGAGAGTGGGTGGATGTAGTCCTGCGGCAACTCCCTGTTGAGCTGCCTCCAGGGGCGTACGCTCCTGGAGGGCCGAGTGCGGCCTGAGTGAGTTGTACTCCCAGCGCCAACGATCAGCCAGGATCTGCGCTTCCGGAGCGGTGGTGAACAGCTCTGTGTTGAGGAACTCATCGCGGAACCGGCCATTGAACGATTCAGCGAATCCGTTCTCCCACGGGGATCCAGGCGCGATGTAGGCCGTGTTGGTAGTGGTGCTGGCCGCACCCCAGTCCCGGAGGGCCTGGGCAATGAACTCCGGACCGTTGTCCGATCGGATGAACGCCGGTGCCGGGTAGAGGCTGGAGAGCTCCTCCAGCACCGCCACCACGCCCTTGGCCTTGCAGCGCCTTTCCACACGGATCGCCAGGCAGAGGCGGCTGTGCTCGTCGATCACGTTCAGGAACTTGAGCCGCCGCCCGTCGGCCGTGGCATCGAACTGGAAATCCATGGCCCACACCTGGTGGGGATGCTCAGCCCGGTGACGCCGCACTGAGCCGTCGACGGGCTGTGCCCGCTTTCGCTTCCTGGCCGTAGGCCGCTGCAGGCCTTCCTCCCGCCAAAGCCGTTGCACCCGCTTGTGGTTCACGCTCCAGCCCTCCCGCCGCAGCAGGTAGGCCATGCGCCGGCCCCAGCGGATGTGTCCCGCGGCGATCTCCCGGAGACGAAGGCGGAGTTTTGCCTCCTCAATGCCGAGGACCTTGCGTCCATGGCGCTGGGTGCTGCGGTGCTGCCCCACCACCCGGCAGATGAAGCGTTCAGAAGCCCGGTAACGATCCTGTAGAACCGCGACGGCCCTGCGGCCCGTTCCGGGCTCAGAAGTTTCCCTCGGCGAGATCCTTGA
>Ga0194130_10005335_pt1 | contig 15550 bp, 16 predicted proteins | sample TA2KigsurfametaG_FD_160084 | JGI IMG/M metagenome (GOLD analysis project Ga0194130, IMG submission 160084) | Freshwater microbial communities from Lake Tanganyika, Tanzania - TA2015050 Kigoma 12 surface | ecosystem: Environmental > Aquatic > Freshwater > Lake | place: Tanzania: Lake Tanganyika... | reverse complement strand
TCCAGGTTGAGGCTGGCGCCAGGGGATTGCTCCCCATCGCGCAGGGTGGTGTCAAAGATCAGTACCCGGCCGGGGTCGCGGGCCATGGCGAGTTCAACGCGGAGTGGTTATGAGTTATACACAGTCTAGGGCTGGGCCTGGCCGTCGACCTTCTCCAAGGCAGGCCGCAGGTCGTTGAGATCCACAAACCGGTCGGCGGCGTTGCGCAGATCCCGGGGAACCATGCCGTCGGTGCCGATCAGCACCACCTTCACCCCCTTGATGCGCAGCTGTGAATGATTGCAACCTATCCTTCAGAATAGATTCGTGCCAGAGCTTCTAGGTCAGGCCAACATTCGAACTGAGGCTCAAAACAGTGAACCGTGGCTTCTGGCCATAACTGCTTAAACACGACTAATGACGAGCCACTATTTGCCCCAACATCACAAATTATCGGTTTAGTGGATTGTATTAAGCTTTTCAATGAGGAGTTTTTTGTAAACTTTGAATTATATTCAGAAGTGCGTTGCTCAGAGGTTGACATGTTTTTAGAAGAAGATTTTGTTAATGTAAATGCTAAGAGACATTTGCGTATACCCACAGGTGAGAACTCAGCTGATTTCTTACTAGAAATCTTTGGAAATCTTCTGCCGTGGATTCATTATTCATTATCCCATGAAAGAAATTTGCGAATGGTTACCTCGCAAAGTTAATATCTTTTTCAAGTTGCTCTAGCAAACCATTTGGTACAATATCTACGTCTAGTTTACACGGAGTTGGGATTTCAATGCTCTTAGCACCTGCTCGGGTAAATAGATTCCTAATGCCAGTTATCGAAGGGAAATTAATATGATGAGGTGGCGCTATATGATGTGAACGATCCCAAAGAACCTGAAGATCAAAGCCACTTATACAGAGTGTTGTGACTAATACCAGCCCACCTGGGCGTACAAGTCTGATCAGAGATTTTAAAAAAGCGAGTGGGTTATGCACATGTTCAAGCACTTCAAAACACACAAGCAAATCAGCGGTCTTCACCAGATTTACAACATTTTCGACTCTATCATTTATAACATTGAAACCTTAAAGTGAGCATACCTCTGCTAGCGATTCATTAGGCTCAATTGCTAGTAGGGTGGTTTCGGCATTATGTGCCCTCCATTCTTCTAAGAAAATTCCATATCCAGATCCAACATCGATAAGATTGCCTACATTTACACTTTTCATCTTACACATTGCCACAATATCAAAAACACGCGGCCGAAAAATTGACAAGCGACGTGTTTCGGCAACAGCTGGGTAGAAGTCTTGCGCCCAGTACTTTGATGATTCAGATTTTGTATAAAATGATTCTAGGTCCTTTGCTGAGGTCTTGGGTTTAGGAATAATAAAGTGCATATATTACACTGATAATACGAGAATCCATACTTAGAAAACGAATACGCTATATTGCAGCTTCCACAGCAAGCACAAGGAATCTCTTCGTGGCTCGTAATAGGGCAGAATGACAGCGAATCTTTAATGCTTAGATCAAGATACTTCTTGTATAATTCAGAAGGCCGTACATCTGATTCCTTCATACGCTCACGTACTTATGTGTCGTTTCGTCGTAGGACATATGTTTTTCGGCTTCAACTAAATCAGCTTGTGTATCAACGCCGATTGCTATATAATCGATTGGCACCATTCTAATTTTAACACAATGCTCCAGCAAGCGGTTCATGTCGACTGATTCGCATTGTTCCAGGTGCGATTCTGGCAATTCCTCGAAGAGAATCAGCTTGTCACGTCTAAATGCTATTATGCCTGCCTGTATAAATCTCTTTGTGGTCCCTGAGTCAGGCCAGTTAGATGGTATTGGTTGACGAGAGAAGTATAAGGCGTCCATTGCTTTATCAGTAACCACCTTTACATTATTGGAATCTTCAGATGCCTCGAGTGAATATACAGAGGACATCAAGTTAACGATTGATACTGATGGGTCTGAAAATTCTTGTAACATCCTATCAATAGAAGCCGGCTGCACAAGTGGTTCATCTCCTTGTACCATCACGACTATATCAAAATCTTCCCCACAATCCCTCTCAATCAGCTTAAGCGCCTCTACAGTACGAGAAGTCGCACGTACATGTGACTTAGAAGTCATAACTGCACTCCCGCCAATAGAAATTATGTAGTCAACTATATTTTCATCGCATGTTGCCACATACGTAAATTTTAAATTATCGCTTAAGCGTGTACGATAATAGCAATGCCCAATCATTGGGATACCTAAGATAGGCATCATTGGCTTGCCAGGAAAACGCGATGAGTCCATGCGTGCTGGTATAATGCCAATACAATTCATAGTGTTAAGCTCTTTCGAGGATGCTAGCTGACACAGTTCCCGCTGACAAGGCTATCATTCTTATGTCAACGCTATATGCTATAAATGAATAACCAGTTTTTATTGCCTCTGATAGCTGATCTTTATCTGGCTCTACAATGTGAATACCAGCGCTAATGCCCAAGCGACGACCGGTAGCAAGAATGAAGTCCACCGCTTTTTCAAACTCTGGATGTGAAAACTCGCCTGCTAGGCCCATCGAAGCTGACAAATCATATGGTCCTATTATAAACGCATCTACTCCATTTATATTAAGTATTTCATCCAGTTCTGTCAGAGCAGCTTTATGTTCGATTTGTACTACCACAATAGGCCCATTGTTTTGCCACTCTAAATATTCTTTGAATTTAGCACCATAACCCTGTGCTCGAGCTAGCCCTACACCCCGGTTACCCATCGGAGGATAGCGTGTTGCGTCAACTGCTTTCTTAGCATCGTCAGCACATACAACGCATGGAACAATGATACCATGCGCTCCAGCGTCCATTACTCTTTTTATCAAATTAGAGTCATTACATGTTAACCTCACCAACGGTGATATTCCCGAGAGGTCTATTGTTCTTATGATTTCGCACGCTTGGCTGATGGAGATTGATGTATGTTCTAAATCGACAACAATCCACTCGAATACGCCTGTCAATGAAAGAATCTCAGCAATTGCTGGATCCGACAAAGTAATCCAGGTACCAAACGTAAGTTGTTGTCTTGCGATTCTAATCTTTAGGTCTCTAGCTTTTTGTAGCATCTCTTAATTTACGTAGGACTTAAAGGCAGCCTTAACTACATTAGCTTTACCAAGGAGCTTGACAGCGAATATAATATCACAAAGAGATCTTTTGTCACAGATATACTACTTGATCGAACTCAGCGCATCTACCAATCCAAAACTGCAACTTATGCGCCCTTCCATTTTTTAAGCGAGCCACCGCGAGGATATACCTATCACTTGTTTTTTCGTACATCAATATAATCGTCTTGTCGTATAACACCTTAATTTGGCGGAGAATAAGTACGCTATACTACCATATTGAGTTATATAGATGTGTGGGGCAGTAGTGATTACCTAAGACCTCATCTGGTAGGAGCTGGTCAGATAGTCGTAGGACAACGACAGCGTCTTTTTTAAAGAGCAGTTATTAAGACGCCTTAAGAGCATTCGTAAGCCATCTCGATGCTCCCCCTTTACGATAATTAAACCTCAAGGAGTAATAATTTACTTGCATTCAATAACCAGATTGAGAGGCTTATCAGCATGATAAACTGCTTGCGACATTATGCTAACATCAACTTATCTCGTAGTAAAGCTAGACTCTCAAAAACTATCATAGCATGCCTGAATCATGCCTCCTTTTCCTCCTAGTGCTTATCATGTTAGGGGAAACGTTAATATAAGCATTGCCGTTCATATATTATTCCAAAGTACTTCCCAGTGAATGTCAATTCGCTAAGCAGCGAAGAAGTCACACCGGCGCCACATGCGAGGTCACTTTCAACAATACTTTTTCGGATTTTTAATATTTAATCAACCATGACTCGGCATTTTGATACTTTTCTAATACTCCCGACTTGTCCAGTTTCTCTTTAAATTTTTTAGAATTCCCTTCGCCTATATCCCCATTGTTAGATCTCTCTACTAGACTAACGTTCCAATATCTAACTGAGTAATCTGACTAAAGCATAGACCCCCCGCGTGATATATACTCTGGCTAAATGGCAAACTCCTCATCTTCTTATTAGACTATTTGCCCCGAAACAGCAACAGCTTCTAAGTTTTCTTGCTTTTGTCTGTATAGCCCTTTTTCTGGATTACTTAAGATATTACCACCGTAGCCATTAATTCCGACTTATACAAACCCCTTCACATTAGCTTTATAGCTTTCTTGTCAATAGTATATCCTATCGAACACACTTTGTGACTGTAATATTGCCGAATCTATCGCAGCACAGTGCCACGAGTGTGTGGTGTTTAAAATGATAGACAATCTCATCTTAAAAGATGAAAGTGATTGAGAGTTTTCTCAATGCCAACATGAAGGGGTACCTTGGGATCAAAACTAAGCCACTCCTTGGCTATATTACAGCTTAGTACGCTTACGGGTATATCTGTGGTTCTGGCTGGCTCATTCTGAAGTATCAATTCACGACCTGATATCTCAGAGATTGTATGGGCAACTTCGGTTAGTGAGTAGCCTATGCCAGATCCTATGTTTACAACAAATGGAAGTTCTTCGCAAAGTCCTGCCAATACAATTGTCTCGATGACATCATCAATATATATAAAATCACGTACTGTTGATTGGCCATCCCTGATAATTATCGGTTCACCTCTGATTAGTTTTCCTATTGCAATTGCAATGAATCCTTGTCTTCCATAAATATTTTGCCCTGGTCCATATGGATTTGCTAGTCGAAGCACACGAATATTCACGCCATTCTGATGACGGTGAATCCACAAATATTTTTCAATTGCTAGTTTATGAATACCATGGAAGCTAATAGGCCATGTTTCTGCTTTTTCGTCGATTGGCGTGAGTTTTTGTATTCCATAAACCGACGCAGATGATAAGAATACTAGTTTTTTTGCACCATTTTTAATGCATTGATCTACGAGGTTAAGTGATCCAATGACATCTTCATGTAGTTCTTTCGCGATCTCGACATTAAGATCCCCGGGAACTGTGCTAGAAACAAGATGATAGACAAGATCCGCATCTTTAAGAACTCTGCAGAGTGATTTGCCATCACGGTAGTCCCCTTTTATCCATTCTAGACTAGATGTTACTTTGTACGGGCATTGGTTGTGATCAAGCACGCGTACTTTGCATCCAATACGCAAAAATGCTCGAATAAGATGTTTGCCAATAAAACCGGCGCCTACGATAACAACTACCATTGCAGAGGTGCTAGTATTGACTGTTTTTTATTCAACTTAGCGAGCATAACGCTACAATGTGAATTCTGGAGTTGTTTAATTCACTGCGCCTTAAGCGGACTCTCTTAACGAGGTTATTTATATAGAAATAATTAGAGCGTTGGGATGGTACAAAGTAATCACACTAAGTGGCTTTTAGGGCCCAATCCCATCTTACCATTATTTGTCCCACGAGTCTAACCTGATGTAACTAAGCTTCAATAATCCTGAGTCTTAAGGCTCACGTTGTGCTATTTCCCTCTCGCCACAGCCAACTGTGACCGACATCCCTCCCAATTCTACATTTAGCTGACTACTAATCACATTATGGATCCATTATCAACTCATTCAATTTGAAAAAATTCGCCTCCTTTTCCGTCTACTCCTAAATCAGCCTCTCATTTCCCGACAACTCAGCGCTTTATAATATAATTATATAAGTATTGCGTTGCTCTTTGATCGCACGCGACACTCAAATCGAGTCCAACCCCTTTTGTTTAGTGTTTCCATGTGTTTGCCGATCGCATAGCCTGGCCTTTCTGTGAACGTGCTAAGTGTCCGGGTCCCGCCCCCAGTTCCCATTATTATGCCGCTCAACTGTGTACAGCACGACTGGATACCGTGATGAGACCCACACCTCACCAGCATTTACTTATCATCGCGGAGCCTGTCATTTTGTGATAGCCTGCTAAGTACTAACTCGTCCTACGATTCTAGGCTAAATCGTTAAAATATGTCACCAACTTTGCCCTAGTTCTGGGCAGATCTTTCGCTGTGACGCATATTGCTTTACCTATCTAAAATGTTAACTAGTCATAGCATTTTCTCTTTTTTATACTCACCTTAAGGTGCACTTTCTTTAAGCATCATGGAGAGCCGTCTTTTTCTGTCGAAACGACCTTTGCCTCGTCGGCTATAGTATAACCTTTACCTGGTATAGCATGATTGGGCTCGAATTCCTACTTTACGCTTTCGAGTTCTGCCATTAACTATCACGTTTCCATCTATAATCTTCTTGAGTTGGTGTCCCGCCACGTTTATCAGTATTGCATCTCATTGAGCCACTGCTGATTAGATCGACCGTCGAGGACTTAGTGCTGCCTGATCCGGTAATAGATCGACAAGTATCGGGTTAGCCAGGCATTCTGCCCTTGGCAGTTCTGGAACGTCATTGCATAGGGCCTTTTCTTGCAGAGGGTTTTGATGAACCTCTCGGTTTGCCATTGCTGCGAGGTGTGTACGGGCTGGGGCGGATGTGCTTCAGTTTGAGCACGCTTTACGCCTCGGCAAAGTGCTTGGAGATTTTGGCCGAGCCGTTGTCGCTCATCACCCGACTCCGTTCGACGCCTTTGCCGTTGTACCAGGCCACAGCTCGGCTCATAAAGCCTATCGCTGTTGCTTACGGTCATCCTCGAGAACCTCCAGACATGCGAGCCCTGTAGCGTCTTCGATGTTCATGTGGACCTGGCCGTAACCGACACCAGCGGAGCGGTCCTGCTGTCTATTGCTGGTGATGCTGTGTCCCACATTGGGTTGGGCCAGTTTGTCTTGACGTCGATGTGAGTCAGGGCGTCTAACGTTTCGCGCTCATAACGCTGCACCAGAGGTTGAGCTCCAGCTTCCACAATCGCGCCAGTTCATGGAGGCTCAGGGATTAGCCACGGTGGATAAGGGAGCAGCAAGTAGACGGGCGATGTGACCCAGGTGCAGCCGCTGTTGGCGCAACTCCACGGGGTGCTGGTGGCGATAAGGATCGAGCGTCCGCCGCTTGGCGAAGCGAACATCGCGTCGATATGCCAGAGCCGATACATCGCCCGCTCGTTAGCGGGCAGCCACATCTAGGCAAAGCACAGGTAAATCCCTGCTCCTGCAGCCTGTTCTGCCAGGGTGCGATAATTGTTAAAGTCTTTAGAAGCCAATTGAAGCCTGTCCTTCTATGTCAGGCGTGAATTAATATGTGTATGCAAGAGTCGAGAGGTCGAGGTTTCGCGGTGACACCTCTACCAGAAACATGCTCACAATTCATTGGCTGCTGAATAACTTTCTGAGAAAGAACACCCATAAGGTTAGTCTCATCAACATATTATCTTTTCCTGGTAAATGCCTATAGATCATACCCACCTTCTACAAATGGCAATTGCAGGGCGCTTAATATCTTCTAATCTCTTGTTCGTCTGCGTGCATTAACTTGTCCATTGTAGTGAGTTCCTTTAGTAAGCACGTCATCTAATCATTTTGCATCTATTTACGATCTTTTCTTGTATTATAAGGACTGTAACCGTTTAGTTTGCTACTGCGTCTTTATCTTGCAACACTACTTCTTAGCTATCCACACGAAATCAACCCTATCTAGTTAATAACCCTCCGCAATCAGATTTCATTTTTCCTCATCCGACCTTCTTTGACTTGGTATGTGATAGATATTGGCTAACAAACAGAACCTTACCTAAAATAACTCTATTGGCACATCATCTCGATATAGATTGAGTACCCCTATAAATTTTGCTCACCCAAGAGACAAGAAAATATAAGGCCCGTCGTATGTCTGCATAAATATTCAATGATAATAGTATTAAACGCATCTTATTAGGCGACCCAGCGAGAACCTTATGATTTTAATTATTAACCCAGAAATAAGTATCAGAGATCGAATCTTCAACTCTAAATGACCGTAGAAGAAGCTTTTTCTTAGCTCCAAAGCTGCAACAGTATATTGGTTGTATTGATACGCAAAACGGCCTGCTGCATATGCAGCATTTGCATCCATGATTTTGTTATTGTAGCATGTCATGTGCTCAGAGTGTGCTTTATAGGTGGCTCTCATTGGTAGAGACATATCTTTGCTTGATGCACCTGTTGAACTCAAATGGTAGAATCCTAAATTATTTGGAATAAAGTGGAATCTTTCTGTTATCTTTGCAAGCCGTATCCAGGCATCATAATCTTCAGCAGCAACAAGTTCGGTACTCTCATCAAATCCGCCGATTTGTACAAATATAGAGCTGCGAACCACCACTGAAGATGTCGCGACAGGATTACCCCTTTTTAGTAAATTATCTAAAACTGGGCTTTTAAGTCGCCAACTACCTGACCATGTAAGGTATCGCTGCAGTGCAGACCCATTTGTTAAGACTAGACGATGATAGATCATATCTGCCGAACTGAAGTGTTCAGAACAACGTAGAAGTTTGTCCGGCATCCACCAATCATCGGAATCAAGAAAAGCAACCCAGTCGCCACGAGCAGCATCCACACCACGATTCCGGGAATAGCCAATAGATCCACCGTTATTAACTTTTAATATTTTTAGCCGTTTGCCAACAAATTCTGCGAGGACGTTGTCTGTTTCATCTATGGAATTGTTGTCAACAACAATTATTTCATAGTTTTCATATGTCTGAGTAAGTACAGATGTTATTGCACGCCCAATAAGATGTCCATGATTGTAGGATGGTATCACTACGGAAACTAGATTACTTCGTTCATCCATCTTACTTAGCTGCTTTTGCAAATTTCTAAACAGAACAGTAAAAGATCGTTGATTTCACTTTCCATTTCTGGTGAAGAAAGCCCTAGATAGTCTGTCAGCTTCCTTGAGCAATAGTCAAGTGCTTGCTTCTCCTGTGGAGCCATTTCTGGTGGTATTTCAAGCTGTACTAATTTCCCAAGTAAAGTAGATGCTTGAGCCTGGACTAATGTGGCAAACTCCCTTACAGTCATGGACGAGCCACCAAGGTTGAATACGCGGTATGAATCCTGCGGAAATTGCAACCTAATTAGTTTTTCCGTGACGGAGCATACATACCAAAGCGGAACAAAGTCCCGTGATTGTACACCTGATGATGTCAATCTTAGCGTTCCTTTTACTACAGCCTGCATACTTAGGTCATTTGCCAGTAATTGCCAGCAATTAGCTCTAACATCTAGAGGGGCACCAAATGCATTAGACATACGAAGTACAATGATCTCTGGACCATCTATAATTGGGTGTGAATAGAGCGCTAATTCACCAGCAAGGTGTGATGTTGCATAAGGATGCTGGTTTATCGTGCAGCATCTCTCAGTAATCTTGCCAGCCAAAGGGTATTTATAGACATGAGCTGTAGAGAAATAAATTATTCGCCGAACTCCCTTTCTGCTTGCAGCAAGCCTTAGACGGGCTGTTCCAACCCCATTGACAAGAAGTGCGGAGATCGGATCTGCTAGTGAATCCTGAGAATTTACACCACATGCATGAACTATGACATCGATGTCCTCACATGCCGCATCAAGAGACTTTTGAGAATTCCAGTCAAGTTTGCAAGTTGAGATATTTGCTAGTTCGTATGTTATATGAGATCTAGTTGCAAGCCTTAGATCTATGTCTTTTAATGATAGATGCTTTGCGATTCGTGAGCCAACAAGTCCGCTGGCCCCTGTTATGAGCACACGCATAGGTTACGAGATCATCCAAGGCGCTGATCCTTTAGACCACATTGACTCGAGAAGATCGTGATCACGCTTGTTGTCCATACAGTGCCAAAATCCGTGATGGCGATAAGCCATAAGCTCACCCATCTCAACTGCCAGTGATAACGGCTCTCTCTCCAGCATAGAGCCATCGCCATTGATCAAGTTTAAAAAATCAGGTTCGATCACAAAAAATCCACCATTAATCCAGCCTTCATTAAGCTGTGGTTTCTCTTTGAAGCTATATACGCAATTTTGATCGATCTCTAGCTCACCAAATCTAGCAGCAGGACGAACTGCTGTTATAGTGACCATCTTTCCGTGAGACTTGTGGAAGCGTATCAAATCATTTATATCTATATTTGCAACGCCGTCACCGTATGAGAGCAGAAACGTTGAATCTCCGATGTAGTCCTGCATCCGCTTTACGCGACCTCCAGTCATGGTGTCGATTCCAGTATTCACTAGAGTCACCTTCCAATCTATAGGGTCTAATTGATGAGGAGTCAATGCACCAGAATAGAGGTCTATGGTGAAATCAGAGTTTACCGCTCGGTAATTTAGAAAGTACTCTTTAATTATCTCAGCTTTGTAGCCAACTGCGATACAAAATTCTTTATGGCCAAAGCTGGCATATCCATTCATGATATGCCACAGGATTGGTCGTCCTCCTATTGGAACCATCGGTTTAGGTATGGTGTTTGTATACTCTGAAAGTCGAGTTCCATAACCACCTGCTAGTAGGATAACTTTCATCGCTTTCAATCCCATTCAAACTCTAAGCTGTTTACTTTTTTTCGTTCGATCTCTTTTGGATCATGGGGTATGTCTGCAACATTCATTAGTAGACTATACGGCTTTGCCAATCCCTTGAATCCGAACCATATACCAGGTGGCACAGTAATGCGTACGTACGATTTTTCACCAGCCATTTGCTTTAGCGTTCTTCTATCTTCATCAACGAAAGCAAATAGCACAGATCCGACCGGCACGACGAGGTTGAGCGTCATACGCAAGTGTCGTTTCCAAGCCTTTACAGCCCCAGCTTCTATTAATGAAAAATATGATTCACCAAAATCTACATAACCTGGATCAGTACGTTTTAAGCCATGCATTACATCCCCTCCTGAGGCAGGAATACGCAAAAGTGGACTAACGATGATTTGGCTTACACTTATTGCGCCCATAAGATCCCCTTTGATTCTGCTGTCCGTCGAAACTGCTCAATTTGTTCGAGTGATATATCGATGATTGATTCTTTTGGCTGTTCATAGTAATTTCGATACCATACTACAGTCTCGCGTACAGTATCTTGAAAGTCCCATGCAGACCACCACTTTAGATAGTGCAATGCTTTGTCACAGTTAAGCTTAAGAAGATTTGCTTCATGATGACCGTCTTCCTTAGAAGGGGCATCCTCCCAGGATGCATTAGCCCAATGTTTAGCCATTAAATCTACTAATTCACCCACGGAATGATTCTGATACGACGGTGGACCAAAATTGAATGTCTCACCATGCAACGATGCATTTCCCTTCAGTGCGATTGCCAAACTTAAGTAACCACTCAGAGGCTCTAGTACGTGTTGCCATGGACGTGTTGACAGCGAATTTCGTAAAGTTACTCTCCTCTTCTCAGACCATGCGCGCATGCAGTCTGGAACAATGCGATCCTCAGCCCAGTCCCCTCCCCCAATCACATTGCCTGCTCGGCCTACACCGATCCGGACCAACCCTTGAACTGGAAAGAACGAATCTACATATGAACGAATTGCCATCTCCGCTGCCCCTTTTGATGCGCTGTAGGGGTCTGGTCCACCTAATACATCAGTCTCTCTATAACCCCACACCCATTCCACGTTATTGTAGCATTTGTCGCTTGTAATTAATATCGCTACGCACGGATTCTGTAACTCTCGCAACGCCTCTAATATATGAATTGTACCTATAGTATTGGTTTGCCATGTATCGACCGAATTCTCGTATGAGCGACGGACTAGTGCTTGAGCCGCCAGATGAAAAACAAAATCAGGTTGGATCATCAAGAACAGTTTTCTTAGCCCCTCTTTGTCCCGAATATCCAAATGGTGATTCTCTACAACCGAAGTTAAATTAGCTGCTTCAAAATGTGAAGGTCTCGATGGGATATCTAGGGAGATCCCGTGGACATCTGCACCCAATTTGGCCAGCCATAGGCTTAGCCAGGATCCCTTGAATCCTGTATGCCCTGTCACAATGACACGCTTACTAGAAAAAATTGATAAACTGTTCATGCTTCTTTTTCCCCTATGTTTGCTCAGTACCTTGACCTTGTACGATCACCCAGCGGAGTCATCATTCACTTTACTGCATAACTAACACATATTCTATCCTTCTTTGCTCCGCTTACCCCAAACCATGCAAGTCTGAACTTTTTGTTTTTGCAAACTGTAACCTCATCGCAACTAACCCCTAAGGCTGTCCTGAGCTCAGTTTTCCTTCTAAATAATTTATACGAATTTCGATTACATTGATTGTTGTCCATCATAGAGTTTTACTCCTCAGTCCAGTCTGTGACTGTTTTATCTGTTCGATTACTGTCGCATAACTAAATATCTGGTGTGCGAGACCTCATGCACTATTCTATGATGAAAGATCTAATTTAAGAAGGTTTCATAAATCCATTGTTCTTCAAGATTATGAATCCCTTTGATTCTGTATTGTATAACTTATTGTTTCCCATAACCATAAAGTTTTCCAACCTTCCACTTTCGCATTGGCGTCTTTCTTGTCCTAGCTCATCATACGATCATAAGGCTGTTTTTACAAGGTGATGTTTAAAGCTATTCTCAACAACTCATTCAATCTTTTCTACACCTTCGCCCTCCCCTTTCTATAGTCCACTACCATGTTCTTTACGGTTACCTTTCTATCTCTTCTGTTATTAAACATTCCTGTATTTGCATCTTGAACGATCCTTTATCTTTGTGGCTTTTGACGACGGCAATCTGTACCTACCATTGATTTTACTTATCACGATCTCTATTCCATGATCATTTTACTTCATATCTTACCCATTCCATATCCATTATAAGATATCTCTGCGACACCCTGGCCTTTTCTACATACCCCCAAAACTTTTGACCATTCTTTTTTTGATTGGTCTTGCCAATATTGACCTTTACCAACTTTCCAACATTGCATCTTTAAGTTAAGCCAATACTTTTTCAAATTGTTACTCCTACCTCATTTTACTTTTTAACCTGCTTCATCTATGTAACCCTTGTTACACGCATAAACGCTTGTACTTCTCTTCCTCGCACTTATATTGTTCTTAGCCCCTATATCCATCATCTAAACTGTGCTTATCTTGGGCTATATGATTCGGCGAAATAACTGAGATTTGCTTATATCCCTTGATTTCAGAACCAACAATTCTAACGTTTTTGACCAATGCCTTTGCCTTCCGTCTTCATGACCTTAAAACGTCTAGCTCCGTCGTTACTTACATCCTAAATTTTATTGTTATAGTATCTTTACTGTTAATGGCAATAACATGCCAGTAGTCAAAGAATTTACCCCTTTTTTTCTGTAGTCGCTATAGATACTACCGTTACCATTTATAAACCGATACATGACGAATTCTCCCCCAAGACCTTTACTTTGCTCATAATCTATTCAAGAAGTATCTTTCGCCACTTTGTCAATTTTGTATCGACTTCAAAGTATGATTCCCGCTCTTTTGATAATAGAGTGCTGTTAGCCGCGTTCATCAAAACTTTAGCCAGCTCTTCTGGCGTGCTAGCGAATAATGCCCCAACACAACCCCTCAAAGGGCTTAGGTTTAAGGTGGCTGGGTCTAGAACCGATACAATTGTAACGCCTGCACAATACGCATCAACGGCAGCGGAAGTAATTGCGCTGGCGTATGCTACGTCGCAGTTGGCGATGAGTGTCGCAATTGGTTCCCGGCTTATCTGCAACTGAAGCTGAGAATATGCAGCAGGATCTATTGGACATATCGGATGTGCCTTGAACGTAATTGTTACTCGGTGTGGTATCAATGAAATAGCTTTCTCAAGGATTTTCATCTGCATTTTTAAATTTGCTGTCATAGAATCTCCCAACACCAGCAGCCGCTGGTACTTATGTTCACTGCCGTAAACTGATATAAAACTTCTTTGATCCCGAGAGAGATGCATATATCGTAGTGCCTCCACATCAACTAAATCTTCAACCCGATATCCGCTCGCATTGAATGTTTCACGCATCTTAGGCCCGTTGCAGGTGATTCGGTCTGGTAATGGTAGTCTGTTAAGATCAGAATGTTCATAACCTCGCCGGTCAAAAAAATAGCGCAGATCCCAGAAACGAACTGTCGAATGGGGTGTACCAATTAGCTGCCCATGTCCCGCGCTTCGCCATGCATGTATAAATCCCGACTCCCAACTTATGTTCTCCTGTAGATAAACTCCCGTTTCTTGTCTGGGAAGTAATCTTAGCGCTGCTTCAAACAGATTGAATAATAAAATGTTGGACATTGCAGAGGGGCCAAACATCGATTCCTTCCAGTTACTACCCATCAAGGGCCAGAGATTTGGGAGATTGTCAGGTAGTGTTTTATGCATTACATTCTCTCCCACACGTATCCCAATGCCACAAATACGGACAAAGTCTCTGAGTGTTTGAAAAATCACAACTAAACTAATAAAGCTATCAATTGATACATGGCACTGTGTTTTTGATGTGTTCTTATTTATTTCGATAAGTCCTTTCGCTGCTTGTGCAGCTGTTGGCATTAATTCATCCTTGATGTAAATGTGAAGCCAATTACTTTTTCTTTGTTCTTCTTTTAGCATGTTTGGTAGATGAGCCCAATATCTACTCTCGTAATAGTTATTCTTCCAGGCTTCCGGGACCCAATTTGCGGTATAGCTTACAAACATTATTTTCCCATCCGTATTTCTCCAGCATTTCACACCTGTACCGCGCAATGGCAACCTCTCGCACACGTATTTGAATAGCCATACCAATGCCTGAATACTTAGGGGGAGCATTTCGTATAGACCTCTAGACCAACTCATCGCAGCTGCAGGTACCGAAATCTGTTCCCATACGAATGTTATACAATTTTCCCTGCACCACATGGATATACATTCAGCTAAATCACCATTACTGCTTACCAGCATTATTCGGCTAGGCTTAGCATCTGCAGCCCAGTCAATAAAGGCGAGAAACCGAATTGCGTCGTTTATTTGTGGAGATTTGTAGAAGTTGCACTTTTCTGCTATCAACGTCATCCACCAATAACTGAAGTCGGGCCTTAGCTTAAGGTGATCTACTAGGCGACCACCTTTGAATCTAAGTTGTCCGACTTCGTAAACCCAGCAGAGGAAACGTTTTCTAAGCAAATCTGCCTTTTTTTCAACCAAGTCGGGTATTGATAGATGATTACGTGATTTTGACGAATCAAACTTACGCCATAGTACAAGTGTTCCCCTGAATCCAGCCGGTAACCCTGCCGAATCCCAAATGTATACATTAGAATAATCCGTATACTCGTCTATCACGATTAGCTACGCGATGTATTTTGGAGGTTCATCATTATATACTGCGACCTAGCCTAGATCGTTCATTCACTCTCGCTCTTCCTCCAAATGTTAATCTTAGATTGTGGATTGCTAGGCAAGTTTTAGCCAGCAGCATCGATTAGCCCATGTTGCACCTCCAGCAGACGCTCCAGGTCGCGGCTGCCACTGAGCAGCCACAGCTCATCAATGCGGTGGGCGATGGCCAGCAGGTCGATGGCGATCTCCACATCGAGGTTGGCGCGGCCGTACTGGCGCT
>Ga0194130_10005330_pt1 | contig 15560 bp, 16 predicted proteins | sample TA2KigsurfametaG_FD_160084 | JGI IMG/M metagenome (GOLD analysis project Ga0194130, IMG submission 160084) | Freshwater microbial communities from Lake Tanganyika, Tanzania - TA2015050 Kigoma 12 surface | ecosystem: Environmental > Aquatic > Freshwater > Lake | place: Tanzania: Lake Tanganyika... | reverse complement strand
AAGGGTCATCGGGCAGCACTCCGTTCGGCCAGCATCGCGCGGCGATTGCGAAAGATCACGCGCGGCACGATCAGCGCAAGGGCAAAGCCAAGCGCGGGCAGCGCCATCTGCAAAAGCGCGGTAGCTCCGATCAGGCGGCGGTTGCCACCCGAGGACAGCGCCACGGCTTCGGTTGTCAGCGTCTCGACCCGGCCCCCGCCCAGCATCAGCGTTGGCAGGTATTGACCGACTGACACCGCCGACCCGACCGCCAGCGCCGTCAGGACAGGTGCCGCCAGCATCAGCAGGCGCAGACGCCAGAAGATGCGGGCGGGCGGGGTGCCCATGCAGGCTGCGGCAAGGCCGATGCGCCCATCCCAGCCGCGAAAGGCTGGGGCAAGCGACAGCCAGACATAGGGCAGCACAAAGACCAGATGGGCCGCGATGACAGTGGCCACGCTGCCCTTGGCACCGACGTAGAGCGCAAGAACCTGCAGGCCGGGCAGAAAGGCCACTTGCGGCATGATGAGCGGCAGATAGATCAGCCAGGCCGCACCAATGGGTCGGCAAGAGCGGGCCTCGGCCTCAAGCGCGGCAAGGGCCAGCGCCAGAGCGCCAAGGCTTGCCGTCAACGCGATCATCAGTGTCGTGAGGCTTTGCTGCGCCAGATCGGGCGCGGCCTTGGTCCAGGTTTGCAGGGTCAGGCTTTGGGGCAGGGCATCGGGGAACTGCCACAGCCCGGCAAAGGACCACAGCGCAAGCCCCGCCATGCCCGCGCCAAGACCCAGCGCGATCAGGCCGGCCCAGGTTCCGGCAAGCCCCGCCAGCGGCGCATCCCAGCCCCATGCGCGATAGCCGTGACTGGCCAGCGCCGGGATCAACGGGGCAAGAATACGCTCGGCTGCCAGCCACAGGGCCAATGCTGCCGCCACCAGCGCCAGTTGCACCAGCGCCCCCGCCGCTGCCGTTGGCACATGCTGCAGGCTGGGGTCGCCCATCCAGTCGGTGATCTGCACCGCAAGGCTGGGTGGCAGGTTCGGACCAAGGATCATCGCCATGTCGACATTGGTCATGCCATAGGCCAGCACGGCAAAGACCGGCAGTCGCAGCCCCCTATAGAGGGCGGGCAGAATGGAAAGCACAAAGCCCGCCACCCGGCCATAGCCAAGGCTCGCCGCGATCTGGCCACGCCGGGCCATGTCGGTTTGCGGCAGGATGGCCAGTGCCATCAGCATCAGGAAGGGCACTTCCTTGGCCACAAGCCCCAGCGTCAGCGCGAGGCCCATCGGGTCGTTGAGGATCAACAGGTCCGGCGCGGTGTCCCAGCCCGTCGCCCATGGCGAGAACAGCCGCGCGATCCAGCCCGAAGGTGCGACCAAAAAGGCCAGACCCAGGGCCGCAGCCGCATGGGGCAGCGCAAGAAGCGGTGACAGCATCCGGCGAAAAGCGACAAAGCCCGGTCGGTCATGCAGGGCACCGATCATCAGGACTGTGATGGCAAGTGCCAGCAGGGTCGAGACAAGCCCGGTGCCAAGCGACAGGGCCAGCGCCCGGGGCAGGCCGGGCCAGTCCATCAATGCCGCAAAGCCATGGCCCGACAGCGCCGGGGCCAGCGTACCGGCCAGCCCTGCCGCGATGGGCAGGCCGAGCCCGGCCAGCATCAACCAAGGCGCAAAGGCCAAAAGTCCGGCTGCGCCTGGCTGGCCAGCCAGGCTCACTTGGCGACGCCGTAGCGCTGCACCCAGTCCTCGGCGATCTTCACCATCCAGCTTGCATGGGGTTCCAGCAGCACCGGCCCCAGATCGGCCGGTGACAGCGTGGCCGGGCCAAGGGTCAGCGCGTCAAAACGCGCGCGGTCCTCGGGCGTCAGGGCATCAAGGTTCAGCACGGTCTGAAAGCCCAAGGTGGCCGGATCCTGGGCGGCGGCCTGAATGGCAGGGTCAAGGATCAGGTTGGCAATCACCTGCGCCCCGGCCATGTGGGCGGCGTTGAAGGGAATGGCGACAAAGCTTGCATTGCCGATGGTACCGCCTTCCAGCACGAAGGTCTGGATGGTGTCGGGCAGGGTCCCGGCGGCAATTTCGGCGCTGGCCCGGCCCGGGTTGAAGGCAAAGGAGATGCCGATCTCGCCATCGGCCAGAAGCAGGCCCAGGGCCGGTTCGTTTTCCGGAAAGGCCTTGGCCTCGCGCCAAAGGCTGGGGTGGATGTCGTCAAGGAAAGCCCAAAGCGGCGCAATCGTGGCCTCGTAGCTGGCCGGGTCGATCGGAGATTGCAGCACCGCCGGGTCGGCCAGCGTACCGTAAAGCACCTGCTTGAGGAAGGTCAGTCCCAGATAATCGGGCGGCTGGGGATAGGTGAAGCGGCCCGGATTGGCCTTGATCCAGTCATGAAGCGCCGACAGGGTTCGGGGCGGTTCGGGCAGGGTGGCGCTGTCATGTTCAAAGACCAGCTGCGCCATGGCCCAGGGGGATTCGTAACCCTCGGTCGGCAGGGTGAAATCGGTCACCGTTGCAGGTTTGCCCTTGGTGTCGACCAAAGGCCAGTTCGGCAGGCCCTCGGCATAGGGGCCGAAAAGCAGGTCCTGCGCCTTCATGGCCGCGAAATTCTCGCCGTTGATCCAGATCAGATCCACCGCCCCGCCGCTGGTCTGGCCCGCATCGCGTTCCGCGCGGACCCGAGCCACCGCATCGGCGGTTGAGGCGAGTTTGACATGTTCCAGCGTCACGCCATGGCGCTTTTGCGCTTCGGCACCGATGAAGGCAATGAAATCGTTTATCTTTGTGTCACCGCCCCAGGCGTGCCAATAGACGGTCTGGTCCTTGGCCTCGGCAAGGATCGCCTCCCAACTGCCGGCATGCGCCATGCGCGGCCCAAGCATCATGAGCGCGAAGGTGGAAACGGCGGTCTTGCCAAAGCGGCGGCGGTTCATGTTAACCCCTTGTGGAACTATGATCCGCCAAGCCATACGCGCGCGGATCGGGTTCTGGCAAGCGGTCATACGCAAACGTGAGGGGTTGGTGATGTTGGATGCAAAAGTCAGACCGTGGATCGAAGCGCCCCTGAACCGGGCAGGGGCAGCCTTTGCCGAACGGGGGATCTCGGCCCATGAGGTGACGCTGTTCGGGCTTTTCATGGGGCTGATTGCGGCGGCGATGCTGGCGGTGGGGCTGCCGGGGGTTCTGGCGCTCGTGCCCTTGCTGATCGGTCGACTTGCCGATGGCGTCGATGGCGCGGTCGCGCGGGCGACCGAAAAGACCGATTTCGGCGGGCTTTTGGATATCGTTTGCGATTTCGTATTCTATGCGGCCATTCCGCTGGCCTTTGCCTTTCGCGATCCGGGCAATGCGGCGGCGGCAGCCTTTCTGCTGGCGGCCTTCTACATCAACGGGGCCTCATTCCTGGGCTATGCGATCATGGCTGAAAAACGCGGGATCGAGACGCGGGCGCAAGGGGAAAAGTCGCTTTACTACTCGGCGGGGCTTCTGGAAGGCACTGAAACCATTGCCTTTTTTGTGATCCTTTGCCTTTGGCCGGGCGCTTTTGTGGCCCTTGCGGTGATCTTCGGGGCCTTGTGCCTGTTCACCACCGGCGCACGGTTGGCGCTGGCGCGTCGGGTGTTTCGCTGACCAACTGCGCCTGAACAAGGCCGCACGCCGATGCTTTCCTTCCGATCTTTCGGCCAAAATCCGGGTTTGGGCCCTTGTGGCGGCACGTTTGGAGCCTTGCGAAAATCCACGCGCCCTTGCGGCCACCGGCGCGCGACACTAAGACTCTGGCAAGCATCCGGCGATAAAGCTTCGAACACGAGACAGGCAGGTTTGACATGAGAGATCCGGTTTCCACCTTTTACAACTTCATCATCCCGACCGTTGAAGAAACCAACGCCCGCGGATCGATCCGTTACGACATCTTCTCGCGCCTGCTGAAAGAGCGGATCATCTTCGTTTCCGGCCCAGTGCATGACGAGATGGCGACGATCATCGTCGCCCAGCTCTTGTTCCTTGAGGCGGAGAATCCGTCGAAGGAAATCTCGATGTATATCAACAGCCCTGGCGGTGTGGTCACCTCTGGCATGTCGATCTATGACACCATGCAGTATATCAAGCCCAAGGTTTCGACCGTCTGCATCGGGCAGGCGGCCTCGATGGGCTCGCTTCTGCTGACCGCAGGCGAAAAGGGCATGCGGTTTTCGCTGCCCAACAGCCGCATCATGGTGCACCAGCCCTCGGGCGGCTATCAGGGCCAGGCGACCGATATCCTGATCCATGCCCGCGAGACCGAGCGGCTGAAGCAGCGCCTGAACGAGGTTTACGTCAAGCATACCGGCAATGACTATGAAAAGGTCGTGGCCGCGCTGGAGCGGGACAATTTCATGTCGGCCGAAGAGGCCAAGGACTGGGGCCTGATCGACGAGATCGTTGTGCCCCGCGACAAGTCCGAGGCTTTGGCCTGACGCATGGTATTTCCCCCCAAGCGGCAAAAGCGTTTGGGGGGATTTCTGGTTGTGAAGGTCCGGGGGTTGTCCTAGACTTTCCGTGACAGCCCGGTGACGGGGATTGGTAGAGGATACCCATGGCAACGAACTCGGGCAGCGACAGCAAGAACACGCTTTATTGCTCCTTCTGCGGCAAAAGCCAGCATGAGGTGCGCAAGCTGATCGCCGGGCCGACCGTGTTCATCTGTGATGAATGTGTCGAACTGTGCATGGACATCATCCGCGAAGAGACCAAGACCACGGGCCTGAAGGCCACCGATGGCGTGCCGACGCCGCGCGACATCTGCAAGGTGCTGGACGACTATGTGATCGGGCAGGAACATGCCAAGCGCGTGCTGTCGGTTGCGGTGCACAACCACTACAAGCGGCTCAATCATTCCTCGAAGAATGACATCGAACTGTCGAAGTCGAATATCCTGCTGATCGGCCCCACGGGCTGCGGCAAGACGCTTCTTGCCCAGACGCTGGCGCGGATCCTCGATGTCCCCTTCACCATGGCCGATGCCACCACACTGACCGAAGCGGGCTATGTCGGCGAGGATGTGGAAAACATCATCCTCAAGCTGTTGCAGGCATCTGAATACAACGTCGAACGGGCGCAGCGCGGGATTGTCTATATCGACGAGGTCGACAAGATTACCCGCAAGTCCGATAACCCCTCGATTACCCGCGATGTCTCGGGTGAGGGCGTGCAGCAGGCGCTGTTGAAGATCATGGAGGGCACCGTGGCCTCGGTCCCACCGCAGGGGGGGCGCAAGCATCCGCAGCAAGAATTCCTGCAGGTGGACACCACGAACATCCTGTTCATCTGTGGCGGGGCTTTCGCGGGTCTGGAAAAAATCATCGCGCACCGCAACAAGGGTTCGGGCATCGGCTTTGGCGCCGATGTGAAAGACCCAGATGCGCGCGGCGTGGGCGAGTTGTTCAAGGAATTGGAGCCCGAAGATCTGCTGAAATTCGGCCTGATCCCGGAATTCGTTGGCCGTCTGCCGGTGATTGCCACGCTGACCGATCTGGATGAGGCGGCGCTGATCATCATTTTGACTGAGCCGAAGAACGCGCTGGTCAAGCAGTATCAGCGCCTGTTCGAGATTGAGGGCGTCAAGCTGACCTTCACCTCGGATGCGCTCTCTGCCATTGCCAAACGCGCCATCAAGCGCAAGACCGGCGCGCGCGGCCTGCGCTCGATCATGGAGGATATTCTTCTCGACACCATGTTCGAACTGCCGGGCATGGAGGGCGTCGAAGAGGTCGTGGTGAACGAAGAGGCGGTCACCAATGGGGCCAAGCCCTTGATCGTGCATACCGAGACCAAGGCGAAAGAGCCGGCGGCGGCCGGCTGAGGCCAAGGCTCACTCTGTCGAAAAGCGGGCCATTGGCCCGCTTTTTTCATGAATTTCCCGGCGGTTCTTTGCCCTTGTCGCCCAACTCCTCTGGACCTTTTGCGCCCCATCGGCCATATCAGACCAAACGACCCCGGAGGCCATGATGAACTTTCTCCTTCGCCTGTTGACCTGGTGGAACGGCCAGACCCTTGGCACCCAGATCTTCACCGCCCGCAAGGGCGTCCGTGTGGGCGAGGATGATCAGGGCAATGTGTTTTACCAGACCCGCGACGGCAAACGCCGCTGGGTAATCTACAACGGCGAGTCCGAGGCGTCGCGGGTGTCGCCCGATTGGCACGGCTGGCTGCATTTCACATGGGACGAAACGCCGACCAAGGCACCCTTGAAGCACAAGGCCTGGGAAAAGCCGCATCAAGAGAACCTGACCGGCACTGCAGCCGCCTATGCGCCCAAAGGGTCGATCCGCGCCGGTGCGCCGGTGGCGCGTGCGGATTATGAGGCGTGGCAGCCCGAGTAATGTCTGAAAATCGCGCAGAGATTCTTGCGGGCGCTGCGGTTTTGGCCGCAGCCATCGGCTTTCTGGCCTGGTCGGTTGGTGGCGGCACGCTGACGGGTGGGGCGGACCGCTATGCCCTCACCGCGTCGTTCCGTTCGGCCGAGGGGATTCAGGCCGGATCGGATGTGCGTCTTGCCGGGGTGAAGGTGGGCACTATCACGGCGCTTACCTTGAACCCGCAGACCTTTTACGCCGATGCGGTGATCGAGCTGGATGGCTCTGTGCAACTCCCGACCGATTCCGCGATCCTGATCTCCTCCGAGGGGCTTTTGGGCGGGAACTTTGTAGAGCTCGTGCCGGGCGGTGCCGAAGAGGTGCTGGCACCGGGCGATGAGATCGAAGATACCCAAGGCGCAGTCAGCCTGTTGACCTTGCTGATGAAATGGGTCGGCAGCAGCGGTGAGGATGACACTGGAGCCGCGCCATGAGATGGCTGGCCTGCGCCCTTGTCGCGCTGGCCGGGCCGGTCTGGGCGCTGGACATGGCCGATGCGCCGGGGGCCAAGTTGCGCATCCTCGACAAGCTGACGGGTGAGGTGCAGGACGTGACGCTGGCGCGGGGCCAATCGGTGGTCACCGGGCGGCTGACGGTGCAGCTGGATGCCTGCCGTTCGCCGGCGGACAACACCGTGGCCGAGGCCGATGCCCATCTGACCATTCTGGACGTCGCTTCGACCGATCCGGTCTTTGCCGGCTGGATGCTGGCGACCGCGCCCGCCCTTTCAGCGCTGGATCACCCGCGCTATGACGTTTGGGTTTTGGGCTGCGATGTGCCCGAGCTGGCCCTGCCCGAGGTGGAAGATCCCGCCGAAGAGCCTGCCGAGGGCCAGGCCGATGAGGCGGGTGAAGATCAGGGCGCAGATGGCGGCTGATAGCCCGGCGGGTTGAACTGCGCCTTGGCCGCAAGGGCGGCGCGCAGTTGCCGGTGATAGTCAAGCCGCGAGATCTCTACCGCCCCAAGGCTTGCCAGATGGGGTGTCAGGAACTGGGTATCAAACAGCCGAAACCCGCCCGCCCGCAGGCGGTGACACAGGAAGGCCAGCGCGATCTTTGATCCGTTGGTAATGCGTGAAAACATCGATTCGCCGAAAAAGGCCGCCCCCAGCACCACGCCGTAAACCCCGCCCATCAGCTGCCCCTCGACCCGAACCTCAAGGCTGTGGGCATGGCCAGAGCGGTTCAAGGCACTGTAAAGCTGAAAGATTTCTGCGTTGATCCAGGTCTCGGACCGGTCGGCGCATCCCCGCACAACCCCGTCGAAATCGGTATCTGTCGTGATGGTAAAGCCACCTTTGCGGATGGTGCGGGCAAGGCTGCGCGAGATGTGAAAGCGCTCTAGCGGAAAGACGCCGCGTCGGCGCGGATCGACCCAATGGAGTTCGGTCGCGTCCCGGCTTTCGGCCATGGGAAAGACCCCCATGGCATAGGCTGCCAGCAGTCGTTCAGGGCTAAGCCTTAGCGCCATCTGTCGCTCGGCGGCAGGGGGGCACGGCGGCAAAAGCCAAAGGGCGCCCGTAGGCGCCCCCGGATCAGTTGAACTGGGCGTCCAGCCATTTTTCCAGCCAGTGGATGTTGTATTCGCCGTTCTGGATGTCCGGCTCGGCCAAGAGCATGTGGAACAGCGGGATCGAGGTGTCCACCCCGTCGATGATCAGCTCTCCTAAGGCGCGGCGCAGGCGCGCCAAAGCCTCGGGCCGGTCGCGGCCATGCACGATCAGCTTGCCGATCAGGCTGTCGTAATAGGGCGGGATCCGGTAGCCGTCATAAAGTGCGGAGTCCATCCGCACGCCAAGGCCGCCCGGCGCGTGATACTGCGTCACCTTGCCCGGGCAGGGCGAGAAGGCGGGGATCTTCTCGGCATTGATCCGCACTTCGATGCAATGGCCGTCGATCTCCAGATCCTCCTGGCCAAAGGACATATCCATGCCGCTGGCCACGCGGATCTGCTCGCGCACCAGATCGACGCCGAAGATGCCTTCGGTTACCGGATGTTCCACCTGCAGACGGGTGTTCATCTCGATGAAAAAGAACTCGCCATCTTCATAGAGGAATTCGATGGTGCCCGCGCCGATATAGTTGATCTTGGCGACCGCATCGGCACAGACCTTGCCGATCTTGGCGCGCATTTCGGGGGTGATGCAGGGGCCGGGGGCCTCTTCAAACACCTTCTGGTGGCGGCGCTGCAAGCTGCAATCGCGCTCGCCCAAATGCACCGCCTTGCCCCGCCCGTCGCCGAACACCTGAATCTCGATGTGACGCGGCTTCTGAAGGTATTTCTCGATATAGACCTCGTCATTGCCGAAGGCCGCCTTGGCCTCGCTCCGCGCGGTGCGGAAGGCGATTTCCAGTTCCTCGGCCGACTTCGCAACCTTCATCCCGCGCCCGCCGCCGCCGGCGGTGGCCTTGATGATGACGGGGTATTTGATCTTGGCGGCCACCTCGAGCGCGGTTTCGAAATCCGGCACCCCGCCGTCTGACCCAGGCACGACGGGAATTCCATGGGTCTTGGCGGTTTCCTTGGCGGTGATCTTGTCCCCCATGATGCGGATATGTTCCGCCGAGGGTCCGATAAAGGTCAGGCCATGATCTTCCAACGCCTGCGCGAAGGCGGCGTTTTCCGACAGGAAGCCATAGCCCGGATGCACCGCCTGTGCGCCGGTGATCTCGCAGGCCGAAATGATGGCCGCCTTGGACAGATAGCTTGCAGACGAGGGCGCAGGCCCGATGCACACGCTTTCATCGGCCATCCGCACATGCATCGCATCGGCATCGGCCGTGGAATGGACCGCCACCGACTTGATCCCCATCTCGCGGCAGGCGCGGATCACGCGAAGGGCGATCTCGCCCCGGTTGGCGATCAGGATTTTGTCAAACATGGGCTTACTCGATGATCATCAAGGGCGCGCCGTATTCCACCGGATGCCCGTCGGTGACGAGGATCCGCTTCACCGTGCCCGATTTGGTGGCCGGGATGTGGTTCATCGTCTTCATCGCCTCGATGATGAGAACGGTCTGGCCTTCGCTGACAGCCGAGCCGACCGAGACAAAGGGCGTCGCACCCGGTTCGGCGGCCATATAGCAGGTGCCGACCATGGGCGAGGTGATCGCGCCGGGGTGCTGGGCGGGGTCGTCATGGCCATGCGCTGCTGCCGGGGCGGCTGCGGCTGCGGCTGGCGCGGCGGGTGCCGCCGCGGGGGCGGCCATCATCGGCGCGGCCTGCATCACAGGGGCGGCCATATGCACGACATTGGCCTGTTTGACCACGCGCACCTCAAGGCTGTCGTCGTCGCCATATTCGCGCTTGACGGAAAGTTCGGTCAGCTCGTTCTTGTTCAGAAGTTCTGCCAGCGCCGAAATGAAGGCGACATCGGCCTCAGACGTGTTCTTGCTCATCCCGTCCTCTTTTGACGTGTTGGGCCAACGCGGCCGCACTTTGGATCCGCGACTGTATAAGGCCTTGGGGCAGGGGAAGGAAGCCCCGAATACCGGCAGGGGAAGGTTACAGAAAACTTCCCCCTACTTGATTTTACCGTTTGATAAAAAAAATGACCTGTGGCAGCCTGATCCCACAAAAGCAAAGCCAATGGGAGGTTTCACCTTGTCCAACAGCCCGCTGACCCCCGGCATCGTCGCCGCGCGTTTGCCTGCCGCTGCCTATCAATCGAATTTCGCCGACCACGAACCCGCCCTTGACCGGCATGAGGCGCGAGTAGCGGCTGATCGCTGTTATTTTTGCCACGATGCGCCCTGCATGACGGCCTGTCCGACCTCGATCGACGTTCCGCTCTTCATCCGCCAGATCGCCACGGGCACACCCGAAGCGGCGGCCAAGACAATCTTTGACCAGAACATTCTGGGCGGCATGTGCGCCCGGGTCTGCCCGACCGAGCAGCTTTGCGAAGAGGCCTGCGTGCGTGAGGCGGCCGAGGGCAAGCCGGTGGAGATCGGGCGGCTCCAGCGCTTTGCGACCGATACGGTGATGGTTAAGGGCGTGCATCCGTTCAAGCGTGCGAAACCCACTGGCAAGTCGGTGGCGGTGGTGGGGGCGGGGCCTGCGGGTCTGGCTTGCGCGCATCGGCTGGCGATGAAGGGCCATGATGTGGTGGTCTATGACGCCCGCCCCAAGGCGGGGGGGCTGAACGAATATGGCATTGCCAGCTACAAATCGACCAATGATTTCGCCGCGCGCGAGGTGGAATGGCTGCTGAAGATCGGCGGCATCCGCATTGAAACTGGCAAGGCCCTGGGCCGGGATCTGGCTCTGGCCGATCTGCAGAAGTCGCATGACGCGGTGTTTCTGGGCATCGGCCTTGGCGGCGTGAACGCGTTGCGTGCGCCGGGAGAGGACATGAAGAACGTTCGAAACGCCGTTGATTTCATTTCGGAATTGCGTCAGACGTCGGACAAGTCGACCTTGCCGATCGGGCGCGATGTGGTGGTGATCGGCGGCGGTATGACGGCGGTGGATGCGGCTGTGCAGTCGAAACTCCTTGGGGCCGAGAACGTCACCATCGTCTATCGCCGTGGGCAAGAGAAGATGAGCGCCTCGGGCTATGAGCAGGACCATGCCGCCCAGGCGGGCGTGCGCATCATCATCCATGCGGCACCTGTTGCCGTGCAGGACGGTGCTGTGGAATTTGCCTATACAGAAGAGTGGCCAAAGGGGCTGACCGTCACTTCGCAGACCTTTACGCTGAAGGCCGATCAGGTGTTCAAGGCCATTGGCCAGACGCTTTCGGGGGCGCCCGAGGGGCTGAAACTTGAGGGCGGCAAGATCGCGGTGGACGGGCATGGCCGCAGTTCGGTTCCCGGCATCTGGGCGGGGGGCGATTGCGCCAGCGGGGGCGATGACCTGACGGTCACCGCCGTGAAAGAGGGCCGCGATGCGGCCGAAGACATCCATGCAAGCTTGATGGCGTAAGGGGCACGATCATGGCAGACCTGACATCCAACTTCATTGGCATCAAATCTCCAAACCCGTTCTGGCTGGCCTCGGCCCCGCCGACGGACAAGAAATACAACGTCGAGCGCGCGTTCGAGGCGGGCTGGGGTGGCGTTGTGTGGAAAACCCTGGGCGCGGAAGGCCCGCCTATCGTGAACGTGTCCGGCCCGCGCTATGGCGCGATCTGGGGGGCGGATCGCCGCCTTCTTGGCCTGAACAACATCGAACTTATTACCGACCGCCCGTTGGAGGTGAACCTGCAAGAGATCAAGGAGGTCAAGCGCAAGTGGAAAGACCGCGCGATGATCATCTCGCTGATGGTGCCCTGTGACGAGGACAGCTGGAAGGCGATCCTCAAGCAGATCGAAGATACCGAGGCCGACGGGGTTGAACTGAACTTCGGCTGCCCGCATGGCATGGCCGAACGCGGGATGGGGTCTGCCGTGGGGCAGGTGCCGGAATACATCGAAATGGTCACGCGCTGGGTCAAGCAATATAGCCGCATGCCCTGCATCGTGAAGCTGACGCCCAATGTCACCTCGATCCTGCCGCCTGCGATGGCGGCCAAGCGGGGCGGGGCCGATGCGGTTTCCCTCATCAACACCATCAAGTCGATCACCAATGTCGATCTGGATGCCTTTTCGCCCTTCCCGATGATCGACGGCAAGGGCAGCCATGGCGGCTATTGTGGCCCGGCGGTCAAACCGATCGCGCTGAACATGGTGGCCGAGATTGCCCGGCACGAGGAAACCCGTGGCCTGCCGATTTCCGGCATCGGCGGGGTGACGACATGGCATGACGCGGCAGAGTTCCTCGCCCTTGGGGCGGGCAATGTGCAGGTCTGCTCGGCTGCCATGACCTATGGCTTCAAGATCGTGCAGGAAATGATCTCGGGCCTGTCGCAGTATCTGGATGAAAAAGAGATGGCGCTGTCCGACCTGATCGGCCGCGCCGTGCCGAATTTCGTCGAATGGCAGCATCTGAACCTGAACTATGTCACCAAGGCGGTGATCAATCAGGACGATTGCATCAAGTGCGGGCGCTGCTATGCGGCCTGCGAGGACACCAGCCACCAGGCGATTGCGATGTCCGAGGATCGCACCTTTACCGTCAAGGACGACGAATGTGTGGCCTGCAATCTGTGCGTCAACGTCTGCCCGGTGGACAATTGCATCACCATGCAAACCCTGCCCAAGGGCGCGTTGGATGAACGCACCGGGCGCAAGGTGGGCAATTATGCAAACTGGACGACGCACCCGAACAACCCCGGCGCGGTGGCGGCGGAGTAGGGCTGTAAGGACAGGTAAGGGCGGGGCTTGTGCCCGCCCTTACCCTTGGGCGCGCCGTTCGGCCAGATAGGCCGCGCGGGCTGCCTCGGCCGCGGCGCGACCCGCCTCGAAATCAGCGGTCAGCGCCGTGACGACCGGCGGCATGCCGACGGGCTGGGTCGGCAGGATTTCGGTGGCCACAGGGCGGCTTGCCTCTTTGGCTGGGCCGAGTTGCGGCGGCTCGTGCAGCGTATGGGGCTCCGGGGCGGGGTTATGGAACGGCTGCATGGCAGCAACCGGCAAGGCTGGCGAGATGGTCATCTGCACCCTCAATCAACATGAACGCCCCCAAGGCGCAGGTTAGCACATGCGGTAGGGCGCTTCACGCCAAAGATGCGAAAAACCTTAACGGTTGATCGGGCGCAAGGCGTCAGAGCGCATCGAGGATGCGCGCTGCTTCGGCCCGCGGGTCGATCAGCGGGCGGCGATCCTCACCGGGGAAGAACCGTGCGCGCGTCGCCGTGGGCATCGGGCCCGGGGTGGCGATGACCACCCGGGGCCCGTGCCTGGCAGTCTCATGCTGCCAGCTTTGCGCAAGGGCGATCTGGCCAGCCTTGGTGGCCCCGTAGGCGCCAAAGAATTTCTCGCCGCCGCGCGGATCATCCAGAAAAACCGCCGTGCCTTGACCCGCGATCAACAAGGGTTCGATCAGCGGGATCAAGCTGCCCGTGGCGCGGAGATTGGTGGCGATGGATTTGTCCCAATCCTTCATGTCCAAGAACCCGGCAGGGGACAGTGGGGCCACATGGATGGCCGGATGCACCCAAAGCTGCAAGCCGCCCCAGCGGTCATGGATGGACCGGCAAAGGTGGCGCATGGCGTCTTCGTTGGTAACATCCATCGGCGCGAGCGTCAGGTTTCCTGCACCCGGCAAGCCCAGGGCCTTCACACGATCATCAAGCTCTTCAAGCCCGCCGACGGTGCGGGCGACCGCGACCACATCCCAACCCTTGACCGCCAGATGTTCGGCCATGGCCGCGCCAAGCCCGCGCGAGGCACCGGTGATAAGGGCGAGTTTTCTGGTCATGGGTTCTCTGGCTCCGACTGTCGAACCGGGGGGCTTCACGCCCCCCGGACCCCCCGTGGGATATTTGAGAACAGATGAAGGGGCAAGTGCCGGGGGCTAGACCTTGGTGTCGCGGCCTGCGGCAATTTCGGCTTGGCGGGCGGTGAGGATGGTGGTCAGCAGGGCGTCGGGCAGGCGGGTGTCGGGGGTGAAAAGCGCGCCGGATCTTGAGGTGCGGAACGGGGCGCAGTCGATCCGGTGGATGATGTTGCCGGAATGGGGGTAAAGGCCGAGGTGATGGGTGAAGGCGGCATAGCCCACCACCATCTTGCCCTTGGACCCCGGCTGGCGAAAGCCGGGCATGGCGTAGGAGATGGTTTCGATATGGTCGGGAAGGCGGATTCTCAGGCGAGCGCGAAGGGCTGTCAGGGCGGCGGCAAAGGCGGGCGTCTGGGCGGCGATATAGGCATCGACCGCCCCGATGGTCATTCCGCCGCCTTCATCTGGAAGCCCTCTTCGATCTTGTCGGAAGGCGCTACCGGGTAATCCCCCGAGAAGCAGGCGTCGCAGAATTTCGGCGCTTTCGGGTCGCGCCCTGCGGCCTCACCTGCGGCGCGGTAGAGGCCGTCAAGCGAGATGAATTTGAGTGAATTCACCCCGATCCAGTCGCGCATCTCGTCTTCGGACATGGTTGCAGCGAGGAGTTTGGCGCGTTCGGGCGTGTCGACGCCATAAAAGCAGGGCCAGGCAGTGGGGGGCGAGGCGATGCGGAAGTGGACCTCGGCGGCGCCGGCCTCGAGAATCATGTCCTTGATCTTGCGGCTGGTGGTGCCGCGCACGACCGAGTCGTCCACCAAGATCACCCGCTTGCCCTTGATGAGCGCCCGGTTGACGTTCAGCTTCAGCCGCACGCCCATGTTGCGGATCTGCTCGGTCGGTTCAATGAAGGTGCGGCCCATGTACTGGTTTCGGATGATCCCCATGGCATAGGGAATGCCGCTTTCTTGGGAAAATCCGATGGCCGCGGGGGTGCCGGAATCCGGCACCGGGCAGACCAGATCGGCCTCAACCGGGGCTTCGCGCGCCAGTTCCGCGCCAATCTGGCGGCGGGTTTCATAGACGGACCGGCCCCCGATGATGCTGTCGGGGCGCGAGAAATAGACCTGTTCGAAGATGCAGAAGCGCGAGGCGGCAGGGGCGAAGGGGCGCGAGGAATTGACCTTGCCGTCCTCGATCACCACCATTTCTCCGGGCTCGATCTCGCGCACGAATTCCGCGCCGATGATGTCGAGCGCGCAGGTTTCCGAGGCCAAGGCCCAGGCATTGTCGCCCAGACGGCCCAGAACCAACGGGCGCACGCCCAAGGGGTCGCGCACGCCGATGAGCTTTGTTCGGGTCATGGCAACGATGGAAAACGCACCTTCAACCCTGCGCAGCGCATCCTTGATGCGCTCGGCAATGGTTTTCTGAATGGAGCGGGCCATCAGATGGATGATGCACTCGCTGTCCGAGGAGGATTGGAAGATCGACCCACGTTCGACCAGCTCTCGGCGGAGTGCCGCGGCATTGGTCAGGTTGCCGTTATGGGCAATAGCAGCGCCGCCCATGGAAAACTCGCCAAAGAAGGGCTGCACGTCGCGGATCGCGGTTGCGCCCTTTGATCCGGCGGTGGAATAGCGCACATGGCCGATGGCAAGCGAGCCGGGCAGGTCTTTCATCACCTCGGCCTTGGTGAAGTTGTCGCGCACATAGCCAAAACGGCGGGCCGAGTTGAACCCTTGTTCGCCGTCATAGGCGACGATGCCGCCGGCCTCTTGCCCCCGATGTTGCAGGGCATGCAGCCCAAGCGCCACGAAATTCGCCGCGTCGTTGACGCCCACCACCCCGAAGATGCCACACTCTTCCTTCA
>Ga0194130_10005329_pt1 | contig 15560 bp, 11 predicted proteins | sample TA2KigsurfametaG_FD_160084 | JGI IMG/M metagenome (GOLD analysis project Ga0194130, IMG submission 160084) | Freshwater microbial communities from Lake Tanganyika, Tanzania - TA2015050 Kigoma 12 surface | ecosystem: Environmental > Aquatic > Freshwater > Lake | place: Tanzania: Lake Tanganyika... | reverse complement strand
GAAAAGACCTAGAAGGATGGATACCTAAAATCCACCACCATGAGGTGGGTGATAACTATGCAGAGACTTTCCGGGTACAGGATGGGGCCATAGCAATCAATTATGAGGGGTATGGGGAGTTTGAAGACCGGTTTGGGCATTTATTTTACAAAAAGCCCTTCTCCAGTTTTCATTTGGTCTGGGAATACCGATTCACAGATCAGTTTGTGTCCACTGCGCCCAGCTACACCTACCGCAATTCAGGTGTGATGTTTCATTCTCAAGCGCCCGAAACGATTTTGAAAGAACAAGATTGGCCCATTTCGGTGGAATACCAGATGTTAGCGCAAGAAAAAGAAGGAGTGCTTCGCCCCACGGGAAACATGTGTTCCCCAGGGACAGACATAGTCTTTGAGGGCAAAATCGATCCCCGACATTGTATCAATTCCTCCTCTCCAACCTTTGTCTGGGACGAGTGGGTTAAAGCAGAATTGATCGTCTACGGTGACTCTATCGTGCACCATCTGGTCAATGGAGATACGGTATTGACCTATTCTTTTCCTCAAATCGGGGGAGGAGTAGCCAATCGCTACAATCCATCCCTTAAAGTCGATGGAACGCCCCTTCGCTCAGGCTACATTGGCCTGCAAAGTGAAGGACAAGGGGTGCTGTTTCGCAATCTAAAAATTCGGGAATTGAAGTAAGCCTCCCGATCCCTAAAAAATCAAGAATAGGGAGTGATCCCTTAGCCCAATTGGCCTAAACTGGCTTCTAGGGCCTTGATTTTTGCTTCTGCATCGGCTTGCTTCTTACGCTCCATTTCCAATACCTGGACGGGAGCACCAGCTACAAAGCGTTCGTTGCTCAATTTTTTAAGCACAGAATCTAAAAACCCTTTGGTATACTCAAGTTCCTTGGACAGTGCTGCCTTCTCTGCAGCCAGGTCAATGGAATTGCTCATGGGCACGAAACACTCGTCACCCTTCACCACAAAGCTCAAGGCCTGTTCGACTTTTTCCCCGAAAGAAATGGAAGAAAGATTAGCGAGTTTGCTTAGCACCGATTCAAATGGGGTATATAGGCTTTTGTTTTTTGTTTTAATGGTCAGGGTCAAGGATTCTTTGGGGGACAGGCCCTTGGAAGCCCTTAGGTTTCTGATTTGAGAGACTACTTCGAATACCTGATCGGCTTCATTGATAATTTCGGAATCGAAAGTTTTACTGCTTGGCCAAGAGGAGACAATCAAGGATTCTTCTACCTTTCTTTCCTTTATTTGGTGCCACAACTCCTCCGTGATGAAGGGCATGAATGGATGCAAAAGCTTGAGTATTCCTTCAAAAAAGACGATTGATCTATCGTAAGTAGCCGGATCGATGGGTTGTTGGTAAGCCGGTTTTATCATTTCTAGGTACCAGGAACAGAAGTCGTCCCAGACCAACTTGTAAGTAGCCATCAAGGCATCTGAAATTCTGAATTTTTCGAAATGCTCGTTGATCTCGCTCAAGCTTTGGTAGAACCGCTGCTCAAACCATTCCATGCTAGCTGCATTGGCGCTGCCATCGAGATTTGGATCTACTTCCCATCCTTGGACGAGACGGAAGGCATTCCAGATTTTGTTGGCAAAGTTTCGGCCTTGCTCCACCAGTTTGTCATCGTAGGGGAGGTCATTTCCTGCAGGGGAAGAAAACAGCATGCCGGTACGAACCCCATCAGCACCATACTGAGCGATGAGTTCGAGGGGATCTGGGGAGTTGCCCAAGGACTTGGACATTTTTCGGCCGAGCTTGTCCCGTACGATTCCCGTGAGGTATACGTTTTTGAAAGGCTTCTCACCTAGGTATTCGTAACCCGCGATAATCATCCGTGCTACCCAGAAGAATAAAATCTCTGGAGCAGTCACCAAGTCATTGGTCGGGTAGTAGTAGCTGAGTTCCTTGTTGGGCTTGCCTAAGGTAAATACCTCTGTGTCGAATACGGAAATAGGCCAGAGCCAGGAGCTAAACCAGGTATCCAAAACGTCCTCATCCTGAGTCAAATCAGAAAGGCTGTATTGGGCATTGAATTTTTGATTGGCCAGAGCCAGTGCTTCATCTGCAGTTTTGGCTACTACATATTCTCCGTTGGGGAGGTAGTATGCGGGTATGCGGTGTCCCCACCAGAGTTGACGCGAAATGCACCAGTCACGGACATTCTCCATCCACACCCGGTACATGTTTTTGAACTTGGGCGGGTGCAACTGGATGATGTCTTCTATCACTGCTTTGAAGGCGGGCTGGGTGATTTCATCCATTTTCAAGAACCATTGCATGGATAGCTTGGGTTCTATGACTGCATCGCTCCGCTCGGAATGCCCCACATTGGAAGTGTATTCTTCCACTTTCTGAAGCTGACCTGTTTCTTCCAGTAGCTTTCCGATTTTTTTACGAGCAATAAAACGATCTTCCCCTACGAGCAACTGTGCTTTTTCATTGAGCGTGCCGTCGTCGTTGAGAATGTCAATGACTTCAAGCTTGTGCTTGACACCCAATTCGTAATCGTTGAGATCGTGTGCAGGAGTCACTTTGAGGCATCCTGTACCAAACTCCATGGTCACATAGGGATCTTCGATGATTGGGATGCTTCGGTGGATCAGTGGGATGATGGCCCGCTTACCCTTTAGATGGGTAAATCTTGGATCCTCGGGATGGATACAAATGGCCACATCGGCCATGATGGTTTCTGGGCGTGTGGTAGCGATGGTGAGGAATTGATCTGTAGTTCCTTCGATGGCGTAGTTGATGTAGTACAACTTGGAGGCCACTTCCTTCATGATTACCTCATCATCAGAAAGGGCAGTTTGTCCCTTTGGGTCCCAATTGACCATGCGGATGCCGCGGTAGATTTTCCCTTTTTGGTGGAGGTCCACAAAAACAGAAAGGACGGCATCGCTGAGTCCTGGATCCATGGTGAAGGCGGTTCGATCCCAGTCGCAGGAAGCCCCAAGTTTCTTCAATTGCTCCAGGATGATGCCTCCATATTTTTCTTTCCATTCCCAAGCATGGGTGAGGAATTGCTCTCGGGTAAGGTCTTTTTTATCGATCCCTTTTTCTTTCAGGAGTTGCACTACCTTGGTTTCGGTAGCGATAGAGGCATGATCTGTGCCGGGTACCCAGCAGGCATTTTTGCCTTGCATCCGGGCACGGCGAATAAGTACGTCTTGTATGGTATTGTTGAGCATGTGCCCCATGTGGAGCACGCCGGTCACGTTGGGCGGTGGGATGACGATGGTGTAGGGTTCCTTATTGGGATCTACGCTGGAAGAAAACAACTTGTGTTCCATCCAGTAAGCATACCACTTGGCCTCGGCGGAAGCCGGATCATATTTGCTGGCAATAGACATAGGTACTAAGTTCTTATTTGCAAAAATAGCAGAAAAAGTTTGGGGGCGGGAGCCAGAAAGGAAAGAAAAAGGGAGATGGGGTGATGCAAATGGTTTTCTCTGGCTAACCCCAGGTTCCAGGTTGCTTCCTAAACTAAAAAAGCCGGGAATCCCCCGGCTTTATATGGACTAGTTTTTTATAATTCTAATGGTATTAAGGATTGAAGTTCCATTTAAAATCGGCTGTCGACAGTGGACCGTAGACAATTAGCAAATTTTATTTTTTAACAATCGGTAGTACAATTCGGCTTTGGAATTTCCCTCCATGGTGAATGGAATTATGAGCTACAATCCCCTTGGTTTCGTCGTAATTGTTTCCTCCGGTATTCATATTTCGATCAAAGCGCGGGAAGTTAGAACTGCTCACTTCGATGCGGATTCGGTGACCTTTTTCAAAGTAATTGGAGGTACTCATGGGTGTCAATTGAATTTCGTAGACCTGACCTTTTTCCATCCACACTTCCTTCTCGTAGCCTTCCCGGTAACGCACCCGTTGGATGGTTTCGTCTAGGTTGTAGGCGGTGCCGTCTGGGTACACATCGATCAGTTTGATGGTGACATCCGTGTCCTTCACATCTGAAGAGAGGTACAAGTAGCTCTCTATAAAACCAGAAACTTCCACATCTGCTTCCAAGGGATCGGTGGTGTACACCAGGATGTCATCCCGAAGTTCTAGCTCTTGCTGGTCCATGGCCCCTCCCTGCACCGCATTGCCGGTACAGCAGACATTTCCTCCATTGGAAGTCACAGGATTCATGGGATCGTAGGTGTAGTTGTCTTGGGAACTCGCTTTGGGGAGCTTGGTTACCAACTTTCCGTCTCCATTTCGTGTATTGGCTGCCCCTTTGGAATCCAAAAAGAAGGGGGTCATCACCGCTTCTTTGGGGGGCCATACCTCAGAGGACTGCCAGATGTTTTTGCCCATGGTATAGTAGGTGACTTTGGGAAGCTTGGCGATGACTTCTGATTTCTCTCCTTTGAGCCATTGATCAAACCAAGCGGTGATCACTTCGTCGTAGTTCCAGCGCGCATCTCCCACACTTCGTTGTCCAATCACGGTGTTTTCGGTAGCTCGGGTAAAGGAGCAATGCAGGACTGGGGCAATAACCAAATATTGATTGTTCCGAGCCATTTGGCTGATGGCATTGCTACGGGCGTGGTTGTATAGCGCAATGTTGGGTGAGGAGGATACATCGTACCAGGATACAAACCACATGCTCGGGGTGTCAAAAGGCATGGAATCATGGTACAGTCCACCCTGGTACCAGCGTGGATCGTTGGGCTTTCGGGTGATCATCTCTTCATAGATTCCCTTTGGGCCATTTACATTTTTCAAGATGTCTTGAACAGGGAGGTGAGATAAAGCGGATTTCCAATCTACTTTTGGGTACTCTGGAGCCATGTCGTAAAAGCGTTGCAAGCGAAGCAAATCTTCTTGGCCAATCCCCGCTTGCAGTCTCGGGGCTAGGGGATCGTGTTGGGTGCCGTACAGCCAAGAGGTGAAAAGCATCTGTCCAGCACCACCTCGGTACCAGTTGCCCTGCTCCATAAACTTCCCGATTTGTCCTACTCCTGCACCATAGGCTTGGGGTACCAAGGCAGCAAGGGAAGGGTGTTGTAGGGAAGCGGCTGCCATTTGCCATTCGGCAGTGGAGGAGCATCCGAGCAAACCAATTTTGCCATTGCTCCAAGGCTGTGCAGCCATCCAGTCGAAGGCGTCGTAACTATCCGTAAGGGGCAAGCCTAAAATATCCCAGTTACCCTCAGAGAAAAATCTACCTCGCTCGTTTTGCACTACATAAGCATATCCTTTCTTGACCCACTCCAAGGCCGTCTGTAGGGTGCGGGAATTGAGTTCCCCATTGCCGTAGGTATTGAAGTTGTAAGGGGTCCGGGAAAATACGATGGGTACAGGCTGATCCCCCTTTGGACGGTAGATGTCTGTGGCGAGTCGGGTTCCATCTCGCATGGGCATCATCACTTTTTGGTCTATGATGGCGACTTCATCCAGTTGAAGGAGGACTGGATTTTCTTGGGTAAATCCTTGAAAAGGGTTTCCCGCAATAAGTAGGAAGACAAGTAGGTAAAGAATCTTTTTCATAAAGCTGTTGCAGAGTTGGTTCTAGGTAACTTATATTTTCCCTTATTCTTAAAAAAGAATCAAGGAATTGGAAGTAATGCTTGAAGAAAGATAAGGGAAAGGAAAAGTAAAAATGTTACGGAATACAATTTTTTACAGCAACAAAACCAAATTATTCTAGTTTAAATCAGGTAGTTGGTAAGTAATATTTTTGATTTCAGGGGATATGTCTACCTTTCATCGCTTTATTTGTATACCATGAACACCAGTCCAATTCCACAGTTTACTACTTGGGTGGAAGTACCAAAAAATACTGATTTTTCTATTTATAACCTTCCTTTTGGGGTCTTCACCAGTAAAAAATTAAGCCCAAGGATTGGCATAGCTATTGGGGATCAGGTGATTGATTTAAGTATCTTAGACCAGGAGGGTTTTTTTTCCAACCTGTTTCTTCCGGAGGGTATTTTTCTCCAATATAGTCTCAATGAATTGATAGGTTTAGGAAAGGTAAAAACAAAAAAAATTCGCGAGCGGGTGCAGCAACTTTTGCTTCAAGAAAACGAAGAGCTTCGAACCCATTCCATTCGAGGTAAGGTTTTGATTAAGATCCAAGAAGTGGAGATGCTTTTACCGGTTAAGATTGGGGATTACACGGATTTTTACAGTAGCATGGAGCATGCGACCAATGTAGGTAAGATGTTTCGTGACCCAGAAAATGCGCTTTTACCCAATTGGAAGCATTTGCCGGTAGGGTACCATGGCAGGGCTTCCTCCATTGTGGTCTCTGGCACCCCAATTCGCCGACCCAAGGGGCAGTTTAAGGACGCATCCATGGAAAAACCCTCCTTTGGCCCTAGTCGCAGCATGGACTTCGAATTGGAGCTGGCTTTTATCACAGGAAAGTCTACTCGACTTGGAGAATCGGTATCTACCAAAGAAGCAGAGGACTATATTTTCGGAATGGTTTTGTTTAATGACTGGTCGGCAAGAGATATTCAAGCCTGGGAATATGTACCATTAGGTCCATTTTTAGGAAAGAATTTTGCTTCTTCCATTTCTCCCTGGGTGGTACCCTTGGAAGCTTTGGAGCCTTTCCGGGTACCAGGACCGGTACAAGAACCAGAAGTACTGCCTTATCTGAGTTGCAGTAAGGATCACAATTTTGATATTCAGTTGGAGGTAGGACTACAACCGGAGGGCCTGAAAGAAACAAAAATATGCTCGTCCAACTTTAAGTACATGTATTGGAACATGGCCCAGCAACTGGCTCATCATACCGTGAATGGATGCAATATTCAGGTAGGGGATGTGATGGCTTCCGGTACGATCTCAGGACCTACTCCGGATTCCTTTGGATCCATGCTTGAATTAAGCTGGCGAGGAACAAAGCCCTTGGTACTTGAATCAGGGCAGGAGCGCAGCTTCTTGCAGGATGGGGACACCGTGGTGATGCGGGGTTATGCGGAGAAGGAAGGAATTCGGGTGGGCTTTGGCGAGGTTCGAGGCAAGCTTTTGCCAGCCAATTAATCTAAAAATGGTTTTTGGAAAGATACCTTTTTATCCTCACTTATTTTTTGGATTGAATCAGGGAAAGTAATTTTTCGGGTTCGTCGGTAGTAATAAAATCTATCCCTTGCTCAAGTAGCCAAAGCATATCTTCTTCCAGATTTATCGTCCAGGAGTTGGTAGTTAGGCCAAGGTCTTTTGCTTCAGCAATCCATTGGGGCATACGGCGAAGTAGTGAGATGTGGTAGTCAAAACCATAAAATCCTGCTTCTTTCAGTTGCTGAGGAGATTTGTCTCCATTCAGATAGGCAACTTTGGTCTTGGGATCGGTTGCTATGGCTTTGAGGCCTCCCTCGTAGCTAAAGGTAATGTACTCTACCCAGGACTGGGCTCCAAGTTCCTGTACCGTTTTCACAGCCAATTCCCCCACTCGCTCACTTCGAGCAACGCTGATTTGAGAGGGTTTAAATTCAAGGATCAATTTGGTGCTTTTTTGGGTCTTTCCTTCTGTCAGATAGGCCTTGAGTGTGGGTATTTTTTCTCCATTGGAAAGGGTCTTGGTGAGTAGTTGCTCGTAGGTGGAGGTTTCGATATCCATGCCTTGCAATTCGTGGTCGTGGTTGACTACCAAGACCTCGTCGGCGGTCATCCATACGTCAAACTCACTTCCTTCGGTACCCAATCGGATGGCTTCTCGAAGTGAGGCGATAGAATTTTGAGGTAAGCCTTGCGCTTTCCAAGCCCCGCGATGGGCGATCACCTTATTTTGAATAAATGAAGACTGAGCCAGGCTTGTTTGGGTAAAAATGGTCATCAATAAAAAAAAGAAGATGATATTTTGCATGGGAGGGAATAACTAAATTCTGAAATTAAATGTAATAAAATTCTTGAGAGGACAGTGAAGGAGTAGGTAAACTTCATCAAAACTTAATCCCAAAGTATTTTCTTGATTTTGGTCAAAAAAAAACGTCCCGAATTTTCGGGACGCTTGGTCTAGTCTTGGGGATAGGATCATTTAAAGCCTATATCCACTAAGCCTTTGTGACTGATTTTGATGGCTTCAAGAGGAGAGAGGTCAAAGGTTTGGTCTTGCTCCACCAAATAGAATTCCATACCAGATTTTTCCTTCTGGGCAAGGATGGATTTAAAGTCTATGGTACCTGTACCTACTGGAGCAAATTTTCCTTCGGTATCCATGTCTTTCACATGCCATGCCTTAAATCTTCCTGGGTACTTTTCAAAATAGGATAAGGCATCAGCATTTCCTTTTTTTACCCAGTAGAGATCCATTTGAAAATTTACCCATTCTGGATTGCACTTTTCCAGCAATACCTCTTCAATCACCGTACCGTCAGCTAGGGGCATAAACTCAAAATCATGGTTATGGTACAATAAATTCAAACCAGCTTTATGGCATTTTTCACCAATTGCATTCATGATGGTGACCAGTTCGTCTGCAGTCCCTTTCATGCCAAGCTTATTCGTAGCGGGATCAAAAGTAAACATCCCTATAGGGGGTACAGGAATCACAAAATAGGTGATACCTGCAGCTTTGACATCAGCAATGAGTTGGTCTGCATTTTCCAAAGTCACCATACCCATGTGCGCAGAAATGGCTTTTAAACCAAGTGAGTCAAGAGTGGCTTTGAATTCGGCAGGAGTCATTCCGTAAAATTTGCCTTCGGCATAGTCTGCAGCCTCTACGTAGGCATAGCCCGCATCTGCCACTGCCTTGAGCGTAGCTTTGGGGTTGATGGCCATGGAATCGCGAAGTGTGTACAAGGCCAGTCCGCCCACTTGATTTGTGGTTTCCACCACGGTTTCTTCGGTGGTTTTGGCTGGTCCGCAGGACACCAATCCTAAAGCTAGGACCAGGATGAGGGAGAGAGAATAGGTTACTTTTTTCATAGGATGGGCATTAAATCGAAATCAATATACGGATTTCGAAATCAAATAAACCTTGGTTTTTCAGAAGCGGAGCGAAACTCCAAATTTCGGTCTTAGTTAAATCCGAATAGTACCGGAAAAAGGAAAGTTACAATTGCCGTCCACAACAAGTAAATGGGTAGGTAGCGAACTAGGGTAAAACCTACTTCTTCCAGCTTGCTTTTTCCACGTACGGTTTGGATCAATTGCCGTGACACCATCACCAGGTGTACCAGCATGACGAGATTGACCCCAAGGACCGCGAGTCGATTGGGGGTGATGCCCCATTCGGATATTCGGAAGGCGATGGCAGATAGTGCGATTCCATTGACCAACAGCGTGATGAGTGAAAGGGAAACCAGCACCCAGGTCATCAAACCCACTTTCTTTTCTTCGACGGATTCGACTACCGAGAAAAAGATCAGGGCCATGACCCCAAGGAGCAGTAGGTTAAACAAAAGCAAGAAATCTCGATCGCTGTAGGGATCCTTTCCTGCATAGGCAATAGCAACTAGGTAACAGCTGAGCATGATCAGCACCAAGGGGCTGAAAATCTTGGCCACGATGGGGGGTACTTTGTTCACCAATTCTGGATTACTTTGAGTAATCAGGGTGGCTAAGAGGGGAGCTGCAGCTAAGCCGTAAACAGCGATGTACTGGAAATAGATGTCTTCGATATTGATCCCAATAAGTCCAAAAAGCGGGATGGTAATGCCCGTAAGGAGTCCGCCGGCTAGTAGTAAAATCCCTCCTACAATGATGGTTTCCCCATTGTATTGGAGGTAGGACAATCGCTTGCTCAGGTTTTTGGGATCAGATCCGGAGAAGACCAGTCCGAGGATTCCCCAGAGAAATAAAGGAAGGTGGATACAAGCCAAGACCACCGTATCGCTACCCGTCTGGGTAGGAAGCAGGTTGATGTAGACAGCGGATAGAAGCAGGCTACCCACTGGAACTAGAAAGGCGTTGAGCGTAAGTTTGCTTTTCCGGAAAAAATAGGCGCAAAGGAAGGGGAATACCACAAATCCTAAATTCCGGGCATAGAATTCATCTTCCTGAAGTGTAAAAAAAGCGGGCAGTTTGGCAAGGGTTCCTGCGATTGCGCCTGCGATCAGAATAAAAAGCCAATCCGCTTTGGATCCCCATTGGACTCCATCCGACTCGTAATTTAGTCGTTCGTGCCAGGCATCGGCAATCGGATTACCCTGGATACTGGGGTAGAGTTCATTGAAGCTTTTGGTGAAAGTGCTTTTATTTTTCCGGTAGCGTTTTTCCAGTTCGGCTGGTTGATCAATCAGGGAGAGAAGGGATTCATTCATAAGATGTGGTTTGGGAAAATTTGTGGGCCAGAAGAAGGCGTTAAGAGGCCTTGTTTTGGCGAATTAATTGTTCGAGAAAGTCCAGATGGGCCTGAAAGGATTTTCTGCCCTTGTCGGTGGAAACGTAAGTGGTCAGGGGTTTTCGGCTGGCGAAAGACTTTTCTACCCGGATAAATTCAGCTTGCTCCAAGTGCTTGAGATGAGAGGCTAGGTTTCCGTCAGTCACCTGTAGGAGTGCCTTAAAGGAATTGAAGTCGTAGCGTTCATTGACCATCAGGATGGACATGATGCGTAGGCGCAATACATTGTCAAAGGCTTTGTCGTAGCCTTTTTGGCTTTCATCGCTCATATCGGAAGTACATCAGGGTTCCATAGATTACATGGAATAGGCCAAAACCTAGTGACCAGCAAAGCAGTCCAAAATCGGGAAAGAATGCAGCAATCAAGCCCAAGAGGAGTTGAGTAAAGCCTAAATTTTTGATCTTCCCTAGGGTAAATTGAGCAGATTGTACCAAGCCTATGCCGTAGAAAAGGAGCATGGCTGCAGGAATAAGTTCGAAAGCACTTTCGTGCAGCAAGGCAAAGCAAAAGAAGCCTCCTAAGGCCACGGGAAGAAATAAGGACTGTAAGAAGCGCTTGCTGGCTGGGGACCAAAAGGGTTGGGCATTCCCTGCACCTTTCTTTTTGCTGAGAAAATAAGCCGAGCCTACAGCAGCGATCAGGGTGCCTAAACCTAGCAGCAGCATCCGATTCAACAGGTCTCTGAAGGAGAGAATTGCAGTTCCATCGCTCCAACTGCTCTTTGGAAAATAGATCCAGTACCAGGCCAATCCCGCTGCGGCAAGGGAATAGATCCCTGCTAGTATTCCTGAAAGCCCACTCAAGGATAGGAAGCGCGTGCTTCGCTCCATCATGGATTTGATTGATGCTAATTCTTCTTCAGGTGTTTTCATTTTAAAAGTACTTTGAAATTCAAAGTAAATAATTGAAAAGCGCATACTCAAAGAATTCTTTGCAAAAAATGGTTAAAAAAAAGAAGCTCCTGTGGGAGCTTCTTTAAAATGATTTGAAATTTAGTTGAATAGCTGAGGTGCAAACTGGCTTAGATATACCCTCCAATTTCTCCAGGTATGGCCACCTTCGCTTTCTACATAGGTGTAGGGCATTTTCATACCGTCCAATTTGGCGAGGTATTCTTGATTTGCTTTGTAAAGGAAGTCGGTTTTGCCTATGGCGATCCAATAGAGCTTGTAGCCATTGTCTTGCTGGGTTTTCAAGGTTTGGTCAAAATTGCTATATACCCGACCCGTGGCATCTTCTCTAGGCATGATGGCGGCGGAAAACAAGCCGATGTAATCAAAGGTGTTGGGGTAGTAGCGGGAGATGTGGAGCGTATGAAAACCGCCCATGGAAAGCCCTGCGACAGCGCGCTGCTTCTTTTCTGCCTTCACCCGATAGTTGCTCTCCACAAAGCGAATGATGTCCTCGAATGCGCCTTCATAGGTACCATCCATCGTTTTAGGAATCATAAACTGAGGCTTGTAGAAGTTTTTGCTTCCCTCTCCCGGTGCGCCGTCTTGGATCACATTGCCATTGGGCATCACCACAAGCATGGGTTTGGCCTTGCCTGCTGCTATCAAGTTGTCCAGAATCTGAGCCGTACGACCCAAGTTGATCCAGGCCTCTTCATCCCCTCCAGCACCATGCAGAAGGTAAAGTACGGGATAACTTTCCTTGGAAGTTTCGTATCCAGGAGGGGTGTAGACGGTGATGCGTCGATCCATGCCCAAGCCTGGGGAATCGTACCAGCGTCTGCTCACTGTGCCGTGTGGAATGTCATTGGTCTTGTACAGGTCGCCTTGCCCTCCACCGATTAAAAAGAAGTTGGTGGCGGAGGCCACGTCACGAATCAAGAAGGGATTGCCGGGATCTGTGGTAGTGAGCCCATCCACTACAAAGGAATACCCGTAGAGTTCTGGGTTAAGGACACTGCTTGTATAGGACCATACTCCATTGGCATCTTTGGTAAGGGCTACCTTTCCTGGACCGTCCATTTGGCCCATGGGGGTATCCATTTTGACCGGAGGGAGAAAATCTCCAGTCACTTGAACCGCCTGTGCATTGGGGGCGAAGATTCGGAATGTGACCGAATTGTCTTCATGAACCTCTGGAGACTGTATATTTTGTGCTTGGAAGAGGGCTTCTTGTGCAGAAGCAGCAAATCCGATAAATAGACTACTCATGAGTAGGGTGATAATTTTTTTCATAGGTTATTAGTTTTGAGCTGCACTCAAGTTAAACAAAGCCTAAAGAAGTGCAAGGGGATTTTTTTTGAGTGGTATTAGTCTAAGGCAAAAAACTTTGTAAAGATTTTATCACTCTCGCCCTTTCCCCAAAAAACTTCATTTGTCAATCCCCAAGCTCCACGGTATCTTTGCAGTTCAAGAAAAAATGGAAGCTGTGGCAAATAAAACGGTCAACGTAGGTTTGGTTCAACTCTCCTGCTCGGGAGACGTGTCCGAAAACATGCAAAAAACCTTAGCAGGCATTCGCTTAGCCGCTCAAAAAGGGGCCCAAGTGGTGGTTTTGCAAGAACTCTTTCGTTCCCTCTATTTTTGTGAGGTAGAGGATCACGACAATTTTAAACTGGCCGAGGCAATTCCTGGACCTAGCACAGAACAGCTTGGGGAAGTAGCCAAAGAATTAGGTGTGGTTATCGTCGCCTCCCTGTTTGAAAAACGAGCGGAAGGACTCTACCACAACACCACCGCAGTGCTGGATTCAGATGGGAGTTACTTGGGAAAGTATAGAAAAATGCATATTCCTGATGATCCCGGCTATTTTGAAAAATTTTATTTTACTCCAGGAGATTTGGGGTACAAGGTGTTTTCCACTCGTTTTGGAAAAATTGGGGTGTTGATCTGTTGGGACCAATGGTACCCCGAAGCAGCGCGAATTACTGCCCTGATGGGGGCAGATTTTTTGGTATATCCCACTGCCATCGGGTGGGCTAAATCCCAAGATGCAGCCACCAATGAGGAGCAGTATGGAGCATGGCAGACCATTCAGCGCTCCCATGCGGTGGCCAACGGCATCCCTGTGGTATCGGTCAACCGAACCGGAATGGAGGGTGAAATGCAATTCTGGGGCGGATCTTTTGTAGCCAATCCTTTTGGCCGAGTGCTGTACCAGGCGCCTCATTTGGAAGAAGAAATTCACGTAGAGGTGTTGGACCTCAGTGCATCGGATCGTTACCGTACGCACTGGCCATTTTTGAGGGACAGACGTATCGATTCTTACGAGCCCATATCTAAGAGGTTTCTTGACGAAGAATAAGCCATGCAGCAACGTATAGATTTGTCCAAGGGAGGATTGGTGACTCCGGCGGAACTTGGGTACTATTTCCCGGCTGAGTTTGCCCCTCAAAAAGCGATGTGGATCAGCTGGCCCCACAAAGAGGAGAGTTGGCCAGGAAAAATACAGACTATCTATTTCCCCTATGCCCAATTCGTTAAAGAGGTAGCCTTAGGGCAAGAAGTGCACATCAATGTGGCTGATGTGGCCATGCAGGCCTTTGCGACTCAACAGTTGGAACTGGTAGGAACCCGCATGGATCGGATTTTCTTCCACTTTTTCCCGACCAACGATGCTTGGTGTCGCGACCACGGCCCTGCCTTCCTAATCAATCCTAACGCTTCCATCCCCAAGGTGCTTGTGAAATGGAATTACAATGCCTGGGGAGAAAAATACCCCCCGCATGACCTGGACAACCAGATTCCGATTCACATTGCCGATGTCTTGGGGATTCCCTATTTCACTCCCGGGATCGTGATGGAAGGCGGATCGGTCGAGTTCAATGGAAAAGGGACCTTGCTGACCTCCAAGGCTTGCCTATTGAATCCTAACCGAAACCCCCACCTCAACCAAACCCAAATTGAAAAGTACCTCTGCGATTACTACGGGGTGCAGCACATCCTCTGGGTAGGAGACGGTATCCTAGGTGACGATACGGATGGACATATCGACGACATCACTCGTTTTGTCAATGGGGATACGGTGGTAACCGTGGTGGAAGAGAATAAGGGGGATGGGAACTACGAAATCCTACAAGAAAACCTCCACTTGCTGCAGGGGATGCGCTTGGAAAATGGGAAGCAGTTGAACATTGTAGAACTTCCCATGCCTGGCCCAGTGATCTGGGAGGAGCAGCGACTTCCGGCCTCTTATGCCAATTTTTACATTGCCAATGAAGTGGTGGCAGTCCCTACCTTTCGAGACAAAAACGACCAAAAAGCATTGGATATCCTAGGCCAGTGTTTTCCTACCCATCGGGTGGTGGGGATCGATAGCACGGACATCATTTGGGGCCTGGGATCTTTTCATTGCTTGAGTCAGCAAGAGCCTGCCGTATAATGAGCCAATGCCTTGTTTCCATTTCAATGACATGATTTTAGTCAGAATTTTTAATTTTTCTATCGGTTAGTAAAACAAACAGGTCTCATTTTTGATTTGGTGAAAAACGAATTGCTATGAAACAGTCCTTATTTTTTCTATTGGTCTTGGTGATGGTTTCTTCTTGCGGGATTTTACAGACTGCGAGAACCAAAAACATTCCTTATTTGGATGCTACAACTACAATGCCTGCAAAGACCTTGAATGTTTTTGCTCCGAGAAAAGCAAAAAATGCGCCTGTATTGATTTTTATCCATGGGGGAAGTTGGCATAGCGGAAGAAAGGAGATTTATGATTTCATGGGCAATCGTCTCGCGGCAAAAGGGGTGGTTTCGGTGATCATCGATTATCCTTTGGCACCTGCATATCAACTTCCAGCCATGGAAAAAGCCACTGCACTGGCAGTTAAATGGGTGAAGGAAAACATTGCTACCTATGGAGGGGATCCAGCCAACATGTATGTATCGGGACATTCAGCGGGAGGGCATTTGGCGGCTTTGGTAGCGGTCAAGGAAGAGCCCTGGAAGGAATTGGGTATGACAAATCCTTTGAAAGGGGCTATTTTAAATGACCCAGCAGGTCTGGATTGGTATTGGTTTTTGACCGAACTCAAAGAAAAATACAATAAAGAAGACAACTACGATGCCTTTACCAACGATCCTACGGTATGGAAAACGTATTCCCCCATTTATTTTTTAGATGAAAAAGAGATTCCCTTGTTGGTGCTTGAAGGGGAGCGAACCTATCCAGGGATCAAGTTGACTGTGGAGCGATTCCGCAAGGCAGCAGCAGAAAAAGGGCTGGAGTTGGGCTATTCCTTTTATCCCAAAACTAAGCACATTCCCATGGTAACTCAGTTTTTCTTTCCTTGGAGCAAAGG
>Ga0194130_10005327_pt1 | contig 15564 bp, 14 predicted proteins | sample TA2KigsurfametaG_FD_160084 | JGI IMG/M metagenome (GOLD analysis project Ga0194130, IMG submission 160084) | Freshwater microbial communities from Lake Tanganyika, Tanzania - TA2015050 Kigoma 12 surface | ecosystem: Environmental > Aquatic > Freshwater > Lake | place: Tanzania: Lake Tanganyika... | reverse complement strand
CACCAAGCCGGTGGCAGTGCGATTGGCGCTAAGGCGCTAACCTACTTCGGGCAGATCTACGATATGGAGCGCACGGTGGTCGATGCGGGGTATGAGATTCGCTATCAGGTTCGACAGCAGCACACGCGGCCGATCATGGAAGCGCTCCACGCATGGATGGCGCTTCAGCGCAGCCATGTGCCGGCGGGATCGGCCACTGCTAAAGCGCTTGATTACAGCCTACGGCGCTGGGAGGCGCTGGTGCGGTTCCTGGATGATGGGCGACTGCCGATCGATAACAATCATCTTGAGGGACAAATCCGTCCGATTGCGGTGGGCAAGCAAAACTGGTTGTTTGCCGGCAGTTTGCGGGCGGGCCAGCGGGCTGCGGCGGTGATGACGTTGGTGAATTCAGCGCGTTTAAATGGCCATGATCCGTACGCTTACATGAAAGACGTGCTGCAGCGTCTGCCAACCCAAAAAATGTTAGCGATTAGCAAGTTGCTGCCCCACCGCTGGCAGCCCTAACGATTACGGGTCATTCGATCATTCCATAGCGCTTGCATGCTGGCTGGCCAAGTACACGCTGGTGTACAGTAAGCGTCCGGTAACCACCGTCTAGCGCAGGTTAAAGAGATCTGCGAGTCTACGTGCCCACGTATTTTTAAATGGGCACTTATAGATGAGTGATGCACTTTTAGCGGTTGGTGAGGATGGTGTTCAACCGCGCCGCCGGCGCTATAGCCGGGAGTTCAAGCGGCAGGTGGTCGAACAATCGCTACAGCCCGGTGTGTCGGCCGCCCAAGTGGCGCGCGCACATGAGCTCAATGGCAATCTGCTGCATACGTGGCGCTGGCATTATCGTAGCGGATTGCTCGGGCCGGTGGGTCACCAGGGGGTGGCGCTGATTCCCGTGGCGTTGAGCACTAAGTCGGCGACCGAGCGCGCGCCGATTACGGCCAAGCAGTGCTTGTCGATTCAATGTGGTGAGCTGGTGATCGCACTACCAAGTGACGTCGACCCTTCCACGCTCAAGACGGTACTCGCGGCGCTGCGCACGTGATTGCGCTACCCACCGGCACCCGCATCTGGCTGGTGGCCGGCGTAACGGATATGCGCCGGGGCTTTGATGGGTTGGCTGCGCAAGTGCAGCATACGCTTGCAGTTGATCCATTCAGTGGGCATGTGTTCCTCTTTCGGGGTCGCAAAGGTGATCGAATCAAAGTGCTGTAGTGGAGTGGTGACGGCATGTGCATGTTTGCCAAACGACTCGAGCAAGGTTACTTCGTGTGGCCGGAGGCTGTAAGCGGATCAGTGTATTTAACCGCGGCACAGCTTTCTATGCTGCTCGAAGGGATTGATTGGCGACGTCCCATCCGCACTCATAAACCAACACAGGTTTGATATTTTTTATGGATGCCGTAAGTCACGTGAGCGAATCACTTGAGAGACGCTTATTGATTGGCATTCGATGCAGAATAAATTGAATGCATGGGGTACGTTTGATAAACTATTGCCTATGCAAATAAACCCGCCACCCCCAACAAGGGTCGCTGAATTACAGGCGATGTTGTCGGCGCAGTGTGCTGCAAATATCGCGCTCACCATAGAGCGCGACGCATTTAAAAAAGATAATGCGGCGCTACGATTAAGCAAGATCAGCGACAGCGAAGAAATCAAACGCCTGAGCTTACTCATCGCAAAGCTCAAGCGCATGGTCTTTGGCCAGAAGTCTGAGAAGCTGAGCATTCAGATTGAACAGCTTGAGCTTGAACTCGAAGAGCTGCACATTAGCCAAGGCCTGAAACGACCGGTAGTTGATGTTGCCGAGTTCATCGAGCCACTTGAGCGCAGCGCGCCTAAGCGTCGTCCATTGCCTGAGCACCTGCCACGCGATATTCATACGCATCGGCCCGCTCAGACGGCTTGCCCCGACTGTGGTGGTGATTGGAAAGTGCTTGGCGAGGACATCAGCGAAATCCTTGAGTACATTCCGGCAAGCTATCGAGTCGTTCGGCATGTGCGTCCACGCATGACCTGCTCTTGCTGCGATCGCATGGCGCAAGCGCCAGCGCCGAGCCGTCCGATTGCACGCAGCTACTTTGGTCCCGGATTGATTAGTCACGTGATTGTGTCCAAGTACGTGGGCCATATGCCGATCTATCGCCAGTGCCAGCAAGCGGCGCGCGAGGGTATCGAGTTAAGCGAAAGTACGGTCGGTGATGTCGTGGGTGGTGCCCACCAACTGCTACGCCCATTGATGAATGCGCTTGAGCGTTACGTGTTCTCTGCAGCGAAACTCCATGCGGATGACACCCCCGTCGGGGTGCTTGCTCCAGGTAACGGAAAGACCAAACAGGGTCGACTCTGGGTCTATGCCCGAGACGATCGACCCGCAGGCGAGACCGCTGCGCCAGCGGTCTGGTTTAGGTACTCTGCGGATCGTAAGGGGATTCATCCCCAAGCGCATCTGAAACATTACGAAGGGGTACTGCAAGCCGATGCGTATGCGGGCTACAACCCGATTTACGCATCGGGTCGTGTACTTGAGGCAGCCTGTTGGGCGCACGCTAGACGAAAGTTCTACGACATCCACGCAGCGCAACCGACCCCGATCACCACGTATGTGTTGGCCCAAATCGGGGAGCTCTACAAAATCGAAGCCGGTATCCGAGGCAGCCCGCCCGAACGCAGGCGAGAAGTTAGGCTGCAGTACTCAAAACCGATTGTTGAGGCCCTCTACAGTTGGCTCAATGAACAGCGCTTGATGCTATCGCGTAAATCCGTGACGGCTGAGGCGATCGGCTACGCCATGAATCAATGGCAGGCACTGACACGCTATCTGGAGGATGGTCGCATCGAGATCGATAATAATGCCGCTGAACGTGCCCTGCGCACCGTCGCCTTGGGTCGCAAGAACTATCTGTTTCTCGGGTCGGACGCGGGTGGCGAGCGGGCTGCCACGATGTATAGTCTACTGGGTACAGTCAAACTCAACGGCATGAATCCGGAAACTTACCTCCGACATGTATTAAGCGTGATCGCCGATTACCCGGTAAATCGAGTCGACGAGTTACTGCCATGGAATGTGTCACTCTGAGGCCACTCCTTCAAAATTGAACATCGTGACGCATGAGCTCTCAGCAGGCAATCCTAGATCGCGAACTGTTTGTCCAAGCCTTACGCCATATGAGCGAGGCAGATCTTCTATACGTAAATCGGATGGTGGTTGAGCGCCTCAACCTTCTTGCGCAAGCAAAAAGTACAGCGCAATTAGCCCAGTTTGCTGAAGGGGATCGCGTAAGCTTCACTGCCCATGATGGCACGCTTAAAAACGGCAGGATTATGCGCCTGAATAAAAAGACCGTCAGCTTGTTCACGGATGACGGACAGCCGTGGAAAATCTCGCCTGCGCTATTGCGCAAATCAACCGGCTAACAGCCGCATCGCAATAACTGGATATGAATGTCAGTATTTCTGCAAGACGGTAATCACCGGACGCTTACCGATGAAAGACGCTACGAGTGTCATTAACACTTCGGGATGGGTCTGGTCACCGCAACGGCGGTTCGGTGAGACAGGCTAGGCGCCCGTCAATCACAGGTGAAGCCGTTGTTAGCGCAGCTTCTAACGCAGCGGAGCTTCTGAGAGAAAGCGTTTCGCCAGCTGCACCCAATAGCTTGCGCCAACCGGGAGCAAATCGTCGTTGAAGTCGTAGCTCGGGTTATGCAGATTGCACGGACCAAGTCCGTGACCATGATCGCGATGGTTGCCATTACCATTGCCGATGAACACATAACAGCCCGACTTTTCCTGCAGCATGAATGCGAAATCTTCAGAACCCATGGTCGGCTCGATGTCTGCAAGCGTTCCATCCGCGCCAACGACATCCCGCATCACACTCAACGCAAATTCAGTTTCAGCCTTATGATTGATCAGCGGTGGATAGTTCCGCATGAAGCTGAATTCAACAGTCGCGCCGAACGCCGCCGCCGTGTGAGTGGCGATATCCCGCATTCTTTGCTCAATCAAGTCGAGTACCGGAAGCGTGAAGGTTCGAACCGTCCCAATCATCGACGCAGCATCAGGCACAATATTTGTCGCGCTACCCGTATGAATCTGGGTGATGGAGAGCACCGAAGAATCGAGCGGACTGACATTGCGAGACACAATCGTTTGCCAAGTTTGCGCGATTTGTACAGCCACCATCACCGGATCCACTGCGCGATGCGGTTGCGCAGCGTGGGACCCCTTGCCATGTATTGTTAACTCGAATTCATTTGAGGACGCCATCATCGGCCCAGGCACAACGCCCAACGTGCCGGCAGGCATGCCTGGCCAGTTGTGCATGCCGAACACCGCTTCCATTGGACACCGCTCGAACAAGCCGTCGTCCATCATGGCCTTGGCGCCACCGCGACCTTCTTCCGCGGGTTGAAAAATCACGTAGACGGTGCCGTCAAAATCACGATGCTGAGAAAGATAGTGCGCCGCGCCCAACAGCATCGCCGTGTGGCCGTCGTGCCCGCACGCATGCATTTTTCCGTCGACACGCGAGCGGTGCTCGAACTGGTTATGTTCCTGCAGTGGTAGAGCGTCCATATCCGCACGCAAACCAACCGCACGAGATGAGTTTCCCGCCCGAATCACGCCGACCACGCCGGTACCACCAAAACCGCGTATCACGGGAATACCCCATGCCTCGAGCTGTTGCGCTACTAGCTGCGAAGTTTGTGTTTCTTCATAGGCCAGCTCTGGGTGCGCATGAATCGTGCGCCGAATCTGTTTCAACTCATTGTGAAACTGCAGAATAGGATCGATCAGCTTCATAGACGGTTTGGAAAAATAGAAATGCGTTAAAGGAACCCGCGATGTGTAATATTAACCGCACCCCGGAAAACAGCCTGCTTGCCCAATCGACAACGATACTGCCTGCCTGACCATGCAAACCCGAACCATACGCGCAGCTTGTCCGCACGACTGCCCCGACACTTGCGCCATGCTGGTCACGGTAGAGGGCGACAGAGCAACCGCTATCCGTGGCGACCCGGATCATCCGAACACAGCCGGCGTGCTTTGCACCAAAGTATCGAGGTACCTTGAACGCACCTACCACCCTGAGAGGTTGCTGTATCCAATGCGACGTGCGGGGCCCAAGGGAAGCGGGCAGTTCGAACGAATCAGCTGGGACCAAGCACTCAATGAGATCGCCGAGCGTCTGCAAAGCGAAGTCCGCAAGGACGCGCGTGCAATCCTGCCGTACAGCTACGCCGGCACCATGGGCGTGGTGCAGGGCGAATCGATGGCGATGCGGTTCTTCAACCGACTCGGTGCATCCAAGCTTGACCGAACTATTTGCGCGACGGCAGGTGGCACAGGCTATCGGTATACGATCGGTGCAAAAATCGGTACCGACACCGAACAATTCGAGCATGCCAAGCTGATATTCATCTGGGGCGGCAACCCGATTGCGTCAAATCTGCATTTCTGGATGCGCGCACAAGAAGCCAAGCGCCGTGGTGCTGTTCTGGTGGCTATCGACCCTTACCGTTCGCTAACCGCTGAAAAGTGCCAGCATCATATTGCTCTGTTACCGGGAACTGATACCGCACTCGCGCTAGGTGTCATGCATGTGTTGATACGAGACGACCTGCTCGATCATGACTACATTCACCGCTATACCCTGGGCTTTGAGGAGTTGAAAGAACGCGCATCGGCATGGAATCCCGCGCGCGTCGCACGTATTTGCGGCGTGCCTGTCGACCAAATCGAAATGCTCGCCAAGCTTTACGGAGAAGCCGCAATAAACGGTGCGCCGGCTGCCATCAGAGTGAATTACGGCGTGCAGCGCAGCCACGGCGGTGGCATGGCGGTAAGGAATATCAGCTGCCTACCAGCATTGGTTGGCGCCTGGCGCCATCCGGCCGGCGGCGTTCTACTCTCTTCGGGTGATAATTTTCCGAAACAGACAGCACAGCTTGAGCGTCCCGATCTGATGCCTGACGACCCATCTCGCTCCCCCCGCACCATCAACATGAGCACCATCGGTGATGATTTATTGAGGCCTAGCTCAGCGACATTCGGACCAAAAATCACGACCCTCATTGTCTACAACTCAAATCCGGTTGCAGTTGCGCCTGAATCTGCCAAAGTGGCGAAGGGCTTTGCGCGAGATGACCTGTTCACCGTCGTGTTGGAGCATTTCAAAACCGATACCGCTGATTACGCGGATATCTTGCTGCCAGCCACAACACAACTCGAGCATGTTGATGTTCATGCGACCTATGGCCATCTCTACATCGTCGCAAATAATGCTGCGATCAAACCGCTAGGCGAGTCGAAACCTAACAGTGAGATTTTCCGATTGTTAGCTGCACGGATGGGGTTTACTGAGCCCTGCTTCAGCGACACGGACGATGAACTTGCGTCACAAGCCTTTAATCCACGTGGCACCACCGCGCCGGGTTATGACTGGCAAAAAATCAAACAAGCGGGTTGGGTCAAGTTGACCATGCCGGCAGCGCCATTTGCACAAGGCGGCTTCCCCACGCCATCTGGTAAATGCGAGTTTTATTCTGAAAAAATGAAGCAGGATGGTCTTGACCCCCTACCCGCTTACATCCCGCCGCACGAATCTACGGTATCTACCCCGGATCTGGCGACACACTACCCATTGGCAATGATCTCGCCGCCCCAGCGAAACTTTTTGAATACCAGCTTCGTCAACTTAAAAAGTTTAAGAGACACTGAGGGTGAACCCCATTTAGAGATGCATCCGGATGACGCAAGTGACCGTCATATCTCCGATGGCGATATCGTGCGCGCATTCAATCAACGTGGTGACATGCGACTCAAGGCCAAAGTAACCGATGCAGCTCGCAAGGGACTAGTCGTTGCGCCGTCCATTTGGTGGAAAAAGCTCGCTCCCGACAATAAAAACGCCAATGAACTGACGAGCCAGCGGTTAACGGATATGGGGCGTGCACCCACCTTTTATGATGTGCTGGTTCAAGTTGAAAAAGTCCCGGTGGAATCAGCTTGATATGCAAATAGCATGGCGATATGTCCTGCTGATCGCCATCGTAATCAGCAGCACGGCATGCACCCATCTAGCCTACTACGCGCAGGCAACCCGTGGTCAGCTAAGTGTCATGCGAAGCGCAAAGCCCATCGATACTTGGCTATCTGATCCAGCTGTTAGCGCTGACCTCAAATACCGACTCGCACGCACGCGCGAAATCCGGCAATTTGCAAGTTGCGAATTAGGTTTGCCTGATAATGGCAGTTACACTCGATATGCCGATCTGAAGCGACCTTTTGTTGTTTGGAATGTGGTTGCAACGCCTGAGCTATCGATGAAGCCTGTGCAATGGTGCTTCCCAGTGGCAGGCTGCGTTGATTACCGCGGCTATTACGATAAGCAAAACGCACAGCGATTTGGCGATGAATTGCGTGCCGAGGGTTACGAGGTACGGGTTGCAGGCGTACCAGCTTATTCCACCCTGGGCTGGTTTGATGACCCAGTTTTGTCAACCTTCATTGCCTACCCGGAAGCAGAGGTGGCACGCATGGTGTTTCACGAACTTGCGCACCAGGTTGCTTATGCGCCCGGCGACACGCCCTTCAATGAAGCATTCGCCACCACAGTCGAAGGAATCGGTGTACAGCGATGGCTGGATGCAAATGCAAACGAAGAGACTCGTGAACGTTATCAGCAATTCCGCGAACGAAAACAGGACTTCATCAAGCTGCTAAGCACGTACCGCCTAAAGCTTGAAGCTGTATTCGCCCATGAAATTAGCGACAGCGACAAGCGTAAACAAAAAGCGGCATTGATCGCGTCGCTACAGCAGGACTACCAGAAAATCAAACAAAACAAATGGCAAGGTTTTGCTGGCTACGACCAGTGGTTTAACGAGCCCATCACTAACGCGCATTTTGTTTCAGTTGCCGCCTACGAAGAGCTTGTACCTGCATTTAAGTCGCTTTTCGCTCAATCAGGTAATTTACCCAAGTTTTACGCTGAGGTTAAAGCTTTAGCTAAACAAGACAAGGCAAAGCGGCAACAGATCTTGGCAACGCTATTGGATTCAGGGACAGCGGCGAAGACCGTCGTGCCAACTGCTGCGGCGCAGTAATGCTTTTGGGCCAAAAAATTACTGTAAATCGTGGTATTGCCGCCAACCGTGCTGCAGCCCGCGATTGATACACAGATCAAGCAGACAAGCCTGCCAGATTCCGCTACGATCAGAAAAAAATATGCCGAACCCTAGATAGCCACCACCCCCATGGCTATCGCTCTTCGCAATCGGGTTCTGAATACCTGACCTATTAACAAAAAAATCAGGGTGCTTTATGGAGAAAATCTGGATTCATTCCTACCCAACGGGCGTACCTGCTGAAATAGACTATACCCGCTATCGTTCACTCGTACAGTTGATGGACGAAGCATTTTCCCAGTATGCAAATCGAAATGCATACGCGTGTATGGGCAAGTTTATTACCTACGCTGAAGTTGACGCACTCTCAAAGCAACTTGGCGCTTGGCTCCAGGGACAGGGCCTCGCGCGCGGTGCGCGCGTCGCGATCATGATGCCGAATGTTTTACAGTATCCGATTGCATTAGCCGCCGTGCTTCGCGCTGGCTACATCGTAGTCAATGTCAATCCGCTTTACACCCCGCGCGAGTTGGAGTACCAACTCAATGACTCAGGCGCTGAGGCCATCATCATTCTCGAGAATTTTGCCCATACCCTGGAAAAAATCATCGCAAGAACGAAGGTTAAAACGGTGGTATTGGCGAGTATGGGTGAGATGCTCGGTACTGCCAAAGGTTTATTGGTGAATTTCGTTGTTCGCAATGTAAAAAAAATGGTGCCGGATTTTTCACTGCCGCAGGCAGTGAAATTCAGTACCACCTTGCGTGAAGGCGCGTCCATGCGCTTGCAGCCAGCATCACTGGGCCACGACGACATCGCATTTTTGCAGTACACCGGAGGCACGACGGGTTTATCCAAAGGAGCAATGCTGAGTCACCGTAATGTGATTGCGAACCTCTTGCAAAACGAAGCGTGGTTACAGCCAGCAATGGATAAGCCGCCCAAGGTCGAGGCGCTGGTATTTGTCTGCGCACTGCCGCTCTACCATATCTTCGCGCTGACCGTCTGCTGTTTGATGGGTACGCGAGTAGGGGGCATGAATATTTTGATTCCCAATCCACGTGATATTCCCGGATTGGTCAAAGAGCTTGGTAAGCATCGGTTCAATATGCTGCCCGCTGTAAATACCCTCTACAACGCATTACTGAATCACCCTGACTTTGCCAAGTTGGATTTCTCATCCCTCAAGCTATGTAATGGCGGCGGTATGGCGGTACAAAAAGCCGTGAATGATCGCTGGCGTGCGGTGACGGGAAAAAGCATTATCGAAGGTTACGGCTTGTCAGAAACAGCACCGGTCGCCACTGCCAATCCCGCCGATGCCGACGAATTTACAGGCACGATTGGGTTGCCTTTGCCATCGACTGATATCGCCATCCTTGATGATGCCGGCCAAGAGCTACCAATAGGCCAGCCCGGCGAGATCGCAATTCGTGGCCCGCAAGTGATGGAAGGCTATTGGGAAAAACCGGAAGAGACGGCCAGAGTCATGACGCGCGAGGGTTTTTTCCGATCGGGTGATATCGGGATTATGGATGAGCGTGGCTACGTCAGTATTGTCGATCGCAAGAAAGACATGGTGCTGGTGAGTGGGTTCAATGTCTACCCGAATGAAGTCGAAGCGGTCGTCGCAATGCACCCGGGCGTATTGGAGTGCGCTGTCATTGGGGTGCCCGATGATCAAACCGGCGAAGCAGTCAAACTCTTTGTAGTAAAGCGAGATCAGTCACTGACCGCTGATCAGATTCTGGCGTTTTGCGAATCGCAACTTACTGCGTACAAACGACCCAAACAAATCGAGTTTCGTCGTGAATTACCTAAAACGAATGTGGGGAAGATTTTACGTCGCGAGCTACGCCAAGCTTGAAACCTAAAAAATGGCTTGCATTGTCGGTGGCTACTGCTTTTATTTTGCAAAATCTTCCACCGTAGGCAGAGGCTGCGGCTTTCTGTCGTCGCCTACTTTTACATACGTTAAAGTTGCCTCAGTGACTTTCACGATCTCAGACTGCAAACGATTGCGTTCGGCATAGACCTCAACATTAACTGTCACCGATGTCGTGCCCGTCTTGAGGATGCGTGCGTAGAAAGACAGCAAATCACCTACAAATACGGGTTGCTTGAACAAGAATGAATTCACCGCAACCGTGCCCACTCGGCCGTTAGCGCGGCGCACCGCGGGGATGGCCCCGGCGATATCCACTTGCGACATGATCCAGCCTCCAAATACGTCGCCATGAATATTGGCATCGGCAGGCATCGGCATCACCCGTAGTGTAGGCATCCCCTCTGGTAAGCGGTTGCTGGTCGCGTCTTGCATCTCTACTCCTGAAGCGAGGTGTTGGTCACGATAGAATCGCAACTTTGGTCTAACAGACCAAGCATAACCCAGCCACCCAAGAGTGGCCGACTCTGCATGCGCCATCGTTCCGGTCTTCAATCCGACCCACCCGCTAATCAGTCCACTCGAAACGACTGGGCTACGCTCAAAACCCTCATACCCTATATCTGGGAATGGAAGTGGCGCGTGATTTTCGCGCTGGCTTGTCTGGTGATGGCCAAGCTGGCCAATGTCGGTATTCCAATGGTCTTGAAAGAGATTGTCGACAGCCTGACGCCGACCACGCAGGCCGAGCATGTGGTCTTGATACTTCCCGCGGCGCTATTGATTGCCTATGGCCTGCTACGACTATCGACCACGGCATTTACCGAGCTACGTGAATTCTTTTTTGCACGGGTTACCCAGCGAGCCGTACGCAATATTGCACTGAAAGTATTTCGTCATTTGCATGCACTCTCACTTCGCTTTCACCTCAACCGACAAACTGGGGGCGTCACTCGCGATATCGAGCGTGGTACACGCGGTATATCGACATTGGTGTCGTATACGCTGTTCTCTATCTTGCCTACCTTGGTTGAGATTTCATTAGTTCTTGGCTATCTATCGATACAGTACGACCTGTGGTTTTCTGTGATTACGATGGTCGCCTTAGGCATTTATATAGTTTTTACCGTCGTTGTGACCGAGTGGCGTACGCATTTCCGCCGCACTATGAACGAGCTGGATTCAAAAGCAAACGTACGTGCAATTGATTCTTTGCTTAACTATGAAACTGTCAAATATTTTGGTAATGAAGCTTACGAAGCCAAGCGCTATGACGAAGGCCTGCAGCGCTTTGAACTCGCTGCGGTACGCTCACAAAATTCGTTATCCCTGCTGAATACCGGGCAATCACTGATTATCGCTACTGCTGTCACCTTAATGCTGTGGCGTGCAACACAAGGCGTGATCGCCGGCACCATGACCTTGGGCGACCTAGTGCTTGTCAATGCATTCATGATTCAGCTCTACATACCATTGAATTTTCTTGGAGTGATTTATCGCGAATTAAAACAAAGCTTAGCAGACATAGAGCGTATGTTCGCTTTACTGGATCAGCATAAAGAGGTGGCCGATACACCGAATGCATACCCAATAAAAGTTGAATCGGGCGAGCTTGTATTCCGTCAGGTTGACTTCAGTTACGAGCCAAATCGCCAAATATTGTTTGACATGGATTTTACAGTTGCGGCAGGTACCACGACTGCCGTAGTAGGGCATAGCGGCTCGGGCAAATCGACACTCGCCCGGCTGCTGTTTCGTTTTTATGATGTGAACAGTGGCGCAATCTTGATCGATGGTCAGGATATTCGTGATGTTACCCAAACCTCACTACGGCAAGCGATCGGTATCGTCCCCCAAGACACCGTCTTATTTAATGACACGATTGCCTACAACATTGCCTATGGCAAGCCGGGCGCTGGGCAGGAAGAAATTGAAGCATCGGCACGCGCCGCATTTATTCATGACTTTATCATTAGCCTCCCCGAGGGTTATCAGACCATGGTGGGTGAACGTGGCTTGAAGCTATCCGGTGGTGAAAAGCAACGCGTGGCGATTGCAAGAACCCTACTGAAAAACCCGACGATTTTGGTGTTCGATGAAGCCACCTCGGCGCTTGATTCTCAGGCAGAGCAGGCCATACAACAGCAACTCAAGGAGATCGCGCGTAATCGAACCACACTAGTTATTGCGCATCGCCTATCAACTATCGCTGATGCGCAGCAAATTCTCGTGATGTCGCAGGGGCGCATCGTTGAGCGTGGTACCCACCCTGAATTACTCGCCAAGCATGGGCTGTATGCCGACATGTGGGAGCGGCAACAAGTACGTGGCGATGAGTTAGGTACTTCAGACGTGGTTGCACCCAAAGTACTTGCGAGCGGCCTAACGAGGTAAGTTCGAAACCTTGGCTTGTGGCCCGCTCCGGTAAAATCACCATCTATGGACTCCCCCACGACACTCACGCTCACCCGACCCGATGACTGGCATGTGCATTTGCGCGACGGCGTGGTACTAGCAGACGTCGTTCCGCACACAGCTAAGCAGTTTGCGCGTGCCATCGTCATGCCTAATTTGAGGCCGCCTGTGGTGAACACGGCAATGGCGGCGGCTTACCGAGAACGGATCCTGGCCGCGATGCCCGAGGGTGCATCCTTTGAACCCCTGATGACGCTTTACCTCACCGACAACACATCGCCGGATGAGATTCGACGCGCTGTAGATAGCGGCTTCGTGAAGGGTGTAAAACTGTATCCCGCCGGCGCGACGACTAACTCGGATGCGGGCGTCACCGATTTACGTCATTGCATGCGTGCGCTGGAGGCCATGCAGGAGAGTGGTTTGCCATTATTGATTCATGGCGAGGTGACTGACCATAGCGTCGATGTATTCGATCGCGAGGCGGTTTTCATTGATCGTATCTTGCAGCCGCTTAGAAAATCGCTGCCTGAATTACGCGTAGTATTCGAACACATCACCACCAAAGATGCAGTTGATTACGTACGTGATGCAGAGGGTGATATTGCAGCCACCATCACAGCGCACCACCTCATGTACAACCGCAATTCGATTTTTCAGGGGGGTATTCGGCCGCACTATTATTGTCTACCCATACTCAAGCGAGAAATCCATCGTCAAGCTTTGGTTGATGCAGCGATCTCAGGTAACCCGCGCTTTTTCCTTGGTACGGATTCAGCGCCGCATCCAAAGGGATTGAAAGAGCACGCATGTGGGTGCGCAGGTTGCTACACCGCGCTACATGCTATGGAGTTATATGCTGAAGTATTCGAAGCCGCCCAGGCGCTCGACAAGCTAGAAGGCTTTGCGAGCTTCTTCGGCCCAGATTTTTATCGCTTACCGAGAAACCAAACGCGCGTGACGTTGAAGAAAACCGAATGGATTATTCCGGCCGAACTTAGTTTAGGCGACACGACCTTAGTGCCGTTGGATGCAGGCCGCACGCTGGCCTGGAAATTTATTTGATGCTACAAGCCGCGCACACTCCAAGTTACGAACCACGCTGAGCAATCTGCCTAATGCCTGTGTGACCAGCGTCACAAAACGTACATCGCGAATGACTTACCATGCACCTATACATCGCGAATCACGTAAAAAACACCATACCCAAATTAAGTATCTCGTACTCTCACCGCCAACAAATATCGGTCAGCGATGTCGCCGGCGGCGCCAATGAACCTAATTCGTCAGTACCATTGGCGCACTGCATCACATGTTCAGAAGCCTTTCTGAATCCCGATCATGAAAGCATCCGAGTTACCACTTTGCGTCAAGCTACTATTACTTGCCGCGTCATTATTTCCTGAATAGGAAGACGGTATGCCGTCGGTTGCATGGTTATAAGCAGCATACAGCTTGGTACTTTTCGATAGCGCGTACACCGCCGAAAGATTAATAATCTCCGGGCTACCGGTGCTGTTGTTGTGCGCGTAGTTAATACCCAAGCGAGTAGATGGCATCACTTCCATATCCGCACCAATCACAAAGGTGCTCGTGCTACCGCCCACTTGTGGGTCGAAGTGCACATAGTTAGCCGCTAAATTGACTGGCCCGATCGGGAAGCTAGTACCAAGCAGATACTGGCTGTATTGGGCATCGCGATCCGAAGCGGCTGCCACCACTTTCACCCTGCCGAAGTTGTAGCCGATATTGCCGGCAACCACGCGGTTTTCTCCCGCCGCACCGGGTACACCGCCAAAAGAGTACAAAATACTTGCGGTGAGTCCCCCCAGGCTTTCACTCGGCAAGCTGTAGGTCAATGAATTCGGGATGAAGAAACCATCGGTGGTGCTGAACGCTGGGTCGGCATCGGTGCCTCCAGGATAGGCAGCAATGGTGCCGCTGGTTACTGTGCCGTCGCGGTGCATTAGCAGCGCAGGTACGTAGAAATTATTGCCAGCGAGCCCGAGCGTCGACGTGTACGCCGCGATGAATGGCGATAAATTCAGGCCCGCCGAAACCGACCCGAATGACCCGCCAATACCCACATTAGCCATCCTGCTGAAAATGCCGCCGGTGCCGCCGTTAGCGATTGCACCATTTGTTGAACTAAAGCCGCCTTCCAGATGCAAATGGGCTTGCATACCATTGCCCAGATCTTCGGTACCGCGCAGCCCCCACACCGACGGTGCCCAGTTGCCCTCGCCCAGGCTCCAGCGCCGCTCTGAATTCAGACCGATACCGCTAGCCGTTACCACCGACGCATCAATATTTCCGTAGATGTTGATACCGGACTCCGCCCTTGCCGGGCTGACGCTCAGCAGCGCCATCGAAGCAATCGCCGGCGCAAGAAATCTTTTGTTCATCCCTAATCTCCAGTGGTCGACAAAACGCCGACCAGTCTGGCGCGATCAGGATTTCAGATTAGGTTCAGGCGCAACCGGCCAAGGCCAATCGATTGTGGGTACGCAAAGGAGAGACGACGACTTAACGTTCGCCAGCGCGTAAAGGGATTTGCAGTTGGAACATCAGGTTGAAGCTTGGCAACGCCACTTGAGCCTCGTAGCCATTACCCAGCTTCCAGCTTAGCGCTGGGATCACGCCGGGGGAAAAGCCATTGTGATTAAACGGCACCTTGTCTTTCCACTCACCGACATAGCCGTACAACAGGCCGGCAGACCACTTCGCTGTGAGCTTTTCGACTCCAAGGAAATTTGGGTACGCGCGACTCCAAGGGTAGGCATAAACCGTGGGATCGCCATAGGAGTTTTGGAAGTATGCAAATCCCATCACGCTATTGTCCGCGTCATAGCGCTCGATCCCCAGTAACCAGACGTGCCGGTGCTCCGGTTTGGGGTACCAGTGGTGCATATAGGGCGACACCGACAGGTACCAATTACCCGTGGTGGCTGGCAGCGGCGGTAGCGGCTTGGGCTCAGGCTCGTCGGCAGCAAGCGCCGCTTGGCTGCTGAATACGGTGGCGAGCAAAAACGACCAACAAGCAAGCCGCAGCGGTTTGGGAAGCAGGAGTTTCATACGGGAAATCTAGTACAGAAGTGCGCATTATAGCCGCGTGGAAAAAGCCAT
>Ga0194130_10005325_pt1 | contig 15573 bp, 13 predicted proteins | sample TA2KigsurfametaG_FD_160084 | JGI IMG/M metagenome (GOLD analysis project Ga0194130, IMG submission 160084) | Freshwater microbial communities from Lake Tanganyika, Tanzania - TA2015050 Kigoma 12 surface | ecosystem: Environmental > Aquatic > Freshwater > Lake | place: Tanzania: Lake Tanganyika... | reverse complement strand
ACTTTCTCAATATCACTTCCATCTTCCTTTTCACTCCTTCTCTCTCCTTCTCTCCTTTTCAATTTTTTTTCTACTCCTCTTACTCCTACTCTTCTCTCTCTTTTTTTATGGAGACGCCGGCGGACTATATAATTCTCCGTAAAATGCTTTCACCCTCTTATTCACCAATATTTTCGTCACGTCGTAACTCATGATACTCACTCCTTCTAATGATTTAATTCGCGACAACGCCACGTAGCTTTGTCCTGCCTCAAATACTCCTTCGCCTATATCGATGATACACCGTTCCAACGTAGCACCTTGACTTTTATGAATCGTAATGGCCCATGACAATATGAGAGGTAGTTGTGAAACGCCGATTCCCGGTATATTTTCACTCATCCATGTATGATAATTAACCGTCATTTCAAGTCCATTATTGAAGCGCACGATCGGTAGAGGTGGAACTGTCGTATTGGACATACGAACGATCACACCCTGACTTCCATTACATATTGGCGTGGCAGATGTAGTCACCGACTGTTCCATATTAATGACACACATCACTTGCGCACCCACCTTCAAATGTATTATATCATCGCATAAAATACTATTTTTTAAACTGGATAGTTCGGTCATAATGCGTTCTTGGCTTTGTGCTCCTCGTATTTGTCGTTCCTTTTCGGAAACAGGAATGTCTGTTACGTATTTTAAATCGTATTTGTATGTTGGACTGTCTGGGTCCAATATCGATATTTTATCCATTTCCATACGGTTGATATCATCCACACGACTTCGCGTCGCATATAATATCGTCGGTTTTGTCTGTGGCGTTCCATCTTCCGAGAATTCCGGTAATAATACACCGACACGTGACCGAAGTATTTCATCGGTTCGTCGTGTGATCCGTCCCTCACGCACTTGATTCAATACTTGGCAATACACCGGATCATTTTGTCGGAATATATGCTTTAACTGTATATGATTTTCTCTCGGAAAGGTCGGAAACCAACTTTCACTTTCGAAACAAAACCGCGCGTTATCTGGGTCTTCTGACTTTGATCCTCCCACCGGTGGAAGCTGATAAAAGTCTCCACAAAATATAAGTTGAATTCCACCGAATGGCCGAGAGTGGCATTTTCGCGCAGTTTTTCCTACAAGGTCTAATATATCAAACAATCGCTTCGACATCATACTTACTTCATCGACGATCAACGTTCTGGTCTGTCGCCAATCTTTTTTCTTCAAGAAATTCTTTTCAACACGTTCCACGATACGATCGATGTCGCCATTTGCGATTCCGATACCGGCCCATGAATGTATCGTTTTTGCCTTACAGTCTAGCATGACTGCTGCGCATCCTGTGAGCGCACATACTTGTATGTTATGCCCGCTGTTATTGGCATGTCGATAAATCTCTCGGATCAGCGCCGACTTTCCTGTCCCACCCGGACCAGTAATGAATACATTCTGCCCCGAACGATATTTTTCAAACGCAAGTTTCTGTTCTGCCGACATATGTATATCGATTCTAGGAATCGTGGACTTGTCGTCACTATTCGTTATTTCAGATACCTGGGAAGGTGCGGGTGGCTGAGATTCGCATGTTTCCTTTTTTATCACAGTCGTATATCTACGAATGTCATGAGATAGTGTTTTCATTATGAATTAACCGAATGTATAATGATCGTGTATTAAACATCAAAATATATTCAATTTAAGATATTTTGAATTACTATTTAGACAATTACACGTTTTTTTATGTTTAGCATATTGTAATATAAACCGAAATCGATAGAATCAACCATGAACATCGCGAATTCTTACTCCGTGCCTGGAATATTACAGCCTTCATTCACCGCAACAGAACCACCATATACCGAAATGACTACACAGACGGTTCATATCCCTACCCCTACCCCAAATACTACTACGACGACAACTTCATCCAGTCAACCTACGAATGACTACCATTTAGAACGCGTTAAAAAATCGCAAGTCATTCTTGAAAAATACCCGGACCGCGTTCCACTCATTATTCAGCCATCAAAGAATGACAAAGATTTATATCCGATTGATAAGTCGAAGTATATCACACCGAGAGATTTGACGTTGATGCAACTCCAACAAATTATACGAAAACGCATTCGATTTCCGCCAGAAAAGGCGCTCTTCATGTTTATAAATAATAAAATATTCCCGATTACGTCTATGGTGGGAAATATCTATGATGACAACAAAGACTCAGACGGGTTTTTATACATTACATATTGTCAGGAGAATACATTCGGATCATAATAACATATATAGACAGAAAAGTATATATTTATACACTCTCTATATATGTTATCTATTTTATCAAAATTTAAAAATAAAATTACTGGCTTTATTGCAAGAAATCGAATACACACACGGTTACGGAATTATAGAGTCGGAAGTATTGAAGAAGCTCGCATTCACAATAATATGACAGTAACAGACGATAAAGGTAAGTCGACAGAATATTCATCGTTAGAAATCGTTTATGATGATGAGCCTTATAATGCGCCCCAACTACAAGATTCACAACCATCGCTGCCACCACCCCCACCCCCACCTAGTCCAGTTATACATCGACGTTTATTCAATACAGAAATAGAACAAACACTCATAAAAAAGGATTACGAACTACAGAACTTATTAAAAATAATGGAATATCACCAATTCGATATTTCGAACATTATACTCGAGAAAAGATTCGAAACGATGATAAATAATATTCAAAATATCACAGATATAGATAAGATCAAACTCAAAATATTATATATTATTATTGCGAATGATATATATCGCGATTTATTCGAAGAGAAAAAACAATATCGTTCGATCAAGATAAATCAATATATTGGTGTATTTCGATATAATAATTATATCATTCGAATCGATGATTGCCCCTTTAGTTTCATGAACGAGGAAGACGTGGTTCAACGTATGGCGGCTATCAATGACGACCAGCACTCCCAAATTATTCGACCATTTTTGATATATATGAATATTCGTCATAACGTTGCCGATAATGATACATGTGAATGTCGAAACCCGAGATGTAGTTGTATCTATACTGATAAAGCAGAAGATGAATATTCCGAGAAAAACAGTGATAGATGGGACCTCGCGCGTTCATGTTTCGAGAAACTACGTGAAAATACGATATCGTTTAGTTTACAACATTACGTAAAAGAAACCATATCGCTGTATACATGGGTAAAAGATAATATGGCAATTGATCTCTATCATCGTTTTTCTGTGATTCAACGCACATTTTTCATTCATTTATTTCATGAATGTGCGAAGTTATTATCTAATATTCATAGCGTTTCTATTGTTCATGGCGATATAAAACCCGACAATATTCTTATATGCGAGCATCCCAATTTTAATATCAATCATCCAGAACGATGTAAGAAATTTACTGTATATTTGATTGATTTCGGATTGTCTGGAATCCATAATGAAGGAGTTGGAACCGGCGGAACTATCCCGTATTGTCATCCTGAATTTAAAAATATTACTGATACAAATCGTTCAAGTAAATACAATTGGAAAAAAATAAATACAAAACATGACGTATGGTCTCTTGGACTTACTTTTTTAACCATGTATATTTATCGCGATTTTTATAATTATTATCACAAATATCCGGACTATTTCTTCTTAAAAAATGGTTATGTATCATCGTTGATCATGGATGTAATTACCGACACAAAAATACATGATTTATTTACAAAGGTGATGACAGATGATTGTATTTCAAGTAACGATTTATGTGCGTTATTAGAAAATATTGCTGTATCATGAAATTGACGCATTTTCTTGTGACGTCGTTATCGTCGTTGTGTCCGATATTTCTTCAATTGTCGGTGCGATGATAACCTCTTTTTTTGTATCTTGAATCACAGTTGTTTCTAACGACTCGAGTGACGACGGTAATGACGGTTGAATACTATTTGTTACGTTTTCACTGACGGCATTCATAATACTATACGGGTTACTGCTCGAACCGCGTAACGTCTTCGGAAGATATTGCTCTTCTAAGGACGGTAAATATTCGGGCTGTTGTCCCGTTGTTGTTTGAATATTGCCACCTCGTGTTTTTTCACTACTACTCATCAGCGTCGTTTCTTGAAACTGATTTTTAATAAATGCCCGTTTTTCGAGTGTATCACGTTTCGTATTCATATTTTGAAGAACATTTAACACAAGTTGAGGAGCGATCGATACCGTATTCATATGCGTTCGGTATTTGAATGAACAAACACTCGTCTCTGAAACTACGAACTGTATACTATACCACCAATATGCCGGAATAAACATAACCATTCCTTGAAATAGCTCAACCTCAAGCGTTTTTATTTTGTCGAAATCATCTTGATATTCCGGCTGAACCTTCCACGGATTGACCGGTGTTCTAAATTCAAGAATATCGTAATCGTTGATCGGATACAAGTATCTCTTATCTTTCGGTGGTATAAGTAGTATTTTAATACGGCCTTGCGTTACTAGAAAATAATTACGATAGTTCAGTTCGTAACGAAGAGGTGTCGTAGTTCCGGTAGAAGCCATAAGAATATCATACATACATGTGCTTACCATATAAGGTCGTAGGAATTCATCGTTGAGTTGGAATATTTTTATAAGACCGGTTTCATCGATAAAATCGGCATTATGTTCGCTTATGTATTTTGAGTCGTTGTCTTTTTTGAGCACTTCATGCGCAATCTTAAAAGTAACAGGTATATATAAAACTTGCTCATTTTCGGTTCCTTTTTGTGTAATTACAGTCTTATCTTCTGTGGTGGATGTTGGTGTTCTGGACACATCTCGAATATGTATATCAAACGCACGATAACTAGTATGTATTGCTTGATACGATAACTGAGTTAATAATTGTTCATTATATAATTCAAATGTAGTAGGTTGTCGTATATCACATACTTCCTCTAAACGTTGTTTGGACGGTTGTTCGATTTCATATACTTCTAAATCGTTACTTCTTTTCAAATGAAAGTGGATATGTAAATACAGAAATAAAACAATACAAAAAATAAAAATAGAAATTACAAGCATTTGTAAATATGAATACTAATACATGTTCATATTTATACTTCTTTTATGTTACGCACCGCTGTTTATAGTTCATTCACGATAAGACTAATCGGTTCTGGAAAATGGGGCATTTCTGAGTAGTCATCGTCTGTTGGCATAATACAACGGGGTTCATTATCTTCTTCCTCATCCTCTTGTTCCTTTTCCTCTTCCTCTTGTTCCTTTTCCTCTTGTTCCTTTTCCTCTTCGTCGACGGCTTGGTCCGTATTAGACAATATAATATCAGTCATGTCACATGAATATAATCCATTATCATTCAACCCAATATCATGAAAATCAGTTTCGATTCTATCGGATGATGATTCACAATATAGAGGTTCATTATTATTATCCTGCTCTTGCTCTTGCTCTTGCTCTTGCTCTTGCTCTTGCTCTTGCTCTTGCTCTTGCTCTTGCGCTTGCTGTTGCTGCTGTTGCGATTGCGTTTGATGCTGCTGTTGCGCTTGCGTTTGCTGTTGCTGTTGATCTCGCAGCACCGCATTTATTTTTTCTTGCTCATTTAATAAACGAAATATCAGGAGGTTCATTTCATTCATCATTTGTTGCTGTGAAAAAATTAATGATCGAAGCTCTTGATTTTCCTTAATTATCGGTTCAATCTTCATAATTACTTCAGAGAGATTGGTTTCGTTTACAATCTTATCCACAACACCTTCTATAAATTCGCGACTATTTGTCAAATCATTCACGACTTCCTCCATTAACAATACGTTCTCTTCATCTTCTCCGCCACTAGCGTCTTCAATAGAATCTTTCGTCATATCTGTGCTCTTTATTTCTTGAGAACTAGACGATGACGTCATGTTCGTATTTACTTGCTGGTTTTGTCTCGAATCATATCTACCTCGTAAATCTTGAACTTGACTAGCTAAGTTCTGTATAACGTAATGATGTTCAAGTAATGTTGCGTCGTGTGATTTCAATATTACAATCGGCGGTGGAATCACACCCGTATCTGTAATCATACTTACAAATGGCTTCATATTTGCCGCTGTAATCGTCTCTCTATCAGTAGATACCGGCATATTATATATCTTCACTTGGTCAGTCAAAATAGAACGTTGTTGAGGATCATACGTTGTTGTAGCTGACGCCGCCGCCGCCGCGGTTGCGAGTGACTCTAAAGGTGTTACGACAACTTCTTCAGGTTTTCTATACCGAGGATTTCTGCGAGGAATCCCCTTCTCATAAATAAATTCTGGTTCATTTTGGTTATAAGGTATTTGACTGTTTGTCTGTTGTTGTGCATGAAATTGATGTTGAAGTTCCTGCTGTCTTTGCTTTTCTGCCGCTTCCATTTGTTGCGCTTGAATAATCTTTTGACGAAGTATTTGTGCTTGAATCTCATTTTGCTTTTGAAGCACTCGTAACTTTTCCGGATGAATTTTGGTTCCTTGTGTTTGAATTAGTTTGGTTCGTTCATCCATCTGTTGTTTAATAAGATCGATATTTTCATAAATATTGATAGGTGGTATATTCTTAATATCTGGTGAAATACCGTATGATGAACTTCGTGTTGGTGTTGGAATACTAGGATTCGGTAATGCTGTCATTGGATAAGATGGGGATTGGTTCATAATACCCTGTAAGGTTTGTTTTGATCCGCTATAATAATTCGCTGTTTGGGTCGGCGTATTCGTATTTACACCCCCCATTTGTGAAGATGACGCACGACGTTTTCTTGCTGCGGATAATGCGGCGCTTCCACTCATGTTATAATTTTTGACGTGAAACGATCCAATTATAACATGTAATAACACATTAATTCTATATTATTTTCGCATTTTCATTTTTATTCCGTCACAGCTTTGATAGTTCAAAACGCGAAAATCGTTGATTGTATAATCATTAATATTATCTCTCAATACAGATATTTCAACCCGCGGAAACACCATCGGTCGACGTAATAATTGCTCCCGTAATGGTTCGATGTGGTCATCATATATATGCGCATTTCCTAAATAATAGACAAATTCATGTGGAACTAAACCGCAATGCTTCGCAAGCAAATGTGTCAAAAAACTATAAGACGCGATATTGAAAGGAACGCCTAAACCTACATCACCGCTTCGCTGATATAATGCGCATGAAAGTTGATTCATATTATTCACGTTAAATTGGCATAGGATATGACATGGTGGAAGTGCCATTTCGTCAATTTGACACGGATTCCATGCCGTCATAATAAGTCGACGTGAAAATCTCTCGGTAGGGTGTTTCAGACATCGTATAATCTCAGCGAGTTGATCCACACCTTTCCCCGTATAATCGGCGGTGTGGCCTTTGTATTCGGCGTTAAAGTGCCTCCACTGATAGCCGTAGATAGGACCAAGGTCGCCTTCGGCGTAGTGCGCGAGTCCGCGAGATTCCATAAAATCACGTGACGCATTATCGTCCCAAATATGAACATCGGCGTCGTTTAAAATGCGATTATCGGTTTGTCCCTGAATAAACCACAGTAATTCTTTCAAACAGGTTTTCCATGCCATCTTTTTTGTTGTGAGAATAGGAATGGTTCCTTGTTCTAATGAGAAAAGCATTCCTGTGCCAAATACGGAAAATGTGGTTCCGTTTCGACTAACATGTTCGTGATTTTCCGCAATAATATCGTGAATAAGATTTAGGTATTGGTATTCAAGGTGGGGATGAATATACTTCGATGAAGTTTTATTTTGTGGATGTGTTTCATTTTCCTTCGTTTCCTTTGTTTCCTCATGATAATCCACCGGATAATTTGGTATACTATTGATACGCGCAAAACGTCGAAGCATCTCTCGAACTATATATAGTAATAATCTGGATGTGTTTAATTCATATAATCGAATAAATCCGTCCGTCCGTCCGTCCGTCCGTCCGAACCCTATTTTATTCATCATAAATAATATTTACCTTATATATATTTATCGATGGAAGCGTTCGAAGAAACCGTGAAAGAAGGGTCAAAGCGAGGAAGTTCATTCGTTGATCATGTGTTTCGCTTGGATGAACAACAGCAGGGTGTTTTATTGAATATCGTCCAATATACGATTATCGGATTTGTGCCGATTTTGGTGATGTTGTATCTGGTTCGAACCTATGTTCCTGAACCGGACGACCATAAGGCGACGTTAATGATTTTAGTCGAAATCATCGGCCAGATATTGTTCATGTTCGTTTTTATCTATTTTATCCACCGTCTCATTACATTTATTCCTACTTACTCTGGATACAGATACAGCGAGTTCAACTTTACAACTACTATTTTAGGCATTTTGATGATCCTTTTGAGTATTAAGACGAAGTTGGGCGAGAAGGTTCAGATTATTGTAGAAAGAACCATCGATCTCCTTGGCGGAGAAACAAGCTACAACGGCAGTGTAGGTGCTGGAGGCGCCGCACAAAGCGGAAATGGAGGCGCTGTTCGCATAACACAGCCTCTTTCACAGCCTTACGCTGGTGGTGTTCCCGGTGGTATGGTTGGTGGCGGAATGGCACCTCCTAATCCGGTCCTGACGGCAAATCGTAATACCGGAACCGCGGATTATGGTCTTTCACAGGCAAGTCAGCAGCAGCAACACTTCAACAGCACATATTCTCAGCATGTTGGCGGTGGAATGCCCGGTGGAATGATGTCGTTTGAACCTATGGCCGCAAATGAAGTGATCGGGTCGAAGTTTTGATATCTATTTCAATGATGGAAAATAATGAATAGTGTTCGTATTATTCATTATTATACAGATCTCCAATATCGTTCGGTTCAGAATGTATGGTTCATTCGTATTATTACAGAAAATATTCGCTTCAAAACCCGTTGGATTTACAAAGATACAAATATCTCATTCAACTCACTTTCTGGCCAAATTTCACGGCTTGAAAATCACAAAAGTATAGACATTTATACTTCCGCCAGAAATGTCCAAAACGCCATTTGCGATGGAGGTTTTGAAACACGAAAATCCGCATTTTTCAACTTTACAGTCACAATTTATTCAACCCCCCTCAAAAATTGTGACTGTAACTTTTTTCGACCGTCCATCGCCGCCCCCACCCCGACCCCAAAAACGGACATTTTTTTGGACATTTATACTTTTGGTGATATTTATACTTTTTTGGTGTTGACACCATAAATCACACTTAAATATATTTATACATTACATAACCAGAGCATAACTACCGTCAGGTGATATTTATCACCATTTCAAACATGCCCCTTTTCCGCTGCGAAACTTGTGACTATTCTACGTCTGTAAAATGTAACTACGCCAAACATTTGCTGACTGAAAAACACCGATCACCAAAAAGTATAAATGTCCATTTTTCTGAACCACCCATTCCGGACACCCCCATCAGCGAAAACCAAATGTCGTCGTACATTTGTTCAGATTGTGGAAGAAGATATAGAGCACAACGAAGCCTTTGGCGTCATTCGAAGGTTTGTCCGATTACAAAACATCCAAATGAGAAGAACCCGAATAGTATGAATTCTTCGATGTATGACAAATTCGCATCGACCGTAACCGAATTATGTAAATCAAACGTGGAACTAAGCAAAATGAACCAATTACAACAAACACAAATTCATGAGATGTATAACCATTTTATGGCGTCATTACAGAACCAAAACCAAAACGCAGCCATTCAGAATTCGAATACGCCAACATATACCCAAACAAATGTAACAACAAACAACTTACAAAGTATCACCGTCAATGGAAATGTAACGAATCATTCGAATAATAAAACTTTCAATATCAACATGTTTCTCAACGAAAAATGTAAAGATGCGATGAATATGACCGACTTTGTAAAAAACATCGAATTAGATACGGACGATATGAGAGATGTTGGAAAGTATGGATTTGTGAAAGGAATCTCAAAAATATTCATTGACAATCTTGAAAAGACCGAAATTACAAAACGTCCGATCCATTGCACTGACAGCAAACGAGAGATTTTATACATCAAGGATGATAATAAATGGGAACGGGAAGGGATTCATAGTAAAAAACTGATAAATGCGATCCATTCGGTAGAACATAAAAATGTAGTTCTAGTCAATGAATGGGCAAAAATGCACCCTCAGTGTGAAAATAGTGAAACACAAGCGAATCAAATTTATATGACCCTAGCGAAACATGCGCATGATGGTGATGACGATAATGTGATGAAAGTTGCGAAACGAATCGCCAAAACAGTAGTTGTTAGTAAGAATGATGAGTAAGTATCTTACTAAGATAAATGTAAAACACCAATTATTCATGAATTATATAGACTTTTAGCATAATAACTATCAAAGATTTGTATAATACTAATACTCATAGGATACATTTTGCGACCTTTTTTGTCTACTATAATATTCGTATATTCTTCACCTTTCCTTTCAAATGACTTTGATATTTTATAATACGCTTTAAGGTCATTTGAAATTTTTGCTCCATTTGATAATAACATACTTACGATATCACTATTTCCTCCTTCTAACGCAAAATACAGAGGACTTTGATTGTATTTACGGTAATCCTCATTATATTTTGTGTCAGTAACAACGCTATGACAAACGGTTGTAATATTTGAGTAAGCACCATGGCTAAGAAGTTCTCTGACTACTTCAACATGGCTGTGTTTAGCAGCCATCATAATAGCATTTATAGGTTCAGAGGTTAATGAATGATATGTAGAATCATAATCATTTGGATCGACACCATGATTCAGAAGTTCTCTCACAACTTCAAGATGTCCGTTGTTAGCAGCAACCATTAATACATTTATAGGGGCGTTAAAACATGAATATTTTGTAAATTCATTTGGGTCGGCGCCGTATTTAATTAGTTCTTTAACAACTTCAACATGCCCGTTGTTCGCAGCCATCATAAGAGCATTTATAGGAGCAACGAATTTATATTCTAATTCGAACTTGTATTCAAACTCACGTTCTGTATAATATTTTAGTTTTATATTTGGGTTGGCACCGTAATCGATAAGTTCTCTAACAACACCAACATGTCCATTCATAGCGGCAATCATAAGAAAATTCGGTTCTTCCGTCGTGTCATCATCATCACTACAACATTCGCCATCACGTACTATATCTATTTCAGGCTTATGTAAAAGTATCTGGCGAACAATATCTGTATCTCCATTCGATGCGGCATCATATAACTGTTTTTTTAATGATTCTTGCTTATCCAATTTTGTCGTGACGTCAGCCGTAGTCCGATTTGAAAAAGTGCTAGTCAGTTTCGTTGTCTGCGATTCAAACAAATCTGTCTCCATTTTTGATACACTAAACACCAGAAAGACATAGTAACAAAGATAAAAAATATTTAATATTGTTTTATTTTCATAAGTGGTTGTAATGTTCAGATACAATTGTTTCACTTCATTTTTATATTTACGAGTATTATTACCTATTTTCTTTCACAGCAGTCAATCATAATTTTGGTGTGACATATTTAAAGCCCAGTATATTTCGGGGGTTTTTTCTTTGACATATTCCATAGCATAACTATTTTCTTTCACAGCAGCCAAGCAGATTTCTGGGGTTTGTTCCTTGACATATTTCAACGCTTTCCAACGTTGTTTGACAGCCGCCAAACATATTTCCGGGTTTTGTTCCTTGACGTATTTCAAATGACTACCGTTTTGGGTAACAGCAGCTAAGCAGATTTCAGGTGTTTGTTCTTTGACAAGTGTTATAGCATACCCATTTTTTTTCACAGCAGCCAAGCAGATTTCAGGGGTTTGCTCTTTAACATATTGGAATGCATCACAATCTAGTGTCACAGCAGCCAAGCAGATTTCAGGGGTTTGTACTTTGACATATTTTAATGCATACGAGGCTTTGCTGACAGCAGCCAAGCATATTTCATGGGTTTGTTTTTTTACGAATTCCAACGGAGACGCATATTCATAATTTGCTTTCACAGCAGCCAAGCAGATTACATCGGTTTGCTCTTTGACCCATTCCAACGCTCTCCCAAATTGTTTGACAGCCGCCAAACATATTTTCGGTGTTTGTTCCTTCACGAATTCCAATGCGTTACCATCTTGTTTCACAGCAGCCAAGCAGATTTCTGGTGTTTGTTCTTTGACATATTCCAAGGCAGGACCATATTTTTTTACAGCAGCCAAGCAGATTTCTGGTGTTTGTTCTTTGACATATTCCAAAGCATGTTTAATTACACCAAAGCCAACACCTTCATGTTTCACAGCAGCCAAACAGATCTCGGGGGTTTGTTCTTTGACATATTCCAAGGCAGGACCATATTTTTTTACAGCAGCCAAGCAGATTTCCGGCGTTTGTTCTTTGACAAATTCCAAGGCAAGACCATTATTACGCACAGCAGCCAAGCAGATTTTCGGTGTTTGTTCTTTGACATATTCCAAGGCAGGACCATATTTTTTTACAGCAGCCAAGCAGATTTTCGGTGTTTGTTCTTTGACATATTCCAAGGCAAAACTATCACGTTTCAGAGCCATTAAGCAGATCTCTGGCATTTGCTGTTTTACAAATCGCAAGGCAAGACCATTATCTTCCACAGCAGCCAAGCAGATTTCCGGCGTTTGTTCTTTGACAAATTCCAAGGCAAGACCATTCTCTTCCACAGCAGCCAAGCTCATTTCCTGTGTTTGTTTTTTGACAAATTTCAAGGCAAGACCATTATTTTTCACAGCCTCCAAGCAGATTTCCTCTGTTTGTTCTTTGACATATTCCAAGGCAGGACCATATTTTTTTACAGCAGCCAAGCAGATTTCCGGCGTTTGTTCTTTGACGCGAGTCAATACCATGCCCTTTCGTTTGACAGCAGCCAAACAAATCTCGGGGGTTTGTTTCTTGACAAATTGTAATGTGTTGGGTTCTGTTTTGACGGCAGCTAAACAGATCTCGGGGGTTTGTTTCTTGACAAATTGTAAAGCCGTTCCGAATTGTTTCTTCACAGCCTCCAAGCAGATTTCCGGTGTTTGTTCTTTGACATATTCCAAGGCACACCCATATTTTTTCACAGCAGCCAAGCAGATTTCTGGCGTTTGCTGTTTTACAAATTGCAAAGCAAGACCATTTTGTTTCACAGCAGCCAAGCATATTTCATGGGTTTGTTCCTTGACAAAGAAGAGCGCGTATCCATTTTTTATTACCTCAGTCATGCATATTTCGGGGGTTTGTTCTCCGAGTAAACTTTCTGGAATTCCAGAATCAAAGTTGAACTTTTCCGGTCGTTCAAGAGGTGTCGCCATCTTCGTATATTGTTCTGTTGTTTCTCTGGATATCATCACATTCTGAAAATAAGATTCAATTTTTTGAGATAAGTATTCTAAAAGTTCAACATGTATGCTATATGGCACACATGTTGCATCATTACTCTTGCTGGTTAATTGTCCTCCCAACCCATTTTATCAATTCTATTATTTTTACGTATTTTTGTTTTTTCTTTATTATTTGACCATCTAGTCATATCATGTGTTTTGGCGACAACATCTGATTTTCCACCAAAGCTATAACAATCCCAAGAATTATTATTCATTTTTTCAAATAATACGCCCATTGTTGTATTACCAACTGGCAATTGTTTATCCTCATCAGTTAAATCATGTAAACAAGTGTGTCGAAGAGCACGAAGGTCATTCACATGCACACGAATCCCTTCTTTGATCAATTCTTGTTGAATACCTTTTAACTCAAACCTATGTAAATCCTTTTCATCTATTCTTACTTCTTTACCATCTTTGTTGCAATTTTTTTTCTTTGCTGTTCTTGTCTCATTAAGCATTTGGTCTTTGGATCTAAACATTTTTTTATTTTATAATATTGAATTATACTCTTATCAATATATTTATATTTATATTTGTTTTATTATCATATCATAAATCAAATTACAAACTTATGGTTAAAAGCATTCGGTTGAGTTCATTCACGATTTCATCTAATGAAGAATTAAACCCTATTGAAATACGACATAATGTGCCGTTCTTTGTTTGCTTAGGCCATTGGTCAAAACGAGTGTCGTGAGCCCCGAAACTAGTTGTACAAACAAACTTAGAACTACGCATCCATTTAAGTGCGTCTTCTTTTTTAAGTGGCACTTCAAATGTAAATACGCTTGGACCTATATTTTTGAATAATAGTTGCGCTAATCTATGTGAACGATGACTTGATAGCATTGGATAGTTCGTTTTAATCTTTCTAAGTTCTAAATACTCAGCAACCTTTTTTGTTAATTCTGAACTTGTTTCAATTCGTTCACGGAGTGAGGCAATATTTTTCGCCATTTCTTTACAATATAGAGGGCTAACATGTAGACCACAATTTCTTCCATATTCAAATACTTTTTTATTCATTTTTTCTTCTCTAGATACAATCGCACCCATAATTCCTGACCTACCCGCACCATAATATTTTGTAAGAGACATTACAACCATGTCAATACATGAATAATATTTTAGAGGTTGAAATATTGCCGATGTGATCCAAGTATTGTCGACAATAATACTTAATTTTTCACGACCAACAATACTTACAATTTGTTTTAGAAGACTGAAATCAAAAATATATCCGTTTGGATTAGTACATGTTTCAACAAATAGGATTGTCGGCTTACTTTTGTCGATTTTATGATTGAATGTGTTCATAACATCTTCATTATCATACACATGGATATTAAATGTATTTACATTTGTATAGTTATCATTTATATACGCAACTACTCTTGGTGTATCGCAGTAGGTTTCGTGTGAAATAACAATATTTGTAGGTGACCAATTATATTTCATCATTGAAATATGAAATGCGGTTGTAATAGCACACATTCCAGAAGGAAATAGACTACTATATCCACCGTGTAGTTTATCTAGTTGTTTACATACTTCTAGATATCCAGCATGAACGTATCGATTATAGTAGGTATTTTCTCCAGTTTCTGAAATAATACAGCTCTCATAGTTTGTATCACGTGAACAAAAAGACGCCATGTTAATGCTATATTAATACTAACAAACTTTTATTTTTATATCATTTTATCAAAGTTATAAACTTCACCATTTGAATTATCCTGTTCGGACACTTTTCAGCCAAAAATATTCGCTTCAAAAATGAGAAATCGAGAGAATTCCAAACCTCCAGTGCTGAATCCACTGAATCATTATGTTCGGACACTTTTCCGCCAAAAATATTCGCTTCAAAATGAGTGAATCGTATTGAATGGGATGAAAATATAATGAATGGTTTGGGTGGGCTTTTGGGTAAAAAATTGTCTTATCCTTCAGAAATGTCCAAAGAAATGTCCATTTTGGCCTTTGCGCGTGGAAGTTTTAAAACGTGATTTTCAAAACATCAAAAAATGGGGTTTGTTACCATTATGCTCACAAAACTCATTTTTTGATGTAAAAATATGTGACTGATCTTTTTTCAGGTTAAAACGCGTGTCATTTTTTACCCATTTTTTGTCTTCGATTAACATATAAATATAACATACT
>Ga0194130_10005324_pt1 | contig 15573 bp, 13 predicted proteins | sample TA2KigsurfametaG_FD_160084 | JGI IMG/M metagenome (GOLD analysis project Ga0194130, IMG submission 160084) | Freshwater microbial communities from Lake Tanganyika, Tanzania - TA2015050 Kigoma 12 surface | ecosystem: Environmental > Aquatic > Freshwater > Lake | place: Tanzania: Lake Tanganyika... | reverse complement strand
GCGGTTAGCGCATGAACCGCCTGCGCTATCGCTATCTGCGCCGTGCCGTGCGCTGGTCGCTGGTAGTCGCCATCGGGGCCCTGTTCATCGGGTTCGCTGCCAAGAACGCCGATAGGTTCACCTGCGAGCCAGACCCACATACCGTTGAGTACGGCGACACGCTATGGGCGATAGCCGAAACCAAGTGCGACGGCAACATTCAGTCAGTCACCCAGAACCTTGTGGATACCTACGGTACGAACATTCAGTTAGGCGACACCATCTGGCTACCCACGAACCAAAACTGCCTGCTGGAAAATCGGGGCGGCGAAGTCTACGATGAGTGTGGATGACGAGCCGACTATTCCTAGATAACGACAGTCTTGCCCTTGACTTTGCCTACGACGCAAACCAAGTAGCCGAAGTCAAACAGATACCTGACTGTAAGTGGGACAAGGTTGCCCGCCTGTGGCGGTGCCCCGTTTCACGCGTTGGAGAAGCCAGAGAGTTCGCAACAAAGCACGGCTTTGACATTGACAACGAGGTTCTTGTATTCACCCTTCCGCCCAGACGAAGCGCACAAGACACGGGTGTGTACGAAAAGGGTGGCGACATCTACATCTCATTCCATTACGACCCTGTTCTAGTCAGGTCAGTCAAGCAAATCCCCTCAGTCACATGGGATAAAAAGACGGGCGCATGGCGCGCCCCGCTGACGGCAATCAACGAGAGCATCCAATGGGCTCAACGGTTTGACAAGCCAGTGTCACCCGATGTCCTTGTAAGGGCGAAAGAAATCAACACACAGTTGCTGGAACTCGCAGAAGCCAGCCGTGCCGTGGAAGCAGAAATCATCATCGGAGATACGGGACTCGAGAAGGCCCTGCTTCCGTACCAGAAGGCAGGTGTCGCCTACGCGAAGCGAGCCAAGCGGTGCTTTATCGCAGACGAGATGGGCTTGGGCAAGACCTTACAAGCGATTGCGACCCTAGAAGTTCTTGGCGAGTACCCAGCCGTAGTTATGTGCCCACCCAATCTTGTACTCAACTGGAAAGCCGAGTACGCGAAGTGGTTGCCAAACCGCAAAGTTGCGACAATCTTGGCAGGCAAGGGTCAAAAAGAGTTCCCGCAGCGGGACGCCTACGATGTGCTGGTAATCGGGTACTCAAACATTTCGTACTGGGAGACACACTTGACTGCCCATCGTGCGTATGTATTAGATGAAAGTCATTACTGTAAGACCCTCACGGCAAAGCGAACAAAGTCAGCACGAAAGATAGTTGGCTCATCACCTTCAGGCACGCCCGTGTTGTGTCTGACTGGAACGCCCGTGACCAATCGCCCCGCTGAGTACGTGGCGCAGTTGGACATCTTGGGCAAAATCAAGGACTTCGGTGGCACTTGGGGCTTTTATCGTCGCTATTGCGCTGCCTTCCAAGATAAGTGGGGTCAGTGGCACTTGGAGGGTTCGTCAAATCTAGAAGAACTGAACGACAAACTCAGGTCAGTCTGCTACATCAGGCGAACCAAAGACCAAGTCCTCACCGAACTGCCACCCGTATTCCATCAGGAACTCACACTCATCGGCGCGGGGCCCGCGATGGTTGAGTACGCAAAGGCGCAGAAGGACATTGTTGCTTTCTTGGTTGAGCGAGCCAAGAAACTCGCCATAGAACTCGGCACATCACCTCACTCAGCAGCCGTGCGCGCGCGTATACGCGCGGAAGCATCTCAAGACTTGGTGCGACTGTCGGTTCTCCGTCGCCTCGCAGCCAAAGCCAAGATGGAAAGCATCATTGAGTGGGTGCAGTCCCGTACGGACAGCGGAGCCAAAGTTGTAATCGCAGCACACCACAGAGACATAGTTGATGAACTCGCCAACCGTTTCGGTGGGCTAAAGATACAGGGCGGTATGTCCGTGGAAGAAGTTGAGGAAGCCAAGCGCAAGTTCCAAACCGACCCGAAATATCAAGTCATCACTCTTTCCATTCAGGCGGCCAAGACGGGGCACACGCTCACGGCGGCGCAAGACATCATCTTTGTAGAACTGCCATGGACACCAGCCGACTTAGACCAAACCTATTCACGGCTACACCGAATGGGGCAACAGGGCTCTGTCACGGCGACCTATGCGCTGTGTGCTGGCACGATTGACGAGGAAATCTACTCACTCATCGCTTCTAAGCGCAAGGTCGTGAACACCGCCGTTGATGGCGGCCCCGCCGTTGATGATGCCAGCATTGGGGCGCAGTTGGTTCTGTCGCTAATCGGTTCGGTAGAACAGCCGTAGGCTAGGGGAGCGGTTATTCCCCCCTAGCCAATCGGTTGGCACTCCCGACATAACCGCTGTATCGGGTGTGGCGCCCTCTTCGGGTTCGCTCCCTAACACTCTATCGGTTATTATGCGTTACGCAACAGGTTGTCGTTTTACATAATAACCGATAGAATGAAAGTATGAACAACGAACTCATCACCATCGCCGATAAGTTTCTGAGCGAATGGGCAATCATCGCCAGCGACATTCCGAGTGTCGTCAAATCATTCCGTCGCTATCTGAAATCCGAGACAGACTACACCCAACCCATCGACAGCGTGGCGGTTCACGAATGGTTTGCCCACCGCCTCAGCCCGCAATGGGCGGGCAATCACTAGCCCTTCATCAAATCGGGACTGCCAGCCCGCAAGCACCTTGTCGGCGTCATCGGGACTACGCCGAAGGCGAAGCCGTAATACCACGACGGGGGGGTGGGGGGGCTTGTCCCCTCTGCCCCCCCTGAGTGACGGCGTAGTCCGATGTAAGCCGACAGCGGTTGCGGGCGGGACTGCAACGCGGCCCTACGCGAAGTTGCTTTCCACCACCGTAACATATAGATATAGCGCGCTTTATGGGGGCCCCGTTTGCATATTTGATTAGTTTTGGGGCGGGACCCTGAGTCCTTGCACTTGTCCACAGCCTGTGGATAACTTGTCCACAGCCTGTGGATAACTTTGTGCCTGTGGATAACTTTGTGAAGAGTTGCGAAGATGCATAATAACCGATAGCGTAAAGGGTATGACAAACAAGACCACATACCGCCCAAAGGGAACGGTAGCGAGCGCACAGGTTGTGTTCTCACCTACCATTGAGTACGGCGTAAAGACAGAATGGGCGGTGGAACTCCACTTCCAAAGCCCGACAGGCGACATGAGCGACTTCATCAGTCGTGAAATCCCTTGCTTGGACAGGGCGCAAGCCGAATGGATAGCCAACTATTGGAACAACAAAGCCGAACCGTACAGCACGGAAGTCGTGCCGTTGGACTTGATGTAAGGCGGGACCCCAATGGACTTGACTATCCGCATCAGCGAATACGTTTCGTACACAATAATCGTGGCATCGCTACTCATGGTGGTTGCCTTGCGCTACAAGCGTAAAGGCGAGTAGCGACCCAGCCCGACCTCACCCAGCCGAGACCCTCCTTCCCCTTGTTCTACGGCTGGGTGGGGTTTCGGGGCCGTTGCAATGTGGCGTAATAACCGATAGGGTTAAGTCACTATGAACATCTATTGGAACGAAGAATACTGCGCCCCACAAACCAACTTTGAGACCTTTCAGAAGTCACGGCTCATCGTTGAGCAACTGACCAAAGACCCAGACCCTTCCATCGCTATCTGCGACCCAGCCGATGTAGGCGGTTCGCTAGCCACAGCACAGCGTCAAGTAGAGAAGTACACCAACACCGAATACCTGCAAGCAGTGATGACGGGTCAGCCCCGTGGCTTGGCGGAGACCAACGGGTTCTCGTGGGATGACGGCGTGTATCGCTCAGTCATCAACTCAACGGCAGGCATCTTGTGTGCCATTGACGACCTCATTGAGACCGACGAACTCACATCAGGCTCGCTTTCTAGTGGACTACACCATGCAAACGCAAGCAGGGGCATGGGCTTCTGCACCATCAACTCGCTTGCCATCGGGGCCCTGTACGCACGCGAGAAAGGCAAGAAAGTCGCAATCCTTGACCTTGACGCGCACTGCGGTGGTGGAACGAACAGCATGATTGCCAACACGACGATTGCCCACTTTGACCTCTCTATTAGCGGTCTTGACCATTATCAAAATACAGAAATGAACCCCTGGTCAATACTGAGGGTGACCCAAGCAGATAACGAACAGTACCTTCAGGAAGTTGACGACATGCTCAGCAAACTCGTTGCCTTCGGCCCCGAGATAGTTCTCTACAACGCTGGGGTTGACATTTCCCCCAGTATTGACATGTTCTACTGCGCCATGCGTGATGCTTTGGTCGCTAAGCGGTTGTGCAACGACAACAACATCAAAACGATGGTGGTCTGCGCTGGCGGTTATGGCGACTACGACCAAGTTGCTTGGCAACACACCCTGACCTTCACCGCTTTCTCCAAGCGGGACGCTGACGTGAATGCGTGACGCAAGTTGCGCTAGCGCATAATGACCGATAGTATGTAACACATGAGCGAAGTAACGAAAGAAGAAGCACAGTTGCAGGTACTGAAACACCTGAGCAAATCAATCCAACAGTGGGCTGGTGAAACAGACGAGGAAGCAGGCGACGAGTTTGCCCGTCTTGTCGTTGACGCACTAGCCTTGCAAGTAGTTGCCGTTGAGCCAGATGGCTACACGGCACGAATTAACATCACAACAATCAAGGAAGCGAGTACCAAGTAATGGCAACAGCAACACTCACGATTTCGGGGAACGTGACCAACGACCCTGAACTCACCTACACGCAGAGCGGGGCGCCACGCCTCGCATTCGGCGTTGCGGTGAACTACGGATACACCGACGCACAAGGCGAGAAGCAGGAAAAGACCTCGTACTTCAATGTCACCGCATGGCGTTTTCTCGCAGAGAACTCAGCACGCACCCTTGAAAAGGGCATCGGCGTCGTCGTAACAGGGCGCTTGGAACAGCGTTCGTATGAGGACAAAGATGGCATCAAGCGTTCAGTCGTGGATTTGATTGCCGACGAAATCGGTATCGCTACTCGCTCGTTGGAGAGTGTTGAGCGCCGTGTCAAGCAAGACAACGGTGGTCAGCAGCAAGCCCCTGCTCGCCAACAGTCGGCCCCGCGTACCCGCCCAGCAACCGCAAAAGTCGCAGCAGCCGCACCAGCAGGTGAAGAGCCGTTCTAATGAAGTTCATTCGCCTGCATCTGCGCTGGTGGCTCTACAACAAACTGTACGAATTCCACCTATGGGCGGAACGCAAGTCGTTGGACATGATTGTCAAGTTGGATAAAGATGACCCACACTTCGCAGACCGCAAATGGGCGAACGAACTGAACTCTCGCCGTGCCCTTCGTGGTGAACCCATGTCGGGTATGTGGATAAAGCCAGACAACAGCAAGAAGCGTTGGCATGATTACTACGAACGCCCAATAAGGAATACGTACGGAAAGCGCTAGCCAAGCAATGTGTGGGGTTTCGCTCACAACCACGCTCGGCGCGTCATAACCCGAACGGAGCGGGGCCCCACATAGCCAACACCCGATAATGCTCACCCGTGAGTGGCATCGGGTCAGGCTAGATAATCGTCTGGCTTTTCCTGCTTGTTGTTACGAAAGAACAACATGTGCGCGTTGTCAGGGTCTTGACGTGAAAGTTCACGGTATTCCTGCGCTTGTGTGATGAGTTCGCTGTACTTGCGCCGTGCGGTTGCGTGTCGCCACTCCTTCACAAGGTCCCGATAACGGCGTCGCACCTTCTTCTTGGTGAGGGGTGGGTACTGAGCCAAGTCATTTAGCAACAGGTGTTCTTGTTCGTGTGGGGTGATAAACCAGTCGCCATCGCTGTCTGATGCGTATGGGTTGAACGCTGGACTCACGATTTGGCTCGGTATTTCTTCGCAATCTCCCCAACTGTTTCGGTGTTGCGAACGAACTGTTTGCCCTTCTTGCCGCCTTGCAACTTCTTTCTATTTGTAGCAGACCGCTGTGACGGAGTTAGACGCTTCCATACCGCATCTGGCAGGTAGCGCCGCATCTTGCCGTCCCGCCCTGCCTTCTTGCCGTCAGATGTACGCCAACGCTGCTTAGTCCACTTGCGTAGCGAGCGTTGCTTGCGTGATGGGCGACCCGTGCGATAGCCACCACCTGCTTTCCTGTATGCCATTGCAACCATCTGCGCCTTGCGAGCCGACCATTGCCCTGGTCTGCCACCCTTTGAGCCAGCCATAATCCGATTCTTTATCCTGTTTCGTAGTGCGGGCTTGGTGTAGTTGCCGTCTTTGTATTCAGTCGGGGCGTGCGCGTAGAAGTCCTTGACAGCCATGCCCACCCATTGTTGGGTGCGTTGGCTATTTCTGTTTTGTCTTGTCGTCATTTTTGGCTTCTTTGGCTGCTTTGTCCACGATGTCTTCCAGCATCTTGAGACGCAACTCTGCACAGGCTTCCATCTCTGCCTCAAGTTCTTCTAGGTCATTCTGTTCGTCATCGCTGAATGAATCCATCAAATACTTCATAATCCGATGTCCTTTAGTTCGCTACGAAAATCGTCTCGCAGTTCTGGGTATTTCTGGGTCATCTGTTTTAGTCCCTTTACAATCGGGGCCATGCGCTGCAGGGTTTGCTTCCTTCGCTTTTCATACGAAGTCTGCTTTTGTTGCATCTCTTCGTTGCTTTCTCTGGCGAAGAACACAGGTGGGCGAGCCATGTCACGAATGGTTCGCAGCAGTCTGGCAAACTCTTGTCGTTGTTTGGGTGTTGCTGTCATTTCTTCTTCTTCTTTGTCTTCTTTTTGGGGAAGTTCAGGAATGGCGTTATCACGTATAGGGCGACAAGCGGCTCTATCGTATAGTCTATTATGTCATCTTGCGCCTCTGCGCTCTTGATGTTTGTTCCCAAATCAAAAATCAGTGGCCTGATAAGCGGGACCGCCGTTTCAGCGATGGGTTTGGGGAAGACTACGCCCGCCCGAAGTTGTTCATAAGTTAGATTCGCCGCAACTTCTGTAGTCAATTCTGGGTGTGTCTTGATGACTGGCGCGCGAGCAAATAGCCACCATGCAGCCCATGCCTCAGCCAACGATTCTGTTGGAGAACTGGCCCCGTATCTGGTCACTTGCGCCATAGCCATCTGTGTGGCACGACGCTTATATGACTGATACGAGGCTTGTGGCTCGTCGCCAAACAAGTCTGTTGCAGTTGGTGTTCGTGGGTTGCCTTGCTCGTCAACAAGTTTTTCGTATTTTCTAGTTACATAAGTATCGTAAAGCAGTCTTATTTTTGACGGCATTCGCAGCACGGGACTTGGGTCGCGCAGCGAATAGTCAAGGAAGTGACCAAACTCGTGTATTGCGGTTCCGTACGCTGTACGAGATGCGACCATGCTTGTCGCTGCGTCATATGGCTCACGAAGAAATGTACGACTTATTAGGTCTCTAATCGACTCTGGCTGTGTAAACATGTCCTGAGTCACCTTCGGCAAACCAAACAAGGCAAAGACATCACTGACGATGCTTGGGTTTACCATGACCTGTCCCGCTATATTGCCTTCCTGAAACCACTCGGACATAAATGATTCAGTTTTCCATCTAATTTTGTGAAGGTTGATTGTGTATTGGGTTCGTGTTCTGTCGCCAACGCGGAATCCATATGAGCGGAACAGGTTGGGAACGGGACCGAACGAACCAAGAACTCGCTTTGTCCTGTCGAGGTCTGCGCGACCTTCGAATCCTCCGTCTGTGATGACGAATTCGATATCGTTGCCTTTTGCAAGTTTCTTGAACCCAGGAATGTTCATCAGCAACTCTTCAAGGGCCTGCAGGGCCCCGTATCCAGCCGCGTAAAACTCTGGGTACTCTTCCTCGTCAAACATGCTCTTGGCGACTTTCAGTTTGATTCCATATTTGCGAAAGAAATAACGTTCGACTTTGCGCTTACTGTCGCCGTAGCGGGACTTGTTCTGCTCCGATGTGCCGACGATGGGTATGCCATCTGCATCTCTACCGTACAAAAGTTCTTTCGGTCCTTCCGCCAATATCTGGCTTGGAGTTCTGGTTCCTTGACTACTTTCGCTTCGTGCTCCACGCCCAGTAATCGCCCGAGCAAGGGCATCGATGTCTGCATTGAATTCTTTGTCCGTTAGTGGTGGCTTTTGTATTAGTGATGTGGACGTGCTGTCAGCATCAGCCAATTCAAGCGTGTTCAATTCACGCACGTTCTTGCGCCTCGTCTTTGACAGGTATGCTCGATAACCGATGTTTCTATATTTATTGACCGTGCGTGGCGATGGGATTTTGAGTATGTCCTGTGTCTCCCTGCTACTAAACCCAAACAACTTCATTTCGTTGACAAGTATGTATCTCTCTTCGCTCAGCGGCGGTCCCTTTCGACTTATTGCTTTCTCGCCTTCTGGTATACCTTCGTAAATCGTGTTGAGAAGTTGTATCAAGTCGTCAACGTTTCGGGCTGCACCACTTCTTTCTGTTGCTATTCTCACATCTTGTTCGCCAAGTTCATCAATAAATGTCCGTGCCGCGTCGGCCATCGACATGCCATTAGCACGGTTGTTTTTAAAATTGGTATAGGCGTCCAGTCTCTGCTTTCGTGATACATTGCGACTGTAAGTGAGAGCATCGCTTGCACCTTTGGGACCTCGATGTTCTCTCCCAACAAAACGTTTTCCAGTTCTTGAGACTTTGATTATTTTGCCTTCTTGTTTTAGCCTCCTTGTTACTCTGTTGACCTCGCGCCAACTCAACCTGGTTTCTGCCACTATTTCGCCAATGGAGTATCCAGCCTTGACCAGTCTGATTATTTGCTCGTCTCGCTTAACATTGCGCGGTTTCCCAATACCGCGTTCCGTTCTGTAACGAATTCTTTCGTTCGCAACCTGACGCTTGTATGCTCGATTATGCATATTGGTATATCTACTGACCGTCGAGGGGTTGATTTTCAATATCTTCGCAATTTCGTCTTGGGTAAACCCGAGCACTTTCATTTCGTTGGCGGCTACGTATACCCACTCATCACTCTTTCGGTTGCCTTCCTTCACGTCTTCGTCGGGTATCCCTGCGTAAGCCAGGTTGAGAAGTGATACCAACTTGTCCAAATCTTGAGGATTCCGTTCATCACGTGAACCAAAAAATAGCCGTAGTGCTTCGGTTAACGGCATGCCATCGACGCGGTTCATTACAAAATTTTTATAGGCGTCTCTTAAAGCGGCGCGGTCGTCTTTTGGTTTGCGTCTTTTCGGGGTAGGAGTGGGGGTAGAGGTACCACGATATGCACGACCAGGCGTAAAATCCCCACCTCCCCTGGACTTTGCGCCCCTGTCATCGGCACTTGCACGCTGCCATCCAAACAGACGTGGCGGAACCACTATGTACGGACTGTATGCCGAAAACAGCCTGGATGTTACTTCGCTTGAGCGATATTGGTGTTCCTGCAATTCTGGGTCAAAACCAAGTTTGGCGAGGTCTTCTTTCTCTGCGTCATTGAACAAGTCTTCCCTTGGTTTATTGCCTGGTGCAACCCGAAAATCGTCACTAAGTTCGGGTCTGATAACAAAGCGTCCCCAATACACTTCTTGGTCTATTTGCTCTATGAGAATATTTTTGTCTTCTTCGGGAATCGGCAGCGCCTTGATGCGCTCAACCATGCCATCACGAACAATTTTCACGTGGCGTTCAGTGAGTGGACGAGCATATTTATCGAGTCCTACTTGTTGGACAGAACGTGAGATGCGTTTCTTCAGGCCGAGGTCCATCCCGTTCCTGAAGTGCTCGCGTTGTTCTGGGGTTAAGACAAGGCCAAGGGCTTCGTGCAGGGTGATGACTTCAAAGACATCTTGATTACGTTGAATTCGTATGAAGTCTGGGTAAAAAGCGCTGCCGTGCACCGCAAACGGCCAGAAGTTTGCCGTGAATTCACCATGTCTGGTAAATCCTTGCCCCAAAAGCAGGTGTCCAGTCTCGTGTGTTAGCAACTCATTTACTGGGAAAGTTCCAATCGCGGGCATCAAGTGCTGTTGGAACTTGGCCTTCCAATATCCGATTGCTGACTCCAGGAATGGCTTCGAAGATTGACCAAGCGTGGGTACAATTCCCTTGAAGTATCTGACTTTGCTTATTTGGTTGCCGACGAAGTTCCCTGCTGCCACTGCCTTGAGTCTGGCGATTATGTCCTCATCACTCATGCCGTGTTCTCTCATGTTGTGCACGTAGCGCCGCCCCATGCGCTCGACCATGTCAAGAATCATTTTCATTCTGTCGATGCGCATCTTCACTAGACTCTTGAGGTGTTCACCTGCTGGCGTTGCGGGAAACTCGAACTGCGATGCCCGCCATTCCGATGCCTCTATGTACGCACGCAAACGAGTCAACGGTTCTACGGGAAGCCCTCTATCAGGTCTATCTGGAACACCATCTCGTGCGGGTATTCCCATTACTTCTAGCATTACATGATAAATCGCATCATTGCACTGAACTGAGTTATCGAAAGTTAGAGAATCAAGGAAGCCTTCAAAAGTGCTATGGAAACCTGGCCCCATGGAATCAATCACTGCCAGTGCCGCTGGAGACAGTGCTGATTGCGATGGTCGGTTGTAGTCGGAACTCCCCATAAAGTCTGGCGCACGCGCCACTTCGTTTCCAGCGTCATCGAAATAGACTCGCTTCGTTAAATCATCCTTTGCTCTTTCTCCTTGTCTTTTCAACGTGTTTCTAAATGCATCTTCAGGAAGGGCAAATACGTTTGATGATGTTAGTTCGAAGGTTTCTGTTGTTCCAGCGGCAAGGTCCACGATGTTGCCTTTCGTCTTCCGCCTATCGTCTCCGCCAAACATTCGGTGCAAACGCAATACCTCTGCTCTGAAGTATGTGTGAATGTCCATTATTTGTTCCAACGTTGGTGCGCCCTGTGTTCGAATCATGGCCATATCCACGTCGTCCATCAAAACATCAACGATGTCTGTGTCCATCGCTCCAACAACTTTTCTGGCCTTGGGAGCGTGGCCCTCAATTGACATGAGTTGCAGACCATCTTCGCGCATCAGTTCCATCACTGCCATTGCCATTTTCATAGCAACTCTCTGAACGCGATATTCCTGTTCCTCAATTGTGTTCTTACGATTGATGGCGCCCGCAAGTTCTTCTTCAATCTTTGCTAACGCCCCAGGGAAGTCGTCCCTGTATTCCACAAACGCTCTCACGACCAAATCGTTATTTTCATTTAGTACTCGATGTACGGCAGTGCGCTCCATCATTTGTTCGTTGGTTAGGTTTCGTGGTAGCGAAAGGTCACGCGTAAAGTCCTCCATCTCAACCTGAACACCCATAGCCAACAATTTCGACATCAATCTCATTATTGGTCTTTCGGCCAAGGGCCGTGACGGTGCATCTGGGGCAGAACCCCTCATGCTTGGGGCAGAACGATTTACGCCTTGAGACCTAATCAAACCCGATGGCGTTCCGCTACTGGAGCGCAGACCCCTTACGTAGGTGTCGTTGGCGAGGTCTGGACGATGACGCGACAGTAGTCGTGATGCCGCATCATAGGCATTGTTTCTCTCGCCCTCAAAGGTTGTTGAGCGCGCGCGTGCGACCGCAGCACGAATCTTTCGCCATACAGCAAGCGGAACTCCGTCTGGACGAGTCGTTGCTGATGGACGAGTCGCACTGACAATATCTTCGTCGTACTGGGGGTCCCTCAACCCTGGGTCATCGAGATATCTGTCGTAGTTCTCCTTGAACGCTTCTCTCATCTTTCTGGTCATTCCCGCGAATATCGCCTTCCATTCGTCGCGAGTTGAGTCCAGTTCGGTGTACAGTCTGGTATTTGAGTCAAAGTCTGGATTGATGAATCCGTCAACCAAATACTTCGTGGTTGTTTCCGTTTGCCACTCGTGGTCAAACTCGTCGAAATCTTCCAGGTAGACGGGCTCCACGCTCTTGGGGTTTTGCACACCCCAATTCAGGTCAAACTCATCTTCGAGAAGGTCGGTAATTTTCTTGTGTCGTCGCCTCGCCTGTTCAAAGTCATACCGTTCACGGCGTTGCACAAACTGGGCGCGCAGCGTGGCGATTCTGTTGTTGAAGACCGCCCAATCGGGCAACAAAGCCCCAGTAGGGACACCCCCCAGGGGCCCAATTCCAGCCGCTTCCAAAATCTGCATGGCGTCATCGATGGCTTGGATGCTGGCGTCAATTTCCATCGCTGTCGTCATGACGCGATTGGAGGTATTCACCAAAGCAGCAATTTTGTCCTCGATTTCCTGCTGCTTTTTTGTGATTTCCTCTACCCTGTCAAGGTAGTTGGTGTAATACGGGTCATCAATAGATTCGTCATCTTCGGTTTGTTCATCTTCCAGTCGGTCAAGTTCTTCGGCTAATGCGGCGTATCGACTACGCAAATCGTTTAGCAGGTTATTGAATTCCTCGTCTGTTGATGTCCACCTGACCTGACCGTAACGCAGGTCCTCACGGGCTTGGATTGCGCGTCGCCGACTGCTTTCCGAACGCGCCCCACGTTCACCACGCGGCTCTTCACGAATGTCGGTTCCCCAATCCTGTCTGACCTGACGGATGAACGAAGCCGACCGTGCCTGTCGTTCGCTGATTTCAATTGGGCTGATATCTGAGCGCCACACCTGGGGGTCACTTGACACGAACCAATCTGCCCTGATTTCCCAACCTTTTGGCTGATTCATAGCATTTCGAACCAAAACGGATGATGTAATCCCAGGGCCTCTCATTGGATTACCCACCGCGTCGGCAATTTTTGCTGCTTCACGAATCGAAACTGGCTCATCCATGAAGACTCGACTACCCACATTAAGTATGGAGGTGCCATTTGTTCCTCCAAGCGTGCGGTCTCCACGCGCTGCATGTTGGGACCGCCTGTGAGTGATGGCATTGAAGGGCCTTATAGTCTCGAAAGTTCGTCCATCATGCTTATATTCATCAAACCCCAACAACACGGCCAATGTTTGCGCAGCCAACGTGTCACGAGCCGCCGTACGAATCAGCAAGTGAGCCAGGCCCTTCTGAATGCCTCTCAATTCATCTACTATGACTTGTGCGTTTGTTGCGAAACTCTCTGCGCGCGTGTTTTCTTGTTGATTGTTTAGGGCCGCCAACAAATACACAACTCTGTACACGCCCTCCAATGTTCTGAACTCAGGCGATGGTGCTGACTGAGCCTCACCCCTGAAGTCCATAAGAAGTTTGTCTTCATTTTCTTTTTGTATGAATGTTGTATACCGACTGGCATCAACAAGAAAAGGAAAATTCGTGTAGTCATTTTTGTGGGGAGCAGTCTGTTTGGATGGCAGCGCATCGTTGCGTTGCTGCTCATTGAGATGCGTAAGAATAGATTCAAGGGTGTTCATCCGTAAAAGAGTCATTTGAGATTTAACGATACGACCCCCTTGCACGTCGTCAAAACTGAGTTCGCTACTCTCAACCATTGGCGCGTCGCCCAAAAGGTCTGGTTGCCCCAGCAGTCTGGCAATGATTCCATCAATGAGACTATCAATAGTCTCGGTGCTGTCACCAATTCTAATTTTGTTATATCGAGTCACAATGTTGTCTGCGACTTCGCTACCGCCCAGCAGTCTTTGCGCGATGTCTAAAATTTCCCTTGCTGATGTGGTGCGCGTAAAAGATTTGCGAATATGCACAACACCATATGGGTTATCGGCTGGCTCTGGTGTTGACGATGACGTCAGATGATAAATTTGTGAGATTGGGTCTCTTGTGGATACCAACTGCAAGTCTTCAAAAGGTCTACCCGTTAGGAATCGCGATACATCTTGGGTGCGCACTTCATCGCTGAGCAACACTCTACCTATTGCGTCTCTTCCTGGCTTTGGTCTTAGTGTCCACTCCGAATCCTCCTCTTCACGTACGAAGAATTCAGCGATAGGAATGTTCTGTCTTCGGTCTGGTATCACTGAATATGAAACTTCGGCGCCCTGGTGGGCCATTAAATCCCGTCTTGTCATTAGTTCTGGCGCGCCAACAAATCCAGCAATCTCTCGCGCTGTTTCAAGCGTGTCGACCATGAATTTGCTGCTTCCGTCCATTGATGATGCCGATATTCGCAATGGGGTATCTCCGAGCAGACGTTCTGCTCGTGGTGATTCTGGTATGGCATCCTCGCCAAACGGACCAAGAATTTGATTGAGTCTAGATGCTTGCTCTTGGCTTACTGTTGCGAATCTAGCGTCGTCTCGTCGTGGGTTTCTGCCACCTGGCCCGTACCCACCCATAACCTGCAAGTCGTCGTCTATTAGTTCTGGATGGGGCATAAACATGTCCCTTGGCACTTCACTGGGCCGAGTTCCGTTAAGAGCATCACGAACGAGGGTGGACACCGCCTCTACGGCGACTTTGTCACCTGAACTTATCGTTTCATCCGAACCACCAAGGTCCTTTTCATCAATAACGAAAGACGGCAAGTAGTCTGGGTCATCGTCGCTACTTTGTTGAGTCAACTCGATTTTAAATTGTTTGTTGTCATTTATTCGGTACATCAACTTTATCCAGGCTTTCCTTTGGCTGTCAGACATCAAACGAGGCTGTAAGAGATTGGCCAACATCACTAAGCGCGACGCAGGTACGCTCCCCTCTGTACGATTCTTGACAGATAGTAAATCGAGTTCAATGAGTTTAATAAACGCCGCAAGACGCTCTCGCATTGTGGATTTACGAGAGCGTTCTTCGTCTTCGGGGAAAAGTAGCATGCTGATTTCGTCGAATGTAAGGCGCGCCCGTTGGCGTTCGCCCACTGTGGACTTGACGAATTCCTTGAGTTGAATGGGTATGGTCGCATCGCTTTCCAAAAGCGCAAGTTTTAATATTCTGGTTACTTCTTCCCAATCAATAGCGTCGTTATCAGGCAGGAATCCCATTCGTGGCCACACGAGTGGTCCATCGTCCACTGCCCCAAGTGATGCAGCGGCTCCAGGGATTTGCCTTAACCACTGCCATGCGTGTTGATTCCACACTGTTCCCCAACCATTATCCTGAAAGCGTTCGGGAAAAAAGGCATTGCTGTGCTTGATGGCGATGGTGTGATTGCCATGGTTAATTCTGATGGTTCTTTGTGAGGAGCCAAGTTCTTCACCCTTCGTAAATACGCCATTTCCTTGGTCGATTAATTCCCAGAACGAAGCCCCAACTTTGATTGCCTGGGTCGAGAAATCATATGAGTCTCCCTTTAGGCGCATGGCGACGAACACCCCGTCTTCCTCAGTATCGCCAAAATCTCTAAACCTATTGTTTACCAACAGGTGAGTCCTTTGTTTATCCGAATCCAAAGGTGCATTTTTAATAGTGTAACTAAACGGAACTATGCCGCGCCTGTCGTGCTTGTTGATGTCGTTGACCTGATTGCGATATGACCCATCCAGGAAGTATGCACGCTCGATGGCCTCGGTGGCACTCAGCAGAATCTGTAGGTATTCTCGTAAATCTTTGTCTTCTTGCGTAACTGGGTCTACTATGCCGCGAATGACCAGTCTGTTCTTTTGGTCGTTTCTTCTTGTGCGTGTATAGTCTGGCTGGCTAGATTGAGACTGGTACAACAGTAGTTCACCCGTGGCAAGAAAATGCCTTAGCAGTGTTGAGTTA
>Ga0194130_10005318_pt1 | contig 15579 bp, 10 predicted proteins | sample TA2KigsurfametaG_FD_160084 | JGI IMG/M metagenome (GOLD analysis project Ga0194130, IMG submission 160084) | Freshwater microbial communities from Lake Tanganyika, Tanzania - TA2015050 Kigoma 12 surface | ecosystem: Environmental > Aquatic > Freshwater > Lake | place: Tanzania: Lake Tanganyika... | reverse complement strand
GCAGGTGCTTCACCCTGAGAAGGCTTCCTTTCCCGATCTCGCTCTTCGAGAAGTCTCTGCAGTTCAGGGTCGGTGGCGCTACCGCTTTCTGACACGGTTGCCTTCCTTCCGTCGAGGTGCTCGTACTCGTACCAGGCCGTCGGCCTCCCGGTTTCGTCTTTCCCGTCGCAGAGGCTTGCCAGGTACCAGCCGCCCATGTTCATCGCTTTTGCCATTTGCTCGCGGCGTTGTTGAACGGGGTTGGAGCTGGCCATCGCTGCTCGTCGGGGCACGTGCCAATCAAGCTGATCTGCTGCCAGTACGAAACCGTTCGGCTGTGGGCATGCCCGCAACACCCTGCCCAAAACCTGCTGGGGCTGACCGAAACACCGTCTCGATTGTTGACTGACCGAAACAGGGGGTGTTATGAATTTGGTAGGCCCGCGCGGTGGCGCCCGCCGGACCCGTGACCGTTCCACTGGAGATGGACCGATGCCCAAGATTCTGACCAGGCCTGCTGAGGCCTCGCCAGCACCAGCCAAGGCCGGCAGGAAGCTCGGCTATGGCCGAGTCAGCACCGAGCACCAGAGCGAGGCCCAGCAGCGTTCCCAGCTCGAGGCCGCCGGCTGCAAAGAGATCCTCACCGAAACGATCAGCAGCGGCCGGAAGGATCGACCCGCTTTGGCCCAGGTGCTCGAGCAGCTGCAGCCCGGCGAGACCCTCGTGATCTGCAAGCTCGATCGCCTGGCCCGCAGCCTGCAAGAGCTGCTCGCCATCGCTGCTGACCTCGAGGCCCGGGGCATCAACCTGCAGGTGCTCGATCAGGCGATCGACACCACCACTCCTACCGGCCGGCTGCTCTTCCAGCTGCTGGGTGCTGTTGGCGAGTTCGAGAGGCAGCTGGCCATCGAGCGCACCCGGGCCAGCGTTGAGCATCGCCGCAGCACCGGGGGCAACCTTGGCGGTCGGCCGAAGTCCTACAGCCCAGAGCAGCACCGCCTTGGCCACCGTCTGAAGGATGAGGGCGAGAGCGTGAGCGGGGTGGCCCGGGCCCTGGGCATCAGCAGAGCCGCCGCTGGACGATTGCTACAGGAGCCTCTGGCTGCTGCGAGCTGAGCTGCTTCAGCACCGCACCGATACAGCCCGCCCTGGGGTGCCTGCTGGCCCTGGAGGCGGGCTTTCTGGTGCTGTGGGATCTTTTCTCTCGGGGCTGGCTCTGGCCTGCATGGCGTCTCAGCGTGGGGAGAGTGCTGCTGCTGGTGGCCAGCTCCCGATCAAGACCCCGCAGCCCACGCAGACAGGCCCCAGAGAAGCTCCCGGGTGGAGTGCCGCCCTGGCTCATGCATCGCCAGCAGCAGGCTCTGCAGGCCAGCGTGGGAGAGGCTGAGCAGGCTGCCGCGGCCCGCCGAGCCCAGGTGCTGATCAGCCAGGGCTACGGGCCCCTGCAGGCATGGCTGAGCTACTCAGGCCGGCATGAGGGCGAGCGATCGGTAGAAGCTCAAGAGCCCAGTAGGCCCGAGTGCCTGGCCTCCCCGAGATACCTGTTCGAGGCCGCCTGATCACGGCACCGTGGGGTATGGCACGCCGATCGCTCACCCCTCGCCAAATCCAGCTGCACGAAGCCCTGGCCCAGCTCAAGGCTGAGCAGCTGGTACTGAAGCAGCAGAGGCTGCGAGTTGTCGCCGCCAAGCGGGAGGTGGATCGCCTCAGTCGTTGCGATTGCTGTGGCGCCAAGACCCTCCCTTCCGTTAGGGACTCCCAGCTGTGTCCCGCATGTTCTGCAGAGCAGCGCGAGCAGCAACGGATCGCTTTGCTGGCTGAGCACGGCTACGGGGCCGATGGCCGGCGGATGTCTGCAGCCTGAGGATGAGCCTCAGACCAGAGCAGCGGTGAACTGATCGAGCTGCATCTTTCGCCGATGCGGGCCTCCAGTGGCCGCCACCACCAGAGGATTGACGCACCAGAAGGGCTGGCGGTTTCGCTTGTCTGAGCTCCTGGCCACCATCCCCAGGCGTCTGAGGCGGGCCAATGAACCGTTGACGGTGTTGGTGCGGTCGTGGCCTATCGCCTGGGCCAGATCCTGACTGCTCACCCAAGCCCTTCCGCTGCGCCAATCCAGGCGGGCCACCAGGGCCCAGAGCACCGCCAGGTCACGGGGATGCAGCTCGCCATCTCTGAGCGCTGCCAGCAGAGGGCCATCAGGCTCCAGGGGCACCATTGCAAAAGCGCCACCCATCCCATCGCTGAGCTGTGCAGTCATTGCATCTCCTGCGCGGTTGCTGTTTCGGGGCCTTTGGCGGCAGCACCTATGAAGAACAGCGCTTCAGCCAGTGATCGTTGCCGCAAGCGCGATCTGTCCAGGGGTGGAGTCTTGAGGGGGATCCTCAACGCACATTTCCAAGGGGTCCCAGGCAGGGTCCCAATGGGGTCCCTGCACTCAAAACGGTTGCGATGCATGGGGTCTGGGATGTCAGGCAGGGGTTTGGAACCCTGGGACCTTTGAAAAAACATTTGACGCTTTTTCTGCTCCCTTCGTCCACCTGCCCCGCCCTCTCCCTGTTGTCTTTCTTTCTCGTCAGATAAGGGTCCCAGGGTCCCAATAGAGGTAGAGATCAATTCCAGGGGAAGGGAAGTCGGAGCGGGACCCTTGGCGGGACCCTGGCGGGACCCTTGGCGAGGGGTCCCGGCCGGTCTTGGCAGCCATGGAGTCCGTGATGCGAGCCCAGCCTTGTCATGCGGCATCGCGCAACCACCCCCAGGTGTTGTCTGTCTTGTCACCGTTGGGGAGTAAGTAACGCCGCTTCTTGTCAGCCCGCCTCCACCCGATGCTTCGCATAACCGTGGAAGCGCGCTGCACCAGCTTCTGGTCGGGCGGCTCTCCAGCAGGAATGCATCCAGCCTCCGGCAAGATCCGGGCCAGAGGCGCCTCCTGAACGCCGGGATGATCCTCGGCCCAGGTTTCGATCTGGTCGCGCAGGGGATCTTCTGCTGCGAAAGCCAGAGCCGCGTCGTTGATCTGAGCGATCTCCTGGTCGTCGTAGTGCCAACGCTCTCCAGCTTTATACGCAGCAAGAGCAGATCCCCAGATCGCATCCCGGTGCTCCTTGATCCAGCGGGTGTTGACCTGCCGGATGCTGATGATCGGAAACCGACGGTTGCCTGTCGGGTCCTTGATGAAGTCGCGCCGATTGGTAGTTCCGACGATCACGCAGGAACGCTTCAGCTGTTCAGTGCCGCGGCCGTAGGGCCTTCTCACGTCGTCCTGACTGCACGAGAGAAACCTCTTCAGGGTTTCGCTGTCGCGTTTTCCCATAACGGCGTCGATCTCACCCCACTCATGGATCCAGGCCGAGTGCAGTTGAAGCCTGTCCTCCTTCAAGTCCTTGAGGTCTCCCAAGGAGTCTGAAAACCAGGCTCCTCCCAGAATCTTCCACAGACTGCTTTTGCCAATCCCCTGCTGATCTGAGTGCAAAACCAGGGCGGTGTGCACTTCGCAGCCGGGTTGCATTGCACGTGCCACTGCAGCGATCAACTGTCGCTGTAGATGAACAATCCCCCACCCTCCTGAAACCTCGCTGCCAAAAACGCGGGCATCCAATGCCGCCCAGTCCTCGGCGGGAAGGCAAATAGATCGGCTCTCGAGATCTTGTAGGTAAAGCCTGACTGGGTGAAACGCGCTCCGCCGCGATACAAGTAGAGCCGCATCTGCGGCGCGTTCTTTTTGCACATCGATGGCGTACCGCTCTGCTAACTGCAGGTAGAGAGTTCCGAGAAAATCACCATCAACTGGCTGGCCATCGTTCTCGATCCTGTTTGTGAGTTGGTTGAATCGCAAAGGCACGACCGCCTCAACCACCTGCGTGAGCAGATCCTTTGGTGGCTTTCTCAGCCTTCCTTCTTGCTCAGTGCCAAGCAGGGCATCGAGCTTCTCGGTTTGCCCCGGCTGGTCTTTGCACTGCCGGGCTGCTTCAGACGTGGCCGGCAACAGCGAGGCAACGGGCTGCTGCTGGCTGCTGAGCTGCCGGTGACCTGCCTGGCGATTGAGCTGCCAACGCAGCCGCTCAGGCCAGCCGGGGTCGGGCGATCGCGATTCGCTATCAGCCGATCGCAGGACCGCGAGGGCTTCCTGCTCTGGGAGGGGTGGAGAACAGCGAGAAGCAAAGGCAAGCAGCACCTGCTCGGGCGTGCCATCGGTCTTTAGGCCTGCTGCAGTTGCTGCCTCAGCGATAGCCAGCGCACCCGCTGCCAGGCGAAAGCAGTTGTCGTTTCGGCTGCCCTCCTGTGCACCCTGCTCGGCGAGCTGTTCGAGATCGCGTGGGAGTAGCTGCGTCAGCGGCACCCCCTGTTCTTGAACCAGGCCCCGGGAGGCGGGCGCTGGGGTGGGTTGTGGGCCGGGCAGCTCAGGCAGACAGGCCTCGAGCTCAGCTGCGCTGTAGCTCTGTCCGCTTTCGTGGACGATCTGGACCAGCTCACCCGGCTGGTTGTTGGGCTGCATGTACCAGCACCCCGGGAGCCGCATCACTCGGCTGGGATTCTTGAGGCTTCGATCTGCATCAGCGTGTTCCAGCAGTCGCCGCTGCAGGTCTCGCCAGCGTTCAGGCGGTAGAGGCTCCCTGAGCACCCAGTAGTTGTGGATGCTCTTGCCGCCGGTGCTCACCTGCATGGTGGGCTCTGGTAGCCCCAGCTCCTGCCAGGCCTGTATCTGCCACTCCAGGGGCCGGTCGTCCCACTCGCAGAACAGCGCCCTGCAGGCAGTGATCTCTTGATCCTTGTCGCCGTTGTCGTTGATGACGATGTAGACCCCGCGCCCTTCGGCTTGCCATTCCTCAATCAGTGCAGGGCGCCCAGCCGCCTTGCGACCTGGGTCGCCATCCTTTCGTGGGTCACCACTTGGGAAGAGTGAACGCAGGCGGCTGGTTCCCTGCGGCTTGCCGAGTAGCTCAAGGAAGCGCCTGATCTGATCCACGTCTGGATTCGGCCAGACGGCTTGGCTTGCTGTGTTCATGCCCTGCCCTCCCAGATCGCCAGATCACGGGCATGGGTGAGCCGATCCACCAGCCGGGAGGCATGGCGCGAACAGTTGGGATAGCGGTCAATCAACCTGCTGGCGGAGGCCTCAAGGGCGGCGGTACCAAGTGCTCGCTGCTGTCGGCATTGGCCGATCCTCCGTGCCAGCAGCATCCGCTCGCAATGGAGAAATGTCATCGCCCCTCCTGTGTGCAGCAAGGAAGGTTGCGATCTGCAAGAATGAACCCAGTTCGGATTGCGGGCTCCTGTGATTGCGGGGGCCTTTTTTCATGCCCGATTGGCGTTTGCATCGATGGGCAGATGTATTGGTGGTGAATGTGAATTGGTGTGATTGAGCATGAATTGACTGGTGGTGGTTGTTGTTGTTTGGTGGTGCTGTCTGCCGCGGCTATGAGGCGGGTCGGTCTTGTAATTGAGACAGGTACTGATCGATGGCCCTGCGCGCTACGCCAGATGGGGATGCAACGCCTGGCGTGGATGGAACCGCAGCCTCGAGGCCTTCTCTTTGGTGACGAGTAAGCCTGAGATTTAGAGAGTCTGTGAGCACGGTTTCTTGAAGAGTTGGTTTCACGGGTTGGTGAGCGACCTCCAGGAAAAACTTATGGCGTGGCTCAACGTGAAGCAACCCTTTTTGAAGCTCAAGATGCTTGCCAGAGCTCGAAAAGTAGTGTCACTCAATTATCACTACTAGGAGTGAGTTGCGCTGTGCGCACAGGTGATCTGCTCAGCAGGCCTTTGCTGCAATGGATTTGGGTGACGCGCTGCTGAGCATTGCGTCGCAGCAACTACCAACCGCACCTAGGTGTGGCGATTGGAGGGGAGAGTGTTGTCTCCTGCTCATCAGAGCCGCTAATCCGCCAGGGCTATGGCCCCGCCCTCTGGATTTAGGGAGTCGGCACCCAGCCCCAGGCTCTGGCTTCCATGGCCGCGGCCAACTGCTGCAGGGGGATGCCCCCGCGGCTGTAGCGAGCCGTCATCGACTTGCTGCTGTGCCCCAGAAGCTGCTCGATCACCCGCTGTTCGGTGCCGACATCCACCAGGGACTGGGCCACGGTGTGCCGGCAGCTGTGAAAGACCGCTGTGCGATCAGTGATCCCGGCTTGTCGCCGAAGAATCTTGGCCAGCCGCACGCTGGCGTAATGGCTGCGGCGAGGGTCTGCCGCTGGGGGTGTCGGCTCAGCAAACAGGATCCCCTCCGCCTGCTGGTGGGCCCACTCAATGAACCCTTCACGCGCAAGGGCTTGAGGGATCGGCACCCGCCGGGCGCTGCTGTCGCTTTTGAGCCGTCGATCCTCCGTGGGTTGGATCTCCACCACCCAGATCCCGTCGATCTCTCGCACGTCTTCACGGCGTAGGCCGGCCAGCTCTTCAAGGCGGCAGCCCAGGCTCAGCCCCAGGGGGAAGGCCCAGCGATCAAATGGCCGCGGCCCCTGCTGCTGGCGACTCAGCACCCAGAGCAGGCTCGCCTCTTCATGGGAGAAAGGCCGCCGTTGCCGCCGGGTGCCGCCGGATTCGCGCAGTCCCTTGGCGCTTAGCCGCTCGATCGACTGCAGGTTGATTGGCAGTCCATCAGCCGCTGCGGCCTGCAGCACAGCACGCACCAGCGCCAGCTTGCGCTTCACGGTGGTGACGCTGCTCTGTTCAATCAGCTGCGCGCGCCACTCGCTGATCTGTTGAGGGCTCAGCTGATCCAAGCGGTTATGGCCGACAAACGCGGCCAGCTCGCTAATGCGGCGCTCGGCATCGAGCTGGGTCTTCGGTGCAGGGTCCCGCAGCGCTTGCCAGCGGGCCAAAGCATCCTCAAGCCTCAGCGCAGCTCCGGCGCCCTGTGGCGGTTCCGGGAAGCTCAGAGGTGGAACGATCCGCCCTGCTTCGATCTGCAGCTCCTGGCGCCCGAGGGCTGCGGAGGTGTGAGCCATGCGCAGAGCCACCAGCTGCCGTTGCTCAGCGGAGACAACCAGCCCCAGCTCATCAAGCTGTCGTTGCGATTGCTGCAGCCAAAGACTCAGCGCTGAGGCTGCGCTGCGGACGCAGTCCTGGAGATAGAGCAATGCATCTGCTGCATTTATGGCTTGCTGCCCCCAGACCAGGTCCCCATCCGGGGGCGGCGCCAAGCCGGGATGCTCCAGGTCGTGCAGCCCCCAGGCCAGACGCTGCACCACTGCGACAAGGTCGGCATGGTTCCGCGCCTCCTCCGTGTCCCAGTCCTGGGGCACCGGCAAGGGCAGCACCAGCCCGAGTTGGCCCACCGCCTGGAGGATGGCCGCGGCCTCCTGAGCCGTCACCGTGTCAGGGCCCTGGGGCCCCGCTTGCCTGGCCCAGGCACCGGCAACACCCAGCTGCTCAATGGCGCTCAGCTCGCGCTGCTGTCCGCGCGCCTGTGCGATTCGCTCTTCAGCTTGCTGGTGGGCTCGGCTGTAGCTCGCCAAAAAGATGGGGCTGTAGCGGCCTGGCCGGCTCGGCGATTGCAGGGGCCCCTCGAGCCGGATCGTGAGGGTGCTCTGCCCCACGCTCTCGCGCAAATCCGGGGGCACCCGGCGTTTGTAGTAGGGCACCTCTGCGGCCCCTCGCACCAGCAGGTAAGGCAGTCGTTCCTGCGCCGCGGAGGCCATGTGGAGAATCGGGCGCTGCACCCAAGCTGCACCCAAGTCTGCACCCAAATCGCTAGGCCAGATGCCTTGAGACGACTAAGATCTGAGGCGCTCCCTGGGGAGTTGCTGGGTGTCTATGGAGAATAGGGGAAACGGCGCCACCGCCTGAGAGCGGCTGAGACTCATTGCTATGGCTGGGCTGGCCGAAACGGTCATCCGGCCCGCTGCACCCAAGCTGCACCCAAGTCTGCACCCAAGCGTGGGACGGATGGGGAACTGGCCTCACCTCCCCTCGTTGCCGTGCCCCCACCCGTCCCCGTCCGGCTGCCAGCTCCACCCTCACGGCGTTGCTGAACGATTACGGCCGCGCACCGCTGCTCAGCCCAGCTCAGCAATCCAGGCCGCACCACGTGAAGAAGACCGCTTTCGCATTGCGAAACTCGTCTTGCTGAAACCCTGCATCAAGGGCGTTTCTACGCACCAGATGCATAGTTTTGCCTTCGATTTATCGGCTCGTCTCGGCTTGAAGGCTTGGGGCTGACCTGGGACCGACGTCCCGCCAGGATTGTGCTCGACACCCTCGAGCACCCTGGCTCGCCAGGGCCGTGCCGCCCACCCCATGAGTCCTCCCACCATCTACGAGCTCTGCCGGCCCCGGGCCGACGTGCTGGAAGGGCGGATCCGAGACGAGGACTTCGCGGCGGACCTCAGCCAGGTGCTGAAGGGCACGGCGCCGGAGCTTTACAAGAACCCGGCCCTGTTCTTCGCGAACACGCACCCCACCAGGGGCCTGCGCGACCTGTTCCTGGCGGTGGTGGACCGGCTGACGGGCGCCGGCAGTCAGCTGGGCAGCATCCTGCGGCTCGACACCAGCTACGGCGGCGGCAAGACGCACGCCCTGATCGGCCTGAATCACGTCCTCACGGCCGCCGATCAGATCCAGAACCTTGCGGAGTTCATCGATCCAGCCCGCCTGCCCAGCCAAAAGGTCACGGTGGCGGCCTTTGACGGGGAGAACGCCGACCCGATGAATGGCCGGCGCATGGAAGGCAACGTGCTGGCCTTCACTCCTTGGGGTGAGCTGGCCGTGCAGCTGGCAGGCCCGGCGGGCTACGAGCGCATCCGCAACAGCGACCGCCTCGGCGCTGCACCTCCCGGCGCTGAAACCCTGCGGGAGCTGATCGGCGAGCGGCCGGTGCTGATCCTGATCGATGAGCTCTCGATCTACCTGCGCAAGATCAAGGGCCCCGCTGCCGGCCAGGCGGCTGAGCAGCTCACCCCCTTCCTCACCGACCTGATCAAGGCGGTGAACTCCTCCCCTCAGGCGGTGCTGGTTTTCACCCTGGCCCTGGGCAAGGGCGGCCAGTCGGTGGATGCCTATGGGGAGGAAAACCAGCGGATCGATCGGATCTTTGCTGAGCTGCAGTCGGTCACGGGCCGGCAGATCACGGCCCTCACCCCCACCAGCGAAGACGAAACGGTGCAGGTGCTGACACGGCGTCTGTTCGAGTCAATCGACCACAGCCGGGTGGAGGAGGTGGTGCAGGCCTACCAGGAGATCTGGAGCCGCACCGCCGAGGCCCTGCCGCCAGTAGGGCAGAGCGATGACCGGGCAGCCAATCTGCGCAAGGGCTATCCGCTGCATCCCGAGCTGATCGACACCCTGATGCAGAAGACCTCCACCCTGGAGAACTTCCAGCGGGTGCGGGGCATGCTGCGGCTGCTGGCACAGACCGTGGGCCAGCTCTGGCGCGATCAGCCTCGTGGCGTCACGACTGTTCACCTCCACCACGTGGATCCGGGCAACGAACGGATTCGGCTGGAGCTCTCCACCAAGCTGGGCTTGCAGGCCTTCATCCCGGCGATCCGGGCAGATGTGTCCACCACTCCGGCCGAGGGCGGCAGGGCCTTGGCCCAGAGGCTGGATGCCCAGGAGTTCACGGGGATGGAGCCCTATGGATCCATGGCAGCGCGCACAGTGCTGTTTCATTCCCTGGCCTTCAACGAACCGCTCAAGGGCCTCAGCCGGCTGGAGCTGAACTACAGCCTCTATGCCCCGGCGGTGGACCCGGCCTTTGTCGATAAGGCGGTGCGCCTGCTGCAGGAAGAGTCGGAATATCTCGACGACAGCGGCACCAGCAAGCTGCGCTTCCTCACCGACGCCAACCTCAACCAGATGGTGAGGAAACGGGAGGGACAGTTTGATCTGGAGAGTGTGCGTGAGGAGCTGAACCGGCGCATCGGCACGATCTTCGCCAAGCAACGGCTGGAGCCTGTGCTGTTCCCCTCCAGCCCGGCTGACATTCCCGACGACACGGATGGCCCCTACCTGGCGGTGATCCACTGGGAAGGCCACACGGTGGAGCAGGCGAACATCCACCTGCCGGAGCTGGTGGTGCGGCTGTTCAAGGAAAAGGGCGACAACGCCAACGTGCGCCTGAACCGCAACAACCTGGTGTTCGTCTGCGCCGATGCCCTGCAGGTGGACGACATGCTGCGCAAGGCCCGCACCTACCTGGCGCTGCAGCAGATGCAGCAGGGCGACCTGTTCGCCAGCCTGCAGTCACACCAGCAAGACCAAGTCAAGGAGCGCTACGGCCAGGCCCAGCAGGGCTTCGCCCTGGCGGTGCAGCAGTGCTACCGGCATGTGTTCTATCCCGAGCGGGGGCAGTGGCCCGAGGTGCCCCTCACCCATGCGGCGATCACCGTCACCAGCGCCAGCAGTGAGCCGGGTGTGGGTCAGAAGCAGGTGGAGCGGGTGCTGCGCGAAGCCCGCGAACTGGTCTTGGCGGAGGATGCGCCGCCGGCCCCGAACTACATGGCCGACAAGACACCCCTGAAACGCCTCGGGGTGATGAGCACGCGGGATCTGCGCAACGAGTACTACCGCGATCCGGCCCTGCCGATCCTGCTGGGGGATGAGGTGCTCAAGAAGTGCCTGCGCATGGGCCTGGATCAGGGCCTGTTCGTCTACAAGGAGGGGGATCGCCTCGAAGGCCAGGGTCTGCCGCCAGGCACGCTCTCGATCAGTGAGGACGGCAAGATCTACACGATGGAGAAGGCGCTGGAGCTGAGCGTCTGGCCGCCGAAAACCTCAACTCCGGCCGGCGAGCCTGGCGTGGATCAGCCAACGGTGTTTGGCGGTGATGGAGGAACAACTCCGGTGACCGGAGGGGGAGAGGCGGGAACCTCTAGACAGGCTGGACTGGGCTCCACCAGCACAGGTGGCGGCGGAGCAGGCGTTGCGCCACCCGCAGGGCCTGGGGTGATCGAGCGCACCGACAACGTGAAGACAGCCCTCACGCAGCTGGCCCAGCAGGTGAGCAGCTCGGGCAAGGGGATCAAGAGCCTCACCTGGCGGATGAATAGTGGCGACGGCTTCCTGCCGATGGCCCTGCTCAAAGCCGAGCCTGGCGCCACGGTGCGGGTCGAAATGATGGAAGGGGGCTGGAGCAGCGGCGATGGCAGCGCCGAATGGAGCTTCGACTTCAACGGCACTCCCGAGGAGGCCACCCACCTGCGGGGCTTCATCGAAGGCCAGTGGCGCCGAGGCGGGGAGAGGTCGCTCGACATCACATACCAGCTCCGCTACGAGCCTCCCTTGCGCTGGGATGACGGCGGCGAGGGCTGGATCACTCGACTCACTCGAGCAGGTCTCAGCTCCCAGACCGCCACGATCCGCCTGGAGCTCACCGCGGCAGCGGAGCGGCAGGCATGACTCAGGCCATCGCTTCAGGCCGCCCGGCCTACGAACTGCGCAGTCGGCAGCGCGGCCCCAGTGATCTGGAGCTGGAGGTATGGCAGGTCCCCAGCACCGCCACCCCTGAGCTGAAAGAGCCCCGTCGCATTGCGGGCCTCGGCGGGCACAAGCTGTTGCTGGTGGAGGGAGCCGTTTTGCGGCGCCTCAAGGCTGAGCAGGTGAGCCTGGCCAAGCTCAAGAAAGGCGAGGCCCGCCGTGATTCCCTCTCGGAGGATCTGGCCTTGGCGATGGGGCTGCTGTTCAAGCTGCTGGCCCCGATGCGCAACGTCGCCGCCATCGAAAACTGTGCCCGTGGCATTGATGCCATGGCCCGCGAGGAGGCCGCCTACTGGCTGGGCATGGCCATGCACCGCAAGAACCCGCGCCGGGTGCTCGCAGCCCTTCGTCTTCTTCTTTCCGCTAACTGATCTGACCTCATGACCAAACGCTTGATCGAAGAGTGGCTGCCGATCGCTGAGCTAGGCGAAGAGAGCATGCGCGAGCGGCGCTCGATGACAGCTTTGCCACCCATCTATTACCTCCATGTGTGGTGGGCGCGGCGGCCGCTGGTGGCCTCGCGAGCGGCGGTGTTGGCGTCGCTGTTGCCTGCCGATGCCGATCGGAGCCAGTTCATGCACATGCTCGGGATTCATGGGGATCCGGTGGCAGCGAAGAAGGCCATGGATAAAGCCAGGCGCACAGGGATCCGAATCGACAACCCCTACGGCTATGACCGTGCCTTCCAGTACTGCCCCGGCGAGAAAGAGGAGTTCTGGCTTCTAGAAGAGACCCAAAAACTCGGCATTGATCAGCCCACCGTTCTCGACCCCACCGCTGGGGGAGGGGCGATTCCCTTTGAGGCGCTGCGACTGGGTTGTAAGACCCTCGCCAACGACATCAACCCGGTCGCCGTGCTGGTTCAGAAGGCCACGTATGAGTGGCCGGCGAAGTTTGGCCGTTCAGTGCTGGACGAGTACCAGCGTCTGGTTCCGTTGTTTCGTCAGCGGCTGGAGGAGCGGTTAGCCGATTACTTCCCGCAGATCAAGGCACCTGAGGAGACCGACTGCACCTATCTCTGGGCCCGCACAATCCACTGCCCCTACTGCGCAGGCAAGGTGCCGCTCTCGCCGAACTGGAAGTTGGCGCCCGATGGCACCGGCGTGAAGGTGCTGCCGCAGCTGGGTGAGGGGCCAGGGGATGGCAGCCGCCACTGCAGCTTTGAGATCGTGGGCAGCACCTGCGAGCAGAGCGACGGCACAGTGAAGGGCGGCGATGCCACTTGCCCCTATCCCGACTGCGGCCGGGTGATTGATGGCGATCAGGTGAAGGCTCAGACCCAGGCCGGTGGTATGGGCGAACAGCTTTTTGCGGTGGTCTACAAGCGCAAGCTACCCACCGAGTACACCAAAACTGGCAGGCCCAAGAAGGACAAATGGGAGCGGGGTTACCGCGCCCCACGCGCGGAAGATGACAACAGCGCCGCGATCGAAGCTGCTCTGGCCGACAAGCTGCCGGAGTGGGAGGCGCTGGATCTGGTGCCGAATGAGGCGATCCCAGGAGGGAACAAGACCGATGAGCCAATCCGCTACGGATGCAGAGCCTGGCGCGACCTTTTCTCTACCCGTCAGTTGCTGTGCCATGGGACCAGCGTGGAGATCTTCCGTGAGCTGGTGAGCGAAGAGTCGGCGAAAGCTGGTGGGCTCACAGATGCCGCTCGATCCTCTCTCGCCTACATCGCGCTCGCTCTCGACAAGCTGCTGAACTACAACTCGCGGATGTCCGTATGGATGCCGACGCGCGAGGTGGTGGCGAACACCTTTAATCGACACGACTTTGCCTTCTGCTGGTCCCATGCGGAGATGGCTCCGCTGATCGTGGGCCTTGGTTATGACTGGGCGTTCGGCCAGGTCGCCAAGTGCATCGGTGAGCTCATCGACCTCATCGTTCCACCTGACGGGTCGCTTGCTGATGCCGGTCCCTTGTTTTCAGCGAGTGCCGCTTCAGATGTTGCCAGCCGTGCCGCTCCGGTGGTGATCTCCTGCGGGTCCGGTGATTCGCTGGCTCATCTCGCTCCAGGAACAGTGGATGCCGTGGTGATGGACCCTCCTTACTACGACAACGTGATGTACGCAGAGCTGAGCGACTTCTTCTACGTGTGGCTCAAGCGCACCGCCGGCCAGCTCTATCCCGAGCTGTTCATGTCGCCGCTCACTGATAAAGACAACGAGGCCGTTGCCAATTCAGCCCTGCACAAGGGCAAGAAGGGTGCCAAGGCATTGGCGGGTCTCGACTACCAGCAGAAGATGGCCGAGATCTTCGCCGAGTGCCGCCGTGTCCTCAAAGATGACGGTGTGATGACCCTGATGTTCACCCACAAGGCCACCGGGGCCTGGGATGCACTCACTAAGGGCCTGATTGATGCCGGCTTCGCTATCACCGCCTCCTGGCCGATCAACACCGAGGCTGAAGGCTCTCTCCACATCAAGGACAAATCCGCCGCCAACAGCACGATCTTTTTGGTCTGCCGCCCGCGCCCCGAGCAGAAGCCAGAAGACGGAGTGCAGTATTGGGAAGACCTTGAACTAAGGGTGAAAACTGCTGTACGCCAGCGCATTGAGCAGTTCCAGGCAGGAGGCATCCGGGGCGTGGATCTGTACCTGTCCTGTTTTGGGCCGGCACTTGAGGAGTTCTCCCTGCACTGGCCTATCAAGCGCGGCCAGCCAAAGCCCATCGAAGAGAAAACCAAGAAAAGAGGTCGCGCCCAGCTCACTCTTGAGGAGCTGCTGGAGCAGGATGACCCCTACGCGGTTAGCCCAGAAGACGCTCTTGATGCTGCCCGCCGTGAGGTGAAGGCGTGGCGCATGGAGAAGCTCACCTCCGGCTCCCGCCGTTCCCAGCTCGATCCACTCACCGAGTGGTTTGTGCTGGCCTGGGATGCATTCGAGGCGCCCCAGTTCCCATTCGACGAAGCCTTGCGCTTGGCACGCGTTGTGGGCCTTGACCTCGACAAAGACGTGGTGGGCGTGTTGGCCGAGAAGAAGGCCAGCGACCTAATCCTTTGGGACAGCTCCACCCGCGCCACCAAGGGCAAGCTCGGCGCGCCTGATGGCACCCGCTCCTGGATCGATGCCATCCACCACTGCGCCCACCGCGCCCGCAGCATCGACCTGAACGCCGCCAAGCAGTTGCTCGATGACAACGGCCTGGCCAACAGCCCCGATTTCCTCACCGCCCTGGAGGCCGTGCTGGAGGTTCTGCCCCTCTCCGCCCGATACACCGGCTTCGATCCGGTGAAGGCGGCCCAGCCCGCTGCGTCCGACTTCGAGGCCCTGGAGAACCTGCGCCGTCTGGCCCTCTCGGAACAAGTGTCGGCACCCAAGCAGTTGGAGCTGGTGCTCGCGGAACTGGCCGAGGCGTAAGCAGCCATGGCCGGCCTTGCCGATCATGCCTGGAAAGGGCGTTTCAGCAGCTCGATCGAGAGCCTGCTCGAGGGCTTCTACAGGCCGGCCCTGATGGATGCCGCCCGCTACTGGCGCATCACCGGCTACTTCACCAGCCGCTCCCTGCTTCAGGTGCTGGAGGGGGTGGAAAACCTGGTGGCTGCGTCCCCTGATGGCCTGGGCCACGGTCAGATGCGGCTGATCACGGGTGTATTCCTCAGCGAGGCCGACATCTCCGCCCTCGCAGCCGGAACACCTTCTGAAAGGGTTCTCACCGATCACCTCACAAACCACTTCCCTTTCAAGGGAGTGGAGCCGGGCGGCCAGGGGGCTGCAGCTCTCGGGGCCGAGCTCCTGGCCTGGCTGGTGAGCCGTGGGCACCTGGAGATCCGCGTGGGGCTGCCGCTTATCGATGGGCGGATCGTCAACGACGGCGCCATCTTCCACGCCAAGGAAGGCGTGATCGAAGACAAGCACGCTCAGAGATTGGGCTTCAGCGGCAGCGTCAACGAAACCCCCAACGGCTGGACCAGCAACTTCGAAACCATCCAGACCTTCTGCTCCTGGAAGCCTGGTGGGGCCGAGGCCATTGATGATCTGGAAGCCGGCTTCCTGCGGCTCTGGGAAAACCAAGATTCCGGCGCCCGCACCTTCACCCTGCCCGAGGCAATCCGTCAGCAACTGGCCATCTATGCACCGTCCGAGCAGGCCCTGCCCCGTCGCCTCCAGCCCTTCCTCAATGAGCTGCCTGAGCCGGAGCCAGAGCCCGTCGTTGAGAGCGTCCCCGACATCGATGAACGGC
>Ga0194130_10005317_pt1 | contig 15580 bp, 7 predicted proteins | sample TA2KigsurfametaG_FD_160084 | JGI IMG/M metagenome (GOLD analysis project Ga0194130, IMG submission 160084) | Freshwater microbial communities from Lake Tanganyika, Tanzania - TA2015050 Kigoma 12 surface | ecosystem: Environmental > Aquatic > Freshwater > Lake | place: Tanzania: Lake Tanganyika... | reverse complement strand
AACTGAAACGACGGAGCGTCCGCAGGTATGTTTCTTCACTGCCACTCGATGCCTTGGGGCCCCGGAAACTCTTCCGCATCCTGGAAAACGCGGTCGGCTTGGCAGCGTAAACTGCAAAAGCCGAAGTGAGTAAGCGGCACGTAAACCCGGCCACCCGCGCGCTCCCGCGGACCGAACTCAGCGCGGGGCTGCCAGTGCCCTCGAGCGAGCTGTGGGAGCACGCGCAGCCCGGAGGGCGAAGCGCCGCGGACACGCAGAGAACGACGGGCACGATGCCCGTCGCGAACGTCCAGCGAGAGGGCACGGGCAGCCCCGCGCCCGCAGCCCCGGGGTCTCGCGCCCCGGTGCGGTGTCGGCGAGCGTGCCCGCGGGTTGAAAGCCCGCGCTACGGCGCCGCGGCGAACCGGGCGGCGGCGGCGGCGGCGTCCGTGACCACGACCACGCTGCCCGGCTCGTGGCCGCTCGCGACGAGGGCCTCCACCACGAGGCGGCGCAGCGTGGCGCTGCCCGTCAGCAGTCCGCCGGTCAGCCGCAGCGGGTAGACACCCGCCGCGAACGAGTTGCGCTCCGCGAGCGTCCGCACGTGCGCCGCAAGGTCGGCGGCCGCTCCAGCGACGAGCGCCGCCGCCACCGGATCGCCCACCTCGGCGGCCGCAAGCACCTCCCGCGCGGCGTCGGCGATCTCGCGGCGGCCCACGCCCGGCGTGTGGATCCGGCCCACGAGTTCCGGGGCCCGCGCGACGGCGAAGCGCCGCTCGAGCGCCTCGCGGAGGATCGTGTCGGGGCCGCGGCCGTCCGCCGCCCGCATCGCCGCCTTGAGCCCCGCGAGGGCGAGCGCGTGGCCGCTTCCCTCGTCGCCGAGCAGCGGTCCCCAGCCGCCGCAGCGGTCGGCGGTGACCTCCGCGACCAGCGCGGTTCCGCGCGGCAAGGCCAGCGCGAGGGAGCCCGTGCCCGCGATCAGCACCACGCCCCAGGGCTCGGCCGCCGCGTCGGCGAACGGCAGCATGCCATCGGGCACGACGACGACCCTGGCGGCCACTCCCCCCTGCGTGGCCCAGGCGAGCACGGCGTCGCGATCTTCGCGGAGGCCCACGCCCGCCAGGCCGAAGCAGGCCACCGCCACCGGCCGCGGCTCGAGCCCGGCCTCGGCGAAGGCGGCGGCGATCGCCGCCGTGATCGATTCCCGGGCCACGTCGTGCCCCGCGACCCGCGGATTCCCCGGGCCGCCCCGGCCGCGGCCGAGGATCACCACCCGCTCGGCGGCCGAGGCCGACCGCCTGGCGAGCACGGCCACGGCCTTCGTGCCGCCGCCGTCCACGCCGATCACGAGGTCGGCCGAGTCGTCACCCGCCGCCATGACCGCTCCCGTTCCGCGTCGCGCCGTCGATCGCCCGCCGCAGATGGCCGTCGGCGGCCGCCAGGAGCCGGCGGGCTTCCGCGGGCGACACGCCCCGCATCTTCGCCACCACGGCCGTCTTGAGTTCGCCGTCGGCTTCCGCCACCAGTCGCTCCGCCTCCGGCTCGGGCACGCCCGTGAGCATCGCGACGATCCGCCGCGTGCGGGCCACCAGCTTCGTGTTCGTCGCCCGCAGGTCGACCATCAGGTTGCCGTAGGTCTTGCCGATCCGGATCATCGCGCCGGTGGTCAGCATGTTGAGCACCATCTTCGTGGCGGTGCCCGCCTTGAGCCGCGTGGAGCCGGCCACGATCTCGGGGCCGACCTTGGGCGCGATCATGAGTTCGGCGACGCTTTCCAGCTCCGACCTGTCGTTGCAGGCGAAGCCGATCGCGAAGGCCCCCACGGCTCGGGCATGCGCCAGGCCGCCGAGCACGTAGGGCGTTCGGCCGCTCGTCGCGATCCCCACGAGGACGTCGTCGCCGCCGAGCCCGATCGCCGCCAGGTCCCGCGCGCCGAGTTCCGGGCTGTCCTCCGCCCCCTCGACCGCCCGCGTGAGCGCCTGCGTCCCGCCGGCGATCAGCCCCACCACCATCTCGGGCCGCGTGCCGAAGGTCGGCGGGCATTCCGAGGCGTCGAGCACCCCGAGCCGGCCCGACGTGCCGGCGCCGATGTAGACCAGCCGGCCCCCGCGGCGAAACCGGTCGGCGATCACCTCGATCGCCCGGGCGATCGCCACCGACTCCCGGGCCACGGCCGCCGCCACGGCGGCATCCTCGGCGTTCATCACCGCCACGATGCCGGCCGCGTCGAGTTCGTCGATCCGCGCGGAGGCGGGATTGACGGCCTCGGTGGTCAGGTTTCCGAGCGAGAAGCTCATGTTCGTCAACCTTATCCGCAACGCCGCCGGATTGCGACGGCGGGTGCGGCCGCACGGTCACTGCGACTGCGGGCCAGACGTGCGTCGCGCCGGCGGACCGAGATTTCTTCTACACTTTCGACCCGTATGACGATCCCGCTGGGGCCGGTCGACGTCGCGGTGCTCCTCGCCTACTTCGGGTCGGCGGTGGCCGTGGGCCTGCTGGCCGCCGGGCGGATCCGCTCGCTCGACGCCTACCTGCTCGGCGACCGCAACCTGCCCTGGTGGGTGATCCTGGGCTCGATCGTGGCCACGGAGACGAGCGCCGCCACCGTGCTCAGCGTGCCCGGGGAGAGCTTCGGCCCCGCCGGGATGCGATTCCTGCAGCTGCCGCTGGGCTACATGCTCGGCCGGCTGGCGATCGTCCGCTTCCTGCTGCCGCTCTACTTCCGCGGCGAGCTCAACACGGCCCACGAGGTGCTCCGCGACCGGTTCGGGCCGCTCGTGCAGCGGGCCGCGGCGGTCTTGTTCCTCGTGGCCCGAAACCTCGGCGACGGCCTGCGGCTGTTCCTCGCCGCGCTCGTGTTCCAGAAGCTCACCGGCTGGCCGCTGGCCTGGAGCGTGGCCGCGATGGGGAGCGTGACGATCCTCTACACCGTGATGGGCGGCCTGCGGAGCGTGGCCTGGAACGATTGCCTGCAGCTGGTGATCTACGTCCTCGGCGGGATCGTGGCCGTGTTCGTGATCGTGGCGAGAATCCCGGGGGGCTGGCCCGCGGCCTGGGACTTCGCCACGGCCCACGACAAGCTCCGCGTGCTCGACTTCTCGCTCGACCCCGCCGACCCCTACACCTTCTGGGCCGGCCTCGTCGGCGGCGCGGTCTTGAGCCTGGGCACCCACGGCACCGACCACATGATGGTGCAGCGGTACCTCAGCGCCCGCAGCGAACGGGAGGCCGGTCGGGCGCTGCTCACCAGCGGCGTGGTCGTGTTCCTGCAGTTCGGCCTGTTCCTCGGGATCGGCGTCCTGCTGGCGGCCTTCCACGGCCTCGGCGGCGAGGCCCCGCCCACGCGGCCCGACGAGGTGTTCGCCGGCTTCATCGTCCGGCACTTCCCCGCCAACACCGGCCTGATCGGCCTGCTGCTCGCGGCGATCCTGGCCGCGGCGATGTCGACGATCGCCAGTTCGCTCAATGCGTCGGCCTCGTCGATGACGCACGACATCTGGCTCCCGCTGCGCGGCGTGTTCGGCCGTCGCGAGCCGCTGCCGCCCGCGGCCGCCCTCGCCCTGACCCGCTGGCTGACGGTGGGCTTCGGCCTGTTCCAGATCGGCGTCGGCATCGCGGCCGCAGCGGTCGACGCCACCGTGGTCAGCCGCGCCCTCACGATCGCCGGCTACTCGGCCGGCCTGCTCTTGGGCGTGTTCCTGCTCGGCATCCTCGTGCGGCGGGCAGGGCAGGGGGCCGCGCTCGGCGGCGCCGCCTGCGGGCTCGCCGCCCTGCTCGCCGTGCAGTTCGTCCTGCCGGGGCAGGGGGTCAAGGTCGCCTGGCCGTGGTATGCCCTGATCGGCTCCGTCACCACGTTCGCCGCCGGCCTGGTGCTGGCGCTGGTCGTACCACCGAGGGAGATCGTTCGATGATCGTGCCGCGGCCGCCCTGCTTCGTCCCCCTGCTTGCCGTCGCCGTGACCGCTGCCGCGCTGGGGGCGGGCCCCGCGCCGGCAGCCGAGCTGCCGCGGCTCGAACCGGCCGCCGCGGGCTTCGACCCGGCCCGGCTCGCGGCGATCGACGGCTTGGTCGAACAGGCCCTGGCCGAGACCAAGATGCCGGGCTGCGTGGTCTGCATCGGCCGCCGGGAGGGCATCGCCATGCTGAAGGCCTACGGCCGGCGGGCCGTCGCCCCGGCCGACGAGCCGATGACGACCGACACCGTCTTCGACCTGGCGTCGCTCACGAAGCCGGTGGCCACGGCCACCGCCGTCATGAAGCTCGTGGAGGAGGGGCGGCTGCGGCTCTCCGACCCGATCGCCACGCACATCCCCGAGTTTGCGGCCAACGGCAAGGAGAAGCTCACGGTCCTCGACCTGCTCACGCACCAGAGCGGCCTGATCGCCGACAACCCGATCGAGGACTACGCCGCAGGGCCGGCGGCGGCGCTGGAGCGGATCTGGGCCCTCGCGCCGCTACACCCACCGGCCACGAAGTTCATCTACTCCGACGTCAACTTCATCGTCCTCGGTCAGCTCGTCGAGCGGATCACGGGGGAGTCCGTCGCCGACTTCTCCCGGCGGGCCACGTTCGTGCCGCTGGGGATGACGGAGACGGGTTACCTGCCCTCTGCCCCCCTGCGGGCCCGCTGCGCCCCCACGGAACAGCGCGACGGCGCGTGGATGCGGGGCGACGTGCACGACCCGCGCTGCTGGAAGCTCGGCGGCGTCGCCGGCCATGCCGGCCTGTTCGGCACGGCCACCGACCTGGCCCGCTACGCCACGATGATGCTCGCCGGGGGCACGCTCGACGGGGCTCGCGTGCTCGCCCCCGAGACGGTCGCGATGATGACCCGCGGCTGGCGGGTGCCGGGGGGCGGCGCCCGGGGCCTCGGCTGGGACAAGCGGAGCCCGCTGTCGAGCAACCGCGGCGACCTGCTCAGCGAGTCGGCCTTCGGCCACGGCGGCTTCACCGGCACCGCGCTGTGGATCGACCCGGGGCTCGACCTGTACGTGATCTTCCTCTCCAACCGCGTGCACCCCGATGGCAAGGGCCTCGTCAATCCGCTGATCGCCCGGATCGCCGCCTGCGCGGCCGGGGCGATCGTCGCGCCGCCGTCGGCATGTCCGGGCTCCTCCCGCCCCGTGCTCACCGGCATCGACGTGCTCGTCCGCGACGGCTTCCGCCAACTCGCCGGCAAGCGGGTGGCCCTGATCACCAACCACACGGGGGTGGACCGCCAGCGGCGGCGCACCGCGGCCCTCCTGGCCGAGGCCGAGGGCGTGACGCTGGCGGCGATCTTCGGCCCCGAGCACGGGGCGACCGGCACCTTCGACCAGGCCCACGTGCCCGACGGCACGGACGAGGAGACCGGCGTACCGGTGAAGAGCCTGTACGGCAAGACGCGGAAGCCGACGCCTGAGATGCTCGCCGACGTCGATGCGGTCGTGTTCGACATCCAGGACATCGGCTGTCGGTTTTACACCTACATCGCCACGATGCTCGAGGCGATGAAGGCCGCGGCGGAGCAGGGAAAGGCGTTCGTGGTGCTCGACCGGCCGAACCCGATCGACGGCGTGCGGATGGCCGGCCCGCTCGTCGACGCGGGCCGCGGCACGTTCGTGGGCTGCCACCCGATCCCGCTGCGGCACGGCCTCACCGTCGGCGAGCTCGCCCGGCTGTTCGCGGCCGACCTGAAGCTCGACCTCGATCTCACCGTGGTGCCCTGCGAGGGCTGGCGACGGGCCGATCCGCTCGATGCCACGGGCCTGGAGTGGGTGAACCCGTCGCCCAACATGCGGAGCCTCGCGGAGGCCTTCCTGTATCCCGGCATCGGCCTCCTGGAGATGACGAACCTGTCGGTCGGGCGCGGCACCGACACACCCTTCGAGGTCGTCGGGGCGCCGTGGCTCGACGGCCGGGCCCTGGCTGATGCGCTCGCGGCCCGGAGGATTCCCGGCGTGGCGTTCGTGCCGGTGCGATTCACGCCCCGGGCGAGCAAGTTTTCGGGGCAGGAGTGCAGCGGCGTGAACGTGGCGATCACGGATCGGGGGGCGATCGACCCCGTCCGCGTGGGCCTGGAGATCGCCGTTGCGATTCGGCGGCTCCACCCCCGGGAGTGGGAGGCGGCGAAGCTCGACGTTCTGCTTCTGCACCGGGCCACACTCGACGCCATCCTCGCCGGTGAGTCCGCCGACGCGGTGCTCGAGAAGGGTTGCGACGGCGTCAGGGAGTTCGCCGGCCGCCGCGGCGAGTGCCTGCTGTACGAGTGACTCCGCGGAACGTGGCCCCCATCGCTCACGCGATTGGGGCTCCCGGAACGGAGTCTGCTCGCTAGGGCCCATACGGAAGCGTCACGGCGTCAGCCGTACGGCCGAACCACGCCGGACTCCGCTTCGCCCCCATCGCTCACGCGATTGGGGCTCCCGGAACGGCGTCTGCTCGTGAGGGCCCATTACGGAAGCGTCACGGCGCAAGCCGTACGGCAGAACCACGCCGGACTCCGCTTCGCCCCCATCGCTCACGCGATTGGGGCTCCCGGAACGGCGTCTGCTCGCACCCGCCCTTACGGAAGCGTAACGGCGTAAGCCGTACGGCCGAACCACGCCGGACTCCGCTTCGCCCCCATCGCTCACGCGACGCGGGCTTCCCGACGCGGGAATCCCATCATCGGCGGGCATAAATCTTGACGCAGCCTGTGGCAGCGGTCTTTAATGCACGGGTAGTGAGTCACTGGTCTCGCCACACCCGACCCGGGTGTTTCTCGTTCCGCGTGGGAGGTTGTCCATGTCCGCCAGAACTGCTTGCACCGATCGTCCCGGTCGCTGGAGCCCCGTCAGTGCGCTGATGCTCGCGGCCCTGTGCGCCGCTGCACCGGTCGTGGCCCACGGCCAAATCCAACTCACGGAGGTGACGCGTTACAACCTGTTCACTACCCGAAACCCCGAGGCGACGGGCGGCGGCGATCCGAATCCGCTTTTCACCGGCAACAACACGTCGGCGGTGGCCTGGAATGGATCCCGGCTCTTCGTCGCGGGGATCAACAATGTGGGTGTTTCGGACATCACGGGCATCATCGAAATTCTCAACACGTCCACGACTGGAATCGTGGCCTCGACCGCCGTGCAGTATGGCAATCGCTTCGGCGTTCAACCTGGAACGGTGGATTCCGGGCGTGGTTATTCGGGCCTGGCGATTTCGGAAGATCGGCTGTTCGCGGCATGGGACAACGATTCCGAGTTCAATGGTTTAGGCCAGTTCGCGGGCTACGACGTGTCGACCGCTGCGAACAGCACCCTCTGGACGACGTCCGATCGGGGCAGCGCGGGCGTCGCCATTGATCCCGGCTACGTTGTCAGCGGTTCGAGTCTCGGCGGCGGTGGCGTGGGGTGGGCCACCTTCGGCGGCACCATGCCGCCCGGCTCCGCCGACCGCCGGGCCGTCACCGACCCGGCGACGGGCGCTTTCATTTACGGCTTCAGTGCCACGGGAACCGTGCCAGCCGGCTTTACCTGGCGACCAGATGCTTCCGCCGGGGTGCCGCGCGACATCACGTTCGATCCTGACACGGGCAACCTGTATGGGCGGACGAACAATCTGGTCACCTCCGCGGTGCGGACGGGGACGAACTCGGCTTCCCCGAGAACGGTCCTTGGCACGGGGTCTGCCGGCAATGCGTCCGGTCAAAACATCGCCTTCATGAGCAACACGGTCGCGGGGGACCTCCTCGCCTTCAACAACCGGCAATCGAGCAACGCTTCGCAGACCTTCAAGCAGGCGGTCCAGTTAATGAACACCTCTGGAACGTTGCAGAGCGTGAACTGGAACTTCCTCGGCGGTGCTGCCTATGGGGACCAGGTCGTGCAGGGACCCATTTTCGACTTCGCCTTCGACCCCGCGTCTCAGACACTTGCCGTGGTGGGTGCCCAAGGCGCCTTGGGGCTGTCGATTTTCCGCTTCGGAGCCCCGGGACCCTCGACGCGGTTGGAGTGGGCAGCCAGCGGCACGACGCAGGGCGGTGACGGCACGTGGAGCACGTCGGGCACCACGTGGAGCGGCGCTTACGGGCCCGAGGTGTGGAACCCCGCCGCCCAGGCGGTTTTCACCGGCACCACGTTTCCCACGAGCACCGTCACGGTGGCTGCGGGGGGGGCGAGCGTGGGACGGGGCATGTCGTTCGTCACGAATGGCTACACCATCGGCGGCGGCGCGATCACGCTGACGGGCACGACCGCCTCCACGAACAACCTCTACGTCGAGCCGGGCGTGACCGCAACGGTCAACACCGCGATCTCGTCCACCGCCGGCCTCGCAAAGTCGGGGGGCGGCACGCTCGTGATCGGTGGCACGATCACCGGCGGCAACCTTTCGATCAACAACGGCACGCTGGCCGTCGCCCCGACCGGCGCGATCCAGACGTCGCCCGGCATCTCGATCCTGGCCAGCGGCACTCTCGACGTCACCCAGTTGGCGGGAGGCTATGTCGTCCCCGGCGGGCAGTCGCTCGCGGGGGCGGGCCTGGTCAGCGGTTCGGTGACGATGTCGGCCGGGGCCACGCTGTCTCCCGGCTCGAACCTCGGCACCCTCACGATCTCCAACAACCTCACGCTCAACGGCGGCGGCAACTACAACTGGCAGATCGTGAGCGGGTCGGGGGTAGCCGGTTCCGCCTGGGACCTCGTCCAACTCGGCGGCGCGCTGTCGATCGCCTCCACCTCCACCTCACCCTTCAGGATCAACCTCTGGAGCCTGTCGACCGCGAGCCCCGACGTGAGCGGCTCGGCGAGCAACTTTGATTCGACGCAGAACTACAGCTGGACGATCGCCTCGGCGGCGGGCGGGATCAGCGGGTTTTCAGCCGACAAGTTCGTCGTCAACACCTCGGGGACCAACGGCACCTCGGGCTTCGCGAACGCCTTCGGCAACGGCACCTTCAGCCTGGCCACCAGCGGCAACGACCTGAACCTCGTGTTCACGGCCGGGGCCGCCCCCACGGTGATCACGATCAACGTGCCCAGCGGGACGCAAACGCAAACGCAGGCCGGCTACCCCGCGCTCTCCGGCTCGATCCCGGTGGTGAAGACCGGCGCGGGCACGCTCGTGCTCGATCAGGCCAACTCGCTCTCGGGCTCGACGAGCGTGCAGGGGGGCGTGCTGCGGCTCTCGAACGCCGCGTCGTTGGCGTCGAGCACGCTGGCGGTCGTGGCCGGCGGCACGGCCCAAGTGGCCCCGTACCTGGTCACGGGCGTCGGGGGGCTCAACCTCGCCGGGTCCGGCCTGGTCGACGTCACCAACGGCGGGATGACCGTCGCCGGCGGCCTCTCGGCCGTCGACCTCGTCGCCGCGCTCGTCGCGGGCCGCAACGGCGGCACCTGGGACGGCACGAGCGGGATCACGTCGAACGTCACGGCCGCGCAGGTCGCGAACTTCGAGATGCGGGCCGTGGGCTGGCTCGACAACGGCGACGGCTCGCTGACGGTGGCCTACGCCGCCCAGGGCGACACGAACCTCGACTGGACGGTCGACATCCTCGACGTCTCCAACTTCGTGTCATCCGGCAAGTTCGGCACCGGAGAGCCGGCCACCTGGATGGACGGCGACTTCAACTACGACGGCGTGGTCGACATTCAGGACGTCGCCGACTTCTCGGCGACGGGGCTGTACGGTGCCGGCAACTACAACTCGCCGCCGGGTGTGGCCGCCGTCCCCGAGCCGGCCGGCGTGGCAACTCTGGGCGTGGCGGCCCTCGCCGCGGCCGCGGCCTACCGGCGCCGCCGCTGAATCCGGCGGAGGGCCGCGACGGCCGTCGCGAAGGCTGCAGCCACGGAGCCGTAGCCGGCTGGCTCCGGCACCGCGGCGATGGCCGGAGCCTGGTTGTAGCTGAAGCCGCCGAACAGGCCCACGGTGGCGAAGTCGGCGGCATCGAGCACGTCGGCCACGCCGTCGTAGTTGAAATCGCCCTCGGCCCAGGTGGCCGACAGTCCGCTGTTGTAGACGCCGCTGGACACGAAGTTCGCCACGTCGAGCACATCGACCACCCAGTCGAGGTTCGTGTCGCCCGGAGCGGCGTAGGCCACGGTCATGGAACCGTCGCCGTTGTCGAGCCAGCCGACGCTCCGCATCAGCGACTGACCGAAGGCGGCCGCGGCGACATTCGACGTGATCCCCTGCGTGCCGGTCCAGGAGCCGTCCGCGAGGCCGCCGGTGATGGCAGCCACTACGGTAGAGGCCGACAGGCCCGCCGCCACCGTCAGCCTGCCGTCGCCCACGTCGGTGATGCCCCCGGCCAGCGGCAGGAGCCCGCCGACGACGGCCTCCAGTTTGGGCGCGAGGGCGAGCGTGCCGCCGGCGAGCACGGAGACGGCGCTCGATGCGAGGGCATCTCCGGCTGCCAGCCGCAGCATGCCGCCCCCCACGGAAGTTGGTGCCGAGAGGCTGCTCGAGCCGGACAGGACGAGCAGCCCGCTCCCCGACTTCCGCAGGCTGCCGGTCGAGCCCGTCACGGTTCCCGCGAAGGTGCCCCCGGAGACGGTCACGGCCGCTCCGGCGAGCGAGAGGCGGCCGCCGGAGAGCGTGTCGATGGACCCGGTCGAGCCCGACAGCGTGACCGTTCCCGACGCCAGCGTGCCGATCGACGCCGGGCCGCCGAGCGTCGTCGATCCGCCGGCGATCCGGGTGATGGTGGCGGAGCCGGTCACCGTGACGCTGCCGCCCGACAGCGTGCCGCTCGTCAGGCTGCCCGCCGTCACGCTGCCGCCGCTGATGTCGGCGGTGAGCCCACCGACCACGGCCACCGCCCCGCCGGACACGCCCCCCGTGATCCGGGCATGGCTGGCGAACCGGGTCGAGCCGCTGCCCGTCAGGCCCGCCAGCGTGATCGTGCCGCTCGCGGCCGTGAAGGCCACGCCGCGGCCGGCCGTCGCGTTGTTGGTGACCGCGGCGAGCGATAGCCCCGTGCCGCTGATCGCGGCCGAACCGCTCGCCGCCACCGCCAGCGGGGCGGCGGCGTTGTACGAGGCGGCCGAGAACACGCCCCCGTCGACGGCGATCGAGCCTGTGCTCTGGAGCACGGCCGCCGCCGAGAGCGTGCCTGCCGAGATGATCGTGGCGCCGGAGTGGGTCGTGGAGCCGCTCAGGGCGAGCGATCCCGAGAGCAGGCGGATCGCGCCCGAGCCGCTGACCGCGCTCGAGAAGCCGCCACCGTAGGCGTCGGAACGGTTGAAGCCGAGCGTCCCGCCCGTCGCGAGCGTGAAGGTGTTCGACACGGCCAGCCCGCCGCTGGTGCCACCGGCGCCGATCGTGAGCATGCCGGCCTCCACGGCCACGCCGCCGGTGAGCCCGGTGCCGGTGCCGGCCAGGGCGAGCACGCCGGTGCCCGACTTCGTCAGGCCCGTCGAGCCGGTGAGCGTGCCGGCGAGCGTCGCCGTGCCGCCGGCCGCCACGCTGACCGCGTTCGCCGCCCGGTTGAAGCCCCGCAGTGCCATGGTGCCGCTCGTCACCGTGTAGCCCCCCGTGCGAAAGTCGAGCCCGCCGCCGACGCCGACCGTTCCCGACACCGTCACGGTGCCCCCCGGACCATCGAAGATCCCGAGGGCATCCTGCACCCAGATCGTCGAGCGGTCCTTCCAGGCCGGGGCGATCACGCTCCACGTGCCGCTGCCGGAGAGCCCGCCCGTGCCCGACCAGCGGACGCTCGTGAAGTGCGGATTGGCCGCGGGCCCGTTCGTGGGCACGTCGTAGTAAGCCTTGAGCTGGGTGTTGTAGTTGGAGGGGTTGAGCGTTCCCGACACGGTCACGCCCTCGCTGTACCAGATCGAGTGGCCGAGGGCCCCGTCGGTTCGGGTCTTGTCGATCTGCTGCCGGAGGTCGTTCCAGGGCGTCGCCGACCCCGTTCCCAAGAGCCGCAGGCCGGCGGCGAGTTCGGGCCGGTTGGTGCCCGAGGCGGTGATCTGGAGCGCCCAATCCGTCGCGAACGACGAATAGGTGGAGCGGTAGACCTGCGGGAGCATTTCATCCGTGCTCGGCAGCCACTTCGGCCAGTCGGCGCAGTAGTTGGAGGCGCTGAAGCTCGCCGTGGACGGCGAGAGCGAGACGATCACCGACGGCTTGGCGGCCTTGGCCGCCGCGGCGATCTCCTCGAAGAGCGCCTGGGTCTTGCCCTGCCGCCAGGCACGGAAGTTGGAATCGGTCGAACTCGTCGGCAGGTTGCGGTTGGTCTCCTGCTTGTAGACGGCCTTCGTGTAGTCGTCCCACCCGAACTGCACGGGCCAAGCCAGATGGTCGTCGAACTGCACGATCTGGAGGTCGAACTGGTTGATCGCGTCGACGACGATCCCCTTGATCAGGTTCCGCACCTCGGGCACGAGCGGATTCATCCACACGAAGTTGTTGGAGCCATTCGTGTAGCTGCCCGTCGAGTCTTCGAGGAGCCAGCCGGTGCCGCTGGTGGTGCCCACCGTCCAGGTGGCGTTCTGGCACTTCAGCGCCAGCGGATTGGACGGGCTGCCGAACTCGGCCATCAGCCCGTATTCGAACCAGGCGCCGTGAATCAGCCCGGCATTGGCCGCGGCCGCCCGCGTTTCGTTGAGGAAGTTCCGGCCACTGACCGACGGATTGAGCGACGGGCTGCCCGTGAAGGCCGCGAGAGTGGACGAGGTGAAGTTCGTGGAGCCGTTCTTCCAGGCCTCCACGTAGACGGTGTTGAATCCCGTCTGCTTGAGGGAGTTCATCGTGGTCTGAAGGTTGGCCGTCGACCAGTCGTCGGAACTCGTGGTCGTGAGCCACGTGGCCCGGATCTCCGGAGCCGCGGCAGACGCTGCGCCGCCGGCCGGGGCTGACAGGACCGCAAGGATCGCTGCGAGTCCGGTGAGCGGCGCAACGCGGTGCATTCGAAGACCCATCCGTGTCGGGGCCGCGGGCGGCGGCGAATAACCTATGACTTCACTCTAAACCGGGTCTACGGCCGACACCACCGAAAGGTTCAAAGGCTCGTTGCGGCCTCCCATCGCTCGCATGCTTGGGGCTCTCGGAGCAGCCACGCGACCGGGACGTCCTTCGCCGCAAGCGTCACGGCGTGAGCCATACGGCTGCACGATGGTCGACTGTGCGTCAGGGCTCCGTGGGCAGCGTCCAGTCGATCGGGGTCTGCTGGCGGATTTCGGACTGCAGTTCACCGATGACAGCGAGTGCTGCCTGCGACGTGCGGCCCGTGCGGGCCATGTGGGCCGCCGCCACGCCGCCGGCGGTGCCCGTCGACCACTCGATCGGGTGCAGCCGCGTGGCCGAGTTGGCCAGGAACGACTGGGCCATCGTCTTGCCCACGACCAGCAGGTTGGTCAGGTCGCGGTGCGTGAGCGCCCGGAACGGGATGCAGAAGGGAAGCGTGTCGTGGGCCGCCTCGCAGTAGTCCGGCATGTCGCAGCCGGCGATCGGGTGGATGTCGGCCGGATAGGCTCCGAGGGCGACCCGATCCGGAAACACCGTGCCGGTCCGCTGCGACGCCGGCCCGGTGAGGTCGGCGAACTTCAGCACGAATCCGTCGAGCCCGATCGACCGCCGCGTGTCGCGGATGTAGGGCAGCTTGGCGAGCCCGTGGCCGGTGCCGAGCACCGCCGGGCAGAGGCTGATCCGCTCCGGCTCCACGCCGCCGTCGCGGGCATGGCTGCGAAACCACTGGTGCCAGCCATACGCCCGGTCCTCGGCCCCGTGCAAGGCGGCGAGATTGATGCCCCCACGCCAGTCTGCCCGCTGGGCTTCCGCCTCGGCGCGGGGCACGAAGAGGTAGGCAAACGGATAGTCGTTGCCCCCCTCGCGATGCTTGGCCGAGTAGCCCCAGTTCTGCAGGCAGACATCGCCCGCGGTGGGCGTGGCCGCGCGGCCGCGAATCCGCCGGTAGGTCCAGATCTTGAGCCAGGCGTCGGGCTTGTCGCCGTAGGATCCGTAGCCCAGTTCCGTGGCGGCCACCTTTCGATCGGCCTCGTGGACCGGCTCGTCGTGGAGTTGCTGGGCGAAGCAATAGACCGTGGCCTGGCCGCAGGTGTCGCGCCCCTCCAGCCCGCCGTCGACCTCCTCGACCCCCTGGAGATAGGGCTGCCCGGAGAGTGCCAGCACCTCGCCCCACTCGGTGGCGTCGATGAACACGGTGGACCGCCCGGCGGCGGCCGCAAACCGCAGCGGCCGCTTGGTGAATCGCGGCGAATCCGCGGGCGAATACCAGTCGGCCAGATCCTCGGAGGGCAGCCGGTCGTAACCGCGGTCCGGCACGTTCGGCCGCGGCGTCCGGGCGATGCAGTCGATCGCGACCACCCGCGTGCCGTCGGCCGAGAGTTCCACCCGCTTGACCACCGTGTCGAGAAACACGGCCAGGCGGTCGCCGGCCGCCCGCTGGAGCGGCTCGAGCTGCCCGACGACGAACGCATCCGGGCAGAAGCAGAACCGGCTCACCCAGCAGTTGGCGGGATTTTCGATCCCCTTGAGGAGCGCGAGGAACGAGGGCGTGATGTTGGCGGGGGTGCGGGCGACGGCCGAAACGCTGTAGGGCTTGGCCTCCGCCGACGTCGGCTTGATCGTGTGCCAGGCCTCGTCGACCGCGGGCACGCCGCTTGCGGTGAGCTGGCCGCCGACCCAGTCGGTGGGCTCGATCAGGGCCGTCTTCGCCCCAGATTCCACGGCTGCCAGCGCCGCCGCAAACGCCGCCGTGCTGCCCCCCGCCACCACGACGTCGAAATCCTCGAAAACTGCCCGCGCTGCGGCTGGCAGGGGTGATTCAGCGGCCCGTCCGGTCAGGCAGGAGAGTGCGAGGGCTGCTGCGGCCATCCAGGCCGGCACGACGGGGGTGGCCTTGGCCATCGGGTTTTTCCAGGGGGGATTCCAGGGGGAAACTCGTTCGATCGTCCGCGACCGTCGCATCATAAACCATGGCACTGTCCCAGCCCCCGTAGCGCGGGTTTTCCAACCCGCGTCCTAGCCGACGCGGCACGGGTTGAAAAACCCGTGCTACTCCCGCGTCCCTGCCCCCGTAGCGCGGGTTTTCCAACCCGCGTCCCCCGCACGGCACGGGTTCAAAAACCCGTGCTACTCCCGCGTCCCTGCCCCCGTAGCGCGGGTTTTCCAACCCGCGTCCCCCGCACGGCACGGGTTGAAAAACCCGTGCTACTCCCGCGTCCCTGCCCCCGTAGCGCGGGTTTTCCAACCCGCGTCCTAGCCAACGCGGCACGGGTTCAAAAACCCGTGCTACTCCCGCGTCCCTGCCCCCGTAGCGCGGGTTTTCCAACCCGCGTCCTAGCCAACGCGGCACGGGTTCAAAAACCCGTGCTACCCCCCTACGGCCCGGCCCGATGGAAGTCCCAATCGCGTCAGCGATGGGGAACCTTCGTATTCCCAAAATCTGCGAATGATTTCGCACTTCCTGCAAACGAATTCACGTTTTCAGCGAAACTTTTCGCATTTCCTGCGAAAGCCCGTCCCGGAAGACATCCCTAAAAAGTCGTCGCAAGCACTCCTGTTCGGCACGAGATTTGCGCCAGGCAGTCTCGGTAATTCGGGCTAAATAGGTGGAGTTGCGCGCTGCGGACAAGGCTGGCATAGTGTGGCGCATGGCTGCCGCTCGCCACAAGATTCGC
>Ga0194130_10005316_pt1 | contig 15583 bp, 16 predicted proteins | sample TA2KigsurfametaG_FD_160084 | JGI IMG/M metagenome (GOLD analysis project Ga0194130, IMG submission 160084) | Freshwater microbial communities from Lake Tanganyika, Tanzania - TA2015050 Kigoma 12 surface | ecosystem: Environmental > Aquatic > Freshwater > Lake | place: Tanzania: Lake Tanganyika... | reverse complement strand
GACAACGACGACAACGACGACGACGACGACAACGACGACAACGACAACGACAACGACAACGACGACGACAACGACGACAACGACAACGACAACGACAACGACGAGGTTTCATGGTCCTCGTCATCATCCGCGTCATCGTATACATGTGACCCTAAAAAACAATACCAAAATCCTGTGATAAACGACTCAGATTATGCGGTAGATTCAGACGAAGATATACTCCAATCAGTTCTGGATGAACCAACATTTCAACTTGATGTAAATGCGATATTATCAGCGATGACGAAAACCGAAAATAGCCCGATTATGAATATGACCTTACCGAAAATAGCGGCCCGAAGACAAGAGGTTCTCTCGTCGATGAATTTAACACCAGAGAAATTTGAGGAATTTGAGCGTAAATTACAGATGTATCGCGTCGTTGAAACCGCCGACGAACTGAAACATAACCAACTTATTCGTTGGATACCGCTTCGGTCTCTCGAAACACGACCGTATGTTACATTAGGCGGCTGTCTTTTCCGAGTGAAATATAATGAAGAAGAGGCGTTACATATTGTAACGATACGAAACGTGAAAAAGTTCGTCTTTAATATAAAATTCGAACTAAATGCGGTTTTCCAGCGATTGAGTCAGGAAGAACTCCTCATTTTACGCGCGGTCGAATACGTTGAATCAGAGGATTGACATCATTCATTCGCGTCGTTATATTCGCACACGCCGGCATGTTTTTGTAATGTCATTTGTAAGTCGAGGGCGCAAGGCCCGACCCCGACGTGTTGTCTGTGTTTTACATCGAAAACCATGCGGCCGAATACAGCGATTATTAAATATGGAACGTGAACAATATGCGATACGACGTCCTTCATCATTCATATTCGCGGTTCTAGTCGATTTTTTCAAGCAATGACACATTTTTTCAGCTAGAATACGATGGGCGCGTTCTTTTACAGACTTCATCGTCATTTTTGACAACGCTGATTTACGCGTGTGCGGTTGATAATGATGAAGGATTTTTAGATAATCGCTCCGTGTAAGTTTCATATCTTCATCAATATCAGTATCTGTATATTCTGTCCGATTTCGCATATTTATTATAGGATGATATAATAAGTATTCCAAAAAAAACAGATCGAATAACGATGTCCAGTAAAAAGAATAAAGTCGTCGTATTTGATGTGGATGAAACACTCGGAAATTTTGCTCAATTTTCAATATTTGGTCATGTATTAGACGACTATTTCAAATCCTCCGATATTATGTATCACTATTTCAACGATTTAGTTGATTTATACCCGGAAATAATAAGACCGAATATGGTGCGTATATTGGATTATATACGCAAAAAGAAAACCGCTGGAGTATGTCGTAAGGTAATTATTTATACGAACAATATGGGTCCGGATAAATGGGTTACGCATATTCGACGATATTTCGAATATAAATTGAAACAAATCACACTTGCGGGACAAACCGCGCAACAGAGTAAAGGCCTAATGATTGTGCCTCCATTATTTGACCGTTTAATCGGTGGATATAAACCAGACCAACATCAATCAACAAATGACGGATTTCCGCAAAGAACTACGTCTGAAAAAACGATGAGTGACCTAATATATTGTTCGCGTTTACCGGCCGACATCGAAGTATGTTTTTTGGATGATTTATATCATGCTAAAATGACAGATGAACGCGTATATTATATTAAATTACAACCTTATTATTCGTATATTTCGTTTGAGACATTCGTCACTCGGTTTATAAATAGCGTATTGTTTCGAAATGTATTTGATAAATTTGCGATCCAATCAATCACGCCGTCAATGACGAGCACTATAAAAAAACAGATTCTCTCGATCGAGCTACATGACCTTTTTATGAAATATGCAAATATAGCCAAATACGACGCGAAAACAGTTCAAAGAAAAATGAATCCGCGCGAGATCGATGAAATCATTAGCAAATATATATTATACCATCTTCAACAATTTTTTCGTGATGGACCACCGTCACCGTCAAATCAATCAAAAAAAGGACGGCGTTCTTCAAAAACTGCTAAAAAAAAGGGGCATTCAACCCACCATCCCCAAAGTAACGTATTTTATGTAGATGATACGACCGCTGTAAGGAATATGCGTAATAAGACGGTTCGTAATCGTTAGATACACACACGCACCACACAGGTAGAGAAATACACCTATACTACGCATCAACCAATTCAGAGAGTTCAACACATATTTTTCAATTTTTCACAGGGTTCCTTTCCATTCATCGATCCACTGATTGAATGATTCGCAAGCGTCTTCTGTTGTGATTTTCCAATCTGCGTATATCCCGGCGATTTCGTTGAAGCCTTTCTGCCGCATGTCGTCTTCTGTTTCCATGTCGTCGGGAAACATATCAGTATCGCGCACCTTCTCAATAAAGGAACACGCTTGCTTTGGTGTGATTTTTCCATTCATCAACGCCTCGGCGATTTTGTAGAAGATTTGTTTCGGTTGTTCTTGTAGACTGCTGTTCATTTCTGGAGCTGTATTCTATTACATGTTAAAAAAGTATTTCAATTTTTTTCGAAAACAGAGACAACATCATGGAACACAAACTAAAAAATAATAAAAAAATAAACACACACGCACACACGCACACACACACACACACACGCACACGCACTTCAAGCAAACCAGCTCATCGTTCCATCGGCACACATGAATATAACGCGGTCGCCAGCAGATTCAGCCGCATGTATTGCTTCGATCGTCGCAATTCTTGATTCTGGCGTATTGTGTAATTCTTTGAGATAAACGATACCTTGTTCACGACGTGCGACGATATTCTCTCGTGCTTCCGCCAGCCGTTTCTGAACTTTTCGTTCGCGTTCAGCATTAACCCAACGCTGATGACGCACATTCGTAACGTGTCTATCCCAGTTTCCTTGTGCTCCACGCCAACCACACTGACAACTCACCGGTCGAACAATCTCGAGTTCATGATGCGTATCATCGAACAAACGCGACATAATCACCTGAATCGCGTGATGAAGAACCATCGGACTGGTTTCATATCCAGCGTTTCCTTCCTCTGGCTTATAATTCACAAGCATATCAAACACATCCTTTTCGTCACCTCGATGAACCAGGTTATAGCGTTCGTTTGTGTAAATCGACGAGTCTTCGCCGCAAAGTTCGACAACGATTTCATCGGCGACATCCATGATTTCGTCATATAATTCTTCATCTTCTTCCGCGATTTCATCCAACGTTTTCCAGCAAGAGAGAATCGCGCCGGGGCGCAACCGACCAAACGTAGTTTGCTTTTGTTTGTGAAGCGCGCAAAGAGCATTCATTCCGCGCAAGTATTCACCTTCGGGTATTTTATCTTGAATTTCTTCAAGCACGTCCATGAGTGTATTCAGTTCCTTTTGTAGATTTTCTGCGGCTTGTGATACGATACCACTGCTGTCGCCCCCAGCAGCAACGCGATATCCTCCTTGCTGCTGATGCGGCTGATGCTGCTGTCCGTCCATTTTCTTGTAACTCGTTGAAACGTAATCGTATGTATGTTATACGTCATTTACAAAACATTTCAATTTTTTGTAAATCAATCTGTCTACACCTGCGGTTGGGGCTACGTATTCACGTGATATATGGGTTGAAACACCTTCCCACCGACAATCCCCACTGGCATGATTATTTTACTCTGAAGTTGGCGTTTTGCGTATTCGACGAGGGCTTCCGATACAATATGGGTTACTAAAATAAATAAACATGTAGAAATGATGAGTTTTCTGTCAAAGTCGCTAAATGTGCTTCCTCCTAGTATCGCAAATTTCGGATTACTCCAAGATATACTATTGAAACGCAGTAATAGAATCACGACAGCGGAATACAATACGATATTACGCAGCGTTGGAATATATTGCGGAACAGTATTGTAAATTCCGAGTAATAAAAGAGCATATACACCATAAAAAAAAAACTCGATGTATTTGTAATACGCTGTATATTTATTGAATAATGGTGTAACTGTGTCGCGGATTTTGGTTATAACTGCCACGATGAGGTCTTCGGCTGCGGTTTTTATGTTATTCATGCGAATCAAAACGTGTTCACTATAGAATAGTTAGATAGTATTTTACAATCCGCGATAAATGAAGATAAACATATAAGAAATTTAACAATATAGAAAAATGATTTTGTTCATGATATTCAATCCGAATTAGCATTTCAAAAAAAATTGAAATGCTTTTATTCATTTCACATATATATCATGCTTCAAGACACACAGATACAACAACATGGGTTCGCAACAGTCGAAATGCAAGTCGCTCTATCTTCCGGCTCAAAGCGGAAAGACGCGCAAAATGGAGGAACTAATCAAGGAATACAAACTAGGAGAATTATTTGATCCTGTCGACATCAACATCATCATTTCCGCAAACAACCGTTTGCTTGTGGAACAAACCAAAACACGTATGAAAAAAGACCTCGGCACCAGCACCAGCACCAAAAGCAAAGAAGAAGGTGGTGCCAGCGACGCATGCATCAAAGGCGCCATTTTCAGCTGGACATCTGGAACAAAAAAAAGCAACATCAGCTCGGAAGCGTTGACCTTGGAAATCATGAATGAAACCATCGAAATGGTTGTCATCTGCGCTCACGCCAAACGCATGGAATACCTTTCCAAAACATTCGAGCTTCTATCAAAGCAACGCCACTTCACCAAAAAAATCAACATCTGGATCGACGAAGCCGATTTCAGCATCAACCTGTGGTCAAAATACCAAAAAGTGATCGAATTCCCATTCATCAACCAAGTGACACTCGTGAGCGCAACATTTGACGCGGTCGTCGCAAAATACAAAGAACTTCGCGTGCTGCCTTACTTGGAAACTCACCCAGATTGCTATGTCGGACTCAGACAAGCATCGCGCAAGGAGACCAATTTCGCCGCTTCTTCCGCGATTGATTACGTTACACACATCATCTCTACGAATGAAACACTTTCGAAACCAGGTATGCGCGCATTCATTCCAGGCGCAAATTCTACCGCAAGTCATGACGCGATTGCCGAGTTTCTTCACAAGGAGCGCGGGTTTGTCGTCATCATCATCAACGGGCAACGCAAAGAGATTCTTGTGCCCGGAAAAGATGAACCGATTGATTTGAAGGACTACCTCACAGTCCAAGAAAACGAAATACCTCAAGAATTCAATACGCTTTTGGCAAAACTCTACAAAGACAATAACTGGTCACGCTTTCCTCTTGCGATAACCGGTTACATGTGTGTCCAACGCGGCGTGACATTTCAGTGTGGGTCGGTAAAAGGTGTTCATGACGGATTCCTGTTTGATTATGGAATCATTCCACCAAACATCAAATGCGCGGCCGAAGCGTACCAAACAATGGCGCGTTTGTTTGGAAATATCGGCAATATCCCCGAATACAAGCCTGTCGAAATTTACACGAACGAACGCTCATTTATGCGTGTTGAGAAACAGGAAGAAACAGCAAGAAACCTCGCCCGTATGGTTGCCGAACAATCTCTCGATGTTGTTACCAAAAAAGAAATGAAATCGGCAGAAGCACCACACAAACGCATTCCTCACATCATCCAGCTCGACAAGCTTGAACTTGAGACAATTGTCGACAAAAAGAGTAAAAAAGTCAAACAAGAGCTTATCAAAGCGACTATCTTATCAAAGGTGGCTGATAAACAGCACGACGAACTTCGCCAAGTGATTACAAATGAAGAGTGTTTTCAAATATCGGCACCAAATCCCGATTCGAAGCGATCTTACCAAATTCACGTGTTGGACGTGGTTGCTGCTGCGTCAAATGGAAACGTATACGGGATGATGGATATTAAAGACGAAGACAAACACAATTCGGGTTGGCAGGTATTCATCGACAAAAAAGAGTCTCGATTGGTTGTTCTCTGGCAGATATTTCAGTAAGTAGTAAAAAACGCAAATAAAAATGTGTATATATGTTCTAACACTTTTTTATTCTTATTATTATTGTGCCGACGCCGCCACTACCGTCACCGTATCCGCAACATAAAACGAAAGTAACCGCGCACTAGGATCAAGCACACCCTCGCAAAAAGGATGGCGCCAATAGTAGGGGATTGTAGAACCTCGTCCATCATACATCGTCTCGAATATTTTACGATAGTAAAAACTTTCTTTATCATATGGCGGATTATGTAATGAATAAAGGTAGTTTTTCGTATTATTGTATTCAAAATCGGTAACTACGCGATGAGTGAATTCTTTGATCATTTGAACCCATGTGCGTCCCTCAGCAGAACTTACGCCATCGCTGAATGCTTCCTTACGTCGCCATAAAACATCATCCGGTAACAAAGGACGGCGGTCGCCATCATCGCCGCCACCGCCACCGCCACCGCCGCCACCGCCACCCTGAAACGCTTTTCTCAGCAAATATTTCTCGATTATCTCGTCATCGAACCTCTTGAACCGCGGTGGAATACGCATAATATATGTCAAAAACTCTTTATCCGCAAACGGCACGCGTGCCTCCAGTCCAGCACCACTGATACTTTTGTCCGATCGAAGCAGGTCGAAAAAACGAACATCGCGAATCATGCGCTCATTCTCTCGATGAAAATCCGCATCACTCGGTGCTTTCAAGAATCCGCGGTATGAACCGAATATCTCGTCCGACATGTCGCCGCAATAGATAACGACATCGTCGCTTTGTTGTTGAATATATTTACTCACGAGATAATTTCCGACCGAAGCACGAATCGTCGTGGTGCAGTAACTTTCTGTTTGATATATTGTGTCATTAATTGCGTCTAAAAAATCGCGTTCTTTTAACGCGACTTCATGATGACATGTGCCCAAATATTCTGCAACCCGCCGCGCCCAAATGAGATCCACCGACCCTTCCAGTCCAATACTATAGGTGTTAAGAACCGTATCTGGCGACGAACGTTTCAATTCTCTCGCAACAATCGCAGTAACAAGTGAACTATCCAATCCACCAGATAACAAACAACCGACAGGTCTCTCGCTCATGAGTCGTTTCACGACCGCTTTTGTAAATAATTCGCGTATATTTGTGAGTATTTCTGCCTCGCCACCCAGCGGCTCTGAAATCGGATACGAGTAATTCACACACAACTCTTTCAACTGACATTCAAATAATGAACAGTCATTCGTTCTTTTCAAAACGGTGCTTACATCGCTGATACCCTGATGTGATTTATACGAAAGATACGCGTAATCGTAATAACTCCGAAAAACTGCGGTTCCGTCATCTTCGCCTGAATATTCCATATATGTTCCCGCCGGAAACTGAACAACCGTATCACATAACGCATGGATTGATTTTAGTTCGCTGGAGATACACAACCCATAATGATCTGGATTCATCGATACACACATTAAATCAGAATACTCGCCACCGAACATACCATCATGGCGCGATACACCGATAAAGAGGGAACGTACACCCACCGGATCTCTCGCGACATATGTAATACCATTCTCATAATCGTGGAGAACAAATCCGAATACACCATCCAATCGACGAACCGTTTCATGAATGCCGATTTTCCGATACAAGTGAATGATGATCTCACAGTCTGACCCGCTTTTGTATTCGCCAGCCAATCCAAACTCCTCGATCAATGCACGAAAATTATAGATTTCACCATTACATATCAAGCGACAATTTTTCAGATGAAACGGTTGATCGGCAGCGGAGTCCATTCCGTTGATCGAGAGGCGGTGGAACCCCCATGCGCGAGTATCATCTTTCATAAAAACTGATTTATCAGGCCCTCGATGTGCTGATAAAATAAAATTTTCCTGTAACGTTTTTAATTGGGCGATGGCTATTCTCGCCACGGTTTGAAAATAGAATATTCCACACATTATACAAGGTTCTAACGCTGATTATACGATGTATAATAAGATACATAATAATAACGTATTGTGTTTATATATCATTCGGTCAAACGTACGATATAATAAGTATATAATATTGTAAGTATATAATAATACAAAGATGGAATTTTATGGAGTTGTAAATGGCGCATATTCGAATCATCATGATCGCCTAGACGAGATTAATTCGCGGATTTCCGATAGAAATATTCCTTCGGCGGCATTACGACCGGCATTCGATGTTCGTCCGCTTTCGTCGAAATACGCCATGATGCCGATTTTAGAAACACGACCGGTCCCTACCGTCCAGATACAACCGTATCAGCAGTTTTCCACAGAAACGGTGTTTAATCCGGGAAACGCACGAGCACCATGGCGTGGCTGGGCAGAACGCGTGAATGTAGAATCATCGCTTCGTAACCAATTTTTCGCTCTTCAACGCAACGATCGCGCAGTATATGTGCCAAATTCGGATAGTGATTTATATAATGTTACAGTTATCGCGCGTGATGTCGAACAACCGAATCCCTATTTATTCGATAATGGTGCGTCGAATTTCGCACCGATGAATCCGAATCCTCACAATTTAGGCAAACTAACATTTGATAATTCAACACGGTTTCAGCTTCGCACATTAGATTGTGATTATGATGGATTTTGTACAGGTGAAGGTGGGCCTGTCGTGGAGCCCACGACGAATTATATTCCGAAGGAACAGTTAGAAAAGAAACTGAAGGAAAATGATCAGTCAACGCAGATGTCACGTATATCGGAAGGTTTTTCGGGGGGTAGGGCAACGACGACGAATGAACGCGAAAAGACGAACAATAAATTCGCAACATTTATTCCGAGGGCAACCGCTGGGTCGAATGCGAGGGAGCATTTAACGATGCGATCATAACAGTAGCAGTAGCAGTAGCGAGTATAAAAGCATCGCACAATAATAATATAACAATATATGGCAAACTATTGTTCTATTATTATTTACAATTCTGTGCGTAAATGGCTGATGAAAATCAAAGAGACCGCAACCACGACAACAAAAGTTGGACCGACGAATTAAACGAACTTACGTTATCAGTGATGGCGAATCGATCCAAATACGATAGATGTAAAAAAACGTTGGCGAATACGTCCGACACTGTCCAAGAAACCTTTCGCAAGGAAAAGTTGTATTATAAAGAACGAATAATGAATATGACGCGTGACTTATTTCATGAACGATGTGAAAACGAAAATATCAACGATGCGCATCAAGCATACATTAAATCATGTATCGAGTATTTGAAATGGAATGACATTACAGATATGATAAGTGATGACGCACGGAATGAATTACAAGAGAAAATAATGAAGGCTCGGTCACCGTCACCGCCGTCGTCTCCGTCATCGTCGCCCTCATCGTCGCCCTCATCGTCGCCCTCATCGTCACCGCCCCCGCGGTCGTCGTCGTCCATGAATAATAATATTATGTCATTTGCGAATAAAATGTGTATGCGAAAAAAAACAATCGACGATTTTATTATATTGAAACCGCGTGAAGACGCAGAGGATATAAACGCACGCTTACCCAAAGTGCGTGATTATCAAAGTGAAATTACAAAACGAGTATTATCGTCGTCGTCGTCGTCGTCGTCTTCTGTCGCAAAAACACACGACAGCAACGGCGACTAGTCTGAACATGACAGTATCGTCAGCACAGATTTGAGAAGTTGACTTGTATATATATTGTCATGATACGCTGCCGTCGATGTCGCCGTGACAACAGTATTAGCAGGCCAATACCAGAAGTGGCGCGAGGGTATCATCATAAACGCTTTGAATCCATTTGTAGTCTCACTCGATGTTTCGTCATACACAATATCTTCGATGTCGTAGTAGCACGAGTTTTCGTTGAATGCCTTTTCTTGAAATTCACTTGGATCAATAACAAGACCGAATATGTCGTCTTGAATGTAATAATCGTGGCCGTTGGATGGAACGATCATCGTCATCATGAAATTCACAATCGTATCTTCGATATACGACTTATATGTAAATTGAACTGTATTTGTAGGCAAAGGCAGCGTGAATTCGGTTCTGGTATCTGCTGATGACTCGGATGCTGAGGCGGCACGATTCGTTGCGTGTATCTGATTTGATACGATGGAATACACGTGATATAAACAATTCTTCTTGTCGTATAGAATATATGCGGTTTTGTAATGAACTGTTTGGCTTATGTTGTAAATTGCGATTCGATACATATATATACTTACTTGGGTCATCGGGTTCATACACGAAGTATCGGAACCGGTTGTGTTTTGTAATGATACCAATACTTCGGCAGCATCTGCTGCTTCTGCTTCTGCTTTTGCTTGTTGGATCGCCTCCGTGAGCGTTTTTTTACTACCGGATTTCGGTTTTATATTTGCCGAATATACCTTATATGTTCGGGTGCTTGCCTCGATGAATGAAGGCGTTGTTATTTTCACGCGGCGGATTGCTCTGTGTTTTCCTTCTGAACTGGTATTATGTTCCACATGAACTGATATTTCATATTCAGAATCTTCTTGCTGCTGCTGCTGCTGCTGCTGCTTCTTATTTTGAGAACGAGTGATGATTGGCATATTGATGGACCAGACGATACAATACAATACGATACGATACGATATCTTGCGTCTTGGTGAATAAAATATAAAAACTTCAATTTTTTAATGACATAATACTATATAGTATTTGAATTATTCATGAATACAAATACACCGACCAACAAAGGCGAACGCGGCGGAGACGGAATCGGAGGAGGAGGCACTCCCGATAAATTCAAGTCGGTAAGTTGTGCGCCGAGAGATCAAACCGACCCTGATATCAACGAAACAAAGGATTTTTCATGCTATTCGTCGAAATCTCTCGACAAGTTGAAATCACTTTGGAATAAACGGCATCCTGATCAGAAAATCATAGATTCAGATCCGCGTGCGATTTGGACCGCTTTGAAACAAAATATGAACAGCGTATGCCATCAAGAAGCGTGTTGGCTGCGTCAGAGCTTCGTATCATCAGGTATGGATAAAGAAATGCTTCATTATACATTTGCGCCACAAGCACCGAAAACATGGAAGAAGGATATTCACGAGTGGCTCTCGAGTATTGATATTGCGAATTCTCTCAAACAATATGAACACGCCAACCCATCGTTCCTATTTATCGGTCCATCACCTGTTGATTACGACGAGGTGCTTGAAGACGGGGAATGCGTATGGGAAGAGTTATGTAAGTTCGATATTATGAAGCACGTGAAAAATGGAAAGCATAAAATCGGGATTGTTTTTAACACAGACCCGCATAATAAACCGGGCGAGCATTGGGTGAGTATGTTTATTGATGTTCGTGCGCGGGTTATCTTCTTTTTTGACAGCACGGGCGACCCACCGCAAAAACGGTTGCGCAAGTTTATGAAGATGGTGCGCGAACAGGGTGAGACCAACGGAATACCATTTAAGGAATATATTAATGACGTCCATCATCAGAAAAACGATTCAGAGTGCGGGGTGTATTCGATTTTCATGATTATTCATATGTTACTCGGAAAGATGACTGTCGATGATTTTCTTGACAAGCAAAAAAAACTTACCGATAAATATATGCAGCGGTTTAGGCGCAAGTTTTTTAATGTGGATGAGAAGGTTCCGACGCCGAATGTGGAGTTTTAGGGCGCTGGCCCGCCTACCAGGGCGCTGGCCCGCCTACCAGGGCGCTGGCCCGCCTACCAGCCTCCGACCTGCGGTCGGCTGAATGAAATGAAATGAATGAAATGAAATGAATGAAAATGAATGAAATGAATTATATAAGTAATATATATATAATTCGTGTGTTGAATGAAAAAGAAAGGTACGCGGAAAATTCGAAAGAATAAGCGCACGACACAACGACGGAAGAACCGTAGTTATAAACGGATGAGGGGTGGGGGGGACCGTACAAAAATTATGAAGTTATTAAAAAATCTAATAATAATTAATTCAAGGCCGGAAATTAAATTAGAATTATGCAAACAACAAACACCGATAACGTCAACTGCGACAGACCAACAACAGTTGGTATTACCACCAGTATTATTAAAACACACTACGGACGTCGACGAATTTATAGGAGACACATATAATAATATTATCAAGCCAACTAGAGATGGAAAATATCAATTTACTTTAAATCTAACAGAAAACAATAACGAAAAAACAATATTAGACCGATTAAAAAGCGAAGGAATAAAGTATTTTGATAAATTTGGCAAAGATCAAACTTTTGATATATTATCGCCTGTTGAGTTTAAAGAATCATTATCAGTATTAAGAAGATCAAAATTAAAAGTGTTAAACCGACAATTTGATTATGATAAGTTAGTTAATTCTATGTTTGTTTTATCTGTAAGGTTATACTCTATTATTCAAGCATTAGGAAAGGAGGGATTCGATTTCGATTTTAATATGAATGATATTGAATGTCCCCAAACCGCTAATGTATAAATGATGCGTCAAATTCATACCCAATAAATTATATAAACCCTCATTCCTATGTTTATATAATTTATTACAATAACATTCAAACCATTCCAGCCCCGCGCATGTCATCTCTCATATCCCAAGAAAACAAAGAGCTTCTTTGGTCCTTATTGGCAGAAGAAGGCCTGTTCGATGGTATTCCAGAGAATGTAACCCCAGAAGAAATCAAGCACGTCTTCGAGCGCATCCTCAAAAATCTCTCGGCGACTATCCCGTCGCTTCATGCGGCGAAGTTACGAGAGCTTCATCAAGCAAAGCAGCAAGCAATCGCTGAAGAAGATTATGACGCGGCGAAGCAGTTGCGCGCCACCATTGACGAAATGGAGGCACCTCTCGCGCGGCTAGACAAATTAGAAGCACGCAAGGTTCTCGCGATACAAGCCGAGGATTTTGAAGCAGCGAAACAGATTAAGACGGAGATCGACCGATTACGTGCGGCGTCGTTTTCGCTCAAAGAACTTAATAAGATTGCGATTGAATCTCTCGCCGTCAATATTCCGAAACTCGCGAGAGAAATTAGTGCAATCAAATTAGGAACGCGTGTATTTCCGACGAAAGAAGGGGGGACGGCGTCACCTATCATAACTAGAACATCTGGCGTTCGAGAGATTTATAACGCGGAGGACTTCCAATCCCAGAAACGCCAGGAAATCGAAATGAAGATGCGAGAGAAAGAGGCTGAGATGCGTTCCTATTTTGAAATCCCGCGTCCACCGGAGATCGATTTCTCTGATTTTCCGAGAGATTCGAACCCAAACGTGCGGTTGAAATCAAAGGCGACGTATGCATCAGCAGCAGCATTAACACCCGCCGCCGCCTCCGCCTCCGCCGAACCGGTAGTCGAAGTAGTTCATTTAGATGCCCCCGCGCCGGCATTGGCTTCCGCCTCCATCCCAGGCCCAGGCCCAGGCGACGACAGTCCATTTCGCGGCGGAGATGATATGGAACGACTGATTGCCGAGAGAATTGCTGCGAGACAGCGAGATATGGAAGAGATTTCTGAGAGAATGAAAGCATGGACGTCGCCGTCGCAACAGCAGCAGCAGCAGCCGCTTCCACAGAAAGAGTATGATCCGAATGAGTTCGCGATGCCACCAAGCGAAGAGACACGTAAGGTAAGGTTTCAGGAAGATACAGATTCTATATTCTTGAAACTAAAAAGAAAACCGATGACGGACGACGGATGACGGATGATATTCTGATAATAATCTTGGCGTTTTATATATAATTATATATAATAGATACGTTCAATAAAATGGCGTTAGAGGTCGCGGCGTTTATTATGATGCATAGTGGGGTTGATCCGAATTATAAGACAAAATTCATTAATGAATCGAATCCATATGATTCTTATTACCTATACGAATTAACAGGGAGAGAAATATCGAAAGATAATATACACTTATATGCTCCATCCATTTTAGGCTATTCATATTATGATCATCAAAGATCTGAAGAATTTTTGAAAGAAATGAATAAAGCATATATTGAAGAATCTATAGAATCTATAGAATCTATACAACCTTATACCGATTATTGCTTGGAAAAAATACGTGAGTTTGAACAACAGCATGTTGCGGATACGAAGCAAGCATTAGAGAAGACGCCCCCTACCGATGACGGCCGTGAACTTCGTCAAAACGCTCATGAGATGGTAACTCATAAGCAACGTGTAGAATGGAAAGAACATACACATTATATCACTGAAAAAACGTATTCTATAGATAGTCATGATAACCCGAAAAATTCTATTATGGTTTTTTGCCAAAAAGTAGACATCGATAAACGACAAATAGCAAAAGCAACTGAAGAATTAAATAAACATGTAAAAGATAAACATTATACGTATGAACTTGAATATGATGAAGGTACAAAAACGTGTTCCATTCGATTTAACACTTCAGCCGATATAAATTTTATTCCTTTTACAACCATAGTAGAAATTATTGAAATATTTTTAAAAAGTGTATTATCACCAGATATTAAATACGAATTATCTATTTTTGACTTTACATGTTCTGAAGTTGAGTTTACTCCGAAACCTACCGAAACACCAATATTTCTCTCGTATGATGAAAGAACAAATACAATGATGTATGGGACAATTCCAACAGAAGAGGCGTCAAAACTTGAACGTAATAAACTACACTTGCCCTACGCACACCCAGGCTCGGCGTCGCCTGTTCCCCACTTATTGAGATCTGCGTTTAAGGTTTATCCAGGCCCGGCGGTTAGCCCTTCTCCTGAACGTCCGACTCCTACGATTCATGTTAAATTGGATAGTAATATTACAACGTTCGTTGATGTTAATCCAATTGTTGAACTTGAAGGCGATTCTATTTCAGTACCAAGTGAAACATATTCACTACAAGATTCACTACAAGATTCACTACAAGATTCACTATCATCACCAATTGATGGTGATGGTGGTAGCCGCAGCCGTCGCCGCCGCCGTCGCACAATCAAGAAAGTATCTCTCCGCAACTGTCGTCGCACAAAGGTTCGGTCAAAACGAAGCAAACGTCAAAGAAAGACAAAATCAAAACGTTGAGACACACCGACCCACATACACCCAAATCATCAACGCTTTATTGAAAATTATAAAAACTCAATCCGCGACTGCTCACTCGCTCCTGTCCGTGGATCCGCCGGAATTATCGTCCGTCGCCCTCGCTCCACCAAATTCCCCATCTTATATAATTCTAGATCATAAATGATATGCGTGTCGGGGTCTTCCGCATATTCTTTTCCATTCACAGTCAATTTACGTAACGCCATCGTCTTCGTCTGTTTATTGAGTTTCTTCGTCTTGTCGTCCTCTTCCGTCGCGATATTGGGTTGATAGGCCAGCGTTTCTTCGCCAACCCCCGCGCCAAATGAGTAGCACTGAAGACGCTCCTTCGCGCCAGCATTCGCATGAATCATACAATCAAACGATGATTCCTTCACTGCCGTCAATATCTGACGTGTAATACGTTCCTTGATATTAGATATCTCATAAAGCGACTGGTCGGTGCTCATCGGCGTCGTTCCGTCAGTCTTGCTCTTATCATGCATCCGAATATTCAACGAATCGTCATTATCGGTGGCAATTTGGCGTGCTGTGAATCGCATCAGATAAAGAAAA
>Ga0194130_10005313_pt1 | contig 15585 bp, 11 predicted proteins | sample TA2KigsurfametaG_FD_160084 | JGI IMG/M metagenome (GOLD analysis project Ga0194130, IMG submission 160084) | Freshwater microbial communities from Lake Tanganyika, Tanzania - TA2015050 Kigoma 12 surface | ecosystem: Environmental > Aquatic > Freshwater > Lake | place: Tanzania: Lake Tanganyika... | reverse complement strand
TGCTTGACAAGTTTGGAACTTAAGCGTATTAATCTTATGTTTTATTTCAGCTAATACCTTGACTATATCTTTTAGTTTGGGAGCATTAGTAACAGTTAAAATTTCTAGATTAGGAAAATTTACTACACCATCCAATGAATTGAATGTTCCATTACTGCCACAGTTAAGGACTAATTCTTTCAGGGTATTATTATTAAACTCTTTTAAATTATTTTTACTAACAAAATTATGAATTGTTAATTTTTCTAACTGATAAAATACACTAATAGTTTTCCATAAAGTATTTCCGTGATCTGTCATTGTAATTTCTTTTGCGGATATATTATTCATTTGAGTTTGACTATTACTTTGTAAATCACACCAATGACCACTAGAACTATAAATATTAGACATAAATATCTGACAGCAGTCAATAATTTTCTGCATTTTGTTTATACTATCTTCCAAATTGCTACACTTTTCAGTTAGTGTCTTAATTGCTTGCGCCTGTTGCTGTTCTAACCGATTAAAATTTACTGTCAGTTGACCATCATTAGACATTAATTTCTCTCGCAATAATACATCAAAATTGAGTTTTAAATAGCCGCCAACTTTTGCGTTAAATGCGAGTTTCATTACACCAGAACTCACAGTTATTTTTACATCATAGTCACCTTCTGTTTTATCATTTTGATATTTTTTACTATTTTCATCTAAATTGCTAAAACAACTGACAATTATTCTATAAATATCTTCTAACGCAATAGATAATCGTAATTCTTTTGCGTCTACATTGCTTTCATACATAAGATAATTTACATTATCGGTAACCTTAATATAAATTCCTCTTTCATTCAAGGAAATAATAGTGGAATAATTTTTATTGCTGAATGATTGTGATGACATTTTATAATTTATAATTTATAATTTATAATTTATAATTTATAACTTGTATTTTGTGTTTTTCCTTTAGTTTATACAATTTTTTATAGTATTGATAAAAATTCAATTTTTATTTTATTTATTTTTAGTCTTAATAATAATACTATAATATAAGAATGTTTATGAATAATTTAGGAGCAAGACGTTGTTGTAATATTTCTAAAGGCGTTACTGGACCTCAAGGGACTATTGGAGCTCAAGGACCTATTGGACCTCCTGGACCATCTATTAGTGGTTCTACTGGAACTAGAGGACCTACAGGATTTCAAGGTCCTACAGGACCAGGTAGTATTACTGGAACTACTGGACCTACTGGACCACAAGGATTTCAAGGAGCCCAAGGAGCACAAGGAGAACAAGGTGGTTTTCAAGGTCCTCAAGGAGCACAAGGACCTCAAGGTGTTCAAGGAAATATTGTAGGCATTCAAGGTTCCCAAGGTCCTCAAGGTCCTCAAGGTTCTCAAGGCGCTCAAGGGCCACAAGGACCACAAGGACCACAAGGTTTTGATGGAAATATAGGTGATACTGGCGCTACAGGAAATGATGGTCTAGGTATTCAAGGAGCTCAAGGTCCTCAAGGTCCTCAAGGCACTGGAGATCAAGGACCCGCAGGACCACAAGGACCACAAGGACCACAAGGTTTTGATGGAGAGGGAGGTCCTCAAGGAGATCAAGGACCAGCAGGACCACAAGGAGAACAAGGTTCACAAGGTCCGTCTGGTTCAGGACCACAAGGAGAACAAGGACCACAAGGCGACCAAGGTCCTGAAGGCGGACCAGGAGTAGGTCCTCAGGGCGACCAAGGACCACAAGGTGCTCAAGGTCCATCTGGAATATCTGGACCAGAAGGTCCTGAAGGACAAGAAGGTTCAAGTGGAGGTCCAGGTGCTCAAGGAGTTAGCCCTCAAGGTGATATAGGAGATACAGGTGATACTGGTAGTATTGGTCCAACGGCAGCAGTAACTAGTGTATATTATATTACAGGTGGAACTGCGGCATATTCAAATGGGTTTACAGGAATAAGCACATTTGTTATTGAACCAGGCACGGGAATCACAGGAGCACAATACGTAATTAATTGGACATTAGATGAAATTATTAGTACTGGTCCTATTGGCTGTAGCTCAGTGTATATTAATTTTTATGACGGAATAAATACGTATGAACCAATTAATATAAATAGTGGAAATACGTTTTCAGCAAACGCTTCAGTTATGTATTCAATACAAGGCGCCACATTTAGTAATCAAACAACCAGCGTTAGTGATTATGTACAATTAAATAATTGGGCGGGAGATACAGGATTAAAGTGTAATATTTATCAAATTAACAATAATAGTGATTCAAACCCAGTTCAAATTCAATCTTATAAAATGGCTTTAAGAATGACGCAACAATAAACAATAATTAAATAATATAGTTATAATACATATAAATATATTATAATGTCAACTCACTGCTGTAAAAGTAAAAATAATGGACCACAAGGACCTATTGGCATTCAAGGATTAACTGGTCCAATTGGAAAAACTACACTTGGTCCTACTGGTCCCACCGGTGCTCAAGGTCCAACAGGTGCCCAAGGTCCTCAAGGTCCTATAGGGACTGCTGGTGCTCAAGGTCCAACTGGTCCTCAAGGCACTCAAGGTCCTCAAGGATTACAGGGTTTAAGTGGTCCTCAAGGATTACAAGGGTCCCAAGGTTCTCAGGGATTTTCTGGTCCCCAAGGTTCCCAAGGACCACAAGGCTCTCAAGGGTCTCAAGGGTTTGAAGGTGGATTTTCAGGAAATTTAGGAAATACTGGACCAACAGGAATTGTTGGAAATACTGGACCTCAAGGACCTCAAGGAAATACTGGACCTCAAGGACCTCAGGGACCTCAAGGAGATATTGGAGAAACTGGAATAGGTCCTACTGGTCCAGATGGTCCTACTGGTCCAGATGGTTATGAAGGAATTGCAGGCACCACAGGACCTACTGGTTCTCAAGGGCCAGAGGGAGCACAAGGCCCTCAAGGTCCACAAGGAGATACTGGACAAGGTCCACAAGGACCAGAAGGTCCACAAGGAGTCCAAGGAAATACATATTCAGGACCAGAAGGAGTCCAAGGACCAGAAGGAGCACAAGGACTGGAAGGAGATACTGGACAAGGCGCTACAACAGAAGGTCCTCAAGGCCCTCAAGGGCAGTCAGGTTCCCTAGGTCCTCAAGGTCCTCAAGGTTCTCAAGGACCCCAAGGACCCCAAGGACCCCAAGGACCCCAAGGACCCCAAGGACCATCTACTCCTGTTTACACATATAAAATATCGGGTTCTCAAGGTATTACAGCAGATAACACTGGATACGTAGGCATAAGTTATTTTGAAATAACAAATCTACCATCTTTCCTCACTACAAGCACTGGTTATATGGCTATTAATTGGACAATAGAAGCACAAGAAGATTCAGGAAATGGTAAATCTCAAATATATATAGATTTTTTCTGTAATGGAACAACTTATACACCAGATACAATTAATTCAACAAATGGCGGTATCGTTTTAAGTAGTCCAATGGCAAATACAAGTGGGTTCAGTCCAAATAATATGGTTTCGGCTAGTGCTAATGATTATGTAAATTTAAATGGTTATCAAAATGAGTATCCTATAAACAATTTTTACTGTAATTTATATCAAATGGCTGATGTTGGAACAACGGCACTTATTCAAAATTATAATATGTCTTTAACTTTTGTTCAAATTGGTGGATATATTGGAGCTCAAGGTCCTGAAGGAAGTCCAACTAGTATAACTGCTGGACCATATACTCCATAAATTTATTATTATTATTATTATTATTATTTATTATTATTATTTATTAGTTTAATATTATATTATATAATATAATATGATTTCAATATATATTTTAGAACTCATAGGAACTTTATTACTTGGATTTTTAATATCATTACTAGGTAAAAGTTATGGTCATATATTACTTGGCACTACTTTATTAATAACTGGAACATTATTTGTTCATAATTGTTTTAACCCAGCAATTGCTTTGTGTTATTTATTAACAAATAAAATATCATTTACAACATTTATTTATTATATTATGATAGAATTACCTAGCACTGTAATCGGGTTTATGTTTGGCAGTTATATAAAATCACTTTATTTTTAGCTAGAATTATAATATATTATTCTATTATAATATATATTATAAATGTCATATTCATCATATTCCTCATATTTAGAATCAAAACAATGCTGTCCATTAGGTCCACAAGGAAGTAAAGGTGCTCAAGGAACTATTGGTCCAACTGGACCTATTGGAATTGGTATAACTGGTCCAACTGGACCTATGTCAAATGTAAGAGGTCCTCAAGGCCCAACTGGTGCGGCCGGAAGTGGAGGACAAGGACCAACTGGCCCTAGAGGAGCACAAGGTCCCCAAGGATTACAAGGACCCCAAGGTCCACAAGGAGCTACAGGAATACAAGGTGTTCAGGGATTTCAAGGAGCACAAGGACCTGAAGGTTTAGATGGAAATACTGGAATTACAGGCCCACAAGGTCCACAAAGTTCTATTGTAGGAGATACTGGTGTTACAGGCCCACAAGGACCACAGGGAGATACTGGACCTATTGGTTATCAAGGAGACACTGGTATTACAGGTTTTCAAGGTGAAACTGGTATTACAGGACCTTATGGAATATCTGGACCTACAGGACCTCAAGGACCACAAGGAGCACAAGGACCACAAGGAATTGGTCCTCAAGGGTCACAAGGTGATCCTGGTATTACACAAGGACCCCAAGGAGAACAAGGTGATCCTGGTCCAGATGGTGGACAAGGCGACCAAGGACCACCTGGACCCCAAGGATATCCTGGAGATTCTGGACCACCTGGACCCCAAGGACCCCAAGGACAGCAAGGACCTCAGGGACCCCAAGGTCAAGGACCACAAGGACCTCAAGGTTCTCAAGGTCCTGACGGTGAACAAGGCGCACAAGGCGAAGAGGGACCTACAGGTGATACAGGAGCACAAGGACCACAAGGAGATACTGGAGCTTATGGTCTAGGTCTACCAATATATTGGTACTATTATTTTGCTTTTGAGTATAATTCTCCATATTTAAGCTCATATAATAATACTTCTTACACAAATGTAATAGCTTTTACAACTGTTATCCCAACTTACCCATTTTCAATTGGTTCATATTTTGCTATTAATTGGACATTAATGGAGCAAATAGATGTAAGAACATCTTTTGGTAAAAGTTATAGTTCTATTTATATTGATTTTATAACTCAAAATACATCAATTGTATATACACCAAACATAATTAATCTAACAAATGGTGGAGCAATTGGTGAATATACCCAAACACTTCAAGGTGGTGCCATTACTCCAGGTGGTGCCATTACTCAAAGTGTATCTGTTAATGACTTTGTTGATTTTACTGGTTATAATTTTGATATAGATGGAACACTTAATTTAAGAATATGGCAGCTAGGTGAGACTGGAGCTTTTTCCGGTATTGACATATATAAAATTACTTTTTTTGCGGATTGGTCAGCAATTACAACTATTTCGCTAACAACTGGGGCAACCGGCCCTACTTCAATTAGTGCCATACAAGGTTCACATCCTTAAAAATTACCAAATATCCTATTATTTACTTTTTATTTATATAACGCTCTGCCGGATATTCTTCATTATAATGATTTATTTTAGAATTATGTATAGTATAACTGTTAACTGAGTTACTTGTAGATAGTAACCACCATTCCGCAGTATGTCTAGAAGAGCCGTCTGGTATTTTTTTTAAACGCCTAATATAATTACTGTTTGCCCACCAAAAGTTGCCACTATAATGCTTTGGTACTATTAAATTGTCAGTATAATTACATCCAAGCGTATCATATTTATCTAGTAACTCAAGACATTCAGACGCTTTATCTACAAGAAAATATAACATCATATCTGTCCAATCATTTATACATTTTGGATGTTTATGTATTATACCTTTTGTATGTAAATACAAAATTTTACAATCTGGATTATACTCAGCAAATGTGCGAATTAAATTAATTGTTGGCATTTCATATAATAATGGGTCGCTGGAATAATTTATAACCTTTATTTTATCATTAAACACAGAAGTTTCGTCTATTCTTAAACCAATATTTACTATAAATATTTTATCAAGGCACTCTTTACATTTGGCATTGCTATCCAAAACTTTGAGAAGTAACTTATTTAATACAGTTAGTCCAGTTTCTTTTAGATTACAACTGTGAATAAAAGCATATGTCTTTTGTTTAGAATTATTATTACTAACAAATTCTGGAAAGTATTTTTCATAATCTGTTCTATACATTTTTTCTACATCTTGACTAATAATTTTATCAATAGTAGGAAAAAATGCCAGTTCATCAAGTATTCTTTGCTTCTCTTTTCTTATAATATCTATACGTTGCGACCACCAGTCTTCTTCAATAGCTTGTTTTATTGTCTGATATGACTTTTCAAAGTCTGTAATATCCAACAAAACAAATGCGCCTGGATCAATATATTCCGTTACATTTGGACATCCATAATAAAATACTAATGTTTCACATAATATTGGCTCCCAGAGTTTCTCTGTAATAAAATTTTGTTCATAATTATTTTCCACCATAAAATAATATTTATAGCCTTTTATTCCATTACTTTTATCTACATAAGGAGTAACAGGACCTCTATAATTCTTAAAGTTGTGTTTATTATCTTGGTTCCAAATGTCTAATTTTATTTCTAATTTTCCTTCTAATTTCATTTCTAATTTCATTTCTAATTTCATTTCTAATTTCATTTCTAATTTCATTTCTAAAAATTTTAAAAAATCTATTCTGGTAATATGACCTTCATCATAATATTTGGAACTACAAATAGATGAAATTGTATTACCTTTATTTTTCTCAAATAATGCGTTATTTTTAAAATCATCTAGCTGAAGTTCTAACTGCCAAAATGCGTTATTATGGAAATTTGATTTGCGACCTCTGACTGCTAAGAATGTAGCTGGGTCCGGTTCAGACCATTTCCCCCAAGTTTTGACGCCCCAATTCTTACTAATATCATTTACCCAAGGTTCCATTTGGAAGACAATAGTGCGTTTAGGTTCATAATATGCGTCTTTTGGTGGCATATTAATAATAATGTAGTAATCTATATCTTCTTTTATATCTGTCCATACTAATTGATAGTTCTTCCATTTGTAATCTATTCTGGTTTCACACATATTTGACCATTCTTTACACAATTGCTCTGAACTAGTCCAATTACATAACATTTTTATTTTTATAGTTTCATTATTTATATATTTTTTTGTATTATTTTTTTTTATATAAATTCCGTCACCTTCTTTAAAATATGGAGATGAAACTAGTTTATTATTTTCTGCTTTGTTTTTAAAGAATCCTAATGTGTTTACTGCGACACAATTTGGGTCATTATAAGCCATATATAATAATTCTTCAATTGGTTTGTTATGATAATATATGTCATTTCCCATAACATCTAAATTGGGTATAAATACAAAATTAGAAGCATACTCATTTGTTAGTTCTTCATCTTTTATAATAGAAAAATCTATTTTATCGTAATTATTCTGGATATCTGAATCTATTTTCTTACCATTTTCATTCCATTCTGAAAATACTAGTTGTGGTTGACACTCATAATTTTCTAGATTTGGTATTATTTTATTTAAATAGTCAATTCCATGCTTAATGCCATTTTTATTAATATAGTCTAATATCTTTTTGGCACCATTTCTATTTATAGAATACATAAAATAACCACCAATATATAAATTTTTATTTAATGGTACTATTTTGTGTTCATTTGTAGATAAATCATTATATATATGAAAATTACTTTTCCTATCATTTGAAAACATACTATAACCTAAAAATATTGTGTCTTTAATAGAAAATATACCTGAATCTAATAAAATATCAAGTCTCTTTTTAAAATTAGGACACAAGATAAAATCGTCTTCCATTATTAAATAATACGCATCATTTGAATTTAGTAATTCTTTCCATAAATTATAGTGACTAAGAGCACATCCAATAACACCTTTGCGACTGCCAAAGTCGTTGCCGTTAAATAATCTTTTTATTTCAGATGTTGGCGTAAGTGTTAAACCATCTATACCCTTTACAAATTTATATTCATGTTCTTTAAATCCTGCTTCTGTAAGTTCTTGAGTTGTTTTAGTTTTTCTGTCTTGCCGACGCTCTAAATTAATAATTTGTATTGGTATATTATTTGTATTATAATTATTATTATCTTTATCATTAGAGTTCGCATTAGAGTTCGCAGATGATGAAAACTGATGTTCATTATTTAGTTCATACGCATTCTTAATAGTATTTGTATTTCGGTCTCTTGTTAGTCTTCCAATATGACGGTTTGTAATTCTATTTAAAAATCCGGATTTGTATCCAGCATTTGTCCATTTTTTTGCGTAGTCCATTTCAAAAAACTGATTTGCTGAATCAAAATTGCCTAGTTCTAAAACTGCTTTCACATCAATTAATGATGGTCTAAAACTAAAATGTGGCCAGTAGTGACAGTTTAGATAATTAAAATCATTTTTACCAATAAAATTATGTATTACAATATTATCCGATTCTGATTTTATATGTCCTTTTATAGCGTAGTGATCAACAATTTCAGCATAATTTCTGTTAAATAATACTTGTTTTAAATTTAGTTTTAAGGCTTCAATAGCTGTTTCAATATAATTTGTTTTATAATAAAATAAAAAATCATCTTCCATATGTATCCAATATGTTGGTTTAATTGTATTTAATTTGTTCCAAATAATATTCATACTTTGTCTATGACCTTTTTCTTCTAATGTTTTCATATAATAGTCTATCCATGGATACAACTGTTTCATTTCTATTCTATCTGTTTCTGATGAATTATCATCAACACAAAACCAGTAATCTATCTTATTTTTATCGGTCCAGTGATTTAAAATAGAATTAATAGTTTGTTTAAATAAATCTAGGCGTTTACAAGTAGTAAATGTAATCATAATTTGTATATTATTATTTTTTACATCTGTTATTGAGTTCTTTTTACACTTTTCAGCTTGATAATTATTATACTTAGTTAACAAGTGTCTTATTCTTCCAAATAATGTATTCCAAAATGTAATTATATTTTCGTCAACTTTTCCGTCTTGTTTTCCGTCATTTATATTTTTGTATAAGTCATATACTTGACTATCATATGCGTAAAATAATTTTAAAATATTTTCATCAGTATCAGCTTTAAATAGATTGTCATAGTATTTTAAATTTGTTACGGCTGATTTAAAATAAGCGTATTCATATTTTGTATTAAAAATAATTTGCTTAAAACACTCGTAACCACTTTCTTTATCATTTACATAATATGCTGATATCATATTATTGTATTCTAATTGGCAATTATACAAGTTTTGAAATAAAAATAATTTATTTTGAGGTGTTCTATTGTAGTTTTTAAATCGGTGATATAAAGCATTTGTTAACAAATGTTGCCCATCAGTTCTTAAATAATTTTGCGCATTAACAATACCATCAATGCGTTCACCATCATATTCTACTGTTTTATACCAATATTTAAGAGCATTTAATTCATCATTTTGTTTCATATAAAGATTGCCAATTGATAAACAACTATGATATTGTTCTTGTTCCCACATTTTTAGTGTAAGACATTTTTTATACCATTCAATTGCGTCATTTTCATAGTTTTTACCAGCATCTTTATAACTTTGCGCACAATAAAAAGCATATCTACATGCGATTGAATAATCATTATCTATTTCTTTGAAAAATGCGTCTTTTAAAATAGTTGCGTCATCAATATATTTATTGGGATTCTTATTTCGGCTACCACTTCTTCCTGAATTTAAATGATAGTTACCCTCAATTGTTTTACTACTATTAATTGGGTCTATATTTTCTAAGAATTCATGTAAAACACCTTTAAATCGCCATTTCTTCCTATTTGTAAATAATAATGGTCGTACATATGAAAACCCTGTTCCAAATTTAAGTGTATAACGTTCACAATCAAAAATTTCTGGTAATTTAAAATCTCCTTCAATAGAATCGTCAGCATCAAAAACTAACAAATAATCTGTTTTATTAAAGGCACATTCAAGAGCTTTTGTTCTATTATACGCAAAGTCAACCCAATTATGCTCAACTAGTTCTCCAGGTATACTTTTTTCTTTAAAAAAATCAATAATTAGTTCTTTAGTATTGTCAGTTGAGCCTGTATCAGAAATAACCCAATAACTAAACTTTATATATGAGCATAAATTATTCAGTGTTTGGACAATAATATGTGACTCATTTTTTACAATCATATTTAAACAAATTGTTTTTTGTGTTGATTGACTCATAATAATTTATTTAATAAATTATTGTGTTTAAATATTTATTTTTATTCTTGTATTATTCTTGTGTTGTTCTTGTAATTTATTTATATTCTAATTATATTCTAATTATAATCATAACTATCTTCAGATAACTCAGACCCTATATCATCTAATAATAATTCATCAGTTTCATTATTTTCCGTATTATTTTTATCCTTATTACCTTTAGTACCCTTATTTTTTATACTATTTTTAATACTATTTTTTATACCATTTTCATGTTCTGAATTACTAGACTCATCTGAACTATTATATTCATCATTTGACCCTGAATTATTTATATCATCATCTTCATCATCAATTACAAATCCATCTTTCAAATAGCCACTGTTTTTTGTTTTTTTTGATTTTGGAATATTAACTAGTTCATCATTATCATCTTCATCATCGTCGTCATCAGCATCATCATATTCATCACAGTCATTATTATTTTTATTACCATTCGCACTTGTTAAATCTTCAAAACCACCAAATAATTTTTCGTATAACTTTGTCCATAACTCAATAGATAAATTTATTAAAGATTTATTACCATCATCATCTTTAATTTGGCCGACTAAAACACAGCAACCAAATAATAGTTTATTATCAACTGGCGGCGGAAAATCATATTTATTTTCCATATTTGCTTTACCATCATCCTTACCATACATCATTATTGAAAATCTCTGTCCATTATATTTAACAGGCCATTCAGCTTGTTTTGAAAATCCAGTTTCCTTCTTAAAACCACACTTCTTAAATAACTCATCCTCTTTATAATCCTTGACATTAAGAGTTTTTAATTCACCAGTCTTTTCTACTAAAATTAATGTTAAAGGTTGCGGCATTATTTTCTATTTATACAATTGTTATAAAAAATGGGTTTAAATAGTTTACAATAAATAATCTAATAATAGCAAAACAATAAAATGAAGATGTATGTTACAGATATTTTTCCTTCTTCTTTAAAGAACAAACTAACAAATTTAGATAAATTTAGTAAAAAGACTATTTTACAAAATGAATTAGTTTCTGAATCTTATGGTCGACATATTATTGAAGGTAATAATATTTGGAGATTAGAACCAAATTTTAGTCAAAATATTTTCTGGATAAAAACAGTATATAAGAATGATTTGTTAGTAGATGATACAGATTATAAGATGTTAAATGTAACATCACAGCTTCCGGTAAACTATATTTTAACAAAGATGACTATATATGAATACCAGACTGACCCAAAATCAAAATTAAAATTAGTTGTAGAGTGTTTAAATGAACCGGTTCCAGTTACACAGCAAAATATATTTTTCCAGAAAAACACTAACACTAACACAAATACAAATACAAATATTAATACTGTCACAGTTCTAGTGCCAATAAATTTTTATTTTATTTATGATAATAAGACTATTGATATTTCTGATAAGTTTTTAAAAGAAGAAATTAATGTGTTCTTAATGCACTTAAACTAATCTTTTACTATATTATGCTTGCTTGGATTATACAAATTTCAATAATATCAATAATTTTTATATTTTTAGTTCATCATTTATTTGGATTTTTCAAATCAACATTAACTGTTCCCAAAATTAAAGATTTAGTAAACTCACCATCGCAAAAATACCAAAATATATTTGATACAATATCTCTAGGAAATATGAATACAAATACAAATTTAAATTTAAATAATGAAAACGATAGTAGCATAAATAATCCAAATTCTTATACAGCAATTGATTTGTTGCCACCGTCGCCATCTCAAAATGATGTTGTAACGAAAGATACAATGAAAGACGAACTTAAGAGTTTTCTAAAGAAACAATTAAATACCGAAAGCGCTTCATCTGGTTATAATAGTTTTCAATCAGTATATTAATAAAAGACTTAAAGATAATTTAGTATTATAATATAATACTTAGAAATGACATTTACTGACGACGAAATTAGCTCTATATTATCAGATTTTCCCAAATTTGAACTTTCTTATGAAATGATGACACATAAGAAAGTTTATGACTATAATGTGATTTTAGCAATACCCAATGGTCCAAAGTGCTTTGCTTGGTTTACTTCATATAAGGAAGACAATGTTTGCTTCATAATGGAAGTTGATAATAATTCTTCTGACAACAGTAACAGTAATAAGAAAAATAATGTAACAAATATTCACATTTGTTTAACAAGTTTTGATGATAAACTGGCATATGGTACAATATTTTATGGAACTTGTTTTTCTGTAAACGGGTCTAGTTGCTTCTGTATTGAAGACTTATATTATTATAAAGGTGTAAATTATAGCGGAAAAACATTTATTAATAGATTAGAGACAATTAAACATATTTTAAAAGGCGAATTATGTCAAAAAGCATTAACTTGTAATTATACTATTTTTGGATTACCTCTAATGGGAACAGATTTATTAACAATGTTAAAAGATATTGAGCAGTTACCATATAAGCCAATGTATTTAAAATATAGATGGTATGAAACAAAGAAAATTATGTGTGCTGAGTATTATAGTAAACCAAATAGACAAAATTATGATAATAATATGCTTAATAAAAAGGTTGAAATGCCTGATAAAAAGACTGAAATATCTGATAAAAAAGTTGAAATACCTGTAGAGCCAAAGAAGCCAATTCAATCTCAATTATCTAATGCTGTTTTTCATATTACACCTGATATACGCAGTGATATTTATAATTTATTTATATACAATAATGGAAAAATGGAATTCTATGATTATGCGTTTATTCCTGATTATGAAACTAGTGTTAAAATGAATGCGTTATTTAGAAATATTAAAGAAAATAATAATTTAGACGCATTAGAAGAGAGTGATGATGAAGATGACTTTGAAAATGAACGCACTGATAAATATGTTTATTTAGATAAATCATACAGAATGAAGTGCCTGTTTAACTACAAATTTAAGAAATGGACCCCTATTTCTGTTGTAAACACAAAAGAACAAATTGTGTCTTACGATGAATTACAATATCAAAATTTAAATGAAAATAAGAATATGAATAAAATACAAAATCAGAAACAAAATCAGAAACAAAATCATAATCAAAATTATGTATATAAGAAAAATACATATAACCCATCTATAAAAAAAAGATTATAATCTACATATATTATAAATAATGTTAACATCAACACTTTTAGTAAATCCTACAAATTCTAATGTATTTCCATTTTCAAGTGATGTAAACCCAGCTTCTGTAAATTGTAGAGCATTACCTGAACCGGCAAATAATATAATGGCGGCCAAAGGTCTTGTTGGCGGCAAAAAACACAGAAAAATATCTCGTAAAAGAATAAATAATATTTCTATTATGTATAAGATGAAGGGAAGTAGAAAATCTATTACACGACGTATTAGAAGAATTAAGAGTAGATTGCGTTCAAAATATGGTCTTAAACGCAGCAGAAAGAACCATAGTAGACGCCACCATGGTAATAAAAGTAGAGTAATGAGGGGTGGTTATTCACAATATATGAATAATGTGCCTTATACACCTACTTATTCTACTGGAGGCAATTTATCTCCATCGCTAAGTGCTTTAGCAAACCCTGTCCCAGTCCATTTGTTGCCAAATCAGGCTATTGATAATTTGAATCATAATGCTTTAAATTCTTTTGGAAACAGTGGCAGTGGTATGGGGTTCCCTAGTAGGGGATCATATTAAATTTATTAAATTTATGATATATTATTTATATAATAAATAAAAATTAAAATTAAAATTAAAATAAAAAAATTGATTTAAATTTATTTTGATAGTTTAAATCAATATTATTATGTCAATTAACAAAATGGAACAAACCGTTAAAGCATATGATTGGTATGAACCTTCTAAAAATCCTTTTATCAAAACAATTGAAGTTTGTGGATGTCGTGCTTGTATAAAATGTGCTGGAACAGGAAATGAGAATTTTCCTAACGGTGGGCAAACAACATCTGATAATTATTATCCTTGTGCTACCTGTAAAGGAACTGGAAAAGAAACTTATTTTGAAACGAAACCTAATCCCTACTATGGACAAACAAAAGACATTATTGATAAGGCAATTGACGCGTATAAATATAAAAAAGAAGTTGAACAAATTTGTGTTAATCTAATGAAAATAGAGAATTTAAAACTAAATATCATTGAAACATATAAAACATGTATTAAAACTTATGAAGATTTAGGCGGAGATAATCCTATTATTCACATAGCCAAAGCACATATTAAAAGATTAGAAAGAACGAATGGGTTAGTAAATTTTAATAATAAAATAGAAAAATATAAAAAGGAAGCGGAAACAAAACTAACGCAAGAAAAAATTACGTCCTACAAAAATGCTTTAACTATTTTAGAAAGAAATAGCGAATCGGCGTTTGATAAAAAAATAATTAGTTCTTCCCGAAATATTTTGAAAGACATAGAGGAAAGTTGTATGAAAAAAGCAATCTTAAATCCAGTGCCCGAAGGAACATTTAAAATTCCACCACCTAAAACATTTGAACATATCCCAAATTTACATAAACCCCAAACACCGGCTATTACTATAAAACCAGTCAAATGGAACGAATGGAATGATTTTGAAAGCGATAATGGAGGATTTGTAGATATTATGGGACGACATTCCGAAATGTGGGGGCGAGCAATGGCAGAACAAGAAAAAATCAGTTGGATGAGACAATTTGTTAGTGAATATAGAAAATATGCAGAACATTGTAAGTCTCAAGGTGTAGAACCGGATCCTATTCCCAATGAGGATGTATTAAGAAGAAGACTAGAATGGATCACTTTATCCGATGGAAGTAGAATATATAATAAACACTATGACCCACCAGGATGTTGTATAATGTAAAAAAATAACATAATTATTTTTTCTTTAGAAAATGCGGATTCCACGTTTTATACGTATTTTTGACAAACTGAAAAAACATAATATCAAAAGGTAATTCCATTGTTTTTTTTATTATAAATAATAATAGTATTATTAATTAATTTTTTAACAAATATTTATATTTATATTTATAAATTAATTATCAATCACAAATTGCAGTAATATATCTTTTACAACATTTTCTAATGAATCACAATATTTTTTATCATAATAATAATATTCTAATTCATTTATATCTTCGTTCGTTTCAATATCAAAATATTCTTTTTTTATATTATCATACATTCGTATTTTTT
>Ga0194130_10005311_pt1 | contig 15590 bp, 13 predicted proteins | sample TA2KigsurfametaG_FD_160084 | JGI IMG/M metagenome (GOLD analysis project Ga0194130, IMG submission 160084) | Freshwater microbial communities from Lake Tanganyika, Tanzania - TA2015050 Kigoma 12 surface | ecosystem: Environmental > Aquatic > Freshwater > Lake | place: Tanzania: Lake Tanganyika... | reverse complement strand
GAATCCTATGTTAAAACAAAACTCAAATCATTTTTAACACAACATAAACGAACGTTCATGTAATGTTATTTATCGAAATTTAAATTGTTATAATATGAAGTATGTAGCTTACTACCGTGTTTCGACTGAGAAACAAGGACATTCTGGACTTGGTTTGGAAGGTCAAAGAAATGAAGTTCAAAAATTATTAAATAAGGAGAAGGTCTTTAAAGAATTTACCGAAATCGAAAGTGGAAAGCGAAAAGATCGTCCGATCCTAAAACAAGCAATTGAATTATGTAAACAAGAAAAAGCTACTCTTGTAATAGCCAAATTGGATAGATTATCTCGGAACGTAAATTTCATATCAGAGTTAATGGACGGTGGAGTTAAATTTATTTGTTGTGACATGCCGACAGCAACCGAATTTACAATTCATATTTATTCAGCCATTGCACAAGAGGAGAGGAAATTAATTAGTTTGAGAACAAAAAACGCACTTGCAATAAAGAAAAAACAAGGTGTCAAACTAGGAAAGTCTGAGAATTTTAAAAAGGAACATCGATTAAAAGGTGTTTCAGCAAGGGTTGTTATGGCACAAAAAAATGAAAACAACATACGTGCGATAGCTTATCTAACAGCCATTTCGGGGACTCTTCAACAGAAAGCAAACTGTCTAAACAAGAATGGATTTCGTACTTCAAAAGGTAAATTATTCACCCCAATGCAAGTAAAAAGGTTGTGTGATAAGATTAATTGTTAGGAACAAAAAAAAGACCTAACAAAGGTCTTTTTTAAATTAGATCACAAAACTATTAATCAACATCCTGATCTTGCCAGTAATCGTCGACATCTGTTATCATAATTTCAAAGTATTTCTGATATTCTTCCGATATAAAATTAAAGTGATAACCACACTGTCCAATTTCATTGAAAATGAGAATCTTGAGTGTGTATATTTTCTCAATTACATCGTAGAATTCACCTAAGAATTGGAACCAAGTATCGAAATCAGAAATCTCATATATAAGACAGGAATCCTCATGATAGGTCTCTAAATTAAGATTTCGTGCTATCGAAGAAAACAACATTTTTAACGAATTAATGATCATTAAAAATGTATCATCAGAGTATCGATCCATAATCTCATCAAATATTTCAAATATCACGTCAAAAAATAGATTAGGATTATAAATCTCTTCTTTTCGACTTAAAAAAAGTTCATTAAGATAACTTACATCTTGATTTAATAATAAGAATTCACATTCCTCGAAAGAGTCAAATACCCTTAACATCTTTCTTCTCAATCCTCTTGAACAGTTTCGACAAATTTCCGGTATTAAAACATTTATTTCATTCATTTTAAATTATTTATAAAGTACTATTTAATAGGGAAGTAATTAACGGTGTTCTTCCCGTCACCATAAATGACTCGACTCTTTTTTTAATTTATTTCATATCTTATTTTTAATCTGGAAACTGATCGTAGGTTGGTTTCCTTATACCCTTTTAACTTATATCTACCCTCTTAAAAGTTACGCGACCATTTTTTCTGGATAATCCAACCAACGAATAACATCTTCAATCTCTTGTATTTCCCCCACCTCAATATCAGGTAAAACACCAGACCCTTTAAATATTAGGTGATAAAATAAAACCCCATTTCGATCCACGTATCGATAAAATATCTCCAATTTCAACTCTCGTACTCTCGTGTAAAAATCTAAGTAACCTCTAGTTGAGTCGTGAAGAACTATAACTGAACCATCTTTAGTTAATTGATTTACCCTATCCTTAGAGTCATCTTCAAAAAGAGAACTGAGTTTGACAACTCTTTCTGTTTTAAGTGTTATTACATCTACCTTTTTAACCTCAGTTTTATTTATTCCTTGTAGAACTTTATTAAATGTGGTAGACCCATTGTCAATGTCTTTGATTATTTCTTTGATTTTCTCCTCACCATAATGTTTTTTAAGTCGATTAACTTTATTTCTTTCTGATTTAGTTAGTGGTGAATTCTCCACTAATATTTGTATGTTTTCTTTTTTCTCAGGATACAAATCGGATCGTTGACCTTGTTTAATTTGAAGGTGATTTGCCATAAACTGATGGATCAAATACCTTTCCTCCAAAGTTTTTTCTCTAGTAATATCACTGGATAATGATATTACCATATCGAAAGGGGTATCACTGAAAATTACCGGGACTTCTGATAACCCCAACTCAATACTGATTTTTAATCGGACATTCCCAGAAATCACAATGTACGTCTCTTTGTCTACGATTAGGGGTTCAATAATTCCAAGTTTCTCAATGTTCGATTTAATGTTATCATAGTTTCTTGGAGTAGAACTGAGAATGGATTGTTTAACATTGTTAAACTTCAAATCAGAAGGTGATAAATAGATTACTGTTTTCATAATTGTTATATTAAATTGTTATAAAATAAAATGTCATTTTTTAGTCCACCCCCTTTATGGAGTTTTTCATATCTTTTTATCGACATAGTTAGCCAATATTGGAGGAGATCATTTACTGTTGATTTATACCTCGGAGTTAAAATGGGGGGGATATCATAACCACACAAGATATGTTTGGTCTCCTGATAAAATTCACTGAAATATACCCCCCTCTCATACCCATGGGTACAATCTTTTCTTGGAATGTTGTACTTATCAAGAATCAGATTTAGTACTTTTTGTTTGGGGGTTGTTTTTGATTCAGCTTCTTTGATTTCCTTCGGAAAACACTTCTTTAAGATGTTCTTGATGTGTTTAAAAAGTTCCCCTGGTAAATTTGGAATTACATTTCCATTTGTTTTATTTAACCTTTTCCAAACTAATTTGATACCATCATACATTGTAGGATTGTTATTCCCAAATAGACTAGTTGTTGTAATTCCCAGTAGTTCATCTCCATATTTCGTTTTCCAATCTTTTCGAACCACATCAGAGCAAGCCAAAACTGCCATTAACTTTCCCCCCAACACATTGTGACCGAACGGTTGTACACTTACACATGTGCTTAGTATTGCCGTATTGTTTAGCTTTCCGTCCTGAAATCTATTGTCATGTGTCCAACCAACGTGTATATCGCGTGATCCGAGTGAACCAAAGTCACTTGACAGTTCAATCAAACCAAGAAGTTTACTGGTATGCCTATCAATTATATAGTACTTCAATGATCTTCCAACTCCAGATGAATACTCCGCACTATGTATCATTCTCCGGTAGTGAATCCAATTGTTGTCACCTCTAATTAATACTGGGTCAATGGCTTTGAGCTGTTGAATCGTCAACTCTTTGTCGTGTATATTTTCAAAATCCCAAATCCCTTCTTTTAATTGATTTAAATCAACATTTTTTACCGGTTTAGAGTAATGAATTTGAATCTCTTCAAACTTATTCACCAAAGTAGATGTCCGAACATCATATGATCTAATTTCGTCAAAATAGGATATCAATTCACTTCTAATAAAGTCGTATGAACGATCAAAATCATAAAATTTTGTTTGATCCGAAACATATTCAAATTGATCAGATTCAATTGATTTTGACTCACCTTCAAATTTTGGTAACGGAGTAGAATTTGAATAATAGTTCATACCATTTTCACTCGTTGAAATCTCTTCCCCTTTTTTCTTTTTATCTGTCATATCTACCTGTTTTACAAATGGTTAATAACTTTCACGAAAGCTTTCCGCTAAGGTACAGGAGATAAATTTTTGGGTTAGGAGAACCGCAACTTGTGGTCACTTTTGATAGCTAAAAAAGTTGGCTAACTTTGATTTATGAAAAAGAAAATAAAACACGAACCTCTACCAGTTCTAAAAATTCATGTCGTTAGAAGTGATGACATGGGTAAGTTTCAATTTGACGAAATCTTTAGTCTCTTGAAAAACTACTCAGGAAAAAAATCTGATTTAATAACTTTTACCCCACATCATATCGACCCAAAATTTGATATTGATGACAATGAAAATGAAACTCCTAGACATTTGAGTTTAACAAAAAGACACTGGGAAAATTTTGATCCTCAAAACAAGGATGAGATGAAAATCATTTTCGATAAGTGTAAAGCAATTCGGAAGAAGGCGTCAAAAAAAATAGGTGAGAACGATTTAGTAATTCTTCTTACGAATCAAAAGGATCCCAATTTTATGAGTTATTGTGATAAAAAGATGAATAACATATTTATACTAACAAATGGTTGGGACCAGATTATGGATTCTTTTCAAACTGAATTACCTATAATTTATGAGATATACGCGTGGATTTTCAGGAAAATAGTATTTGTAGAACAAATAACATTAAAACGTTATTTAAAAACAAATACAGTTGGTTGTATTACAGATTTTTGTCAGAATAAAATAGACTTCAGAATGAAAATTAGAACTGCTGACATTCAATCAAAAATAATTGATCTTATTAGAGGTAAAAAATACTTCTTTCCTCATGTCAAACATATTTTGTCAATTTTTGATACTATTAGGATCGGAGTTCTTAATCGTGAAAGAAGTGAACTTTTTTCTGACATGGTTAAAATTAAATTTGTCAAAAATTTCAATGATAATTACAACATCGTTATTCCTGAATATGGGAACGTAAGTTTAGGACTTGAAGCTATTGAAAGATCAATTTATGAAACAATATTAAGTCTAGGAAAAGTTGGGGGTATTACTATCGTAAATTCCGATTTACTAGTTGATAATTTGGATAAACATTCACCTAACAAAAGAACGAATGCTAATAAGGAGAAAACAATTGAAAAATTAAAAAATGATTTAAGTTCCTTGTATCAAAAGGTGTCAAAAATAAATAATAAACTTAGAAAGGTTTTACCAGATCAGATTGTCGATGAATATTTAATTCATAATGATGACCGGTATTTTATTAATCTATCAAAGGATTACTATGAATTTGATGAAGGTTACTAAGATTTAAATACGGAACGATATAAGATGTCCTACCTACACCCTGGTCCTTTATATTAAACACTCCCCCCCGTCGTCCCTCTCGTATCCCCCAGTCATTCTTATTATACAGTATATAAAGGGGGTTCAATTGCCAAAAAGTAGTATTGGTCTGAAAAAAATATTTCCAAAATTTTTAGATAAACAGCTCAATATTCGGTCATTTGCTCGTAGCATTGGGGATGAAATATAAAGTAGGTCAATTTGTTAGATCGACAGGTATCGGTATTAGTTTAAGTTGGGGGAATTACATCGGTGAAATCAAAAAAATAAATTCTGACAAAATTCTGGTTTTTTGGGACGAATTGAATAAAGAAGTCGAAATGATTCCAGAAGAAATAGAACTTTTAACCGATCGCTCAGAAGTTAAAAAATTATCATTTTCAGACGGTATGGTAATTCATGTTAATGGTGAATACCGACTCGTCAAATTTATTGATGGTCAATACGTTGTGGGGTATAGTAATCTATTTCCCGTGGATAGTGAAGAAGGGGGTAAAAGATTAGTTAAAAATCTAAAACGCGACCCCATTTAAATTAATTGGGTCAAAAGCCGAGTAAAAAATTTTGGAAAAAATTATTTAAATTTATAACGGGTTGAACCGGGAATACCCTTATAACTCGGCAGAATGAGAACTGAACTTCTCAGGGTGAAAATCCTCAATCCGATCTATATGAAAGGATGAAACTACACTCCCCCATTGGTACCAGTGGGGGTTTTATTTGAATTTGTCCTAATACTGATTTAAACAAAACAATAAATTGACCTGTGGAGAATAACTCGCTTTAATGAGGAACACGAGGCTATTCATTTGGTTAGAGATGGTATGCGGAAACCAAATTTCATTTTTTAGGTAATTTTGGAGACGGATTATCAGGAGTACTAATCTTTTGAATGGATCAGATAAATCAATATCTGCCATTAAATTACTTTCAAGGCAATTTCGAATACTATTATCGATACTGACCTTGTACATTTGACGACCTCTAGAGGGAGGGCACACTTCTGTTACAACTCCTTTTTCATTGGAATTAACATAAATGACGATATCTCCTACATTGAATTGGGGCATAATATTCAATCTACTTTCCAAATAGTTTTTGCTTTTTCATAGAGAAAGTTTGCACGATGATTTATTTTATTTTCATCCCAGATATCCTCAGATAAATATTGACTGAAAGTTTCTAATCCACTGGCGTATTGAATAAGACCTGGACGATTGATTGTTCCATTCTTTTTGATTTCCCAATTAGAATCTCTAATAGAAGAATTTAACGATGAAGGAATTATGGTAAGATTGCCAATCGTCATTAATGCTGCATTTCTTTCGTCTTTTTCTTGTTGTGTTTCTACAGCAGGCCAATTATTCTCCCATTTTTTGGGCATTACATGTTCAAGGCTATAACTTTTGAGGCCAAGCATTGCTGTTGAGTGTAATGATCTATTTCTCAATTTTGATTCGATGAAATATAGAATCCCAGTGGCTTGTTTATTGACTAATCTAGAATATTTAAAGCCTCTTTCTAGTTCATCATCTTTTGGTAAATAATTATTGTCTGCGGAACGATTTTCAATATATTCTTTTAAATCATTAAGGCTGAGTATTTCATTATTTATGAGACTTTCAGAGAAAAGTGAGTTATAATTTTTAGTGTTTGAATGACAAACCATTCTTCGTAATAAGTAGGATTCTAAGAAGCTAAACATTGCTTTTTGTTCGGTAACGTCGGTAACGTTTTTTAGAATGAATAAGACGTAAGGAATTATCGTGGTATTTTCTAATCCGAAAATTATTGCATTTATACGATCCATTGAACTTTCTGCAGGAAGCTCTGAATCTAGTACTTGTAAGTCAAAGTTGTTTTTGAATAATAGGGCATATTGTTTTATTTCCTCAATCAATTCTTGCTTATCAATCTTGTATTCATTTATAAACGATTTATAAGAGTCAAATAAGCCATCAACTTTAGTGTATTGATTTTTATCTTCGGTTTTAACTGAATATTTGTTGTCCTGTATTTTAATTTGAAGGAATGAATAAAAGAATAAGTCAATAAAATGTCTTCTAATGCGACCTGCAACAATCTCCGTGTCCCAGTACTTTTTTACTTCATCATTCGCTTCGAAGATATTTTGCCAATAGGTTAAATATTGCTGATAATCATCTCGTCCGAAAAAATAATTTTTTAAAAGTTCCGCAGTTGTAAGGCGAACGCCTAAGGAGTTTATGGTGTCAAAAATTTGTTGTTCATCATCATCGTAACTCAGGTCAATGCCGACAAACATAATGTTGGTTAAGATATTTTGAGGATTTATTTGGTTTATTTTCACATTGTCTTTAAAAAACATGTATGCCATTGAAATATGATCGGATGCAGGGAGAATTAATTCTTCTTCAAGATTCATAACAGTGTTAAATGATTCTTCATCATTGTGATTATGCTTTAGTGCAATATCAAATGAAGACATGGGTAATCTGAAAATATTAGCCAGATACCCATTTTTCAATTTTAAACTGAGAACTTTAAAGAATATACAAAGTGTAGTCAAACGTTGTTGACCATCAATAACTGTTCTTCTATCTCCGACACTTTGGGTAGATTGAGTGAGTTGTTGCTTGAGAATAACTGAACCAAGAAAATAGGGCTTATTGGTTAATGAAACCATTTCCATATCCTCAAGAAATCGTTCCCACTGGTCTGTATTCCAAACATAAGCACGTTGGAAAAATGGTATTTCTAAGACCTTATTTTGATTGAATATGTCGTTGATTGTTGATCGACCTGCTTGCATTATTTTTTATTAAAGGTTAATAATTATCATAATAAAGTGGAGTTTTTAATATTCCTGTTTTATTTCTTAAGTACAATATCCAAAAAAAATACAGGCTTTCCCTTAACCCAATCCATAGTTATTACATATATTCCATTATGGTTTTGGGCTGTTTTCTTTTCACATCCTTCACAAGGTTTTTCTACCATTTTATCTTCCTCTTTACCAAAAAGGGTTTCAGCACCTTTTATAGTTACTTGTTCGGTTTTACAACTCATAGGAATCACATATTTAAGACCATCCATTTGAAAGATATTCCAAACGATGATTTCAGCTATTTCTTTTTGAAGCTCTGTGCTTGGCGTTTCTTTAAATTTATCTTGATAATAATCTATAAATGTATAAAGCAAATTTTCCCTAGCAATGAGCAAACTATCTCCTTGCCATTCGTAGCCGTAGGAACTTTGAAAAGCCTCTTTTGCCCATTTTAACCAATCTTCATGCGTGGTACAATATTTTGAAACCACACTCAACTTTTTGTCTAAAAAACCTACGCGCTCTGCTAAAGGCAGTAATTCCTGTTTATCAGAAACAGGATCATAACGAGAAACAATAAAAGGTGCTTCACCACAAGTAATTTCTAATTTGAGCAGACCTACGTACTCTTGCCAGTTGTTTTTAGTAACTCCTTTGGTATCGCAAGCATCATTCATTTGTTTGACAATACTTAGTGGAGTAAAAACTTCTGCCTTATCTCGTGTTCTGTATAGTTGCTCTGTTTTACTTTTTAATGCTCGTGGTTGAATTAAATTACCTAAAGTGCCTGTTATCAAATCAGTGGTAATATTTGCATTCGGAGCAAACATATCCCCATTAGAATCATACGAATCTGTTGCCCACAAAATAGTATTACCTGTGGTTTTATCTTGCAATAGTATATTCAGCAGATCATCTTTTTTTAAAAGATAATCTTCACGGATGTCTATGTTGTATGTGTCAATTCCTTCTTTCATTTCATATAGACACTAGTCCATTGGTTGAACATGCTCTTCAATAAATACAATTTCCTCGGCACTAAGATTATATTTAGTATATAACTGTTTGTCTATTTCTGAAATTGATTTTGACCAGTCGATATCTGATTTTTCCGAAAAATCTTGTAAAGGAATATTTTCCCAAACTGGAACAGCGTTATCTTGAGTAACTTTTTTTATTCCTAAAATAGCCCTTGCAAACTTTGACTTAATATACTTTGCACAATTGTCGGCTTCATTTTTTGTAGTAAACATTCCTATTCTGAGAAAAGTTGGAGTAGATGTCATGCCTGGATTTCCAACAAGTGGTTGGCTTATGGCTTCGCCAAAAGTACCAGCCCCCATACTCTTAGGAATAAATACTTTATAAAAATCGATATTATTACTGTCAGGTCTTCTGGTAGTTAAGTATTCTTTATTGATCCAAGCTGAAACCCTTCGGTTTTTTATAACACCAACAATTTCATAGTAATCATTACCATCGGAAGGTTTTTCCGGCACAAAAGCGTAAGATAAAATCTCCAGGGTCGAAGTTACTATTTCATTATCAGAGCCTGGTGCAAGAGAAGTTGGAATATCCTTACCTTTAGATGATGCTGATTCTTGAATTGCACGAAGAAGATCATTTTTCGCATTTGGATATGCTTCATGAAACATTTCATTCATTAAAAAATCCGCTCGTCCTCCAATTATTATGTTGCTCAATGGAGAAGATTCGAACTTTCTAATTCTTTCATATAATCGTCTAATATCTTCACTTTTAATAAACTGTTCAATTCGTCCGTATTTGTAGTTTGTATCCCGTTTTATTATAGCAACACCACCCTTAATATCTGTATTTGGGAAAATTTTAGAAGCATCATCTTCATACAATATGACTTTCAAATGCTCATCATTTAGCATTTTTCTGTTCCATTCCTTGTTTGTTAATCCTGCATCAAATAAAAACCGAGCAGGACTAATTAATATTGATAGGTTTGCGATTGCAAATGAACTATCATAGAAATAGGGGTATATTGGCGTTTTGCGATTATTTGTTTCTTCCTCATCTTGATAAGGTGGATTACCTACTACTGCATCAAATTTCATATTTTCTGAAAGATTTAAAAGTTCTTGTAATTTTTGGTTTGCATTGCCTTCTTTTGCTTCTGGGGTAATGTCGTGTTGGATAAAATTCTTGCGAGAAATCTTGTTCTCAACATCAAACCCAAAAATGTAAGATTGGGTAATGCCTTGTAAAATTGGTGTTGGTGCCAAGCCATACACTTGGTTTTCCAAGATGTGTTTCAAGCAATCATCGTCGCTATTGTAATGTTCACGGGTATTGGTAAACAGTTTTTTTATAATTTCAGTTATGTACATACCCGATTTCATGTACAGGTCTATAAAGGTGCTATCGGTGCGTGTAAACAAACTGGGATCGTGTTCTTCCAATTGGTTTATCATCATTTGCACCACCTTTTTCGGGGTGAAAATTTGGTTGGTCTTTTGGTTGGGAATCAACTCAAAAATGTCATCTTCTGCTGTAAAATAGTTAGCCAAGAGGTCTTTTTTTAGTCTAAATTCTGCAATAGAAGCATTGAACCTGTATTTGTTAAATACGCCTTGAAAGGTTTTTCTTTCTCCGTCTTCCTCGTAATCAAAACCATCACGCAGTTTGTGGAATTCTTCTTTGGTTATACTGGTAAGTTCTAAGAAATCATTTTCGTCAATTTCTAAATCGAAATTATCAATGGTTATTTCGTCTTTCGAATCATTTGCCATTATGAACATGGGAATGGTACGTGTAAAAGAACGTAATCTATCTCTTATCTCGTCTTCCTTGGTTTTCTGTACTTTTTCTACCTTCTCTTCTTCTTTTTGTGTGACTTTATTCGCAACAAAATCAAATTCAATGGTATCAATTATTTTTTGTTTGAGAGCCTCAGTGTCTTTTACTTCGGCATTGTTGTATTCCTCTGCTATCTGTTTTACTTTCTCTTCAATTTGTTTAGTTACTTCCTTGGTTTCTGCTTGGGTTGCTTTATAGACTTCTTTATACTTTGCAATCAGTGGTTCGGCAACCTCTGAAACTTTTTGAACTAATTCATCAGCGTAAATTTGTTCCGTATTCAATTCTAATAAATTATCAACAACCCTTTCTGTATTTGTTTTGAATATTTTCTCCCCAAGTATAATTTCTGTGTTGGAGTTTATTTCTTTCGTTATGTTGTTGTTTACAGTTCGGGCATCATCTAAATCAAGTGTGTTAGTTGATCTTTGTACACGCTTGTTTTTTTCTACCTGCATTTTATCTAAGATGTCCTCTACTTCCTTAGGGAAATTGAAAACACCCTTTAGACTGTCATTAAACAAGAGATTGGTCATAAAACGAGCTTGCACAATCTCTGTCGCAGCCAAAGCATTCGGGAATGTTAGAACCTTATTAGCATCCAGTTCAATCATTTCCCCATTCACATCTTCCGAGATTACAGGAAAGAAGTTCAGAAGTTCTTTGATGTTTTCTTCTCTGTCTTTTTCTGTAATTTCACCCTTAACTGCTTTTGGATTTAAGCCATTAGCAAACTGGTCATAAATTTCAAGTACACGAGTAGGAGCAAAATCAAAAAGGTAGGCAGATTTTTTAAAGTACAATTCACCATTTCTAAATTCCTTAAAAGGATTTTGAGCTCGGAAAGCTGCTTGCATATACAATGAAGGCGTTTTAATGTCAGTAAGCATTAAAACGGCTGTCCACTCTTTAACCGTTACCCCAGTGGTTAATTGTCCGCATGAAAGGGTGATGGTTTTATCATTTTCAGCAATAGCTGTTTTTACTTTTTGAAAAGAAGACTCATTTCCTTTAAAATCGTTTTCTTCTTCTTCAAAACTTCTTCCGTCACCCGCTGCAACAATTACTTTATAATCTTTGAAAACAGGGTCTTCCTTAAGCAATTTTTCTAAAGCTTTTACAGAATCCACTCTATTGCCAACATACCAAAAGGTATGTTTGAGTTCTTCCCTAAGTTCTGGCGTGGAGAACGGATATTTTTTGTTTGTTGAAAGATTTTTTAAAAACTCCTTTACGTCGTCTTCATGAACAAACTTTTTGTCTTTCGCTCTAAAAAACTCATTTAAGTCAAAAGCATAATCTCGTGTTTCATTGTCAATTTCAATTCCCTCATTTACTTCATCGGTAATCATTTGGGAAATACGATAAGTAAACAGTTTAAGGTCGGGTAAATCAGTATGTTCTCCAATTTCGCCTTCTTCAAGCTCTATCTGTTTGATTTTTTGCTCATCTAAATAAGTCCAATTATAAATGGCTTCTTTGGGAAATTTCTCATTTGCCAACGCCTTGAATGGAGTTCCTGATAGATGAAGCGTATGTTTACGTTTAATAACATCAAAAGCAGCGTCTGTTCTCCCTGTATCAACTCCTTCATGTGCTTCGTCAATTATCAATAAGTCCCACTCTAAATCAGCCACCCAGCGTAATTTATCGTAATTTCCTCCAAAGTATTTAGAACCTTTTAGGTCTTGCAAAGAAAGAAATGTAATAAGTGGTTTGATGGGTTTTGTAGCAATATGTTGCTCTCTTGTAAGGCTAGCTCTATTTTTTAAAGAAGATGTCTCTGAAATAAAATTATATCCGTCAACAAACATTTCAAAATCATCAAACCATGAATTGGCAATGGCAGGTCTATTGGTTACAATAAGAATTTTGTTAGCACCCAGTCGTTTAGCTAAGTCATAACTTGCAAGGGTTTTACCAAATCGAGGCTTGGCATTCCAAAGAAATTCTCCTTTTTCGTTCTTTTGGAAGTAGTCAATCGCTTTCTCAACAGCTTCATTTTGTTCAAAACGCAAGGTGTAATCTATTTTTCCTTTATCGTTTTGTAAAGCAGAGAACTTCTCTTTTCGGAATAAATCAAATAAGTCTTTGGATTTGAGCGGCTCACCATTAAAGTAGAACCATTCTTGTCCTAGATCCAATTTTCTTTCAATGCCCTTCTTTTCAAGAAATTTGTGGAATAATTTGTCTAAAAAGCTTTCTTCGCTATCCTTAAAAAAGGCAGGTGCACTCCAAAGTAATTCATAATTTAATCTGAAAGCAGCTGTTTTTACTTGTTGTAGTATTCTATCGTGAACATTTTCCTGTTCCGTATAACCGATTTTTTGGGAGCCTTCATTTGGTTTTAGTTCAGGAAGTATGTAGGAATATATCTGAGGATATATAACTTTATAAGATTTTATGTTTTGTGTAATCTTACTCATCGGCATTTTCTAGGAGATAATTCAATGTAAGGTTTGTTTTTTCTGAATGATAATCAAAATTCAAAGTGTAAAGTTAGCATAATTCATATAATTTGAGTACCGTCCATCCCCCTCATAAACCGCTGAATAGGCTTCAAATCGTTTACCTGAATTTTTAGTTCATACAGGTCTTTTTTTGGGTTGTATTTTAAAAATGGAGCGGTCATAGAATTTAAGGTTTTCAGTTCAGTACAAAGTAGCACAATAATAAAGAATCCACAAAATGATTGACCTTTCTTGTCAGTAAACTTTTATGAATAACTACAACCCGGAAATACTTTTTAGATTTAATACCTGTGTTAAAAACCTTACTTCACAACCAAATTACCCCCCATTCCAATTTTCCCCATCTCATCCTTGATAAGTTCAATAACCTCATCTTTATATTTCGATTCAACAATTATGGAGTCGTGTTTGGTGAAACATACATAACCTAATTTCTTTATGATTTCGTAAATGTTATCTACAAAGAAATTGGATTCAAGTCGTTGTAACTCTATACAGAATGTTTTGTGGTTGTTTTTTGATTTGTATTCCTCAACCCAGTTAATCACAGAAGGGAATTTTTTTTTCAGGTAATCCTTTGTTGAATTACTTATTTCATTTGAGGAAAAGAAAATATAGAATAGGATTCGTTTTGTTTTTTCTCTGGAAATTAGTCCTAATTCTTTTTGGATATAATTATACAATTTCCCTTCGAATGACAAATTCTGAAATAATTTAAAATCATCTGAATCTAAATGTTTTGATAACCAAAAGGAAAGAAAACTAAATTGGGAATTGGACAAATCGATTTGAACCAAATCATTACTTTTCATGATACAATCACAGTACTCGGAGGGGAGATTTGTTAGGTTGGTATCCAAACGGTTGTTGGTTTTATTTCTTGAAGCCATCAAATAGCTACTTTTAATCATTTCTAAAGACATTTTATCCGCTATATAGACACTTATCATTCTTTTGATTGTAAAGCGTCTTAAATCGTCTAAATAAACACCTTTTTTTGCTTGTATAATTTTGAAATTGAGCTCTTTAGCTTTTTTCATAAGTTGAGAACCCAAAAGAAATGTATTGGAAAAATACTGATCACCAACAGATAGAACTCGGTAGTTAATATTTGGTTGGGGGTTATTTACAACCTCATCTTTAATTTCATCCTCAACTTGAAGTAATCTCTTTTCCAGAACTTGATTAAGATTATCAAAATCAACACTCAACTTTTGAAAATCAATTGAAAACCATTCCAAGTATTTGTCCTCATTTTTTGATTTTGACTTCCAATTTTCAAAAAGTGAGAAACATAAAGGGTATAGCTTATATATATTATATATATTGCTATTGCTTTTGCTATTGCTTTTGCTATTGCTTTTGCTATTGCTTTTGCTTGCAAAGCTAATATTAATGCAAGCAGCATTATTTTTATAATAGCTAGCAGAAAAGCTATAGCTACTATTACTCCCAAATAACTCATCAAAGGAATTAAAAAGTAATGTAGGGCTCAATCTATATGAATAAGCCTTAAACCCCACCTCATAGTAATCCCTAATTAGTAATCCGTTTTCCAGAATCACTTTCATCCATCGGTTGTAGTGATGATTAATTTTGTTTTTAATCACATCGGTGGGAACCTCAACGTAATCAAATATTGATTGATGGTTGATGGATGAATAATAGATCAAAAGATGAATGAAATTCAAACAATTACATTTATCCTTTTTGGAAAGTTTAAGATCCTGGATCTTGTTTACAATTGTTGGGGGTATAAGTTGACTCATATTCTTTTTGGAATAAGAATAATTGAATTACTTCAATTAGTCAACTATTGAAAGGATGAGTAGAAGTTGGGGGTGGCAGAAATACCTACGCTCTATTTGACTTATCAATTTTAATTACCTATTCTTTTTCTTAAACAAATAAGAATTAAATAATGAAGAAAAAGAAAACCAACCTTGACCATGTTCTTGCACATGTAATCATCACTTATCATGGTAACTATTACCAAGATATGTTCTTAATGGAAATACCAATTGAATTCTTGGTCACAAATGAATTATATAGTAATTATATCTGTGATGAGGCAGTAAAAGGAAAACGAAAAAAAAAAAGCACTTTGTAAGATATCTACTTGTGTTTTAATTTCAGATGAATTTAAAGAACAAGAACCACAAATCAGTGAACAATTCTTACATTGGTATTATGGATGTTCGGGCAAGTTTTATTTCTAGAATGAAGACTCAAGTAGATTTAATTAGTGGGTACCTATTTGGGTACTAATTTTTAAAAAAGGTACTAAAATGGGTACTATTTTTAATTACACCTTGGTAATGAAAAGTTTTGTAATCCTTTTATTTATAAGGTTTAAGTTACTAGAAGGTACTTAAACATACCTTCTAGATACTTAATTTGTGGCCCCGGAGGGATTCTAACCCCCAACCGCTGGAGCCGAAATCCAGTGCGCTATACAGTTGCGCCACGGAGCCTGTTGCCGATGCAGCGAAATGCCTATCTGCCGGAATAGCATGAAGGCAGAAGCTAC
>Ga0194130_10005310_pt1 | contig 15591 bp, 16 predicted proteins | sample TA2KigsurfametaG_FD_160084 | JGI IMG/M metagenome (GOLD analysis project Ga0194130, IMG submission 160084) | Freshwater microbial communities from Lake Tanganyika, Tanzania - TA2015050 Kigoma 12 surface | ecosystem: Environmental > Aquatic > Freshwater > Lake | place: Tanzania: Lake Tanganyika... | reverse complement strand
CGGCCCCAACTGACCAGGCCAGGCCCAGATCGGGCAGCCAGTTGACCCGCTCCACCAGTTGCAGTTCAGGGTTGCTGGGGTCGTAGCCGTTGAGGTAGCCCCCGACCGTCAGCAGAAAGGTCAGCAGGGCCACGCCCAGCGCGTACCAGCGCACCTGCTTGCCGTCGCCCTTGTCAGGCACAAACGGAATCAGCAGGGCCGCCCCAATTGGGAACAGGATTGATGCGCTCAGCCAGGGAAAGGCCACAGACAAGGCAGAAGCATTGGCTGGAGTGTAGAAATTTCAGCCCGACTCGCCCCGTTGGCATCGGCGTTGTCACACACAGCGAAGGGTTGTTGCGGTGTGGCGAACCCTTGCGGTCGCTGCGCCAGCTGCGCTGGCAAGGCGACCTTCAGGCTTCCCGCACCGCAACCGGGGGTGGGGAGGGGGTTTCGGCCAGAGAGAGGTTCTCGGCCGCAAGAATGCATTGAGACGGGTAACACCAGATCCCCCGTTACCAAACCGATTCCCAGCGTTGCTGTTGTCGCTGGCGCAGCGGCCGGAACCCCTCAGCCCAAAGAGCCAAACAGCACGACGAGGGCAATCACCCCCCCAAACACGATCAGGGCATAGAACTGGGCGCGGCCGGTGTTGAGGTACTTGAGGCCTTCGCCGCTGCCCAGGGTCAACAGGCCGGTGAGGTTGACGACGCCATCGACCACCTTGGAGTCGACGTCGAGCACCTGCTTGGCCAGTTTGCGGCTGCCCTGCACGAACAGCTTGTCGTTGATGGCATCGAGGTACCACTTGTTGGCCAGGAAGGCATTGACCGCGGGGAAGCGGCCGGCCACGGCCGCGCCCAGATCCAGCTTGTGCAGCGCGTAGGCCAGCACCGCCACCGTGATGCCGGCGATCGAGATGCCCACCGACGCTCCCGCCAGGGGCAGAAATTCGCCCCAGCTGAAGTGTTCAGCCGCCTCGAGTGCTTCGTGGGGGTCCAGCAGCAGGCCGAACCTGCTGTTCCAGGGCACCCCCAGCAGCCCGATCAGCACCGAAGGCACCGCCAGCACCACCAGAGGCATCGCCATCTGCCAGCCGCTCTCGTGGGGGTGCTCGGCGTGGTGGTGGGCGTGGGCGTCGTCATCGCCACCGGCGCTTTTGCCGGCTGCCGCCATCAGCTGGGCCGCCATCGCCTTGTCGCCGCCCCTGAAATCTCCTTCAAACGTCAGGAAATAGAGGCGGAACATGTAGAAGGCGGTTAGGCCCGCGGTGGCAAAGCCCGCCACCCACAGCAGCGGGAACTGGCCAAAGGCCACCCCCAGAATCTCGTCCTTGCTCCAAAAACCGGCCAGCGGCGGGATGCCGCTGATCGCCACACAGCCGATGAAAAAGGTGCTGGCGGTGATCGGCATGTAACGGCGCAGCCCGCCCATCAGGCGCATGTCCTGGGCCAGGACGGGTTCGTGGCCCACCACCTCTTCCATGGCGTGGATGACCGAGCCGGAGCCCAGAAACAGCATCGCCTTGAAAAAGGCGTGGGTCACCAGGTGGAACATGCCCGCCACCGGGGCGCCGCAGCCCATGGCCAGCATCATGTAGCCCAGCTGGCTCACGGTGCTGTAGGCCAGACCCTTTTTGAGATCCATCTGGGTCAGGGCGATGCTGGCGCCCAGCACCAGGGTGATCGTGCCGATCACGGCAATGGTGGTCTGCACCTCGGGGAAGGGCACATAGAGCGGCTGCAGCCGCGCCACCAGAAACACGCCCGCCGCCACCATCGTGGCGGCGTGAATCAATGCCGAAATCGGTGTGGGGCCTTCCATGGCATCGGGCAGCCACACATGCAGCGGGAACTGGGCCGATTTGGCCATCGGGCCCATGAACACAAACAGGCACAGGGCCACCGCAGCCCAGCCGGGCACGCTGCCACCGGCAACGGCGGCCTGCAGGCCCGTGCCGATCTCTTCAAACCCGAAGCTGCCTGTGGCCCAGAACAGGCCCAGGATCCCCAGCAACAGGCCGAAGTCGCCGACGCGGTTGGTCACAAACGCTTTCTGGGCGGCATTGGCGGCGCCATCGCGGTCGTACCAGAAGCCAACGAGCAGGTAGGAGCACATGCCCACCAGCTCCCAGAACACATAGATCTCGAGCAGGTTGGGACTGATCACCAGGCCCAGCATCGAGCTGCTGAACAGGGCCAGGTAGGTGAAAAAGCGCACATAGCCCTTGTCGTGGGCCATGTACCCGTCCGAATAGATCATCACCAGCAGGGCGATGGTGGTGACCAGGGCCAGCATCACCGCCGCCAGAGGATCCACGCGGAAGCCCATCTGCAGGTTGAAGCTGCCGGCGCTGGCCCAGTTGAACAGCACCTCAGTGGGGCCGGCTCCGGCCAGCTGCTGAGCCAGCACGGCATAGCTGAGTACCGCGGCAGCACCCACACAGGTGAGCAGCAGCACGGCGACCGGTTTGCGCAGTCTGTTGACCGTGCGGTTGAAACTGATCAGACCAAGCCCGGTGATCAGGGCGCCGATCAGGGGCAGCACCGGAATCAACCAGGCGATCTCTGCGGCTGATGGCATCCGGCGGGGCTCCCTAGACGAGGGCTGCGGGGAGTGTAGGAACCCCGGCGCCGTTGATTCGCCCTCTGTCTGCGGTCACGACCATGGACATGACCATGGTCACCTGCACAAGAGCTGAAGGAACCCTTCAGCTTGCCCCGCTGAGTGGACTGCGCTCAGCTCCGCGGGTTTCAACCCAACCAGTGGGCCAGAGCCGTACGCGAAAACGAGGTCGCGCCCAGGCCAATGAACCGGTGGGCCCACCAGAACACCCCCACGGCGATGGCGATGCCGAGCTGCGCGGGCCGTAGAAACTCGCTCAAGACCAGCTTCTGGCGGCCATCCAGCACCGCCTTGAAGGGAATGATCGACGTGCTGGCTTTGAGCTCTGCAAAGGCCTCGCCAAAGCGGTTGGCCTGTCGCCGGTCGCCGTTCCACACGGCAAACAGATGGTGCGCGATCAGCCCAGCGCAGGCGGCCACCATGAAGCTGCTGCCGATCCACAGCAGGTGGGTGGCGCACCACAGGATCTGCCCTACCGCCTGGGGGTGCCTGCTGATGCGAATGATCCCGGTGGCATACAGCCGCACCTGGGGTTTGAGCACCGCCGGGATCTCCAGCAGGTTGTAGGTGGCCGGATACAGAAACAGAAAACTGATCGCGGTGCCCACCCACACCAGCGGCACGATCCAGGGCTGCTCCTGCAGGTTCCACAGCCGCGCCCCGTCGTAGCGGTGCGCCAGGAAGTAGCCGATCACGATTACCGCCGACGGGATGCTCACCGCCGCAAACAGCAGCCGCCAGGCGCGCTCACCGATGCGCTCCGCTCCCCAGCCCCGCAGCGAGGCGCCGCCGCTGTGCACAACAGCAAAGACCAGCAGCAGTGCCAGCATCACCCAGCTGCTGTGGTGGGGTGAGCTGGTCATCGGGGCGTCTGCAAGGTGTTGTGAAGCTGACGATTCTGCCGCTGAAGCCCCCTAGAGTCTGTTTCCGATTGCCGCATCGCCTGTTGGCGAGCCTGGTCCCCCAGAGCGATGGCTGATCTGCCCTTCACCCTCGATCAGCTGCGCATCCTGCGGGCGATCGCCAGCGAGGGCAGCTTTAAAAAAGCTGCTGACAGCCTTTATGTGACCCAGCCGGCCGTCAGCCTGCAGATCCAGAACCTCGAGAAGCAGCTCGATGTCTCGCTGTTTGACCGCGGTGGTCGCAAGGCCCAGCTCACCGAAGCCGGCCACCTGCTGCTGAGCTACTGCGACCGCATTCTCAGCCAGTGCCAGGAGGCCTGCCGTGCCCTGGACGATCTGCACAACCTCAAGGGCGGCTCATTGGTGGTGGGGGCCTCCCAGACCACCGGCACCTATCTGATGCCGCGCATGATCGGGCTGTTCCGGCAGAAGTACCCCGATGTGGCGGTGCAGCTGCAGGTGCACAGCACCCGCCGCACCGGCTGGAGCGTGGCCAACGGTCAGATCGACCTGGCGATCATTGGCGGTGAGCTGCCCAGCGAGCTGGGCGAGCAGCTCCAGGTGGTGCCCTACGCCAGTGATGAGCTGGCCCTGGTGCTGCCGGTCAAGCACCCGTTGGCCCGGCTCAATGAGCTGACCAAAGAGGATCTCTATCGCCTGGGCTTTGTCTGCCTTGATGCCCAGTCGACCACCCGCAAGATGGTCGACCAGCTGCTGGCGCGCTCAGGGCTTGATGTGAGCCGCCTCAAGCTCGAGATGGAGCTCAACTCGTTTGAGGCCATCAAAAATGCCGTTCAAAGTGGCCTGGGTGCGGCCTTTTTGCCGGTTGTCTCCATCGAGCGTGAGTTGGCGGCTGGCAGCCTGCATCGCCCCCAGGTCGCTGATCTGCTGGTGCGCCGTCAGCTCAAATTGATCACCCATCCGGCGCGCTACTGCTCGCGCGCCTCTGAGGCGTTCAGGCGCGAGATTTTGCCGGTGTTTGCCAGCCCCGACAGCCCCCTGCGCCGGCCGCTGCAGCAGGAGCAAACCCAGCAGGAGAGCTGAGCCTCAGAACTGATCGGCTTCGGGGGTGATGCCCACGGTGTCGTCAGCCACACCTTTGGTGATGAACTTGTTCTCGCTGGTGTCGGTCTGATAGACGCAGCGCACGATGGGCTTGTCCTTGATCGAGCCGATGTAGGCAAAGGTGTTCATGCGCTGTTTGCACTGCCGCATCTGCTCGGCGGTGACGGCGCCTTCCTTTTGCAGCACGCTCCAGTTTTCGCGTCTGATCACGCAGCCGGGCCGCAGCGCCGGTTGGGTCACAAAGCTCGAGCTGGGGTTCATGGTCGTGTACAGCTCGATGTCCATGACAAAGGCGCTTGCACCCCACTGGCGGCAGAACTCTGGATCGGGAACCGCCATGTCGAGCTGCTGGCTGCTGGCGATGTTCCCTTGATCGCCCTGGGTGGTGCTGGAGAGGCCGGTGCCGATGCCGATGCCCACCACCAGCACCCCCGCCAGGATCGCGATGGTGCCCACATTGAACTGCAACGGTGGGCCACCGCCTGGACCGCCAGTTGGACCACCGCCGCCCGCTCTGCCGCCACCGTTGCCCCTGCCGTAAGCGCGTTGGTCATAGCCGCGCTCGCTGTAGTCGCGCTCGTCGTAGCGCGCGTCGCGGTAACGGCCGGGTGAGCTGCCAGAGCGGGTCACAGGTTGTCGGGGGTGCGGGGCAGGCCCATTGAGTAGTTGAGGACCCGGCAATCCGGGTTGTAGCGCAGCTTGCCGGCCTGCAGCAGCTCCCTGATGTAGCCCTCGAGCTCTGAGCCGATGCGGCGCAGGTTGTAATCGCTCAGCTCGGCGCCGGCGCTGGCACTCACCAGCTCCCTGAAGCGCTGCTGCACCAGCTCGAGGGTGGCTGCATCCCAGAGAAATTCGTTGTCGGGGTCCACATCCAGGGTGAGCTGGTCTGGATCGGGCACCAGATCGCCTTCTTCAACCCGTGCTGTGAACAGCCTGATGTGGCGCGTGGTGCTCTTGAGCAGGGTGGCGTCAGACATCGGTTCAACACAAAGCTGGCGACAGTCTCAACGGACTGCCTCTCCAGCGACTTTAGGAACACCCCAACGGGGCTGGTCGCCGCCGCTGCTGCAGGCCCCCTTTTAAGGTTGCTAACGGTTGCAGGTCCTCTTCCCATGCGCATCGCCATCGCCGGAGCCGGTCTCGCGGGGCTGTCATGCGCCAAGTATCTGTGCGATGCCGGCCACACGCCGATCGTCTATGAGGCCCGCGATGTGCTCGGGGGCAAGGTGGCCGCCTGGCAGGACGAGGAGGGCGACTGGTACGAGACCGGTCTGCACATCTTCTTTGGCGCCTACCGCAACATGCGCCAGCTTTTTGCCGAGCTCGGCATCGAAGAGCGGCTGCAGTGGAAGAGCCACTCGATGATCTTCAACCAAAAGGAGACACCTGGCACCTACAGCCGTTTCGACTTTCCCGATATCCCCGCCCCGCTGAATGGAGTGGCGGCGATTCTGGGCAACAACGACATGCTCAGCTGGCCCGAGAAGATCAGCTTCGGCCTGGGTCTGGTGCCGGCGATGCTGCGCGGCCAGCAGTACGTCGAGGAGTGCGACCAGTACTCCTGGACCGAGTGGCTGCGCCTGCACAACATTCCTGAGCGGGTCAACGATGAGGTGTTCATCGCCATGGCCAAGGCGTTGAACTTCATCGATCCCGATGAGATCTCCAGCACGGTGGTGCTGACCGCGCTCAACCGCTTTCTGCAGGAGAGCGATGGCTCCAAGATGGCCTTTCTCGATGGCAACCCGCCGCAGCGCCTGTGCCAGCCGATCGTCGACTACGTCACCGCACGCGGCGGCGAGGTGCATCTCGACACCCCCCTGCGCGAGATCGAGCTCAATGCCGATGGCACGGTGAGTGGGTTCCGCATCGGTGGCATCAAGGGCAAGGAAGGCTTCACCGCCACGGCCGATGCCTACGTGAGCGCCCTGCCCGTCGATCCACTCAAGCTGCTGCTGCCCGAGCCCTGGAAGCAGCTGCCCTACTTCCAGAAGCTCGACGGCCTCAATGGTGTGCCGGTGATCAACATCCACCTGTGGTTTGACCGCAAGCTCACCGACATCGACCACCTGCTGTTCAGCCGCAGCCCCCTGCTCAGCGTCTATGCCGACATGAGCAACACCTGCCGCGAGTACGAAGACCCTGATCGCTCGATGCTCGAGCTGGTGTTTGCCCCGGCCAAAGACTGGATCGGCCGCAGCGACGACGACATCGTCGCCGCCACCCTTGAAGAGCTCAAGCGCCTGTTTCCGATGCACTTCACCGGCGACAACCAAGCCGTGTTGCGCAAGGCGATCGTGGTCAAAACGCCGCTATCCGTGTACAAGACCGTGCCCGGCTGCCAGCAGCTGCGCCCAGACCAGACCTCACCGATCGCCAACTTCTTCATGGCTGGCGACTACACGATGCAGCGTTACCTGGCGTCGATGGAAGGCGCGGTGCTCAGCGGCAAGCTCTGTGCCCAGGCGGTGGCTGCGGCCCATGGGGGCGTTGCAAGCGCAACAGCTGCCCCGGCTGCGGCGGTTGCCTGAGCGTGGTGGTCGCCGCCGGGTCGCACGCGGCGAGTCCGCTGCCCAGCCTTGATCAGGCTTATGAGGCCTGCCGCCTGGAAACCGCGCAGTGGGCCAAGACCTTTTACCTGGGCACCTTGCTCATGCCGCCTGCCAAACGCAAGGCGATCTGGGCCATTTATGTGTGGTGCCGCCGCACCGATGAGCTCATGGACAGCGCCGAGGCGCAGGCGCGCCCCGTAGAGGAGCTCTCCGCACGCCTGGATGCCTGGGAGCAGCGCACCCGCGAGCTGTTTGCTGGCACCGTGCGCGACAGTCTCGACCTGGTGATGGCAGACACCTTGGAGCGCTATCCGCAGCCGCTTCAGCCTTACCTCGACATGATCGAGGGGCAGCGCATGGATCTGCAGAAACAGCGCTACGCCAGTTTTGAGGAACTGGAGCTGTACTGCTACCGGGTCGCCGGCACGGTGGGGCTGATGACCCAAGAGGTGATGGGCGTTGACCCGGCCTACACCTCGGCGCCCTGGAGCGCTGCACCGGACACCTCCGATGCTGCGGTGGCCCTGGGGATCGCCAACCAACTCACCAACATCCTGCGTGATGTGGGTGAAGACCGGGGGCGCGGTCGTATCTACTTGCCGCTCGATGAATTGGCCCGCTTTGGTGTGAGCGAAGACCAGCTCATGGCGGGTGTGGTCGATGACAACTGGCGCGCTCTGATGGCTTTTCAGCTGCAGCGCGCGCGCGCGTGGTTTGCTCGCAGTGAAGCCGGAGTGCGGTGGTTGGCACCCGATGCGCGTTGGCCGGTGTGGGCCTCGCTGCGGTTGTACCGGGGCATCCTTGATGTGATCGAGCACCACGGCTACGACGTGTTCAACAAACGGGCCTATGTGCCAACGGCGGGCAAGCTGCTCGATCTTCCCCGCTCGTTTGTGGTGGCCCAGGTGCGGTGAATCCCCGGCTCAGGCCGTCCCTGTCATCCAGCGCATCAGGATCGGGTTGACCTGCTCGGGGGCCTCGTCGTGGGGGCAATGACCAAGGCCGTGCAGCACGACCAGCTCACGGATGCAGGGATAGTCAGCAGCCCACCGGCGGGCTTCTTCGGGGTCTTCCCAGGGGTCGGCTTCTCCCCAGAGCAGTCTCACCGGCAGCTCGGGCGCGAGTTCACACAGCCGTGCCAACAGCTCAGGCGCCAGGTGGTCGTTGAACAGGTTGACGAACCCGCGAAAGCTCTCGAGCGCGCCAGCTTCGGTGCTCGGACCATGCAGCAGCTGCACCAGCGCGTCATCGACATTGGCTCCAGTGGGGTAGGCCCGCAGCAGCACTTGCCGAATGAACGGCGGCCGCGCCAGGCTGCGGAAGAGTGCGGCCAGCAGCCAGCGGCGCCGCACCAGTTGCTTGACCAGGGGCCTTGTGGCCTGCTCCCACAGCGGCAGTTGGGCTGCACGCTTGTCATCGAGCGTGCGCTGGGCGCAATCGATCAACACCAGTCCCGCAGGCGTTCGCCCCCGTTCGAGCAGCAGTCGGGCAGTGTTGAGACACACCACCGCCCCGATCGAATTGCCCACCAGATGCAGTGGTGCTCCCGGGGCCTGCCGGGCAATGACCGTCTCACAGAAGGCGAACAGCTGCTCGGCCCACAGGTCAAAGCCGTAGCGCACGGCTCCTGGTTGCTCGGCTTCTCCGTCCAGTTGTGATCGCGGTTTGCTGCTTGCCCCAAAACCCAGCAGATCAATGGCCCACACATCGGCCGCAGCGCTCAGGGAGTCCAGCGTGTGTCGCCAGTGCTGCCGGTTGGCGCCAAAACCGTGCACCAGCAACACCTGCGGGGTGTGCCCGCCCCTGGGGCCTGGGGACTGGCAGTAGGCCAGCGAAAAGCCCTGCCAGTCCCACCGCAGCGGCGGGGTGAACAGGGCTTGGGCCATGGCGGTTGCCCTCAGGCTCAAACCGCGGCGGTCTGGTTGGCGAGCAGGGCCTTCAGCTTGGAGAGCTCACCGGCCCAGCGGGGATCGGGTGCTTCGCTGTCGACGCTGTCTGCGTGCACCACCTTGTTGACGGCTTTGCGGGCCACGGCGTTGGCCGCACCCGGGCCGCGGCGCTCGCCGGTGCCAGCGCGCGCGTCACGGCGCTCTGACACCTCGATGCGCAGGGCGTTGCCGCCGAAGTCTTTGCCGTTGAGCTGCTCGATCACGGCGTCGGCCAGCTTCTGGTCGTCGACGTTGGCAAAGCCGAAGCCGCGGCAAGCGCCAGTGTCGCGGTCGTTCACGGCTTTGAAGCGCACCCCCTCGCCCACGCTGACAAACAGAGCTTCCAGCTCCTTGGCATCAAAGGCGGCCGGCAGGTTGCCGACATAGAGACGAACGCTCATGGGGGAAAGAAAAGGGGAACTTGCTTTGGCGGGCTGTCTTGCTTCTACGCCTCTGCGAGACAAAGTCAAACACGGCGCCGGCACCCTCAGGCCAGAGGCAGCCAGGCCTGCGCAACAGCCACCACTGCATCGATGCCGGCATCGGCGGCCAGGCGGCCAAAAGCCCGCTCCTGGCTCAGGTGCGTCAGCAGCTCGCCCAGCTGGGGGCCGGCCTTGAGATTCAGCAGTGACTGCAGCGTGTTGCCATCGCAAGGGGGGCGCGGATGGCACAGCGGATCTGCGCCATCACGCCAGCGGACCAGCAGCGCGCCCAGCTCCTGATCTGCAGGTAGCAGCAACAGCAGGGCCGGCAGCTCCGCTTCCGCGTTGCGGTGCAGGGCAAACCGCTCGGCCTCTGGCAGGGCGTCGATCCGGCGCCCAGCCACAAGCACAAAGGCCTGGCGCAGCCGCAGCACCTGTTTCTGCAGCGCGCGGCTGCTGCGCAGCTGCTGCAGGGCCTCGGCATCGGTCAGACACGCCATCCGCGCCAGCGGCAGGGCCCAAGCTCGTTCATCGCTGCTGAGCCCCAGTGCTGCAGCGCGCCCAAGATCGAGCGCGCTCAGCGGCGGCTCGAGCGTGCTGCCATGGCTGAGCCATGGCGCCAGCAGGCCGCTTTGCGCCACCTGCAGTAGCCCGTGAGCTCCGCCAGCTGTGCAGGCGAGCTTCTCCAGTTCGGCCAACACCCGCTCGCTGGCGACGGCCGCCAGGCTGCTGCGGTGTTGCTCGATCCAGGCCCGGCTCTGGGCGTTGAGCGTGAAGCCCAGCTCGCAGGCCAGCCTCAGGCCCCGCAGCAGGCGCAGCGGGTCGCTGAGCAGATTGGCTTCACTGATTGCGGCGAGCTCGCGCCTTGCCAGGGCCGCAAGGCCCCCGCAGGGATCGAGCAGCACCGACGCTGGCTCCAGCGGCAGCGCCATCGCATTGACGCTGTAGTCGCGGCGGCCCAGGTCGATCTCCAGGCTGGCCCCCTCACAGGCGGCCAGATCAAAGCTCCAGCCTTTGAGCACCAGGCGGGCGATGTCACGGGTGTCATCGAGTACCACGGCACTGCCGCCCAGCTGCCGGGCCAGGCGCTGGCACAGGGCAATGGCGCCGCTGGGCACCACCAGATCCAGATCGGGCTGGGCCGCCAGGCGTCCCAGCAGCCCGTCGCGCACGGCCCCGCCCACGACGGCACTACCGGCTGGCAGCAGTGCCAGCGGCAGCGGCCAGAGCTGGGGGGCTAGCCGTTGGCGCAGCTGGGCGCTGATGCCGGCTGCGTCATCGGCGCCAGCCGGCACAATGGGGTCCTGGCATGGCTGCGGCCGCATGTGCATCTGCGTGGACTGCCACTGGATCGACCGCTGCCAGGCCTACCACGCGGTCGAGCGCCAGCACGGTGTGCCCCATCTCACCGCGATGCCCGATTTTGCGCCTCAGCAACCGACAATCCATGTCCAGGTCATGGATCTGGGCGCTGAGGCTGTCGGTGTCGAGTGGGATGTGCGCTCCTGCGGCAGCTTTCAGGCTGAGCCGGGCCGCTGGCAACGGCTGCGCCCCGGCCAAGCGGTGCCCCCATGAGCGTGCTTCTGGCGCTGCACAGCTCGAGCCCGGCCCTTGGGGTGGGGGTGCTCGATCTGGAGCAGCCGGGCCTCCCTGCAGCGATCGAGAGCTTTGATCTGGGCCGGGGGCTGGCCAACGGGTTGCTGGACTGCATCGAGCAGCTGTTGCCCGCCGAGCGCTGGCCGCAGATTGCCCGTCTGGCTGTTGCAACCGGCCCAGGTGGCTTCACCGGCACCCGGCTGACGGTGGTGCTGGCGCGCACCCTGGCCCAGCAGTTGTCATGCCCCCTCGACGGGGTGAGCAGCTTTGCGTTGATCGCCGCCCGTGCGCGCATTGCCGGGCCCACCTGGTTGCTGCAGCCCTTGCCCCGCCGCGGCGTGGTGGCGGGCCTGTATGGCCCGAGCCCTGCTGAGCCGCGTTGGGTGCTGGAGCAGCAGACGCCCCGCTTGTTCACCAGCGTCGATGAGCTGCCAGCCGGTCCCCGGCTTGAGGCCGAGGTGCGTCTGATCGATGATGTGCAGCTGCTCTTGGCCCGCTGCGCGGCGCAGGCGGCAGCCGGCGCTCCGGCGCCCTGGCAGCCGGTGTTGCCGCTCTACCCCACCAGCCCGGTCGATCGCTGATGGCGACCCCCCGCTCACGCCGGCAGCCATCTCGCCGGCAGCCATCGCGCCCTGCCAGGCCCAGGCGTTTCCCCTGGCGGGCTCTGGCGCTCTTTGCCGCCAGCACCTCGCTGCTCTGGCTGTCGCGTGGCTGGTGGCTGCCGGCCCCGCCCAAGCCGCAGATGATCCTGGTGCTCGGTGGCGATGTGGCGCGCGAGCAAGCAGCTGCCGAGCTGGCCCGCCAGCGGGGCTTGCCCGTGGTGGTCAGCGGCGGCAGCAACCCCGAGTACGCCCACTGGTTGTTTGCCCAGCGCGAGGGCCTGCCCCAGGGCCAGGTGCTGCTCGATTACCGCGCCTCCGACACGGTCTCCAACTTCACCTCCCTGGTTGACGATCTGCGCCGGGCCCGCATTCGCCATGCACTGCTGGTCACCAGCAGCGATCACATGGAGCGGGCCCTGCTGGTGGGGCGCCTGGTGGCGGGCAGCCGCGGCATTCACCTCACCCCGGTGCCGGTCAGTTGCGGCAACGATTGCCAGCGCGAGCCCCGTCGCAAGCTCTGGTTCGACACCCTGCGCTCAGCGTTGTGGGTGCTCAGCGGTCAGGACATCAGGGGCTGGGCGGCAGAGCATCTGCCGACGTGGCTGGGAGGCGTGGCTGGAGCTCGCGGCCGCTGAGCAGGCCCTGATCGAGCAGGGCGTTGATCTGCTGCTGGCAGGCGGCGGTGGCGGCATCAAGGTCAGGGCGGCGGCGGCTGGCCGGCGGCGGGATCAGCGTGCCGATGCGGATGTGAATCGGCACCAGCCGGGCCCGCTTGCTGCCGGTCCCCAGGGCCCGGTGGCTGTTGATGATCGCCACGGGTAGCAGCGGCACACCGGCGCGGGCCGCCAACAGGGCGGCACCGGGTTGGGGGTCGTTGACGCGGCCATCGGCCTGGCGGGTGCCATCGATGAACACGCCAATGGCCCAGCCCTCTTCGAGCCGGTCGGTGGCGGTGCGGATCGCTTCGCGATCGCTGGCGCCGCGGGCCACCGGGTAGGCGCCGCAGGCGCGGATGATCGGCCCCAGCAGGGGCACCTTGAACAGCTCGGCCTTGGCCATGAACGCCACCGGACGCCCCAGGGCATGGCCCAACAGCGGCGGGTCGAGATGGGAGCCGTGGTTGGCCACCACCACCATCGCCCCCTCCATCGGCACATGGGCGTTGGAGCCGGTGCGGCCGCGAAACAGCAGCCGGTAGATCGGAAAGACCAGCAGATAGCTGATCAGCCGGTAGGTGAGGCTGGGTTTCGGCGTGCTCAGCAGGGCGGGGGGCTCCGCCCGTTTGCGGCGCCTGAGCACCCGCTTCATCGCATTCACAGGGCGATTCACTGGCCCAGGTCGCCGGCGGTGCTGATCTGGGCGGTGGTGATCTCCGGGCAGCTGCGCTTGATCAGGCCGCTGAGCACGTTGCCCGGTCCGATCTCCACCGCCACATTGATGCCAGCGGCGCTCAGGCGCTGCATCGTTTCGCGCCAGCGCACGCCGCTGGTCATCTGGCTGGTGAGCCGGGCCTTGAGGGCCTCGCCGCTGGTCTCGGGGGTGGGATCGGTGTTGCTGAGTACCGGGATCTGGGCGTCGGCAAAGGGCACCGACGCCAGCACCTGGGCAAAGGCGCCGGCCGCCTCGGCCATGAACGGCGAGTGGAAGGCGCCGCTCACCGCCAGCGGAATCGCCCGCTTGCAGCTCAGCTGGCTGCTGACAGCCGCCACCGCCTCGGGGCTGCCTGAGATCACCACCTGGGCGTCGCTGTTGTCGTTGGCGATCACCACGCCATCCGTGGCTGCCACCAGCTCCTCGAGCTGGGTGCGATCAAACCCCATCACCGCCGTCATGGCGCCGCCGCCGGCAGCCGCCATCAGCTCACTGCGGGTCTTGATCAGCTGCAGGCCGGTGTCGGCATCCAACACGCCGGCGGCATACAGCGCCACCAGTTCACCGGCGCTGTGGCCGGCCACCAGTTGCGGGGCGCGGCCCTGGGCCTTGAGCGCGTCGATCAGCAGGCTTTCAACGGCAAACAGGGCCGGCTGGGTGTTGCGCGTGTCGTTGAGATCGCCCTCCCCTTCGCCTTCGCAGATCGCCAGCAGATCGCGCCCCAGCAGCTCGGATGCCGCTGCAAAGCGCGCGCGCCCACCGGGCAGCTCCAGCACGCCAGCGGCCATGCCCACCTTTTGCGATCCCTGGCCGGGAAACACCCAGGCATTGCCCATGAACCGTGGCTCCTGCTGCTTGTGGCAGGAGATTAGGCCTCAGCGACCGGGCCCACTCCAGCGCAGCAGCGCCGCACCCCAGCTCAGGCCCGCGCCGAAGCCGCTGCTGGCCAACAGGTGCCCTGGCCGCACCCGGCCGTCGCGTACGGCCTCATCGAGCATCAGCGGGATCGTGGCGGCCGAGGTGTTGCCGTAGTGCGCCAGGTTGCTGAGCACCCGCTCGTGGGGCACCGCAAAGCGATCGGCCACCGCATCGAGGATGCGTTGGTTGGCCTGGTGCAGCAGCAGCCAGTCGAGGGCATCGGCAGGCGTGCCTGTGGCCTCGAGCAGTTCGGCCAGCACAGCCGGCACCTCCCGCACCGCAAATTTGTAGACCTCCTGGCCGTTCATCTGGATCGGCGCGAAGCCCCCTTTCTGGCTGCTGACCCCCTCAAGCAAGGCGTCGCGCGTCTCGGTCTGCGCCAGGGTCAGGCAGGCGTTGCGGCTGCCGTCGCTGCGCATGCGAAAGCCCAGCAGCCCGCTGTGCTCGGCGGGGCAAGCTTCAACCGCGACGGCCGCGGCGCCATCGCCAAACAGCACGCAGGTGCGCCGGTCATCCCAGTCGACCCAGCGGCTCAGCTGATCAGCGCCGATCACCAGGGCACGCCGCATCGCACCGCTGGCCAGGTATTGGCCCGCGGTGATCAGGGCAAACAGAAAACCGCTGCACGCGGCGGTCAGGTCAAAGGCCACGGCACCGCTGGCGCCGATGGCCGCCTGAATGCGCGGCGCCGTGCCAAACAGATCGTCGGGGCTCGAGGTGGCCAGCACGATCAGATCCACCTGATCGGCGCTCCAGCCCGCCTGCTCGAGGCACGCCTGGGCTGCCCGGGCCGCCAGCGCGGTGAGGCCTTCACCGGGGCCGGCGATGCGCCGCGCGGCAATGCCCGTTCGGGTGCGAATCCAGTCGTCACTGGTGTCGACCCGCTCGCTCAGCGCTGCATTGCTCACGCTCGCCGCTGGCACGGCGCTGCCTGAACCCACCAGCGCCATGCCGTGCAGCTGAGGTCCGGTGGCCAGCGCGCTCAAGTGTGAACCGCAGATGGGCTCAGTCAACCACAGGCAGATGAGCTCAGGGCGTGCAGGTTCTCCATGACGCCGTGGCTGGCTGCTGAATGGGCCAGGCGCAGGGCGCTCAGCACCGAGAGCGCCTTGCTGCTGCCGTGGCCGATCACGCAGATGCCGTCAACCCCAAGCAGCAGGGCGCCGCCGTGCTCGGCGTGGTCGAGGCGTTTTTTGATGCGGCGCAGGTTGCCGATCAGAAAGGCTGAACCCACCTTGCCGCGCCGTCCGCGGGGCAACTCGGCCTTGATCACATCCAGGAGCACGCTGCCGACGCTCTCGAGAAACTTCAGCAGCACGTTGCCGGTGTAGCCGTCGCACACCACCACGTCGAAGTCGCCCGAGAGAATGTCGCGCCCTTCGCAGTTGCCGGCGAACTCGAAGCGTGACTCGCTCGCCAGCAGCGGGTAGGTGCGCAGGCACAGGTCATTGCCCTTGCACTCCTCTTCGCCGATGTTGACCATGCCGACGCGGGGCTGGCCCAACTGCAGCACATCGCGGCTGTAGATGTTGCCCAGCAGGGCCCACTGCAGCAGCCACTCGGGCTTGCAGTCCATGTTGGCGCCCACATCGAGCACCAGCACCTGCTGCTCGGGGTCCTTGGTCGGAAAC
>Ga0194130_10005309_pt1 | contig 15599 bp, 17 predicted proteins | sample TA2KigsurfametaG_FD_160084 | JGI IMG/M metagenome (GOLD analysis project Ga0194130, IMG submission 160084) | Freshwater microbial communities from Lake Tanganyika, Tanzania - TA2015050 Kigoma 12 surface | ecosystem: Environmental > Aquatic > Freshwater > Lake | place: Tanzania: Lake Tanganyika... | reverse complement strand
GACAAACTATAAACATAAAAATAATATTAGTTATTTAGAAAAAGAAAATATAAAATGTGCTAAATGTTCTAAGTAAAAACAGCATTTCAAATGTAAAAAGGTGTAAAATTCGGAGATGAAACAGTATAATCTTCATTTTGTGTTATTTTAGATAAACGGATGTTTGGAGCAGTATGTTCACGATATCTTGAAGGATTTCTATCAAACCATTTATTCAAATTATGAAGATATGTGTATATAAGAGAACTATTTTGAGTTATTTTAATTAGCCAATATTTGTCAGTTTTAATATATATAATATATAAGTCTCTAGAATCACCTAACTTTAATTTTTTTAAACTTGAACGTTTTTTTTCGATATTAATTCTTCCGCAAATTCCATAATTTATATAGTAAATATTATATTTATTATATAAATTATCAATTTTTATAATAAATATTGTACAACAATCAATTTACATATAGATAGGTAATATTGTTTCTAATTCGGTTTTTGATAACGCATTATTTCCCGCGAATAAGCTTAAAAACTGATTTGTTCGTTCATCCTGGAAACTACTAATAATTTTATCTAAAATATTTGGATCAATATTACTAACATTATATATTATATTAAGATGGTTTTCAACTAATATATTTCCGATTATGTTAGTATTATCTATTTTACAATAACTCATTTTGAATTGAGCATTTCCACGACCACGATTCACAACAATAAATGGTTTAACTTCTGTTTTATGAACATCAATATATTGTTTTTTTTCAGCATTTTTAAAATCTTTTAAAACGACAGTATTATTTACGATATTACTATTATATAATAATAATGTTTTAGATGTATCATTTGTAAGAATGTCTTTTACTTGATTCCACACAATTGTGCCGGTTTTTACAGCTAATCCTAATTGTTTTAGAGTAGTACTATTTTCATATAATGTTTTTAGTTCATTAGCATTCATACTAAATAAAATTCCACTTGATGTTTTTAAAGTATAGTTAATAGTTGATGATATAGTCTTTTTATTAGTAATAATAATACCAATAGTTTCTTGGTCAGTATCTATAAATACATCATCTGATTTGTAATCTATTATTTCTAATAAATTATAGTTTTCTACAATAAATTTTCGCACATTTTCGTAATAAACACTATTTAATATACTTTTTGGTATAACAAATGATAGTATACCACCTTTTTTTTCATCTAATGTTTTTAGAGCGTGTAATATAAATATACAATATATGTTTGGTCTTCCACTTATATATTCTCTATATTCTAATGGAACATCTTTAGAGTTGATTACAAAATAGGGTGGGTTACCAATAACCAGATTTACATTTATAAAATTTGTATTTAAAAAGTCATCATTTATTAATGTTATTTTATTATTTTGAATAAGATCTAAACTATTAATATGTTGAAAAACTTTTTCATTTTTTTCAACACCAATAAAGTTTATATTATGATAAATACTATCCAGATCGGTTAAAAATTCTAGACTTCCACAACTTGGTTCTAAAACTAGTTTAGGTTTTATTTTTAAAACGAATATCCAATAAAGAGTCCTTTCAATTTGTTTTTGACGTATATTTCTCGGTGTAAGAAAAATGCCATCTTCTTTTTTTTCGGATTTACTAAGACTTTTTGTTATATCAATTGAATGTTGTAAAAACTGGTCAGTCATAAATATATATATAATTCAATTAAAAATTTAATATCAATTTTATTTATTAAAATTATTACTATTAGCTTCTATAGCTATCTTTATCTTATCAATCTGCTCTTTTGTAAGAGATATATTATTGATTTCATCAGGGTCTTCCCATAGTTCGTAATCACCCGGGAATACAATACCATAATTAACTTGTTCTTCTGTTACTTCTTTCATAACATTACTTTTTTTAGCAAGAGCGTTTAAAATTGGTAATTCAGCACTTTCTTTACAAAAAACGAAATGAATAGTTGAGTTTGATTTAGTATTAGCTCTTTGAAAACGGTGACTTAATTGATAAAGTGTAATTGTACTATAATTAGGACTAACTATACAAAGTCTAGGAAAATTCCCATGTTGATCATCTAGATCAATACCTGTGCTACAAACACTTAAATTACCAATTAAAAGACGATGTTGATTATTATGTTGTTGAAATAAATCAATAACTACTCCACGCTGATTAGAAGTAAGACTACCGTCCATTCGTAATGGTTTATAATGAATTAATAGTTCCATTAAATCATTGATAGTTTCTGTATAATTTACACAAATTACTACTTTTTGAGTTGGATTTTCTTCTAGAGCACTTTCAGCTATTCTCACAAATAGACTTATTTTGGATGTTTCTATCATCGTTAATGCTCTTATAATACCTTGTAGGCTTTCGATTCCATCATGACCAAAGTCTACTGTATTTGTAGATTGATTAAAACGGGTAGTTTTACGTAGCAGTTCAACACCTTTCATAAGTAATTCGACTTCATGCTCTACACCTAATGTATAAAAAGCATTTCTTTTATATATTTCAGTAGTTTGAGGAGGAGGACTCATAGAACTACATATTTTTTTTTTCATTATTTTATTAAATAATAAATAGCAATATTCTTCAAGTTCATACTCTCTGGGTTTTCCATAAATAAATATTTCTTTTATCTTTTCTACTTCTTCATTTCCCCATTTATGTATAAAATAATCCTCTATTTCAGCCATGCCTTTCCATATGACTCCCCATGTCTGTGGATTAATAGCGCTTAGACGTTCACTCTCTAAAATACCTAGTGCTCTATAAAAATGAATAACTTGTTTTTTTTTATCAATTGGACTTCCACTAAGTAATAAAATTCTTGATTTTCCGGGATTATTTATTAGTTGTTGTTTTTTTTCTTTTAATATTTCTACTTGTTTTATTTTAGCAATACACGTTTGACAAAGTTTATCTTTATAATCTTCAATTTGTTTTTCTAATTGAGAAATCTGATTTTCTAAAGGAATGACTTGTTTTTTATAAAATCCTTCAATGATCGGACGCATCAGCTCTTGACAGGCATCTAATTGATTACTAATATTTTTGATATTTTGTATTTCATCTATTACTAATAAAACACCTTCATTTACCAATTGTAAATATTCATTTGAACATTTATATTCTACACATTCTTTTTCACCTGTTGTTCCATCTTCGTGATGAACAGGTTTCATAAAATCTCTACGTATTAAAAGTCCATGTTTGGGTTGTTTAAATTTTACACTACGTAATTCACAATAACTAATTGATTTTCTAATATTAATACCATATTCGTTTTCCATATATTTCCATTTTGATTTAACGGAAACAGGAGCAATACTTATTAAATGTTTAAATCTTCCTTGTAAATTTTCGAAAAATATATAACTACTTGTATATGTTTTACCTGTTCCTAACATAGAAAAGTCAAAAGCAAATGGACTATTATTAAATATATTATCCAATTTTTCTTTGTGTTCTTTTTGATAAGGATATAATTCTATTGGTTTGATTATATTAGGCTCTGCCTTGCTATTTTTTTTAACTTGTTTAGAAGTTTTTTTTTTTTGTTTATACTTTGATTTAAATTATTATTCTCATATGTAGCTTCACTAAGGAAATTATTTTGAGAAGAATTATTCATTGAAAAATTGTATGTATATATGTATTAAATTAAAAAATTATATCAATTTTTAATATAAATTAACATATATAATGAAATTCTTATATAAATTATTTGGTGGTAATGTTGATGACGCTATTGAAATATTTAAAAATATTCCTTGGTCCAAAATTCAATCATTAACAAGTCAAGATCAGGAACTTATAGATATTTATAAAAAATTATTTATTTTACAAAATGAACATAAGTCATCCCTAGATGATAAACAAATATCATTAGTAAAATTATATTTAAAAACAATTATAAAAAAATTACCAAAAGATATTGTTGATAAACTATCTAGAGAATTATCAGAAAAAACAGATATTCGTTCAGATAAAGAAGAATCCAAACCCATCGTTCCTGAACTTAAATCAATCGACCTTGTCATTAGTAAACAATGTATTGAAAATATAGATTGTAAAAAAATATTTAATGAAATTCCTTGGAAATTATTACCTACTCTAAAAAAAGATGATCCTATAATAAAAGAAACACTAGAAAAATTGAATAATTTAAAACAAAATTATATAGAATTGTTTGATCAAAATAGTCAACAATTAATAAATTTGTATATTAAAATATTAAGTAAAAAAATCGATTTACCAATTATAAGTATAAAAGAAAATCAAACAATCGATAAAAAAATAGACCAACAATATTGTAAACCAACCTATATAAATGGAAATGAATATTATTGTATAGGAACTAATATTGAATCAGATAATGATACATTACGATGTGTATATAATTCTAATAAAATAGTAAAAAAAGATATTAATAATATAGATTTAGATCCATATTGCCAAAACAATATCAGTTATAAAAGTAGATTTCAACAAGCATCAATCTAAATATAAGCAGCATCGATTATTTCATCATTATAGTTTCTAAACTTATGAGTAGGTCCACCATATTCTTCAACAATACTTATAAAACTATTATTACATAAATTAACTAATGTTATGTAATTATTAGTTACATCATTAATATAAGGTGAAGGTAGAGTAAGTTGAATTTGTAAATTATCGACTGTTTGTAAATATATATTAAAAACCTCAGCATATAATAAATATAAAGTCTTTTTACGCATATGCTGATATACATTTTTACTCCATTGTTCTTCATTAATATCATTTAATAAATATTTTACTTGTAATTCTTGTAAAGCCATTTGATATTCAGTTTGTATAGTAGGTTCATTATATAATTTTCTTTTAGCAAGGCGTATACTATTACTGTCTATCCATAACGACTGTATTAATCTATTTGGAAGTAATTCTTTATTGATATGATCTATTGATATTTTGTCATGATAAATTGAATAATCATCACATTCATTATTAGTTGAGTCAAGATCTCTAGTAACTATATCGTTACTAAATTGTTGTAAGTGTAAGTAATGACCATTTGTACTGGTTTTTAAAATTTTATTAGATATCCAATCAAAATGTGTTCTACAATTAGTACAAAACATATGATTACATCCCTCTGTTTTAGAAATAATAGCGCAACATTTAGGACATGGTTTACTATCTCGAGATAGAGTAAGTATTGATTGTAATATATCGATATTACATATATGATTATCATTTTGTATTTCCCTACATCGAATACAAGCTGATATTTTACAAACACCGCAAATTCCATTTTGAACAAAACCTCGACATGTATGGGTTGGACAATGAAAGATTGTATTTAGGTTTATTGTACTTTGTAAAGTAGGTCTATCCTGAATGGTAATTTGAATTCCAAATCTAGCATTTTTTTTTTGTTTTCGTATTTCACGTTCCCAATCAACTAATGGTTGCACATATTTTAAAGATTCTTTTTGTTCTATCATAATATCAGCAATAATTTTTGGCTTTAATATTTTATCAAAAAATGATTTACCTAAATAGTCAATAATAAATTTTTGTTTAAATACCATATGACAATTCATACAATCTCCTTTTGCATAGGTCTGTTGACAATTTAAACAGAAATAATTATTACATTGAGGACACTTTATACCATTATTTTTTTTTTTTATCAATGTTGGTAAAAGATTATAACATATAGAACATTCGTAGTTTGTCATTTTTAATAATGTTTTATATTATATTTATTTTAAATTATTATCAATTTTTTATTAGTTTGTTGATATTTTATAAAAAAATTATAATAAATATTATACTTTATTTTAATGTTTATTACTTGTTAACAAATATATAAAAAATTCCTAGCATTTGATATTATATAAAATGAAATCTTTATCATTTTTATTATATTTATCAATTTTGTTAGTAAATAATAGTGTAATACCTATTAACGCACATATAGATATTATGCCAATAGCTATAAATTGCGGTAATGGTATTTTTTGCGCTTCATCCCAGACATGTATGAGTAATGCTACTGGTGCTGGACTAATATATGCTTGTTCCCCAATGAGTAATGCGGTGCGTTGTATGGATTCTCGTTTTTCTTGCCCTACGTCATTTTCATGTGCTGAAAACCTTAAGTGTGTTTCCAATTATACTGACAGCGATTCTGAAATAATTGATGCTGTTGTTAATATAGAAGCGTTTGAAGTTGCTGAAATGCGTGATTTTGGATATGGATTAAAACCAACATCTGTAAGTGTTTGTGGTCCGATCACAAATATATTTCGTCTTCCTAATTTTTGTACATGTAGAGAAGCTAGACTTGGTGGTGATCTGATGTGTACGATAGGTCTACAAACATATATATCCCTAGGAGCAAGTGCTTGGTTTTTCCCTTGTGCTAGTCCAGCTAATTTCGGATATAGAGCGTGGGTGACTACATTGGGAATGAGTAATAGTATTGGAAATACTTGGACTGGTTCATTTTCTATTTCTCGTCCGATTCCTGGTGCTTCATTTGAAATTGGACGAACAAATGCGGGTGCTAGGATAGACCTATCCGGTAATGTTAATCGATTTGTGCTATCTACAAGAGTTGATATTAGTGTTTGTGCTTCAACTGGATTAGGACCATTTTCATGGGAACTATGTAATCCAAGTGTTTTGAATTGGTTGCCGGTGAATATACTAAATGGACCTCGATTTGATTTCAGTAGATTTTGCTAATAGATAAAAATCTTTATAATAATGTAAAAAATTGAAATTATGTTTCTTATTAAAGAACATTATATAGTTAAGAATGACTAATTGTCCTAATAGAGACTTAATTAAAGAATTACAAGTATTATTAGATGAAGCGAAATTTGGGAGTGATAGTAACGATAAATTTCGTGTAAAATCTTATAAAAATGCTATTGAAAAAATATCTCTTTTGACAACTAAAATTGTAAGAGAAAGTGATATTCCACTTACAAAAGGTGGAAAAATCTATTTAAAAGTGAAAGAATTTTTAGAGAAGGGTCATATAGATAAAACCCGTGAAATATTGGCAACAAATGAAAATATTATAGATATATATCGTGATTTACAAAAAATTGCGGAGATTGGACCGGTAAAAGCAAAAGACCTAATTGAAAATCATGGAATTCGTACTATAGATGAATTAAAAACCCGTCAAGATTTGTTAAATGATAAACAAAAAATAGGTTTAAAATACTGGGAAACAGATTTATTAAGAATTCCAAGAAATGAAATAAAAAAACATGAGAAAATATATGAAGCAGCTATAAAAATAACCGGCTCGATTAATGATATTAAGATATCTATTAATGGTAGTTATCGTCGTGGATTAAAAGATAGTGGTGATATAGATATTTTAGTCACTCATCCACAAAACAATATGAGCACATTTAGAGTATTTGTTGATAAATTAATATCACAATCCTATTTAATTGATACATTAGCTTATGGTGATAAAAAATATATGGGTTATGGTAAATTATTTAGTCCAAATTCTATTCCAAGACGTATTGATATCATTTATTGTCCACCACATGAATACCCATTTGCTCAATTATATTTTACTGGTTGTGGATCTTTTAATGTACGTATGCGTGAATATGCTAGTAGCAAGGGTTTTCGTTTAAATGAAAAGGGTTTAATTGATTTAAAAACAAATCACTTAGTAAATCACCAATTTATGATTGAAAAGGATATATTTGATTTTTTAGGATTAAGTTATGTTGAGCCAGAGAATCGAACTGAATCTTATACATTTCATTCCTTATTATAGTGTCTATAAATAAAGACAAGTAAAGAGATACAACAAATAAGTAATAGAACAGCAAATATAGTTCTAAATAATACATCGGCAATATTTTCACAATTGAAATGTTCTACTGTGTTTTCATCAGGACATGGTTGAGGTTCATAATCTCCAAAAGATTTATTTTTATAAACACTCTCAATTTGTGCTGGACTAAAACTCATGACATCATTTATTGTAGATGGTAAATTACCTTGTATAGAACCACCTAATTTATTTGCTATCTGTGTAAAAACATTATCTGATAGTTTTGTAAAATCCATACCGGGTTCGTTATTTATAAAATGGTATCTTGGTTTATAGCATTGTTTATCAAGCCATTGAAAATTTTTATTTTTACAATTAGTTTCACTATCTCTTGTCTTACATGTTCCCCATTTGTAGAAATAACTACTACTCTTTTTCCCATTTAAATTTCTATTAAAGAAACCGTCATTTCCAGGTTTAGATTGATTATTATAGCTCTGTTTTATTCTATTGATTACTTGGCAACTTCTACGATTATTAGCTGGAACTCTATCACATAATGCTAGATCTGAACTGGCTGCTATTGAATTATTATCTGGATTAGGATCAATTATAAATCCTTTAGCTAATTTTACCATAGCGCCTGTATTAGAAAACAAGGCCCCAATACTTCCTTGAGAAGTAGCACCTGTAGCCCTTGCGTTATAATTATTATCAATATATCTTGTATAATCCCAATCAAAATTTTTCCATGGATATACTAGATCTTTAAACATGTCAGTGCTTCTAACATATCTTTGTTCCGCTTCTTTTACACAATCAAACATTGTTTCTCCACCCGCCGCACGACAATCACTTATATTATTTCGTAATTCATTACATTCAGGAGTATTTCTATTTTTACAATAAATATCCATATATATTAGATATTTATTATAAGTTAATAAGGTGATTTAATTTTGTATACATTTATAATCATATTCTTTATTTTATCAAAGACATAACAACCTATTTGTGAACTTAATTCGACAGATTCAGGCCAGCTTATTCCACCATAAACAGATGAAATAGAAACATCATCAATTAAATCTTTCAGTGTATGATATTTAAGTACAATTGTTTGAGATGGCATACTATTCTGTTCAATCATGCTTGTTCCTTTTTCAATACAGAATTCACCAATACTAAAAGATTTGTATTGTTTATTTAGAATAGGACTAATGAAATGCGGATTAGGTAGAGTAAATAATTTAAATGAATGATATAAATGTTTATTATCAAACCACCATTCTAATATAGAACCAGCAACTGTTGAAAAAATAGTATTAATATCTCCCAGATCAGGATGAGATGGCGATACACTTGTTAATTTTTGGTAAGGTAACCATTGTTTACCATCTATTATAGCCGATTTAGTTATATTCCATGATTGAATAGATTCATTTTTATAATAATGTCTAATAATACTTATTGGTCTTGGTTGTTCATGTTTAAATTTATATGTCCAAGCAGATATACTTGAATCAAATAAACCAGCACTTAGAATAAAAAACATGATAATATCATTTTCTATTGTTTGATTATTTTTAGCACTTAACATCATTGCTATTATTATCCAAAATCCAGCTATTGTTATTGTTTCTTTACTATCAAATGAAAAAAATTCTGATATCACTTTTTTTCGATCATCTAAATTTTGGTATATATTTAATATTTTTTCACATTGATTTTTAAAACCATTTTCCCAACTATTACTTAATTTATCATCAATATTTAAAATAGGTTCTTTTGATGGATAGATAGCAAACCCAGAATTTAACCACCAATTTTTATGTTCAAAACTCTGAATAGTATATGTTGTATTAGCATTAATATCTATAATCGGAATTTCATTTTCATTAAATAAACCATTAGGAACAATTAGATTTACCCACTTATTTGGATTTTCAGGAATATAATCAAAATTACCACTATGATCTGCCAATATTCCATTAGTATATTTTTCATTATGTAATTTATCTAATTCACCTAATTTACCTTTATAATGATTACCTGCCCATGTATATATTTGTTGTAAAATATTACTGGACATTTTTATATCTTTGATACCAAAATTAGAAATTTTATATTTATGAATATCAAAATCACTATATAAACTAGATAAAAATCCAATATGCCCATAATATAACATATTTTTTAAAATATCGTCTTTATTATTTAAATGTTGAATTTGACTCTTTAATTGATAATAGCTATTCAGCATTGATACTCTGTCTGTTGATAATATAATATTTTGATTACATAAACTAGATATATTATAAAACATTTGAAAATAACTATACAATAATATAGATATTTTTGTTGGATAATTATCATGATGATCAATAATTTCTTCTAGAAAACTATAGATCAAATTATGAATAATATTATCCATTATCATATATATAATTATTAAGAAAAAACTAAATAAATAAAAAACGCCTATTTAATTTTCCTTTGCTCCTAATTCAATAAGTCTTTTATAGTATTTTATACTTACTACAAATCCACCAAGTGATTCACGATAAAAAATAGGGCTTGACCCTTCAAAAAGTTTCCATCCATTAGAAGTATATCTACCTGGATTTTTAATCTTATCCGTATTAGAACCATTTAAAATATAACTATTTTTGGTTTTTGTATTTAGATGAAAAGTAAATCCATTTAATACATTAGTCTCATTTCTTTTTGAAAGTTCATAGACAGATCTTACCCCATTTTCAGATAGATTAATATGTAGATTATTTACACTTTTTGAATATCTTTCAACTTTATACGGAACATAAATAGCAATTTTAGGTAAAATATCAACATTGTTTAAATAATATTCCTCAAAATTATCATAGTTAAAACTAGATAAAAAACGACCATATATATATTCTTTAACACGTGGAGATAAAGAAGACATTGGAACATAACTTGAAAAAAAACGTGTCTTATTCGCCATTTCTTCTGACGATTCTAAACAAAATTGCTTTTTATTATGATTCCAAGTTAATTCAAACAACTTATTATCAGTAGAAAGTTCGTAATCTAACAAAGATTCATAACCTGATTGTTTTAAAAAATAATTTTTAGTATCATTATTAAAGTGTGAGAGTGTTAGATAGACTATTTCTGTCATTACTATATATTATTTAATAGGCTTTTTTTTATATCTTCATACATTTCAGATTTATTTTTATTTTGGTCTAATCCAAGTTTTTTACAAAGTTCTTTTAATTGTGGAACTTTATAATCATTAATATCTTTTAATTCAGGACACATTAGTTTATTTAATGATTTTACTATTAGATTTGTTATTTTATTATCAAACAAGTTTGTATCACTATTTATATTTGATAATATATAATACAGACTATTTTTTTTTAATAATACAATGTTCAATCTATCTGGAAATTGATATATATATTGATATTCCTTTTCATGATTTATAATGAGTAGGCCAATGCGAAACCGTAAACAAATATATTTAATTACACCAGCAAAATCACTATCTACATCGATATTGTATTTTGGATGTGATGGGTCTCGGAATAATATTTCTTGAATTATTTTTCGTTTTATTTTATGCTTTGTTAATTCGAGTGTTTTACCTAAAGATTTCTCATCAATATCTAAACCCATTGTTTTTCTAAATTGAAATAAATAATCAGCAATTTGTTCATGACTTTTAAATAAAGAATATCTTGGAGATAAAAGATGTAAAATACAGGATATTAAAGTATTAGTGTTATTCCAAAATTTATTATTGTACATATAGTACGTATGATCTAAAATAGTGTCTAAAAATTCAAAATGGTGTGTTTCAAAGCAATTTGTTTTATCAATATTATCTATTTTTCGATTTTCTAAAGAATATAATAATATATTATCTAATGAATATTCGTCAATTTTACCTAAGAAAAAATCATCCTGTTCGGCTATAAAAATATGTTGTTTATTAATCTTTGGTAGTTTTGACATTATTATATTAATGTATATTCATTTATATAATCTTCAATTTTTTATATAAATAAATAAAAATTACATAATATATTTAGATAAAAAGTTTGGCTATATTCTTTTTTATTTTCATTATTGCTTATATAATCTGACATTTCTTTAGTATCCTTTTCTAGCGTTAGATTACGATGTTCTATATTAACACATTTATCTATATAAACTGGAATGTTTTATCATAGCTAATATTATAAACGTTTATATGATGATTACCTATAGATATATCTACTCTTTTATTCATAAATTTCCAATTTCATTTCATATATCATTAGGTTTACACCTTTTATTTTGAAATAGATATTACACTTGAACAAACGAATGAATGATTAATAATATTTACTCATATTTAGTTAATAAATATTATATACTCAAAATAAAATTGATATTAATCATTGTTAAATTTAATATACAAATAAGAATATGAGTATTGCCAGAATTACTAATTTATTGTTAAATCAGTATCCTGTGTGTAAGAAATTATTTGGTGAGGATTTTTGCTCTGATTATACCTTTCCTACTCTGATTACTGATGATAAAGGTATATTTACTGGTTACTGCGATAAGTATATGATATATGATCTTTTTACAAATAATGGAGAAATCATAGATAAAGGCGAACCGCGTGATATAGAACTAGAAAAATTTATTTTAGATAATGCAATTGATATGGTTGAAATAGACTTAAATAAAAATCCCATTGGAAATAAAATGTTTGAAACTACACGTTGTAGTATTTATCCAGAATGTATCAAAGATATGCCTGCTATATATGACACATTATTTATTTGTGATTATTTATTAAAATTTATTGATAGAATGTTATTACAGGCCATTGTTTTAGACAGAACTATTGAAGAAATTGTAACAAGTAATTATGTCATATCTTTTAAGTGTATTGGAGGTAAGTATAATATTTCCAACATATATAATAGACCCGGATTTACAAAACTGAGAAATACAATACGTCTATTTTGTCTTAAACATAAATCTCAATCTAGTCTTATTAAAGATGATTATAAATTTCATAGAGATAATAGTTCCGAGATAAGAATTAATCTAAATTTTCCTCAATTAAACTATAGTCTAAATGATGAGTATTTACAGTTTCATTCTCTTAAACCTAATTTGACTGTTACATACGGTGATTTAAAAGAACAAATACCATTATATCTAACATTTGTCAAAAAATTTGTAGAAGAACACTATATAGATATTAAAAAAGCATTCCCAATCTATAATAGACTAGAAAATATTCATAGATTATGTTCATGTGTGCGCTTTAAAAATAGAGATATTTCCTTTCCTGAGTATAGTCTAGTCTATACAAGAACATTTCCGGACAGTATTATGCATTGTGGTGGTGTACTATTACAAACTAACAATTTTGTTAAAACCCCTTTTACGGAACATCCGCTAATTAAAGCGACGCAAAAGATTATAGAAAATAAGTCTACCAGTCCGAAATCATTCGGATATGCTCCGGCAACCGATAAACAAATTATTGCTGCTTCGGCGCCTTTTGTCTACAACTATTTACCACATGATAGTCAACTATGTATTACTGCTAAATCACAATACTATCATGCACATTCAGCAATGTATAATCCCGACAGTATAGTAAGATCTCATCCTGATGCACCTATTATTCAAAGTTTATCTATGAAAAAACACGAAAATACTATACAAAAAGAATGTCATCCTAGTTCTGATACTTAAAAGAACACATAATATTATCTATCAATTCAACCATAAGTGCTCTATCTTATTTTGTTATTAATTATATTTTTCATGATGAAAAAATTGATTATACCATAATTATTTTATATATTATAAAAATTATAAGAAAATGGGGAACACGCATTCATCTATGGGATTGACCTTTGGGTCTGTTCTGGGTGGATTTATTTTAGCACCTTTTACTGGCGGACCATCTATAGCCGCTGTTGGAATAGCATAAGGTGTTGGAACTGCGGTTGGAACAACAGCTTTTACAATTAACGCACTTAATAATCGTGATGCTCCCGAAGAAAAAAAACATTATCATTTAGATAGATATTCTATGATATATATTTCAACTTATTGTTATAATATTTTTTTAGAATTATTAATTGTTAAAAATTCTATATTTTCACATATGTTACAGCTTACATTAATAGTATATTTAATATATTTAAGTGTAATTACTGGATTACATGATGAACCAAATTTTAATAATTTATTTGGGTTTTTCTTATTTAGTTTAGTCATATTTTTACTATTATGCCAGAAAAATATCCTACTATTCCAAAAAAAATATTTAATTATGGATTAAAAGGTATCATGTATATTATTATAGCTAGTATTAGTTGGATAATAACCGAAAATTTATGTGATAAATACTTTATTATGAAATATTTATATGGATATACTATATGGCATATTGCTGTATCTTTAGGAGGTTATTATATATCATTAATACCTATATATATTTATAGAAATAATGTAAATAATTTTACCATTATTAAAATAGAATATAAATACAATATTCCTTTTATAACTGAATAATATTAGATAATAGATGTAATGATTTAAAAAATAATGAATGACAATATTATATAGTTTATATATATATATGCCAAATTCAATAGAAGGCAGTATTGGACTTAGTGTCTGCTTACAATTAAATTTCAAAAATATTGATATTATCAGTAAATTATTATTATCTCATGAACCAATTATATATGGTTTGTCTGAACCTATTGATCGTTCTTTGAATTTATGTTTTTCTTGTGAGGATGATGATAAACCTCCCTCTTTTGATTTTAGTATTTTACAAAATTTATCTGGATTGAAGGATGAACAAGAATTTTTAGAATTATCATCAAAAATTGCTGAAATCAGTGGTGATAAATTGGTTTTGCGAAAAAAAATCGAATATATAAATTTTGAAGATGAAAGTCAAATGAATAATTATATTGAAGTTTTTGAGAATTATGATGGTTATAAATATGATTCTGATGATGAATATGATGATTCTGATTCTAAAGAAGATTCTAATATTGATACCCAAGATTATACAAGTAATAATATTCCAAATAATAATGAAATAATAGATAAGACAAGTAATATCGATAAAATTACATATGTTACGCTTGATATGAATATAGAAGAGGCCATTAAAAGCAGAGATAAATTATTAAAAGAGGTGGTAGAACTTTTAAAACAAATAAATGAAGAAAAAAGTAAGAATCATCAAAAAAAAAAAAAATCTCTTCATGATGTTATAGATAAAGATGATATTTACTCTAAAAAGCAAAAGTTTCTTAAAAAAATATATGAAGAAACAAGATATTATTATGAGAATTATGATGTATCAAAAATCTCATTTGTTTTCTTTGACAAAATTATTAATTTTGACTTAAACTTAAGTTTTAGAAATGCATATGATACTGATTTTGGAAGAGTAGAAGATTTATCTACTTTTATGAATCGGGTTAATACAGTTACAAATTTTTTCACAGATTTAGGAATTGATAAAAACAAATTATCTATTTTTAAGTATAATACATCAGAAAGATATTGATTAGTATAATTTTTTTTTCATTGATATCTTGTTCGGTTAATTCATAATTCTGAAAATTTGTGATAAAATATTATCACAAATATATTGATAACCATTAAGACGTGAGGCCTGTCTCTTTCGTTTTTTTTATATACAAAAATAAATATATTATAATGTATATGTTAGATAAAATATTAT